>Ga0310039_10000174_pt1 | contig 61400 bp, 55 predicted proteins | sample Sb_taG_4_FD_200460 | JGI IMG/M metagenome (GOLD analysis project Ga0310039, IMG submission 200460) | Peat soil microbial communities from Weissenstadt, Germany - Sb_50d_6_BS metaG (v2) (version 2) | ecosystem: Environmental > Terrestrial > Soil > Wetlands > Peat | place: Germany: Weissenstadt...
GAAGGGGGAGCTTCCCCTTCCCCTGCACCCCATCCCCTCACGGAAACGGAGGACAAAGTGTCAGGGATGTGCCCGGTCTAAAATGTCAGGGATGCCCCCGGCCATTCAAAACAGTAAACTTCATCCCGTTCTGGGAAGGACACGAGCCCTCGCCAAGTTGGGTTTGGCCCATCCTTCCTGCCTCGTTCCTCTGACACAACAGAAAATCGAGTTGCCCCATCCTTTCGTTTCTTGCAAGGTGAAAGGCGATACTAAATGCGACAAGCCTTTCGAGCCCCTTGATCTGTCTGGACACGAGGGAACGGTACCTTTGCCCTGAAACGTTTCTGCGCGAGCCATCACTATTACCCAGGGCCAAATCAGTCTTCGGAAGCCCGCATATGTCAACCGCGAGCACCGCTCTAGTTTGCATCCGCCGTCCCATCTCGCGCCTGCCCCAGGCGCTGCAAGCACCACTTCTGGGAGTGCTGTGGGTTTTCACCAATGTTGGGCTGATCGCCCTGGGCATCAAGACCAGACACGATATCGCCTGTTCCCTGGTCGCCGGCGCCGCCGACGGGGCCATCGTGGCCATGATCGTCCTGGCAACCGTCAGTGAAAAGTTTCAGGCAGGTGTAACCGGTCTGCTCAGCGGATACGGCTACGGCAATCTCGTCACCGACTTTGCTCCTGTCCAGCGCATCCTGAAAGGCCTTCACGGCCTGCTTGACCGATCTCTGGATCTGCTGGCGCCGGGGGCGCAGGATGAACAACTCCACGACGCCATTCAAGGAGCGACGATGTGGATCATGGTGACCGTCCTGGTGGTTGTTCTTGCCGCCCTCATCGTGCAATGGATTCGGATCGAGACCAGCAGAGTCCGCGCGGGTTCGCAACTTGCGTCGAGCCCTGCGACCCAGCCTTGATTGTCGACCGATGAGTTGGTCAGCGAACTCGGGGCCTGGGCGGGTGAACTACCGCATTCATTTTACTCACCAAGGGTGCCCCGTCCAAGCTTTGTCTTGGGCGGGGCTTTTTCCTCGGCTGAACGCGCCGCGGATCGGGAAGGCAATCGCGGGGGACTATTTGTAGGTAGCGCTCGAGCGAGCCAGATAATCACGGTGCTCGGTGAAGTCCACCATGGAAGCGAATGCCGGGCTGCTCAGCGGATTCGCCTTCAGGGTTTCCCTTAAGGCCGCGTTGACTTTGTCCAAGCCTTCCGCGTTCGCCGCCAGGTAAAAAATCCAAAACGTGTTGGGCGCTTCGGTGTGGATGGTTTCGGTGTCGACTTCGTACTCGTGAATTATGCCATCGGCGAGCATTTTCTCCATCAGCGGCACGATCAAGTTCTTGCTGAGCGTCCCCACCGCTTCGTCCGGCGCACCCGCCTTCAATTTATAGGACGACCCATGCTCGTAGGCGTCCTTCCACGATCCCGAATGCCAGTTGTAATAGCGGCTAACGAAAATGCTATCCCAGTGTTTCGTGGCAGTGCTCAGGACGGGAGAAGTAGCATTGCCGGACTTGTAGAACTGGTCCAGCACGTTGAGCACCGCGGCCATGGACATTGCCGACCACCAACCGTCATGAGTTGGGCCCTCGGGCTGATGAACCAAATTCTCGTCGTTGCCATAGCCCACGATGGTCCCGCTGGCGATGGCCTTATCCAGGATTTTCGCGTCAGCCGCGTCGTTCTTGGCCATGTCTGCCCACTGCGCGCGGGGAATATTCCAAAACGCGACGTAGGAGTACATCGGCGGTTTTTCTTTAACCTCTGCCATCTGCGCGCATGCCGGCAAGGCCCAGACGGCGGACATCGCCAGCGCGCACAGCCCTACGAGAACTCTCCACAGTTTTCTGTTCATTGATCTTCACCCTCCGTGAGTTCGTCCAGGATGTCGTTCGGGGGTACGTGGCCTGGGCGACGGTAGTGTACACCCATCGTCTCCGCCCGAACTCTTCCTGCTGGCTCACTCCTTAGTATCTCCCAAAGCGTTTCCCAAAAAAGATACTCGACTTGTCGATCTCGCGGCGCCTCGTTCGACTTACAGGTAGAGCCAAGAAGAAACGGCAAGAGGAGGCGGGCATGGCAGGGCGGCAGTCAATGGTTCGGATTTTTAGATCCATCGCGGGAGCGGCCTTCCTTTTGCTCGGGATGTTCTTTCTGTATGTGAACCTTTCTGGGGCCGTTGCCCGGTTGCGCCATGTCCTCGCTAGCTCAGAGGCTCTCGGGATGCTGCCCGCTGCCGTTCTGGCAGTCTCGCAAGCCGTGCATGCCTATGGCTTTGATCATCAGCGGTTTTTGCAGGGTCTCTTGCAGCAGATGTTGGTGTCGTCCTGGCCGCTGTTGCTGCTCATCTGCGGAACGGTATTGTCGAGGGATACCTTGGCGGACAAACCAAAGCCTGTCCAAGAAAACAACATTGACGCGGTCAGTCTCTATTCCTTTCGTTCGACGGATAAGTAGGGGGTCCACCCGTCGTTCTGTCCGGCACACCAGTTCCTGGCGGCGGGTTCTCTCGGCCAGCCTCGCGTTTCCCACTTTGGGACGGGTTTACTGTTTAGTATCGGGTACCCCCTCCTCCCTGTGTTGTGCAAAATCTAGAAAACAAGAAATTAATTTTGCGCCTATGTGCTAGATCTTTGAGTTTACAGGAGTTACGCGCACAATCTAGAGAACATGGGAGTTACGGGTGGGGCGCGACTGGCTCGCGTTCCGTTTTGGAACTGGAGCCTGGGACTGGACAACCAGCAAATCGTTGTTGGTTCTCAAGGGATGCTTGCGCAGGCTCGGCATTTAAGGCGAGGCCTGGACTCCGCGGGACCGCCCGGATCAAATTGTCAAAGAGCGAATATTATCTTTTAGATAATATATGTGATTAAGTTTATCTTAATCGAAGCACGCAGTCAACAGGAATGCGGGGGGTCTGAGCGGATTCGGGCCGCTGGGTTGAGAGTCTCGCACCCACCTTTCCGCCAAGAACGCGGAACGGATGGGGCACCCTCATTGTTGATGGAGCAGAGTGCGGGCCGAGCCAGCCCTCCAGCCGCCGATCTTCACCGCGCCGTGGGCGAGCAGACGGGTGCGACGGTCATCGGTTGGGGGTTGGGAAAAAAATGACGTTGAAAGTAGAAGGCCACATTGACTAGCGCTACCATCACCGGCACTTCTACCAGGGGCCCGATGACGGCGGCGAATGCCGCACCCGAGTTGATGCCAAATACGGAAACTGCAACTGCGATCGCCAGTTCAAAATTGTTGGAAGCGGCGGTAAATGCCAGGGTTGTAGTCTTGGAATAATCCGCGCCCAGCTTCTTCCCCATGTAAAAGGACACCAAAAACATCAATACAAAGTAGATCAATAGCGGCACGGCGATGCGCAGGACGTCCAAGGGCAGATGAACAATATAGCCACCTTTCAGAGAGAACATCACAACAATGGTGAACAGCAGGGCAATCAGCGTCAGAGGGCTTACGCGGGGAACGAAGTTCCGGTTGTACCAATCGAGCCCTTTTGCGCGAACCAGTGCCGTGCGAGTCACAAATCCGGCGAGAAACGGAATCCCCAGATAGACAAAGACACTCTTTGCAATTTCTGCGATGGACACATTGACGACGGCGCTCCGAAGGCCAAGCTTAGCCGGGAGGACCGTAATGAAAATCCACGCGTAGAGTGAGTAAAAAAAAACTTGGAATAGAGAATTGAAGGCGACCAGCCCGGCCGCATATTCCGTATCGCCTTTGGCCAGCTCGTTCCAGACGATGACCATGGCGATGCAGCGAGCGAGGCCGATCATGATCAGACCGGCCATGTATTCCGGATATCCGCGCAGGAATACAATTGCCAGAACAAACATCAGAATCGGTCCTACCACCCAGTTCTGCACGAGGGAAAGCCCGAGCACCCGCTTGTTGCGAAAGACTTCGTGCAGTTCCTCATACCGCACCTTGGTGAAAGGTGGATACATCATCAAAATCAATCCCGCTGCAATCGGAATGGAAGTCGTACCGATATTGAAGCGATTCAAAAACGGTACCACTCCGGGCAGGAGCCAGCCCAGCACCACACCCGCGATCATGGCGGCGAAGATCCAGGCGGTCAGGTAACGGTCCAGGAAATTGAGACGCCTAGTTGCCTTCATTCGTGATCCTTATGTGCAGCCACCCGACGAAGCGCGGTTTCTGGTCGAAAGACACTGCTATTCTTGGGGGACCGGCTTCATGGTCTGGCCAATATTGTCGAGCTCCCTTTTTAGTGCGAGGCTGTCGAGACTCTTCAGTGGGAGGCAGAGAAATAGGCTGATTCGGCGATCCAGGATAAAAAAACCATCACGAAACGCTCGCTCCACCTCCGCTTGGCTTCCGCGAACGGCTGCTGGGTCTGGAACGCCCCAGTGGGCAGTCATCGGCTGCCCGGGCCAGACTGGGCAGACTTCCTTGGCAGCGTTGTCACACACCGTAAAAACAAAATCGAGTTGCGGGGAACCGGGAAGAGAGAATTCGTCCCAGGCCTTGCTGCGCAACCCATTGGTTGGTATATGCGCGGTTTCGAGCCGTCGCAAAGCTTCGGGGCGAACGGTTCCAGACGGATGACTTCCGGCGCTGTAGGCAGTGAAATTAGGTCTGCCTTTGAAATTCAGAATGGCCTCGGCCATGATGGAGCGCGCCGAATTTCCTGTGCACAGGAATAGAACGTTGTAATGTCCTTGCATACCTGGCATCTCCTAGTTGCAGCAGGCCGGTCCGCAACATGCCTTGGTTCCCGCACCTTCCGGCTTTACGGCCCGCACAAAGGCACTCATGAACTTGCCATCCACCTGGGGTGCAATGGCGTCTACATCGACGCCTTCCGCGGCAAGAAACTCACGGGCTTCTTCTGCGCGATAGACCCGGGTTGGCTCGATGTCAATTTGCTCGAAACCTGCGGCGGAGAGTTTGCTGCGGTATTCGTCATCGCCGAGTGCCCCCGCTACACAGCCGACCCACAGAAGCACGCTTTGGCGGATTTCTGGGGTGATTTCGCCTCGGGTCACAACATCGGAAACCGCCAAGCGGCCGCCCGGCTTCAGCACCCGAAAGGCTTCTCGCAACACTCGATCTTTGTCTGCCGAAAGGTTGATCACACAGTTCGAGATAATCACGTCGACCGAGTTGTCCGGCAGGGGAATATGTTCGATCTCGCCCCGTAAGAACTCGACATTCTCGGCGCCCGCCTTGCGTTTGTTTTCCTTGGCGAGTGCGAGCATTTCATCCGTCATGTCCAGACCGTACGCCTTGCCCGTGGGCCCGACCCGCTTCGCCGAAAGCAGGACATCGATGCCGCCGCCCGAGCCGAGGTCGAGAACTACCTCTCCCGGATTCAATTTCGCCAGTGCAGTTGGATTTCCGCACCCTAAGGAGGCGAGCAGGGCATCCTCGGGGACTTGTCCCGCCTGGGAAGAGTCGTACAGATTGGAGGTGATGGGGTCGCAACCCCGGCCGCTTGCCGCGGTGGATCCGCAGCAGGCACTGCCACCACTCTTCACTCGTAGGGCGGCCTGGCCATACTTTTCTTTCACTACTTCCTTGATGTCGGTGGTGCTCATGAGGGCTTCTCCTATTTACAAAGCTGGACGATCGCTTGGGGTTGAACGGCCTTACTTCTAGTGCAGCATTCGGCGTAGAGGAATTGCAGCAGCTCCTGGAGCGCTTGCGTGTTGGCGGTGTAGCGCAAAAAGGTGCTTTCGCGACGCACGTTGACCAGGCCTTCGTTCTTCAGTTTCTCCAGGTGGTGGGAAAGCGTGGAGTTGGGAATATCCAGCTCGGACTGGATATCGCCGACGACCAAGCCCTCGGGATGCGCGGATAGCAGCAATTGCATGATTCTAAGTCGTGGCTCGGTGCCCATGGCCGAGAGCATGTCGGCGTACTTGGCCACATGTTCCGTGCTGGTCTTCTTGGAGGCGGGTAACATATTTCTATATTTGCAGAAATATGGGTAAATGTCAAGGCCCTCGGGATCCGGGCCCGGAGTCACGGGTCCCGAAACCAATCCGCCGGGACACAAAAGGCTGGTCGGAAATAGACGGGCTATCGCTAGTGGCAGTCTGCGCGAGCTTCGCGCTTTATGGCTTCCCTAGACCGTGGAGATTGAGTGCGAGTGGGCCGCCAGAAAGCGGGAAAGAGTGGCAGGGAGACTCTGTCCAGCCGCACTGCCCCACTCAAGCCAAAAGAAAAGAACGGATTGAGTGGGCCAGCCGAACCGTCACTTCCGCGTGCGCATTTTATCGTTGGCCGCTCCTCTCAAAATCGGATAATATGGTACAACATACATTATCTATACGATAATAGTTGATCTTTGACAATCTGATTCGGACGACCCCGGAGTTCTGGACCCCCGCTCCAAAATGTCCGTCTGGTTCCAAAATGGGAAGTCACCCCCGCCGTAACTCCCATGTTCTCTGGAGTTTGCGTGTAACTCCTGTAAACTCAAAGATCTGGCACATAGTCGCAAATTAGATCCTTTGTTTTCTGGATTTTGCGCGCATAAGGAGGATGGGGGGTACCCAGTACTAAACACTAAACTTCCCATTGCGGGAAAAGAAGCGAAGCGCGGAAGGTAGGGATGTACCCCTGCGCAACGTACATATAGGGGAGTCGTTCCCAACTACTCCGGCGAGGTATTTGGCCGTTTGCGGCCATACGCGACCAGGTTGGTGGCGAATAGACCGAGTGCTTTTACCTCTGCCCCTGGAAACATTTCCCGCAACTCGTCCGCCGAGAGCAGGCGAAGCGGTTCCCACTGGCGCATGTGTCCGAAAGAAAAGTGGATCGCGATTCTCTGCAGGCGCTCCGGAAGCAGATGATAAAAGGGGAAGTAGGTGTGGGGGTCGAGGAAGAAGCGCTTGTTGGGAGTGGCCACGAAGTATCCCACCCGGGCGACGCGTTGAGTTTCGCGCGCGAACATCTCCTGCCGGTGCCGGTCCCCAACGTGCTCGATCACGGCGTTGGAGAAAACCCAGTCGAAGCTTTGGTCCGGGTAGGGGAGCGCGCACGCGTCCGCAACTTCGAACTCCACGTTGGGCAAGAGCGCTTTTTTATTCTGGGGATCGAGATTGACCACTACGACGCGGCGGAAGAGCGACCGCAAGTCGTCATACTCTCCGGAGAATCCCGCGGAGCCGCCCAGATCCAGAAGGGACATGGAAGGGTCGGCCTGCATAACCTGGATGGCCACACGGGAACGCTGAGCCCGTATGCGGTGATGGATGGGATCGGTAGCCTTAAAGAGGATCGAACGAAGCATAAGTGTGTGAGCCCGGCAATTTTTCCTTCATGTCAGTTATCGACAGGAGGGGAGTCTGAAGCGTGCGATTCGTGTCCGCCAATTCACGTTCTGACGGTTCTTGCTCTGCTTACTATCATATTCGTTCACGTACCAGAAGCTGCAGTCGTCCACCGGGTCCACAGTCATGCTAGTGTAGTCTCCCCAATGCGGAGAGGTTTGCTGGTCGGCATCGCCGTCAAGAATACTGAACTCCGCGGGGCTGCCAGCGGGAAGCGGCCAATACGAGGCGCGGATCGAGGGATGGCTCGTGGCTCCCGAGACACTGTAGCCTACGGCGGCGTTCCCGGCTTTGTCTTGCGCGATGCTGGGCAGGAAGCGATAGTTGGCGTCCCGGCGATCGATGGTGCCGGAAGCGATCAGGCGCCCTCCCGGGCCCAACTCATACCAGCGGATACCTGTTTCCGAGTGCTCCCCTTTTCCGACCTGTACGGTGTGTGCCACCAGGTATGACTCACGCGGCGAGGGCCCCAGAAACCGTCGATACGCAAAGCGGTGCATGAGGCGGTCGCCCACCGAATCGAGATAGTTTCGAGTCGAGCTGCTGCTGGGCTCGGGGACGCAATCGGCGTTCACCGGATTTTTTTCCGCGAAGCATCCCGGAATGTAGGCGCTCACCGGCAATGGGGTTGGGCCGGTGAATTTGGAATTCGCCGGCGTCGTCCAATCCACGTGCAAGCTCCAGAGATTTATTGTGGCGGAGGCCTCAGCAGAATCCGGATTCTCGATACTGACAAATGACTCGGGTTCTCCAGCCGGTGGTGAATTGAGCCCATCCACGTCGGCTGGCAGCAAAGTATGGGCGTGGAATGCAGGCCCGGGAGTGCCGGGATAGTGAAAGCACTGCGGGGTTCGCATCGTGCCGCCTGTGAGCATGTTGCTTCGGTCGAAAGCGCACACCAGGATCGCCACTTCTCGATAGAATTTGTCGGGATCGGTTAGATTGAAGGAGACGTAATAGGCGTCGGCCCAAGTGGCAATTTTCGGGTAGTCGGGAACCAACTTGTGGCCCTTAGAGTTTTGACCGAGGAGATTGTCCAGGGGCAGCTCATAGGCGCGCCAACTGAAATTCCTGGCCGTCAAGTCGTCGGTGCTGGAGACCGCGATGCAGTAGCGGGAGCCGCCTTTGCTGAAACGGCGGGCAAGCAGCCAGCGCGACGTCAAGTGATCGAACAGGACGACGCCGTCGCCCTCGTTCCCCACACATTGCGGCAGCCCGCTCGAAAGGAAAGGAGTGTCTCCACTACGCGGCGATGAATAAATCGGAGCAAAGCTTTTCTTGTCGAAGCCCTGATAAGCAGAATTGACCCACTCCAGGTATTGCTTGGTTCCCACGGCTCCGTTCGGATCAACATCAAATCCTGCAACCCGGACCTGGGAGGCATCGATTCCGTCGAAGGAGCGGAGTTCAACGTTGACTTGGCCAGACAGGTTTGAGGGCACGAACCACAACCATAACAGGGCGAAGACGAAGAACATAGCGTGACGAGCTTCCTCAGCGAGTTGATAGAATACCGCTTGCCTTCATCGATTGTCATGGGTTGATGACAAAGGCAGCATTCCGGCACAACTTGTGGTGTGCGAATCGCATCCAAAATCAGTCCAAGCAATGGTTTGCCAGCAGAAAAAGGCGCAGGTGTGCCGCCTCCGACGCTCGGCTTTCACAACTTTTCCGGGCAGCGCGGGTTAAATAACAGGAGATTGAAATGGTTTCCAGAAGAACAGCATGGTTGCCGTTGTGTCTGTTACCAGGATTGCTGTTGCTGAATGGCTGCGGCGGCGGGTCTTCCTCTTCCTCTTCCACACCGCCGCCACTCCAGCCTAAGATTCAGCATGTGGTCATTATTTTCCAGGAGAATCGCACGCCCGATAATCTTTTTCAGGACCCGGTGCTGATCTCCCAAGGGGCAGACATTCAGAGCTTCGGTATCAATTCACACGAGCAGAAGATCCCGCTGACCCCGCTCACGCTAGCCAGCGATTATGGCCCGAATCACAGTCATCAGAATTTCGTGGCGATGTACGACAACGGCAAGATGGACGGCGCCGATAAGATCCAAATTTTGTGCAACCCTGGAGCACAGAATTGTCCTCCGCCGAACGCCCAATTCGTTTACGTTCCAGCGAGCGAAGTCGGTCCATATTTTCAAATGGCGGAAACCTACACCTTTGGCGATCGCATGTTCCAGAGCAACCAGGGGCCCAGTTTTCCCGCCCATCAATACATCCTGTCCGGCGCTTCAGCACAGGACGCGAGCGCCAATTCGTTGTATGCCGCCGAGAACGCTGTGGGGCCCGCAGCAGGCTGCATCGCGCCTGCCAACGGATACGTCTATTTAATTAATCTTCTCACCGGGGATGAGTCGCAGAAGGCCTACCCTTGCTTCGACCATCCTACCCTGACCGACAGTTTGGATAGCGCCAACATCAGCTGGAAGTATTACACGTCTAAGAATGCTCCCGGGACCATCTGGAACGCGCCCAATGCGATCAAGCATATTTGCGTGCCTGACGCTACGAACACGGCCTGCACGGGCCCGGAATGGACTGGCAACGTGGTACTTGACCCGACGCATATCCTCACCGACATCCAGAGCGGGAACCTGCCCTCGGTTAGCTGGGTGATTCCTGACGGGGTGAATTCCGACCATGCGGGCACCACCGAGACCACCGGTCCTTCCTGGGTCTCCTCGGTCGTAAACGCGATTGGCAACAGCCAATATTGGTCCAGTACGGCCATCTTCGTAACCTGGGATGACTGGGGAGGATGGTACGACCACGTGCCTCCGTCGGCCATTCATAACAATTATGAATACGGTTTCCGCGTTCCCCTGGTCGTGATTTCACCGTATGCGAAACCGAAATATGTTTCTCACGTGGCTCACCACTTTGGAAGTATTCTTAAGTTTATCGAAACCAACTGGGCATTGCCGCCGGTGGGTTCGGGGACTTACTCGGATGCATACTCGGATACGGATGACTTCTCGGACTGCTTCGACTACACGCAGGTGCCGCTAACTTACACCACCATCAAAGCGCCTAAGAGTCGCCAGTTCTTCTTGCACGATCACCGGCCGGTTGTAATTCTCGATGACGACTAGATTCAAGCCGGAGCAGAATTACAAGGAGCTCGTCCTTATGTTGAGGCAAACCTAACATTGGAAGGAGTGGCTTTATGATCCGATCCAAGAATTCCCTCGTCGTTGCGCTGCTGAGCTTGGGCGGTGCTGCGGTGTTTGCGCTGATGAACGGGTGTGGTGGAGGCAGCACCAGCGGCAATTCGTCAAACCCGCCACCGCCGCCAGCAAAAATCCAGCACGTCGTGGTGATTTTTCAGGAGAATCGCACGCCCGATAACCTGTTCCAGGATCCGGTGCTTATTAAGGAAGGCGCCGACATCCAGAATTACGGCATGAACTCCAAGGGGGAAAAGGTACCACTGACGCCGCTGCCCCTGGGTACCGACTGGGATAACAACCACAGCCATGCCAGTTTCCTCACCATGTGGGACAACGGCAAAATGGATGGCGCCGATCAGATTAAGCTGATTTGTACGACTTGCACTCCGCCCCCGGACCGTCCCTTCAATTACGTTCAACCCTCAGATGTGCAGCCCTATTTCACCCTGGCTGAAACCTATACCTTCGGCGATCGCATGTTTCAAACCAATCAAGGGCCGAGCTTCCCGGCGCATCAGTTTATTATTTCCGGCACTTCGGCGCCGACTCCGCCCGGCCAACCCAATAGCAACCTGTTGGTTGCGGACAACGAGGGGGGAGCGGATCCCAAAATCACGGGGTGCCTAGCCCCCCCGGGTCAAATTGTGCCCTTGATCGATCCCGCCAATCCCGATCCCCACACTAACGAAACCCAAAAATCGTTCCCTTGCTTCGAGCATCCTACGCTGACGGATCTACTCGATAGCCAACAGATTTCCTGGCGCTATTACGCGTCAAACGCCGGAATTCTCTGGAATGGCCCTACCGCCATACAGCACATTTGCGGGCCCAACCCGGCGCCACCCAACGCAACCTCATGCGCGGGCTCGATTTGGCAACAGAATGTAGTGACGAACCCGGCACAGGTCCTGACGGATATTCAGAATTCCCAGCTCGCCAGCGTGACTTGGGTAACACCGAATGCGCAACAATCCGACCATGCAGGCCAGGGCACCCAAGACAATGAAGGACCAGCCTGGGTTGCATCGATTGTTAATGCGATTGGAAACAGCTCGTATTGGGCGAATACCGCGATCATCATTACCTGGGATGATTGGGGAGGGTGGTACGATCATGTCGCGCCCCCGGTCATCAACTCCTACGAGTACGGCTTCCGCGTGCCCCTGATCGTGGTTTCCCCATATGCCAAAGCGGCCTACGTTTCCCACCAAGTCAATGACTTTGGCAGCATTCTGAAATTCATCGAGAAAACATTTGGATTGCCCACCGTGGCTCCGGGAGCCACGCCCGCTTACGCGGATGAACTGAGCACTGGCGCCGATCTTTCCGACTGCTTCGATTTCAATCAATCGCCCTTAACTTTTCACACCATTCAGGCCAAGCAAGACGCCGGCTACTTCGTGCACGACACCAGGCCACCGGCGGCTCCCGATGATGACGACTGAGAATTCCAGACTTCTTGTTAGGGCGTGATCTCAAAAAGCGTGCCCTGACCGTCAGTGCCGCCATAAAAGGTCACGCCATACAAGTTCCCGGCTGCATCGAAGATCAGGCTGGCGTTGGGGCTGAGCCCGTCTTTGCCGTTGCTCACAAAGGTGTGTACCACTTTCTCCGTCCACTTGCCGTTGCCCTCCGGTGACAGCTCGAAGACGGTACCGGTGAGTTCATCATTGAAACCTTTACTGGTTGTCCCGTACAAATTTCCGGCCGGGTCGAAGATCGCCGTTTGCGCCGGGCATCAGCTCAAACACCGTTCCGTAGGCTCCAATCTCGCCGCCCGCCTGGGTCGTGCCGTAGAGATTGCCGGAGGCGTCGAAGATGACGCCGCAGGCGGGGTACCACGGCAGCGTCCTGCTCGGGGCAAAGTTATATAGTAAGGTCCCGTCCACGTGCCGTTCATTCCCTGCGCCAACTGGAAGACGGTCCCGACATCGTGAGCGCCACCCATGGGGGTCGTACCGTACAAATTCCTAGCCGCAATCGGCCTTCGCCGCCTTGGCGACTACTACGCCCGCTGCTGTCTTGTGTAGCGCGGTCAGAATGAATCGCTTCACTCTCAGTCACGATTCCGTGACACGCCACAGCTCTCCCGAGGTAAGTTCGACCGCCTTCCGCGCATCGCCGCCGGATTTACCACCAGCAGTCTTGATGGATGTGGGCTTCGCGGCTTTTCGCCCGCTCGCCCGCTGCCGTAGGCCTCATCATCCGGTTCTTATTCATCGGCTCGCGCCTTTGTTCCACGCTTCTTTCGGACCCCGCCTCGCGACGACGCCCTTGCGCTTCGCTATCACTTCACCTCCATCAGGTTGTGAAGAGGACTTTCACCTCCAAGCTGTCGATCATGCTCGGCACACCAAAAAAGCCTCCTGCTTGCGCAGGAGGCTTTTTGCGGGCTGGGCGTCCGGGCATTGCGCCCGTCGTCCTGAAAACTATTTAGCTGGTGCTTGGTCTGGCGAGGTCGAGGTTGAAGCCAGTTGTTCCAGATCGTTCTTCAACAGGCTTATTTCTACGCGGCCACCGCTGGTTCGCTTGGTCTTGGGATGTTCCTCAGTGCTCGCGCTGGGAACGGGAGCGTTGCCCATGCCCACCACATAGATCCGGTATACCGGAATGTCGTGGTTCAGCACGAGATACCTCACCACCGAATCCGCCATCTTCTGCGAAGTCGCAATGGCGGCTTGGCCATGGCCCGAGGAGAAGCCCTGCACTTCGATGATGTAGCCACGTTGACTCTTCAGCGGCGTTGCCATGTCATCGAGGGCGGTCTTGGCGTTCTGGCTCAGCACGCTTTGGCCGGGACGGAAGCGGATCTCGGTCTGGGTGGTGGCTTTGTACTGATCGATGTTGCCGACTACCTGTTCCACCGTGGAGAGACGGGTGTTGGCCTGGGTTGCAGTCTGCTGGGCCGCCTGGGCTTTGTTGCCGGCGTCGATGGCGTGCTGGTCGGCTTCGTTGGCCTTGGCCGAAGCCAGTTGGATGCCTTGCTGGGCGCGCGAATCCACGTCCTTGATCATTTTCGTGTTGCTCGCAGTCAGTTCGTCGAGTTCATTCACGCGATCGCGGATGGGCTGGGTTTGGCGCTGCACATACTTTTTGCGGGCGAAAGGATTCACTTTGCCCCAGAAACCTTCGCGGGTCTCAGCCTGCAAAGGCTGCTTGCCGGTAGCGCCGACCGTCTGGGAAGAAGAGGTCTGGCCAGTGCTCGACGGGGCAGTAGGCGTAGCTTGCATGGTTTGGTTGGCGGCAGGTTGATCCTGTGAGGTCGAGCTTGTCTGCTGCGCAAAGGCGGGCAGAGCAAGCATGACTGCGACGATGAGCGCTACATATGCATGATTCTTCATTTCAACTTCCTCCGAGGGAGGGAGCGCCTGGGGGCTCCGCTCCGGCACGCTTTACGGGCGTGTTGCGTGATTTTTGATTGCGTCCGCTAACTGGCTGACTGGGGCAAGCGGGTTGCGCATTGCCGGCCAACGCTGACGCCGCGTATGGCCAAAACTGGAAATATCGGTCGCCGTTTGACTCTGGCACCACAGCTCTCTATAACAGGTCGATTGCCAAACTGCTGCGAAGCTATCTCCTTGGTTTGCAATAAGATTGTAGTCCCGCATCGTCGGAAGCGGAGAATAATGATCTGTTTCGAGGGTAATTTTGGCGAAGCCGGTATAAAAACTGCGCGGCCGAGACTCAAGGAGCACAGGAGATTTGGATGCTCAAAAGGAATGGAAGAGTTTGCTTTTTAGGATTCGCCTTTATCGTGGTCGCGGCACTCAGTTGGTCCCAAACTGCCGCGACACATGGGCTTGCCTCGGATAGCATTCCTCCGGATCGTCTCAAGCAGTATGCCGATCTCGCGGTACAGTGGCAACGGGAATACCTGCGGATCGACACTACGAATCCTCCTGGCAAAGAAGCTCTCGCGGCGGACTTCTTTAAGAAAATCCTGGACCAGGAGGGTATTGAGAACCGCGTATTCAACTACGCTCCCGGGCGGGCCGATCTGTGGGCGCGTATTCCGCATCACACATCGCCTGCCCGGCGGCCGATCGTCCTGCTGAACCATATGGATGTGGTCACCAGCGACGCGTCCCATTGGAAAGTTCCGCCATTCAGTGCGGAGATTGTGGATGGCTCGATCTACGGCCGCGGCGCCCAGGACATGAAGAACGAAGGCCTGGCGCAATTCATGGTCATGGTGATGCTGAAGCGCGAGCAAGTGGAGCTTGATCGCGATGTGATTTTCCTGGCTGTAAGCGATGAGGAAGTCGATGGCACGGGTAGCGATTGGTTCATCGAACATCAGCGCGACCTGTTGGGGAATGCCGAGTTCCTGATCAACGAAGGTGGCGAGAATCTTCTGGAACACGACGGCCACGTGAAGTACGTAGGCGTGGATGTGGGCGAGAAGGCGGCGTTCTGGTTGCACGTGGTGGCGCATGGGCGCGCGGGGCATGGCTCGCTTCCGATTGCAGATTCGGCGCCCAACCGGCTGGTGCAGGCATTGAACCGGATCATCGCCTACCGCACGCCGCTCAAGGTGCTGCCGGTGGTGGATGAATTTCTACGCACCATGGCATCCTACGAGCCACCCGCGCGAGCCGAGAAGTTTCGCAATATCCGCCAGGCGTTGGAGGACAAGAATTTTCAGCACGAGGTGGAACACGACGAATCTCTCAACTACCTTTTGCGCGATACCATTTCATTGACCATGCTGGGTGGCTCGGAGCAGACCAATGTGATTCCGCCGGAAGCCTGGGCCAACCTGGATGTGCGGCTCCTGCCGGGGGATGATCCGAAGGAGTTTCTGGAATCGATCCGGCGTGTGGTGAATGATCCAAACGTAAGCGTCGAACCGCTGAACGCGGACTTCCGCCTGGCCAACTCCTCACCGACGAACACGGCGTTGTACAATGCGATCCAGAAGGTGTCCGCGCAGTATTTTCCGGGAACGCCAGTGGTGCCGCGGTTGGATAGCGGCTACACGGAGAACCAGCGCTATCGTCCTCTGGGCATCAACTCGTATGGATTTACCCCCTATACGTCGACGGAAGAAGAAGGCAGCACGGAGCATGGGAATGATGAGCGCATCCGGGTGGAAGAGGTGCGGCGTGGCTTCCGGGTGCTGTATGACGTGGTGACCGTGGTGGCGAAATAGGAAAAGTCTTTCGCCACGGATTTACGCGGATCTTCACGGATATTTCTTTTTCTTGATCCGCGTGATCCGTGTAAATCCGTGGCGAGTCCCTTTGAGATCCTATCTCTGCCCGAAATGCTTTTCGTACTGCTCGTGGATGTAGTTATCGGTCATGCCGGCGATGTAGTCGCAAACGATGCGCGGCAGCGGCTCTTGCGTGGCTTTCTCTCTATAACTGGACGGCAGATGTTCCGGCTTCGTCATCCAGAACTTGAACAGTTCGCTGATCACTCGCTCGGCATCGTTCTTTTCCGGGTCGAGGGTCGCACTGAAATAGAGATTACTGTAGAGAAAATCCTTGGCCTGCCGCCGTTCTTGCTCGACTGCCGGACTTAGAGTTACGAGCCGATGAGGGCAGGAGCGAACATCTTCAAGGCTGCTTACGCCTGCATGCTGGATTTGCTCTTTGGTGTTTTCGATTAGATCTCCTGCCCAACGGTTGAGCATGCGTTTGAGGGCCTCGTTAAACTTCAGCTTATCGATCGCATCTGGATAGATTGATTCGACCTCGCCGTAAAAGCGCTCGAAGACGGGTATGCCATTGCGGATTTGATTAAGCGCCAGCAGGTGGGATTCGTACCCATCGTCCAGGTCGGCGCTGCCGTAGGCAATCTCGTCGGCGACATCGATGAGCTGAGCTTCGAGGGGCGGACGCCGGTCGAGCAAGTATTCAGCGAGCTCGGGAAACTGAACGACAGAGTAGTCGTGGGAATGCTTGATGATGCCCTCGCGAACTTCGAAGGTCAGGTTGAGCCCGCGGAAGGCGGCGTAGCGCAACTCGAAGTCCTCCACGATCCGCAACGCGTGCAGGTTGTGGTCAAAAAAATAGCCGTGCTCATGCATGGCGATGTCGAGGGCCTTTTCGCCCGCATGGCCGAATGGGGGATGGCCGACGTCATGCACCAAGGCCAGGGCCTCGACCAGGTCGACATTCAGGCCCAGTTGAGCGGCGATGGTTCGGGCGATCTGCGCCACCTCGATGGTGTGGGTCAGGCGATTACGGAAGTGGTCGGAGTGGCGGCGCGTGAAGACTTGAGTTTTGGCCTCGAGACGGCGAAAAGCCCTGGAGTGGACGACGCGATCACGGTCGCGCTGGAAGTCGTCGCGGTAAGGATGCTGCGGCTCGGGGTAACGGCGTCCGCGGGATTGCTCCACCCGCACGGCGTAGTCGGCGAGCATGGAGAAAGTCTAACAGAAGCAGCAGTCAGCAATTAGCACTTGGCAATTAGCATTTGGCCCCGCCGAGACCCTGGTTGAATTCTGCGAACCCGCTGAGGTGCTAAGTGCTAATGGCTTGACGCAAATTCAGGCGCATCTCATTTGTCGGTTCGAAGCCCAGACTCTCGTAAAGGTGCCGGCCGTCTTTGCTGGCGTGCAGAGATACGAAGGCAAAGTCTTCTCTGCGGCACCAGTCGATCATGGTCTGCATAAGCTGGCGGCCGATTCCTCGCTTGCGATAATCAGGATAGGTATATACGTTCAGGATGGTCGCCCGGCGAGACTGGCCATCATATGGATGGCTCGGCCAGGGGCTGATCACGATTGCCCCACCGCCCACGATGCGTTCCCCGCTCACCGCGAGCCACGCTCGGAAAGACCCGGCAGGCAACGCTTCCGAAAGGTACGCAGCCGAGGTGGCAACCATGGCAGCAAGCGCCTCTGAGTCTTTGTAGTCCATGTCTTCATACATGGCCCGGCGCTGGCGCAGGATTTCTGGAATGTCATCCGTGGTGGCTTCGCGGATGAGGATGCCGTTGTCCATTTTTCCCTTCGCAGATTTGTCCTGCATAGCATACAAAAGGCGCGACCGAAGCCGCGCCGTCAACTGGGTATTCCGTGCCAACTCCTACTTGTTCCCGGGATCTTCCTTGGCGAGTCTCATTTTGGCGGACTCCAGCTTCTGCGTCAGTAAGTTTACGTTATCGGTGTCCACTTCCGCGGCCACGGTCTTGTTCCACTCGTCGAGGGCCCGTTCCCAGTGCGCAGCGGCCAATTTTAGACGCCCAGTCTTTTGATACAGGTCCCCGAGGTGGTCCTGGACGGTGGGATCCATCCCCATATGCTGGGAGGCTTTCATCAGGTTATCTTCCGCCAGTTCGTACTTCCCCAGTCGGAAGTAGGCCCAGCCCAGCGAATCGAGATACGCTCCATTGGCGGGTTCGAGATCGACGGCCTTCTTGATCATAATGAGCGCTTCGTCCAGCTTGGCGCCGCGATCGGCCAGCATGTATCCGAGATAGTTGAGTACGGCGGCGTTCTGTGGATCAGTGGCCAGCACTTTGCGAAAAACGTCTTCCGCCTTATCGTATTTCTTCTCGCGCTCGTAGGTAGACCCGCGCAGGAAGTCGACGTACTCCTTGTCTTCATCCTTGGTGGAAAACTGTGCCGCCTTGTCGAGAGCCGCTTGCGCCTCGGGCCAGCGCTTCAGTCGACTGTACATCTGAGCCAGACTGATATAGACCTCGCGATCTTCAGCAGTTCCCTTGAGCAGGGACTTCACCTGCTCCAGGCCGGAGTCTGCCTGACCCATGTCGGCGAGTTGCGCGGCGTAGACCATCTTCAGGCCGCGATCATTGGGCAGTTTCAGGGTCGCTTCCTTGGCCGCGTCGGTAGCTTTTTGCCACTGCTTGGCTTCACGATAGGTGTCGATAATCTGCTGGTAGCCGCGCTCCGCATTGTCGTCACCGAGAGCCAGCATCTTGCGGAATGTCTCTAACGCCAGCTGTTCGTTGCTGTTGTCGCGATACACCGTGCCCAGACGCTCAAGAAATATAGCCCGGTTATTCTTCTCGCTCTGGCTATAGTTATTGTCCGCCTTGTCGGTTTTCTTCACCAGGTCTTGCAGAATTTGTGCGGCTTCGTCATAGCGGCCTTGCGCCTGGTAGACGGCGGCAATGTTGTAGGGCACTTCCATCACGTCCTGCGCCATGGACTCGGCCTTCTTCAGATTTTCCAGGGCCAGGTCAAACTTTCCATTTCGGCGGTAGATCTCAGCCATGCGCAAGTAGGTCTGCGCGTCCTCGGGATTCGAGTCCGCGATGATTTTGTACTGCTCGAGGGCAGCGTCGGTCTGACCGTCGTTTAACAGATTCTGAGCCAGACCGCGGATGGCATCGAGATTGTCGCGATCAAGTTCAATCGCTTTTCGGTAGGCGGCAATGGCCTGCTTGTATTCCTTGCGCTGCTCGTAGGTGTACCCCAGCGCGGAATAAAGCTTTGCGGAACGGGCTGCGTCTGGAACAGAACTCAAAGCCTCGGCCGCGCGAGCGCTATCGCCTTCTTCGTTGTACAGGTAGGCAAGCGTGGTAATGGCTTCTTCCGAATCGGGCTGGAGCTTTACTGCGATCTTGAATTCGCTTTCGGCTTTTCGCAGATCGTTATTCAACCGATAAAGCCGGCCCAGGAGCAGATGATCATCCACGTTATCGGGTTCGATCTTTATGATTTCCTGGTATTGCTCGATGGCCAGTTTGAGCACGCTGTCAGAGCCGCTACCGCTTTGAACGTCCCCCAGCGAGCGCAGGTAAATCCGGCCGAGCAACTTGTGTGCTTCCAGGTTGTTGGGGTCCTTCTTAAGAATGTCCTGGGCTTCAAGGACGGCGTCGCGAATGCGCCCGGTCTTGGCATAAAGTTCCGCTAGCCCCGAGGTCAGGTACTCGGAAGTGGGGTCCGAGTCGATGGCCAAGCGGTACTCCTCGATGGCTTTGGTGGCGAGATCGCTGCGGTTGTACACCGCAAACTGATCTTCGTACATGTGCGCCACGCTGTAGTGATAATAAGCGGCTGCCCGGTCCACCTTTCGCGGAGCAGGCACGGTCGCCGGCTTGGCAGTCCCGGCGGCGGGGGCGGATGGTGCGGAAGCCTGCTGCGCCACGGCGGTCGCAGCCAAAAAGAACACAAAAATAGACCAGCACATGCTTTTCATCGAGGACCTTTGGATTCCCAAACCCATAGCGATTGGATGCCGAACCGCGGTAGGTGGGTGCTCTGTCTTATTGTAAACCTTCGTCAACCAGGATAGCGAAAAAGGGGGTGCGGAAACGGGCCCGAAAAGATTCGGAGGTACAGGGACGGATGGATGGAGGGACCGGAATGGTCGTGACGTTGTTCATCCGGAGCTCGTGCAGAAAGCGGGCGCATCATGGAGATGCGCCCGCCCCTGCGGAAGGCCACGCTGCTTTGGCTACTGCCTAATTTATTCGAAGGAAGCCATACTGGACAGAGCCTTTGTTATAGCCCCCGGTGATCGCACCGCGATTGTTGAGACCAAGCGGCTGCGTGTAGGTCGATCCAGGAGGATCGAAGTTCGTGATCTTGCCGGCAGGCGAGCGCACAAACCCGTGTGGGACGATCTTGCTGTCCACGTAAAGCCCAAGGATCGTGCCCTGGTCGTTGACGGCATAGGTCATCGTGCCCGCCGATCCAGCGGGATCGAAGCTCGTAAACGTTCCGTCGGCGGCGCGCACGAAGCCATGAAACACGCCATTGGCATCCACAGAGTTGCCGGTAGTGACGCCCAGATTGTTGATACCGTAAGGCTGCGTTCGCGTCGTGCCCGGCACATCGAAGGTCGTGATGGTCCCGTCCGCTGCCCGTACGAAGCCTTGCCAATCAGCCTGCCCATCCACGGCAAAGCCCGTGACCACTCCCTCGTTATTGATCTTCTGCGGCCAGAGTAGTGTCGCGCCCGAAACGTCGAAGCTCGTAAACTTGCCATTGGCCGAACGCAGGAACCCGTGACTTGCGGTTGCGGTAGAATACGTGCCCACAATCACACCCTTGTCGTTGATGCACATGGGTAAGGTCATGACCGCGCCCGGCGGGTCGAACGGCGTGATCTTTCCGTTGGCGCTGCGCACATAACCGTGCTCATAATAGGCGAACCACTCGCCGGTGATGACGTTCTTGATGTTGATGCTCTCGCCGAAGGTGTCTGTCGCACCGGAGACGTTGAAGATCGTGATGGTCCCGTCGGGCGCGCGCAGAAGCCCGTGGTTCCTCTTGGAAGAATCCATGGTCCAACCGGCTATATAGCCATTATCGTTGATGCTGCCGCCGGTTGTTTGAATCGCGTTCTTGACACCGAACGTCACATATTTCGCCTTGGCGCTCGCGGAGCCGCTCAACCCGCCCGCGCACAGCGCCACGCACAAAGCCAGGGCTCCGCTTCTTCCAAGCACCGCCCTATAACGCACAATCCGATCTTGCATGATATTCCCCCGGAATCTCCTTTTTGACTTCAAAAGCGGCACCATTCTATAACCCATCTCCCCTGTTCGCAACGTGTGAAGCAATCTTCATCTGAGGTGCAACGACTTGGTCTGCGACCCGGGGGGCTGGCCCATGCTTTCCCCGTTCACAAAAAGCGGGTGCCCCGTCCTTCTCGCGTTCTTCGCGAGAGGGCGGGGCCTTTGGAGGCCTTTCCGTGGCTGGCCCGCCTATATGCTTTTTGTAAAGGTAGGGACCGCGAGGCGTCCCGCGGTTGCGTTTTCTCGCTTGACGAATCTTTCTCAATACGCTAACCTAATAGTTAATTGTTTTAGCTGTTTGATAACAGCAAGCAGTTACGGTTCTTTGACAACTTGACAAGGCGCGCCAGGATCGCACTCCTCGACGTTGGCCTTTTTACTGTAGTCGCGAAATTGCAGCCACCATGAGATATCCCTCCGTAAGTCCTTTAGAAGGGATATTTTGCGCGGGTATCTCCTTTTCTCCCTCAATCAAATCATAGATTTAGGAGGAAAACGCGTTTTCTGGGTATATACCCCGATCTGACCCCCATACTTATCAACGACTTGCGATCATGCCGCCAAGCGTATTTCAGATCTAACTCCTTTAGAAGAGATATTTTACGGGTTACGAAATACCCCTTCTCCTGGTTCGGTTTGCGGCTGCCTTGGCTGCAGCACGGTGTTTGAGCATCCGCCGTTAGTGCCTGAAATGCCTTACCCCAGTGAAAATCATTGCGAGGCCTAGCCGGTCGGCAGTTTCGATGACCTCCTGGTCGCGCACGGATCCTCCCGGTTGGATGATGGCCGTGGCGCCGGCCTTGGCAATTTCTTCCACCCCGTCGGGGAACGGGAAAAAAGCATCCGAGGCAGCGACCGTGCCCTGAAGCGGCAGCACCGCCTTCATCGCCCCGATCTTGCAGGAATCCACGCGGCTCATCTGTCCAGCGCCGACGCCTACGGTCCGCCCGTCGCGGGCATAAACAATGGCGTTGGACTTCACATGTTTGCAGACTTTCCAGGCAAACAGTAAAGCGCGTTTCTCTTCCGGCGTGGGTGGCCGTTTGCTGACGACTTTCAGATCGCTCTCCGCGAGCGGGCGCACATCGGCATCTTGCAGCAGAATTCCGCCGGAAACATTCTTCAGTACCCGCTTCTGGCGCGCATCTGTGATTTCCACCAGCCGCAGATTCTTTTTGGACGCGAACTTAGCTCTTGCGGCTTCGTCAAAGGACGGCGCGGCAATCACTTCGAGAAACAGCTTGGCCATCTCCTCGGCCGCAGCGCCGTCCACCGGACGATTCACGCCAATGACGCCTCCGAAAGCGGAAACCGGGTCGCATTCGAGAGCTTTCTTGTAGGCTTCGACCAAAGTCTTGCCAGTCGCGGTTCCGGCAGGGTTGGTGTGTTTGATAATCGCGCAAACTGGCTCGTCGAATTCCTGGGCCAGATTCCAAGCGGCTTCGAGATCCACGATGTTGTTGTAGGAAAGCTCCTTGCCTTGAAGCTGGCGTCCATTGGCCACGCCCTGGCCAGAGCCATCAGAGTACATGGCAGCCTTCTGATGAGGGTTCTCTCCGTAGCGCAGGTCCATCACCTTGTTGAAGGACAAGCGTAGCGTCTGCGGGAAGCCGATCTCTTCATGAAAATCGAAACGGCCGTTGGTGCTGACTCGCTCCAGCGTGGAAGCAATCGCGGAGTCGTAGGCCGCAGTGGTCGCGAAGGCTTTCTGCGCCAAGCGCCACCTCGTGGCTGAAGACAACTCGCCGCCAGATCGAGCGAGCTCTTCCGCAATTTGGCTATAGTCGGCGGGCGAAGTGACGACGGCGACGTCTTGAAAGTTCTTGGCGGCGGAGCGAATCATCGAAGGCCCGCCAATATCGATGTTCTCGATCAATTCATCGAAGCTCACGTTCGGTTGGGCTGCGGTCCTCTCAAAGGCATAGAGGTTCACGACCACCATGTCGATGGGCAGGATTCCATGTTCAGCTACCGCGGTACAGTGTGCGGCATTCTCGCGGCGGTGCAGGATTCCTCCGTGCACTTTGGGATGCAGCGTCTTAACCCGGCCATCGAGCATCTCGGGGAATCCGGTTAGCTCGGAAATATCTTTCACGGCGATGCCCGAGTCGCGCAGCAGCCTGGCCGTGCCACCGGTCGAGATCAGTTCCACGCCCAGGGCGGAGAGCTTGCGGGCGAACTCGACGAGTCCAGTTTTGTCCGTGACACTGAGAATGGCGCGCTGGATCTTGCCTGGGCTTTGGGACATTGCAGGCCTCTGGTGGTGAGGATGGCGTAGCTAGGAAGTTTATCAGTAGACAGCCAGAGAAGAAAAAACATTGCCGAGCTTCGCGGCGTCCGGACAGGGGTGTCCGGGCCTAGGTGCGCATCGCGCCTTGGACGGGCGAGTCGCCCGTCGCCACACGAGTTAGGCTTTGGCTTTCGCGGTCAGGCGGACCTGACCGTCCTGCATCTCGACTGTGTATTCCACGGATTGGCAGTGGTGCTGCTTGCGGATCTGGTCGGTTTTCTTCTGCACAAAAGAAGTGAAGCTCTCGATGTTGCCGGTAACCGATTCGCCGGCTTTTTTCTTAGCGTCGGTGAGCGCCTTGTAGAGTCTCTCCACCTGATCATGTTGGGTGCGGGCATCCGAGCACAGGATGGTGAGTGGAACCTCATCGAGGCTGGGCGCGGTCGCGACGGCTGCGGCATGGGTAACTCCATACGCCGGGTGGTGCGTCGGTTGATGTTCCTCCGCGGGACGCACACCCTGTACCGACAGCAGCGCGTCCTGCGGACGGCGGTAACCCTCTTCGCGAATGCGCGCCTTCTTGCGCCATAGGTCGCTGTAGATGGCGTAGCGTTGCGCCATTTCGTTGTAGCGGAAGCGTTGGTGGAAGCTCATCCGTCCGCCATCACTGAACTTGCGCAGCAGGCTCAGCACCTTCCACTCGACGTCGGTGGGTGGCTTCTTGCTGGGGTTGCTGAAATAGACCTCGTATTCGATCTTCAGCCGGCGCAATTGCGACTCAAGCAAAATCAGTTCTTCGTCGATGGTCACCGAGAGTTCTCCAATTCACAGTTTAGGGCGTCGGCAGCAGGTGGACGAGGTACCCAGTGGTCACCGGAGGGATGGAACTAAAGTAACTGAAAGGCAGCTTCTAGCTACTAGCTTCTAGCTTGGAGCAACTGTGGAGGACGGGGGCGAAAAGCCAGAAGCCAGAAGCTGCACTACTTTGCATTCGAGGCCATCTTCTTGACCATGGCCAGGACCAGTTTGCGATCGCTGTCATTGAGGCTCACAGAGTAGCGGCGGATCTGGCTTAGGAAGCGGACTTCGTCATCGGAAAGTTGGGGCAATCCTTTGGCTCCGTTCGTGTGTCCGGATTCGGCGAAGAACTGCGATAGCGGAAGCTCCATCGCCCCAGCGATTTTGGAAAGGGTGTCGAGCGACGGGATGGTGTGACCGTTCTCCACCCGCGAGAGGTAACAGCGCAGCAGCCCGGTGCGCTTCTCGATATCCCCCTGGGACATACCTTTCCCTAGCCGGTAGTTTCGAATGGTCTCGCCGATGTTCATAGAGAAAACGGCCAACGGTGGTTCTCCGCGATGGTGAATAGTAACCAGAGTAGTACCTTCTGGCAAGTGGAAATTTTGCTGCACATTGGGCGATGCAGTCGGAAAATCGGCGCTCAGCATTCAGCACTCAGCATTCAGCAGCTAGACATCGGACGATGCTGCTGAATGCTGATTGCTCGCTGCTTATTTCCCCAACGTGTCGGCAAGGAATTTAACGGTCCGCTTCCAGGCGTCGGCGGCGTCATCGGCTCGGTAGCCGGCCTTGTTATTGGGATTTTCAAAGGCATGGCCCGCATCGGGATAGATCACAATCTCGACCTTCTTGCCCTGTTGCTTCAGCGATTGTTCAAATTTCTTCACATCGTCCACCGGGATGCCGCGGTCCTGGCCGCCGAAGATGCCGAGGATGGCGGCATTGATTTTCTTGAGTGACTCGGAGTCAGTCGCCAAGTGGCCGTAGTTGATCACGTCCGCCGTGAGTGTGGGCTCCTGCAGCGCCAGATTGAGCGAATAGCCGCCGCCCATGCACCAGCCGATGGATGCGATTCGGTCTTTCTTCACATTGGATTGCGCTTTCAGGAATTCCACTGCCGCGTGCAAATCGCGGGCTGCACGGTCATCGGGCACGCCGCGCATGATTTCGTGAGCCTCTTCGGGCGTGGTCGCGACTTTGCCGCGGTAGAGATCAATAGCCAGCGCGACATAGCCCTGATCGGACAGCTTCGAAGCCTGTTCTTTGACCCAATCGTTGAGTCCCCACCATTCGTGAATGACCACGATGCCCGGAAACGGACCTTTCCCTTCAGGCGCGTAAAGCAGAGCCTGGACGGTTTCGTCTCCGCTCTTGTAGGAGACATTCTTAGAAGTGACGGCGAACGCGCCCAGACTAAACAACAGAGTGAGAACCAAGCAGAATAATTTCAAGGCAAGACCTCCGTAGCGCCGGCGTCTCGCCGGCTATCGTGAGGACGTCGCGCCCTCACCTTAATTTGAATTCGTACGTCGCGCTGCGGTCCTGTTACGAGTCCGTCTCTCTGCACCAGAAATCCTCGCCGTGTGAGGGCAAGATGCCCGCACGACAGCCGGCGGGGACGCCGGCGCTACAACTGCAATTCCATGTACATCGCCCCGGCGATCGGATTGGGGCGATACGGCACGATCTCCTGGAAACCCAGTTTGCGGTACATCTCGACCGCGTCTTTCATGATGGGCTCAATTGTATCGAGCCGCATGCGTTGATAGCCAATATTCCGAGCTTCCGCAATGACGGCTTCCGCCAGCACGCGACCCAAGCCTTTTCCGCGAAACGAGGGACGCAGGTAGAGCCGTTTCATCTCACAGACACCTGCCTCCCACTTGTGCAGGGCTACACATCCCGCCAACTGTCCTTCGTACTCGGCCAGCAGGAGACGGCCGTCGGGTGGGGCGTAGTGGCCAGGAAGGCCGGCAAGCTCTTGCTCAAAATTCTGGAAGCAGAGGTTGACGCCGAGCGACTGCGCGTACTGCAGAAAAAGTTCCCGCACCTGGGCGACTTGCGCAGGAGAAGCCGCCTGCACAAGGGCAAGTCCCGAAATTGTCCGCGCTACCCCATGAGCATGCCGCCGTTCACACTTAAGACATGTCCCGTGATGTAGGAAGCCTGCTCTGATGCGAGGAACGCGACCGCGTTCGCCACATCTTCCGGCGCTCCCACCCGTCCGAGAGGAATCGCCTTCAGTGCGTTCTGCCTGAAGTCATCGGAGAAGCCGGAGGTCATGGCGGTTTCGATGAACCCAGGCGCTACAGCGTTGCAAGTTATGTTGCGCGATCCAACCTCGCGGGCGATAGCCATGGTTAATCCAATCAGCCCGGCTTTCGACGCCGCATAATTTGCTTGTCCCGCCTGGCCCATCTGGCCGAAGACCGATGTGATGTTGATGATCCGGCCCCAGCGCTGCTTAAGCATCGAACCAATGGCCTGCTGAATGCAGAGATAAGCAGATGTCAGGTTGGTACTGAGAACGGCATCCCAATCGGCCCGCTTCATGCGCATGACAAGCTGGTCGCGAGTGATTCCCGCATTGTTGATCAGGATGTCGATTTTTCCGAACTGTCCGAGGGCAGCCTTGAACGCGGTTTTAATTTGCTCTTCGTCGGCCACGTCAACGGGTAACGCTACCGCTCTTACGCCGCTGGCCTCGATCTGCTGTACCAGTTCCGTCAACTTCTCCCGGTTTCGAGCTGCGACCGCCACGCTAGCGCCTGACGCCGCCAGCCTGAGGGCACAGGCGCGTCCAATACCCTGGGACGCACCGGTAACCAACGCGACCCGGCCTGAAAGGGTCATGATTTTCTCCTCATCAATTGAATCGGGAATTATAGCTGTATCAGAGCCATCGCGGACGACGGTTGAAGATTGCTTAAAAGAAGCTGTAGAGTTTACAGCGCCGGAACCGGTTGCGCCGCCACGGCAGTATTGGCCACAGTATTGGCAACTGGCTGGTAGTCACGCTGGTAAACATCGACGATGGCGCGACCGACGATACGAGCACTGGCTTCGGAGTGAATGTGCACCGGGAAGGTGAATAGGCCAATGTCCGCGTAATCCTGAACGAAATCGATCTTCTTGATGAACAGTGACGGCGACCTGACCGGCCTGCCCTCGGCCCGCACCAGGCTGCCGGTGTACGCGTCAACATAAATCCGGCCCTTGAACAGGCCAGCCCGTTTCTGCCGTGGCTTCAATTGGTAGGCATGCACGGTGCGCCCATTCAACTGGCTCGTCCCTTTGTAAGAGAATTTGTAGTTCGCGGGGCTGATCGCGTTCAGCTCCGGATCGTCCTTTTGCAAGTGCTCCACTTCGGATTGTAAAAGGCGGACGATGACGTTGGTTTTTACGAAGGCGTCTCCGGTAAATCGCAATGCTTTGAAGGCGAGCGTGCGCGGAGCCAAGTAGCGCTGTTGCACTTCGTATTCGCCAGACTGCGAAGTGTCGGGCAATTGCGCCCGGATAAGAGTCGTGGCGGAATAAGAAGCCAGTTGCTCGGCTTGGACCACCGAGCGTCCCCGGCAAACCTGGAGCGCAAGTTCGGGAGCCATACGAGGAAGAACAGCTGGAGCAACCAGGGGCACGGAGTCCGCTGTAGGAATGACGACAGGAACCGAGGCCGGGCCGTCAAACGCCCCAGCCCCAAAAGGCGAGGCCGATACCGGCAAGCTGGCGCCAGCAACCGGCTTCACCAGCAAGGGAGCCTGGGCGGCCGCCAATCCGGTGAGCCAGAAGCATAAACACAAGATTCGAAGAAAAGTTCGCTGCATGAGGTAATTCAGGTACGTATGTTTATATATGATTCATTGGCCAAAGGAAAGATGCATCCGTTTTCATCCGATGTGCCTGCTGGTACCTTTCAGCATTGATTTGCCTGTGCAATTTGCGTGACATTCGACCTTTGATGTGATACGTAGGGCGATTTCAGTTTGTTCTCATGCTCATGGCGCGTACTGAAATCGGTTAAGATTTGAATCTCTTCAAAACATGAGGTTAGCAACCAGCATGCCTGAGGTCAGCAACACGCCCTCGACCAATGGGAACCACGCGGCTCCCGATGCGCCTTCGGTAGAGGTCTACGCGGTGTACGGCGTGGAGCCTGAAATCCAGGCCTATGCCATGGCGAAGTACTCGCGATCCTCGCTTTCCATGAAGGAGTCGCTCAAGGAGATCAGTCAGCAGAAGGCGGAGAAATTTCTCAACACCTTCTACTTCCAGTATGGCCACAGGTCGATTGCGGATTTAGCGCACGTGGCCCTCGCCATCGAGCGGCTTTCCATTCTGGCGGCGATTGCAGTTGCCGACGAGCAGCGCTGGGATGGCCAGGAACGGTCCACCCGCTACCAGGATTTCAAGAAGAGCGGCTACTTCACGCCCGACTTCGGCGATGACCAGCAAGCCCGCACTCTGTATCGGGAGACGATCGAAAACCTGTTCGCAGAATACGAATCGCTTTCCGAGCGCACGTTCCGCTATTTGCTCGATATCACACCGAAACCAACCGAGATGAAGCAGGAAGCTTACGAGCGCACGTTGAAGGCTCGAGCTTTCGATATCTCACGCTATTTGTTGCCGCTTTCGACGAACACATCGCTGGGCGAGATCGTCAACGCGCGCACGCTTGAAACCCAAGTTTCGCGGCTCCTTTCGCACACGCATAAGGAGGTTCGTTATCTCGGCGAACTGCTGAAGCGGGCTGCAATCTCTCCCGCATACAACGCCGGCCACGAGGCGTTGCGCGAACTGGTGGAGCAGATCCGGTCGGTTTCTCCGGAACTGGGCGAACGCGCGGAGCAAGAGCTGCTGCGAGAAGTACGTGTGGCTCCGACCTTGGTGAAGTATGCCGATCCGAACTCCTACGAGGTCGAGACCCGTCGCGAACTGCGGCAAATCGCGGCGGAGTTATTGGGAAATTTGCAGATTGCGACGACACCTACGGTTGATCTGCTCGACGAAGAGCCGCTGGAAGTTGAGTTGGCAACCACGCTGATCTATGAACACAGCCATTATCCGTATCGACAGATCCGGCAAGCGATACAGGGCGCAGGAGAAAAGATTCGGCGCGAGATCATTGACCTTGGATTGCGGCATCGCGGTAAACACGACGAAATGCTGCGCGCGTTCTGTGCCGGACAACAGTTTCGCTTCGACATCTTGATGGATGTGGGCGGTTTCCGCGATATGCACCGGCACCGGCGCTGCATCCAGATTGGACAGGAATTCACCACCGAGCACGGTTACGACGTCCCGGACGAAGTGAATGCGGCTGGAGCGCGGGGAAGTTACGACGCTGTAATGCAGGGTACAGCCGACGCTGTTGAACAGTTAGGCCAGAGGACTGCGGCGGAGGCAAAAGAAAATGCCCAATACGCGATTCCGCTAGCCTTCCGCAAGCGGACATTGTTCAAGATGGATTTCGCCGAAGTCGTCTACATCTCCGAGCTGAGAACGGGACCCGCAGGTCACTTCTCCTACCGCAACGTAGCGTATGCGATGTATGAAGCGGTGGCAAAGAAGTACCCTGCGTTGGCCAAGTACTTGAGAGTGACGGATGTGCGAGAGCCGGTAGATTTGCTGAAAAGGTAGTCGCTTCACTCGTTCTGTTACTTCGTCAGGTCAACTTTACGAAGCACGTGCATGCACATGCATGTTATACTAAACGGCATGCGAACTACCGTCGAAATGAAGCCAGAGCACCGCAGTGCATTACTGGCATTAGCCGCCCGTCGTGGGGAGAAAGGCTTCTCGTCCGTCCTTTCGGAGGCAATTGAGGAGTATCTTAACGAGGAAAGAACCCGGGTGCAGCGACGGAAGGAATTGTTGTCTCTTGGCGGGTCGCTTTCGGCTGAGGAAGCCAAGAGTCTTCGCCGCACGGTCACGTCTTTGCGAGAGAACTGGCGTTGATTGTCGCTGACACGGACGTCCTGATCGACTACCTTGCGGGCACGCAACCGGCCGCAGATGAGGTGATGGCGTACGCCGAGTCCGACAGCCTGCAGACCAGCGCCATTACTTGCTTTGAGCTTCTGAGTGGAGCACGGGATGGCAAACGCGGGGACCGAGTTCGGCGCCTCGTGGCCGCTATTCCGGTCCTACCGCTAGATCGCGAGGCAGCAAGCCGGGCCGCTATTGTGCGTCAACGGCTGGCGCGGAGCGGGGTTTCCATCGGAATGGCCGACAGTCTAATTGCTGGCGTTGCCTTGGTGAACAACTTGCCGCTGTTGACCCGCAATCGAAAACACTTCGAAAATGTGGAAGGCCTGCGCTTGCTCCCCCTTCGCCAATCTACTAATTGACAGGATGCGCAGGTTCAGCGCGAAGTAAGATTTTCCGCGAGTCTCACGGGGCCATCGTTACGCGTACATCACTTTCCGGTCACCCTTCACAATCCGCCCCACGGTAAACGCTTTCTCTCCCGCGCGTTCCAGCAGCGTCTGAGCCTTCTTGAACTTCTTGGACGGAACCACCAGCAACATGCCCAATCCCATGTTGAAGGTGCGTAGCATCTCGTCCCGCGGCACGTTGCCGAGTTGCTGCAGATGTTCGAAGATAGGCGGCACCGGCCAGGAATTGATCTCGATCACCGCCGCCACTCCTCGGGGAAGCACGCGAGGAAGATTTTGTGTGATGCCGCCGCCGGTGATGTGAGCCATGGCTGCCACGCATTCGCCATCCGCCAGCAGACGCTTTACCGCCGGCCAATAGCTCTTATGAGTTTTCATGAGCTCGTTGCCGACTTTGCCTTTGAGTTCGTTGACGTAGGACTCGGGCGTGTAATGAGCAACTTCAAACAGCAACTTGCGGGCGAGCGCATAGCCATTCGTGTGCAAGCCATTCGAGGCCAAGCCCAAGATCACATCGCCAACCTCGACTTTCTTTCCGGTGATGATGCGTTCGCGCTCGACCACACCCACAATGAAGCCGGCTAGATCGTATTCACCTTCGGGATAGAAGCCCGGCATCTCAGCAGTTTCACCGCCGATCAGAGCGCAACCGTTGTGTTTGCAGGCCTCCGCCAAGCCTTCAATTACTTTCTCCGCGACCTCCGGTTCGAGCTTGCCGGTGGCGAGATAGTCCATGAAGAAAAGCGGCGTGGCCCCCTGCACCGCGATGTCATTGACGCAGTGGTTCACCAGATCCGCGCCGATGGTGTGATGCACCTTCATCTCGAACGCGACTTTCAGCTTGGTGCCCACCCCGTCTACACTCGAGACCAGAACCGGATCGAGATACTTCGTCTTGTCCACCGCGAATAATCCGCCGAAACCGCCGATTTCGCTGAGTACCCCCCGAGTGAAGGTTTTATGGGCGAGATACTTGATCCGCTTCTTGGTGCGATTGGCGCGGTCAATATCGACGCCGGCGTCGGCATATGTAACGGGCGTGCTGTTCAAGGAATCCTCGGCCACAAGTGCAATTCCGTCTCTCAAAGATTGGGGAAACGCTGGGTGTCGGCTGCTCGAAAGGAGCGTTTAAGTGCGGCTCATTGTAGCATGTTCGCGCGTGACGCTGCGGAGTGTGTGAAGGATCGCTGAAGATCGCCGTGGCAGATAAACATCCCAACCTGAATGCACGGGAAAGAACCTCGGATACACTACGCGCCGCGCTCAGCGATGGAGGTCGCTGGAGGGATCAACCTGTCCAACGCTCGTCAAGTAGCGAGCCACGCCATTCGAGACGTTGCAAGCAACGTCTGTACAGACGCAGCTTGCTGCGTCTTTCTCGCCTCAGGATGCAGATCTTAAGGTCTCCGGCCGCTAATGTGTCACGTAGGTCGAAAAGTAATAGACCAATATTCCAAACAGTGCCAATCCAGAAATGCCGTATGCGGTAAGAACCCAGACACCGCGGCCTTCCCGTGGCGTTCCAGAAGATCGAGAACCGGGTGCAGCGGTCGAGGAATTACCAAGGGCGGGATGGTCCATGCAAACCTCCGAAGTCAGAAACGTGGTGGCGCGGGAAGCGTCACGTTTACCCCACACTGCCCGCTGGGCAGCTATTGATTGCGCAAATGTTACTACAAATTCAGGATTCGGGAGCAGGGAAATGCACTTGATTTGCAAAATCTATGTAAACTCTGGGGATATCCATCACAAAATCCAGAAGGAGGAGTATGAAGCTCATCCCGCTCGCTTGTTGCTTCATGGCCTTGGCCAGCGCGGCTCTGCTGGCACAATCCATCAGCCAACCGCTGGAGCCGCCAAGCGCAAGACCAGGCAGCAAGGGATTCACTCTGATCGTGAACGGAACGGGATTCCGTTCCGGCGCAGTGGTCGAGTGGAACGGGTCGCCCCGACTGACAGAGAGAATTTCTAACCACCGCCTAAATGCAACGATCAAAGCTTCCGATGTGGCGAAGGCGGGAACGGTTTGGGTCACGGTGGTGAACCCGGGCAGCGTTGCCTCCAACGTCGTGTTCTTTCCAATCCGCAGGCCGTCCTCTGCCATGGCCTTCGCCCAGAAACAAGTCTTTCCTGGCTGCACGGCAGTCGCGGCCGGGGATTTCAATAACGACGGAATACTCGATGTCGCGTGGACTGGACCCGGCGGGCTGCTAAATGTGTCGCTAGGCGACGGGAAAGGAGGATTTCAGGCCCCGATTCCCAGCAGTGTCTATGGTGGTTTTCAGATGATTCCAGGCGACTTCAATGGGGACGGCAACCTTGATCTGGCGGTTTACAACGGCAGAGGGTCCATTGACATTCTCTTAGGAGACGGCCACGGCAATCTCACCTTCAAGTCAGAAGTGCAGACGGCTGGGGTGACCAACGTTTTCGCAGTCGCCGATTTCAACGAGGACGGCATTCTGGATCTCTATTCCACAGGTTGGATGACAGATCAACGTTGGTTCCAGATTAATGAGGGCAAAGGCGACGGGACCTTTGACGCCGGAGAGCAGTATCCGATCAACTATATCGCTGCTACGACTGCTGTCGGCGACTTCAATGCGGATGGTTGGCTCGATCTGGCGATAGGCGAGTTTTCCATGGGCAGCATGGACGTTTTTTTGGGCAGCAGCGGGTTCGGCTTCAAAGAGCTAGGCACATCGCCATATGAGCCCTCCACCATTGCCGCCGACATGAATCAGGACGGAAAGTTGGATTTGCTTGATGCCAGCGGCTGCATTCTGCTCGGTAACGGCGATGGCACATTCACCGCAGGCGGATGCCCCGAGTATGGCGGAACGGCCATTGGGGTCGCCGACTTCAACGGCGACGGCTACCTGGATGCTGCCATGGCGGGATCGGAGGGATCCTCGCCCACGCTCGTGGTCGCGCTCGGCGCGGGCAATGGCACGTACAAGAACTCCTTTGAGTTTCCTGCTGGAATCACGACTGGCCCGAGCGCGATTGGTGACTTTAACAATGATGGTTGGATGGACGCAATTACCGGCGATGGCTGCCTGCTGCTGCAAACTACGGTCGGCCTGTCCCCCGCCAGCCTTGCGTTCGGGAACCAGAACGTTGGCACCACCAGTCCGCCGCAACCAGCCACACTGACCAACGTCGGCTCCTCTGCCCTCCCGATTAAGCGAATCGGCATCAATGGAGCGAATCGGCGGGATTTTGCTCAAACTAACAACTGCGGATCAAGCCTGCCCGCAGGTAGCAGTTGCCAGATTCAGGTTACATTCACGCCCAGGCAGCAGGGACAAAGATCAGCTTCGCTGTTCGTGAGCTACCACGGAAAAGCCAGTCCGCAAACTGTGTCGCTGACCGGAACTGGAGTCGGACAGCCGACGGTTTCGCTCACCCCGATAAAGTTGATCTTCTCTACGCAGCGTATACACACCGTGAGTCCGGCCCAAGTCGCCACTTTGACCAACACTGGTTCGCAGTCGGTGACCATCTCAAATGTCGGGACAACCGGGCCGTTCCCGGAAAGCAACGGTTGCCCTGCGACGCTGACTGTGGGAAACAATTGCCAGATCTCCGTGCAGTTCAAACCTGTTGCGCGAGGCCCTGCCCACGGCACGCTCTCAGTAACAGATGATGCCAAAGGCAGTCCACAGAAAGTTGCGCTCTCCGGCGAAGGAACAGTAGTACGTCTATCTCCGCTCGGAATCAACTTTGGAGATCAGAAGGTTGGTACGAGAAGTTCGCCGGCTCCAGTGGAGGTGTTCAACGAGGACAAAAATCCAGTCTCTATCAGCAGCATCGCGTTCGGCGGAGCTGACGCTGGCGACTTTGCGGAAACTAACAATTGCGGCTCAAGTTTGCCGCCACGCAGCCATTGCACCATCAAAGTTACGTTCAAGCCCACAAAGCAAGGCCAGCGCTCGGCCACTTTGGAGGTCTACGACGATGGCGGCGGAAGTCCTCAAACCGTTCCGCTGTCGGGTACCGGAACTTAGAGGAACAAGGCGAGGGCGCTCCAATTCGGGAACTTTTCCACCGATTGTTATGTAATTCGCCTTTTCTTCGCTCAACTCCGAGTGTATAATTCGGCCTGAATCATCCTGCCACTACGAAGGAGCCGCCTCATATGGCCGACGAACGAGCAAAAGCAATTGATCTGGCCTTTGCACAAATTGAAAAGCAGTTTGGCAAGGGTTCGATCATGCGGCTGGGATCGAAGGAAGCGATCGTCCCCATTGCCGTCATCCCCACGGGCGCGATTTCCTTCGACGCAGCCTTGGGCGTCGGCGGCTTCCCGCGCGGACGCGTGGTCGAAGTTTTCGGACCGGAATCATCGGGCAAAACTACGATTGCGCTGCAGGTAATTGCCGAGGCGCAAAAGACCGGCGGCATGGCGGCATTTGTGGATGCCGAGCATGCGCTCGATCCCGCATACGCCAAGAAACTCGGCGTGGATGTGGACAACCTGCTGGTATCCCAGCCGGACTACGGCGAGCAGGCGCTGGAAATCACCGAGACGCTGGTGCGCTCAGGCGCGATCGACGTGCTGGTCGTGGACTCGGTTGCCGCTCTTGTGCCCAAAGCTGAACTCGATGGCGAGATGGGCGACAGCCATATGGGCTTGCAAGCCAGGCTGATGTCACAGGCTTTGCGTAAGCTCACCGGAACGGTTTCCAAGTCACGCACTTGTTTGATCTTTATCAACCAGATCCGCGAAAAGATCGGCGTGATGTTCGGCAACCCCGAAACGACCACCGGCGGACGCGCCTTGAAGTTCTACTCGTCCGTGCGCATTGATATTCGCCGCATTGCCGCCATCAAAGAGGGCGATGTGGTTACCGGTTCGCGCACCAAGATCAAGGTCGTAAAGAATAAAGTGGCTGCGCCCTTCCGCGAAGCCGAATTCGACATTATGTACGGTGAGGGTATTTCCCGCGAAGGCGACCTGCTCGACATCGCCGCTGTCCATAACATCGTGGAGAAGTCCGGCGCCTGGTACAGCTACAAGGGCGAACGCATCGGCCAGGGCCGCGAAAATGCGCGCGCCTTCCTCAAGGAAAACAAAGATACGATGACCAAGCTCGAAGCCGAAGTGCGCAAGCAACTGGGATTGACCCCAGCGGCGGCTCCTACCGCGGTCCCAGCACCCGCCCAAAGCGCACCGCAGACTGGGCGCGTCACCACCATGCCGAGTGCCGCCCCGGAACCGGCAAAAGTCCCAGCCGCGCGAAGGTAGGCCTTATTACCTCTTCACTCCTGAAATCAGAGGAGAAAGGCTCCCTCCAACCAACAACCAAGCACCTCTTGACATTTCGCCGTTCCGGTAGAAAACTGTTCCGCACCCGTGGCGCCTTGAATGAGGCGTCAGTCAAGCCATCCCGGGTCTGCAAGACCGTTAAGTTCTCGCTTTTGGGGAGACGCATGAAGTCATTCGTTTGGAAAGTTCTGGCCTTCTTTGTTGCCTTCTTCCTTCCGGCTTACGCGCAAGTCAGCGTTACCACCTCTCGCAACGATAACAGCCGTGACGGGCAAAATCTGAGCGAAACTATTCTGACGCCCACGAACGTTAACGCCACCAGCTTTGGCAAGCTTTTTGCGCACGCCGTCGATGGTTACGTGTACGCGCAACCGCTTTATGTACCCAACGTAACCATTCCCGGCCTCGGCACTCACAACGTGGTATACGTGGCCACGGAGCACGACAGCGTCTACGCCTTCGATGCCGACAGCAAGACCGGACTGAACAGTTCCCCCCTGTGGCATAGAAGTTTCATCCATCCCAAACGCGGCATCACCACAGTATCGAGCAGCGATGTAAGCTGTACCGACCTTGTCCCAGAAATCGGTATCACGAGTACCCCCGTAATCGATACTGCCACGGGCACCATGTACATAATCGCAAAGACGAAAGAGAACGGCAATTTTTTCCAGCGTTTGCATGCCCTGGATATCACCACCGGGGCGGAACGATCGGGGTCACCCGTGGTCATACGGGCGCATGTGAGAGGAAACGGAGATGGCAACGTCAATGGAGTGGTCTATTTCGATCCACTGACCGAGGGCCAGCGGCCCGGTTTGCTTCTCCAGAACGGCAGCGTGATCATCGGCTGGGCTTCGCACTGCGACAATGGACCGTATCACGGGTGGGTAATGTCTTATGACGAAACCACCCTGAAGCAGACCGCAATCTGGAACTCCACTCCCAATGGTGGAGATGGAGGGGTCTGGCAATCCGGCACTGGCTTGGCTGCCGACAGTGCTTTCAACATCTTTCTCGCTACCGGCAACGGGACCTACGATGGCAAGAAGGGCGGAGACGACTTCAGCGACACGGTTGCGAAACTCGCCCCTCCGGTCGGCAATCGCTTCCGACTGGCTGACTGGTTCACACCATACAACCAGCTTGATCTCTCCAACAACGACACTGACGTGGGCTCTGGCGGAGTGCTCTTGTTGCCCGATCAGAGTGGTCCACATCAGCATTTGCTGGTGCAAGTGGGCAAAGAAGGTTCCATCTACCTCATCGATCGCGACCAGATGGGACACTTCAATCCCAACAACAACAACCAGATTGTGCAGGACATGGAGAATGCCATTGCGGGCTTGTGGGCCACGCCCGCATGGTGGAACAACAATGTGTACTTCGGTGGTAGTGGCGATAACTTGAGACAGTATACGTTCGATCCGACAACGGGCCTACTCTCGAATGGCGCCGTTTCGGTGTCGCCGACCTATTTTGGTTTTCCCGGCCCGACCCCTTCCATCTCCGCGAATGGAACCAGCGATGCCATTGTCTGGGCATTGCAGACGGACGATTATGGAACCGGTTCCGCGACTTTGCACGCCTACGATGCCACCAACATTGGCACTGAGTTCTACAACAGCACTCAGAGCGGTTCGCGCGACGACCCTGGCGGTGCCGTGAAGTTCACCGTGCCCACTGTGGCCAGTGGCAAGGTGTACGTTCCCGCAGTGCAACGGCTGACGGTGTACGGCCTGCTGGGAAAGTAAGTCGTAGCGTCGTCCCCGGCGATATGGACTCTAATTCCGCGGGGATGCATAGGCGGCGCTGCGGTGCGGTCTGCGCAACTGGTTTAACGCACCAGCCACTCAGTCACAGCGTGCATTTGGGTGAGCACCGAGCCGTAGGTCGTAACTACAGCAATGACCATCGCTGCCGCGGGCAGCGCATATAACCATCTTCCACAGGTCTGTGGCTTCTGCGTCTGGTTCCACGCGACCAAGCGTTGCACACGTGCACTCAACGCGGTCGAACTGTGCAGCAGCGCCATGGTCAGTTCGCCGGAAGATTTCATCGGCCCTAGTCTCGAGACCTTGATCAAAGCAGCGGCGAGATCGAGCGCGTCATGGAAGCTCGAAACGGCGGCATCATCGGCGGCCATCTCCGTTTCTTCCGACCAGGCGTGTTCCAAATCCGCCATCGCCGGAAATACTGCGAACCGGAAGAGCAGTTTCTTCAGGTTGTCATAGCGAACCACGTGCGCGATCTCATGGCGTAGGGCGGTTCGGAGTTCGGGCGGGTTCAGCACGGCAACGGCGGCCTCAGACACCAATACTTTGGGCGCGCACACGCCTGCGACGGTCAAAGTCGGGGCACGGTTGCCGGTGCGAAAAACTGGGACAGTGTCGCCGGACTCCATGATCGTGGAGCCATCCAACCACTTCACCAGCGCCCGCGAAGCCTTCAGTTGTGCGATCGATGCACGAGCGATTCCCGCCCCAAGCAAGATCAAGCAGCAAAAGCCTAGCGCCAGCGGAGCGGTCCCGATCGCCTCATTGGTGGAGTGGGGTTCCAGCAACAAAAAAGATGGCAAAGTAAATGCCAACGTTACAACCGAAGCTAGCGAGAGCGGAAGGATGCGCAGAACGAATAATAAATCAGCCGAGCTGCGGGCCGACTGTGGTCGAAACATGCGCCGTATCAGTTTCCATCCGCGAGAAACCGCTACGGAGAGAAACACGTACAACAGCACGAACACGGCGAGCGAGACCCCGATGCAGCGCGCGGCAAACATCACTTCTCCTTACTCCGGAGTTCGCTCCGAAGGTCACGACGCTTTTGATCCAGCAATCGCTGTAAATCGTCCAGCAGACGAGCATCGTGTTCGCTGACTGCTTCCACCAAGTACGAAAGAGGAAGCGCGGCCGTTGCGCCCGAGCCGAGCAGTTGCCGGATAGTCTCGCCAACCGCCGCTTTCTCCAGTTCTTCCTGGGTGTATCGCGGAGAGTAGCGGAATGCTCTACCTTCGGCAATGCGGTTCAGCAGTTGCTTCTTAAAAAGCCGGTCCAGCGTGGTCATCACAGTGGTGTAAGCGAGCTTGATGTCGCCAGCATCCAGGATCTCGCGGACGGTGGCGTTCCCCCGCGTCCACAACAGGGAAAGCAGTTGCTGCTCGAGGGGCCCGAGTTGAGGATTCGAAGACCGTCGAAGCAGGTTCAGGATCCGTTGCATTCTCAATCACCAAGTAGGATAATTCTCACTCAAAAGCGACGTGCGAAGCGATCCATCCGCATCGTCCAGAAAGTCACGTTACCTGAGAACCAGGCAAATCGCAAGGAGTAGAAAGTGTGTATCGTAGCTTTGTTTTTCCGGGAGAGCGTTCTAGGCGACGTGACAAAAGGCATGGTCTACTGGTCAAAATCACAATGGGTACCTGACCGGATATAATGCGGAATCACGGAGGCTCTTGATGGCACCCCAACGCGGAACCCCACACCCTGCGCGACCGGGAGCGATTAATCCGCCCCCTTTCTTGGAGAGTTCGTTTGAAAGAGTGGTCGATTCCCTCAAGCTCTCGCCCGAACAGTACCAAAGCTCGTCCGAACTCCGAGAGTGGGTGCTGCGAAACAAGGACCACAAGTATGTTCCTCCAGACCTGCTGAAGGCCTTCGGATTCCAGGTCAATCTCGAGCCCTGATTTTTTTCTGCCGGCAATGGCCCGTTCTTCTCTTGGACACGACTAATGTCCTCCTGCGTGCCAATTCGCCGAGATTACGCAAAAATTCAGCACCATCTTCATGGAACAGTCTCAGCCGCCGGGATCACGTCCAACTGCACGCTCAAGTGGCCACCCTCTTCCACATGCACGGCTTTGCCGCGGTCTTCGTATTTGCCAAGAAATTCGGGATCGAAGTAGGCGCCTCGGTCCATTTGCTCCCAGGCGAAAAGCGTGTAGTCGCCCGGAACAATATTCCGCATAGCAAATCTGCCTAATGAGTCGGTGAGTGCCTGCCGGTAGAGGTTCGGCTGGCCGCGCCCCTTTCCGTCCGGCACCAGCGCGACCGAGGCGCCGGGAACCGATTGTTCGTCGCTTTTCACAGTGCCGTCAATTCGCCCTGCGCCGGGGCTCAAGATCAGGTCCAGGGCGGGAGGAGAGTGGCCTCGTCCGACGGTTATGCCAGTTTCGAGCACGTCGGCCGCGCCACTTGACTTGAGATAAAAACCTGCTGGCACTGGGAAAAAATTGATGCGGTAGCTGCCTTCGGGAACTTCGCGAAAAATAAAAGTTCCGTCGGGCTTTACAGAAGCGTTGTCAATATCAGGTGTGAGGCTCGCCAGCGATGACGCTTCCTGCGGTTCCAAAACCCCGGCCATATTGCCAAGGTCTTTGCTGAAGTCATCTTTGCCGGGCTCGAGGGCGGTATCGCCTTCCACCCGAATGCGCCCACTCACGTCCACTCCCGGACCGACCACGATCTCTACGTGATCGAGGTCGGTATCTCTTACTTCGATAGACGTCCGCCCCCAAATGGTTTTGGGTTCTCTCACGCTGCCTGGTTGCTGAGCCACCAGGACGTATGACCCTGGAGGCACGCCTTGGAACTCGAAGTTCGCTTGGCCTCCGGCAGAGAAGTTTGAACCCGGCGAGAAGATCGTTTCTCCCTGATCGGCCAGCAGCGTGACTTCAGCTTCCTTGCTCAAGGCGGTACGAGCATTGATGACCCGGCCTCGAATGTGGACGGTGTGCACGGGCACGAGGTTCATATCAATCCCCGCAAGCTCTTCTCCGGCGCGAAGCACGAGCGCAATCGAGCGGGCTTGATCGTTGGCCGCGGGATAGTAAAGAGGCACGTAAGCCTTATCGCTATCCGGCTTGGCCTTCAGCGAACCAGCCTTCAGTGGAGAAGGAGGCGTGGCGTGAATGTAGTATTTTCCGGGAACCAGATTCGGGATTCGATATTCGCCGGCATCGTTGCTGGCGACGTGGGCCACATCATGAAGCTCGCGTCGGCCGTGGGGATAGGAGGATTTCATGGCTTGCACGGATACGCCGCGAAGCGGTTTACCGGCTTCACTAGTGACATGGCCCGCGATCGCACCGTCGGGTAGCAAGCGAAGAACGATGTCGTTGATGCGCTGCCCGGGCGCGACCGACAGCAATTCGCCTCGCAACCTTGGGTTGTCACGCTGGTTATTCATGTAACCGTCGTGCGAGGCCAAAAGAAGGTATCGGCCGGCCGATAAGCTCTCAAACAGGAATCGGCCGTTGGCATCCGTGCTGGTAGACATTGGCTGTGAGACGGACTGCGAGGCGGACTGCGATCCGAGAGCGGCGGCGCCTGGAATAGTTCTCAGCCTGACTTCCGCCCCTTTTAGCGGCTGTTCACTGACCGCATCGATTACCGTCCCTCCGATGGTGCACTTCTCCTGAGGCACTGCGGCGTCCTGCGCGCGGGCAGAGGGCGCAAGGGACACAGAGAGCACGATCGGGATGACCATCCAGAAGGGTAGCTTCATTGCAACTAGTGTGAGTTTATCCGAACGCCCGGGGAAATGCCGATGATACCGGCCGGACGGGCGGGACGCCCGTCCTCCATTGACCGCGAGCAAACTCGTGATAGACTGTTTTCCCCACCGGGGTGCTCCCCGCGACTTTGTTTGCTTTTATGCCTGAGCCCCTTGCGAAAAAAGTTCTGCTGATCGGCTGGGATGCGGCCGATTGGAAGGTTATCAATCCGCTGCTTGATCAGGGCTTGATGCCCACGCTGGATGATTTCATCAATCACGGCGTCATGGGCAATCTGGCGACTTTGCGGCCCATCCTTTCGCCCATGCTGTGGAATTCCATTGCTACCGGCAAGCGTGCCAACAAGCACGGCATTCATGGATTCATGGAGCCGGACACGCAAAGCGGTGGCATCCGGCCGGTCTCCAGCACTTCGCGGAAGGTCAAAGCACTCTGGAACATTCTCACCCAACGCGGGTACAAGACCCACGTTCTCGGCTGGTTTGCTGGTCACCCCGCAGAGCCGATTAATGGCATCTCGGTTTCTGATCTTTATCCGTACGCTACGGCGCCGCCGGATCAGCCTTGGCCGCTGCCGCCTGGTGCGGTGTATCCTGAGCGGCTGCGCGATACTTTCGCCGAGCTCCGCATGCATCCCGGTGACGTTACCGAGGCAGCCATTCTGCCTTGGATTCCGCGCGCGGCCGAGGTCGATCAGGAGAAGGACAAGGGGCTGATGTCGTTCGCCAAAATCTTGTCCGAAAACTGTTCCATCCACAACGCCGCGACCTGGATTCTGCAGAATGAGCCGTGGGATTTCATGGCGGTTTATTACAACGGCATCGATCACTTCTGCCACGGGTTCATGCACTACCATCCGCCGCGCATGGAAGGAATCCCGGAGGAGCGTTACGAGATTTACAAAGATGTGGTGAATGGGGCTTATCGCTTCCACGACATGATGCTTGAAACGTTGTTGGAACTGGCCGGTCCGGAGGCGACCGTGTTGCTGGTGTCCGATCATGGTTTCCACTCCGACCACCTGCGGCCGCGCGGCATCCCGGCGGAACCGGCTGGCCCGGCGGTTCAGCATCGGCCGTTCGGAATCTTTTGCATGAAAGGACCACACGTGCAGCAGGACGAGCGCATCTATGGAGCCACCCTGCTGGATGTGACACCAACTATCCTGACCCTGTTTGGATTGCCGGTGGGCGCGGATATGGATGGTCGCGTCTTGGTGCAAGCCTTCGAAGAGCCGCCGCAGATTGCTCGCATCCCGAGTTGGGAGCAGGAACCGGGTGAGTGCGGTATGCATCCCAGCGATCTGCGCATGGATCCGGCCGCGGCTCAAGCCGTCCTGCAACAATTCGTGGCGCTCGGTTACATCCAGCCGCCCAGTGAAGATCAGAGCAAAGCCGTGGCCAGTGCGGTGCGCGAAGCGAATTACAACCTGGCACGCGACTATCTGGACTGTGGCCGTGCCGACGATGCCCTGCCGCTTCTCGAAGATCTGGCCAAGAATGATCCCAAGCAGAGCCGCTTCCAGATGCATCTGGCGCAGTGCTATCTTGCGCTCAGTCGGCGCGAAGCCGCGAAGCAAATTCTGGAGACTCTGATAACAGCAGATTTGAATCCGCCTGCAGCCGAAGAAGAAAAGGGCGAGCAGCCGGAGCAAGCGAGCGCCGCGGCACCGGAAGTGGAAACGCAGCCGACCGAAACACCGCAAGCAGCAGCGCCGCGAACGGAAACGCCGGAGGCGGCAGCTACACCCGAAACGACAACGCCGGAAGCAGCAACACCGCAGGACAAACAGCCCAACCCTCGGCCGTGGGCAGATTTGCTGATGGGCGTAATTCATTTCGAAGAAGGAAACATGGAGGCGGCCCTGGCCAGCCTGCTCAAGGCGGAACAATCCGACCCGCGCCTGCCCAACTTGCATTTGCGCATTGGAGAGACCTATTTGCGGCAAAAGCGAACCGACGATGCCGACCGCGCCTTCCAGCAAGCGCTGGACATCGATGGTGACAGCCCGGAAGCGCACTTGGGTCTAGCCATGGTCCGCCTGCGACAGCGCCGCAATGAAGAGGCTGCCGAACAGGCTTTGTTGGCCGTGGGCCTGCAGCATTTCCTACCCTTGGGTCATTTCTATCTCGGAGTTGCTCTCGCACGTTTAGGCCATCGTCAGCGCGCCACGCTGGCATTCGAGACTTGCCTCAGCATGCTCCCTGGACTGGTTGCGGCGCACCGCTGGCTGGCCGCGTTGCACAGCCAACCCGGCGGAGATCTCGACAAAGCGGTCCGGCACCGCAGCCTGTACGCCCAACTCATGCAGCAGAGAAAGACGAGAGCGATCGCGTGATTACGGTTGTCTCCGGCCTGCCGCGCTCCGGTACCTCGCTCATGATGCAGATGCTGGCTGCAGGCGGGATGCCCGCCCTCAGCGATGGCGAACGTCAAGCCGATACCGACAATCCCCGCGGTTACTACGAGTGGGAACGCATCAAGCTTCTGCCTCAGCAGCCGGATTGCATTCAGGAAGCCGAAGGCAAGGTGGTGAAAGTCATCTCGCAGCTTCTTTTTGCGCTACCTGGCGGGCGTGACTATCGCGTCATCTTTATGCAGCGCCCGCTCGCCGAAGTGGTGGCTTCCCAGGCGGAGATGATCCGGCGTCGAGGGACAACCGGTGCGGCATTGGCTCCGGCGGCACTGATTGCCGGGCTGGGGGCGCATTTGAATCAAGTCAACGCCTGGCTGCGGGACAAGGCCAACATTTCCGTCCATCGCGTGGAACACCACGACGTGCTGCGTGAGCCGCTCCGCATCTCGGAATCCATCCAGCAGTTTCTCCAATGCCCTTTGGATGTGGTCGCAATGTCAGGGCAAATCGACACGTCGCTCTACCGCCAACGCGCCACCCCGGCGGCGTAGATGTTCTTCGACAGGCATGACTTGACAGCTTGGATAGAGCATCCCCGTCACAACTTTGTGCGGGCTGTCGCAAAACTGTGGTACAAATAGCAGCCAACAGCAGATTGAAATCGGACAAATGGGGGTGGCTATGCTCACTCGAATCAATTGGTCTCGTTGCCTTTTGGTTTGTTTCGCCCTGTTGTTGCTCGTGGGTTGCGGATCGCGCCACGACGCCGACGAAAAGTACTTCCTCATCTCCGCCAACATTCAAGTGCCCTATTGGCGGGCGGCGGGCCAAGGCTTCGTGCAAGCCGCGTCGCAAATGAAGGTGCGAGCCGAGTTTGTGGGGCCGGAAACATACGATCCCAAAGCCGAGCAACTGGAATTTGAGCGCGTGGTCAAAACCAAGCCGAGCGGGATCCTGGTCGCGCCCGCGAACCCGGAGTTGATGCGCTCCGATATCGACGCCGCCATCGCCGCCGGCATTCCCGTCATTACCATGGACGCAGATTCTCCCGCCAGCAAACGGCTGGTTTTTATCGGCACCAACAACTACCAGGCCGGGGTCATGGGAGCGAAAGTCGCCGCTAAGGAAATGCATGGCAAGGGCAATGTGGTGGTCTTCACCATGCCGGGACAAACCAATCTGGAGGATCGGCTGCGCGGCTATCGCGACACTTTCGCCACCTCTCCACAAATCAAGATCACACGCGTGGTCGACATAGCGGGAAACCCTCGCGTCGCTTTCGACACGGCGGAGCAGATTGTCGGCAAGGAGAAGGACAAGGTCGATGCTTTCGTGTGTCTGGAGGCGCTGGCCGGCAAAGAAGTGGCGGAGGTGCTGGATCGCTATAACGTGAAGGGAAAAACCATCGTGGCCATGGACACCGACCCGGAAACCCTCGACTGGATCAAGAAGGGCGTAATTGCCGCCACCATCGCTCAGAAACCTTACACCATGTCGTATGTGGGCATGACCATGTTGGACAACCTGCACCACAACCCGCCCCGATCCCTGCAGGAGGACTGGACAGCTGATCCGGTGGCGACGATTCCCGCGTTTGTCGATACCGGGGCTGCGCTAGTAGACAAGAGCAGTGTGGACACTTTTCTGGCCGCTCAGCAGTCAGCGGCTGGAAGTCACAAATAGCCCTGTTGCCTGAACCACCAAGAGCGCTCCGATGCCTACCAAGCCAAGGTAAATGTACTTTAGAAAGGCTTCTCCGTGCAGGCGATGATTGATTACTCTGCCGACGAACACACCTAATAGAGTGACTGGCAGTGCGACCAGATAATAGTGGGTGACGGCGGGAACCCAGAGTCCGGCCAGCCAATAACCAGCCATGCCAATGAGGCTGGCGGGCAGAAAGTATCCTTGCAGGGTCGCCCGGAAGTGTTGCGCTGACCACCGTCGCGTCGCTCCGTAAATCACTAGGGGTGGGCCATTCATTCCGTAGGCTCCGCCCAGCACGCCGGCACAGAATCCGCAGACGAAAAGCCATCCTCGACTGTCGCGCGTCAGTTGCAGAGCGGTGCGGCCTATCAAGGAGTAGGCGGAAAAGGCAATGAGAATCACTCCTAGCCCGCCTTTGAGTAGCCTTTGATGGCTGCTGGTTAGAAGCAGAAGACCCAGCGGGATGCCCAGCAGGGTGGAAAGCACGAGCCATCCAACGCTGCGCAGGTGAATCTTCCTCCAGTCCTGCACGATGACGACGGCGGCGATGGTAATCGACACAAGTACGACCAGCGGCGCGGCCACTTCGAGCGGAATGCACAAGGCGAGCAGCGGAACCGCGATCAGAGCTTCGCCAAAACCGAATGCTGATCGAATCAGCGTGGCGATAAACACAATCAATAAAACAAGCAGCGTAGTGGCGTCGATTGTGATCTCCCGAGGCGAGAGCGATTCTTAGCTGTTACTTTGATTTTTGTTGTGCGATCCATTTGTTCGTGCGCGCTTCGAGGAGGTCGAGCGGGAGGGTTCCGCCGTCGAGCATCTCGTCGTGGAAACTGCGAATATCGAATTTAGGGCCCAGCTCTTTTTTGGCATGCTCGCGGAGCTCGCGGATCTTAAGCTGCCCCAGCTTGTAACTGAGGGCTTGCGCAGGCCACGCGATGTAGCGGTCGGTCTCGGACTGGATGCTGGGCTCGTCGATAGCGCCGGACTTGCGGAAGAAGTCCACGACTTGATCGCGCGTCCATCCTTTCGAGTGGATTCCGGTGTCGACCACTAGACGTACGGCGCGGAAGAGCTCGGAGGAGAGACGGCCGTAGTCCGAGACCGGATCCTGGTAGAAGCCAACCTCTTTGCCCAGTTGTTCGGAGTACAGAGCCCAGCCTTCGAGGTACGCGTTGAAGCCGAGACTATGTTGGCGGAACTTGGGCAACCCGTTGAGCTGCTGTTGGACGGATAGCTGCATGTGATGTCCGGGAACGCCTTCGTGGTAGGCGACCGCTTCGTCGTCGATTAGCGAGCGTTCGGCAAAGTTGGAGGTGGCGACGACGACGCGGCCGGGACGCTTGCCGTCCGGGGTGCCGATGACGTAGTGGGTTGCGGCGGCAGCCTGGAACGCGGGAATGGATTCGACGGTAACCGGAGATTTGGGAAGAAGCGTAAAAAGCTCAGGGAGTTTCGGCTCCATCTGCGCGATGTAGCGGCGGAAATCGTCCAGGATCTGCTCCGCAGACGTGGGAATGTATTTGCGATTGGTTTTGAGCGAAGCTCGGAAGGAGGCGAGATCAGCGAAGCCTTCCTTTTTGGCGATCACCGTCATCTCGGCCTCGATCCGGTCGATCTCCCGCAAACCGAGTTGGTGGATCTCGTCTGGCGGCATGTGCGTGGTGGTCCGGGCGTAGATGTCGTTTTGGTAGCGCCTCTCGCCGTCGGGCAGAGAAGCAACCGACAGGGTGGTACGGCCCTGAGGAGCGTACTCCGCACGGAGAAACGCGGCGAAAGTCTTGTACGCGGGCAGGACATCGGTATTGATGGCGTCGGTAATCTGCTGTGTCAAGCGCTTCTGGGCTTCGAGGGAAATGTCCGTTGGATACTTTTTTGTCGGCCGGAGAAAGGGGTCGTCGTCGATGATTCCCTGACACTGGACGGGCAACTTCTCAAGCAGGAATCGCACCGGCATGAGCTTGTCCTTCATGCCAGCCCGAAGCACTTCGGTGGTCTGGCCGAGCACCCGAGGGATCTGGTGAAGACGGGCAATGTAGTCTTCATAGTGCTTGACGGAGTCGAAGGGAACAGAAAGCGGCAGATCGGCGAGGCTGGTGTGGATGCCATTTTGCTGGTTGATCGGCATCTCGTACTCTTTGAGGTCGTAGTCGGCGATGCGCTGCTGCAGGACGCGAATGAGGAGGTCGTGGGAGAGTTGGTCCTGGTCGGAGAAGCCAGTACTCGGGATGGCTTCCAGCCGGGTAAGGAAGGCCTCGTCGGTCTTGTGGCGCTGGGCGATGGCATCGAGTGAGTATTCGGCGAGCCTGTCGTTGTAGCGGTAGTCGCCGAAGGCGGTGGCGCGCTCGGGAAAGTTGCGCAGATCAGTCTCGTACTGCTCTTCGAAAAGCGCATTCTGCGCGGCGACGCGATCAGCAACGGGCTTGAGGTCTCGGGCGAAAACCGAACCGGCTATAGCGACTAGGACAAACAGGATCTGAAGAAGGCGCATAGTCTATGCAGAGTACCAAAAAGCAAGATGGTTGCGCGAGGAAACAGGGCCTCTGCGGGATGGAAAGCAAGTTGCTTGAAAGGAATGCCATGGGCTACAACTGAGTCATCCCGCTGACCGGATCATGGATGAATCGGGCCCGCATGGTAGATGCTACGACAACGACTCTGACGCGGGCAGCATTGAGTGGTCGTCGGCGCTGGTGGGCAGCCGCACGAACTTCTTTTTTCTGGATGGTGATCGTCGCCTTCGGACTGCGTTTTGGCTACATCGTGATCGGGCACACTTATAGGTTCCGCTCGAGCAAGCAGGTGATCGCAGTCCAGGCTAACGAAAAGGATTTCGACTTTGGCTACGAGATGGGCCGCATTGGGCGCTCCCTTGCTCAGGGCCAGGGATTCAGCAATCCTTTTAATGAGACTACCGGGCCGACCGCTTGGGAACCACCGCTCTATCCCTTTCTGATCGCGGGCGTTTTCAGAGTGTTTGGAGTTTACAGTCGTGCTTCAGCTCTGTTCCTGCTGAGCCTGAACAGTATTTTTTCCGCCCTTACCTGCATTCCGATTTTTCTCATCGCGAAAAGATGTTTCGACGAAAAAGTTGCGGTCTGGACGTCCTGGACTTGGGTGCTGCTGCCGTCCGTGATTTTCTGGTGCACGCGCTGGGTTTGGGAGACCAGTCTCGCGACACTGCTGCTGGCGGTGATTTTTTGGCTGACGCTCGCGATGGACGAGAAAGACGGGTGGAAGCCGTGGCTGCAGTTTAGCTTGCTGTGGGGCGTTGCCGCACTGACCAACACTGCCCTGCTGTCGTTTCTGCCGGTTTCTGGGTTGTGGGTGTGGTACCACCGCGCCAAGCTCGGCAAACGTTCGCTCGGTGGAGTGATTCTCGCGACAGTCCTCTTCGCTGCATGTATTGCGCCATGGCTGGTCCGCAACCACCGCACTTTCCGGCAGTTTGTTTTGATCCGCTCAAACTTTGGTGCCGAACTTCGGTTGGGTAACGGACCCGGAGCCGATGGCACATGGATGGATTATCTTCATCCCACCAAGAATGCCTTCGAGCTGCGCCGCTATCGAGAACTGGGCGAACTCGCTTATGTGGACGAACGCAAACGCGAAGCGCTGGCTTACATTCGCGAGGACGATGCGCGATTTGCCGGTCTCAGCTTGAGGCGTTTTATTTACTATTGGGGCGGATTGCCGAAAGCGTCGGAGAATCCTGTCCTGGAGCTTTTCAGGAATTCTCTGTTCCTTGCTTCTTCAGTGCTGGCCTTCTTGGGACTCGCTCGCGCTCTGCGTACGCACAAGCCGGGCGCATGGCTTTTCTTTTGGCTGGTTCTCTCCTATCCGCTGGTGTATTACGTAGTTTTTCCGCATCCGCGCTACCGGCATCCCATCGAACCGGAGCTGGGAATCCTGATGGTGTACGTGATTTCTGAAGCGGGAGCAAAGCGTCGATCACCGCACTGACATTTCGCTCCGGATGCTCAACCTCAGCTCAGGATTGGCAATGCGCGGATGCGCTTTTTCGTCGCCGCAAAAATCGCGTTGCACAAAGCCGGCGCCAGTGGAGGCACTGGAGGCTCGCCCGCGCCAGTCGGCGCCTCTGCGCTCGGAACCGAATAAGCTTCGACCAATGGAGCTTCGTTCATGCGGATGGGCGCGTAGTCATCGAAGTTGCCCTGCACCACACGTCCTTTATCAATCGTGATCTGAGCACGCAAGGCGTTGGTGAGCGCGTAAATCACTCCACCCTTAATCTGTTGTTCGAGGATTGTGGGGTTCACGACTTGACCACAATCCATCGCCGCCACCACGCGTTGCACGCGGGGTTGGTCGTTCTCGATCGAGATCTCCACCACTTCCGCCATATATGTGCTGAAGCAACCGAAACAGGCAATTCCTTGATAGTGTCCAGCGGGTAGTGCTTTTCCCCAGCCCGCTTTTTCCGCCGCCAACTGCAATACGCCGCGCATCCGCGCCGTGCGCCAAATCGTATCGAAGTATTTGATGTCCTCATCTTTTGACAGCAAGTGCAGCCGATATTCGAGGGGATCTTTTTTCGCGGCGGCTGCAAGCTCGTCGATAAAAGATTCGCTGGCAAACCCGGCTTGCAGAGCATACACGGAACGCATCCAGCCCAAAGGAACTGGAGTTTCGGTCATCACATGTTCGACCAAGGCGGCGGGAAAAGAATAGATCAGCGCGGCCTCATCGGGCAGATCGGGATCAACCCCATTGGGTGTGGGCAACCCTTTTTGTCCGCTGATCGAGGGTGCGACGATGCGATGCGTGAACGCCACCGGCCAGCCCTGTCCATCGAGCACCGCACTTAATTTGTGATAGCTCGCCGGCCGGTAAGTCGAATTCCGCATATCGTCTTCGCGCGTCCAGAGCACCTGGACGGGAGTGTTCGCCGCTTTCGAAAGCAGCGCGGCCTCGACTCCGTAGTCGTGCTCCAAGCGCCGGCCAAATCCTCCGCCCATCAAGGTGACATTGACCTTCACTTGATCGGGATCCAGTCCGATCGCCTGCGCCACGGAATCGCGAACATCCTGCGGCACCTGAGTTGGCGCCCACACTTCACAATTCGATCCGCGGAAGTGCGCTGTGCAGTTGCCGGGCTCCATCGCGGCGTGTGCCATCAGAGGAAGCTGGTATTCGGCTTCGATGCGGCGTCCCGATGCTTTGGACGCGCCTCCAGTCGAGTACAAAGTTACAGCCTTATTGGAGGCAGACTTTTTCAGCGACTCGAACACCGCAGCCGAGTTCAGATCCTTATGCGGACCTTCATCCCATTGCACATTCAGCGTGCGCCGGCCTTCCATGGCGCTCCAAACGCTGTCAGCCACAACGGCCACGGCCGAATCGCTAATCTTTCCCACGTAACGGACGCCGGAAATCTTCTTCGATTCCCTATCATCAAAGCTCGCGACCTTGCCCCCAATCACGGGACAGCGGGCCAGTACGGCGTACTTCATGCCGGGGAGCCGAAAATCAATGCCAAACGTGGCCGTGCCGTCGGCCTTCGAAGGCGTATCGAGCCGCGGAACCGGCTTGCCGACGATTTTGTAGTCCTTGGCCAGCTTCAGTGGCACATCGGTGGGAATTGGTTGCACGCTCGCCTTGTTCGCCAACTGTCCATAGGTAAGGCGGCGATTCGACGCCGCGTGAACCACCGCGCTGTTGGCAGCTTTGCAGCCCGAGCGCGGAACGCCCCACTCCAGGGCCGCAGCGCTAATCAGCATTTCGCGAGCGGCCGCTCCCGCCTTTCGCATCGGATCCCATGTCGTACGTACGCTCGCGCTGCCACCGGTTGTCTGGTCCCCGTAAAGCGTGCTGGCGCCCGCTTGTTCGATGACGATCTGTTTCCAGTCGGCTTCGAGTTCTTCGGCAAGGATCATGGGCAGCGACGTGCGTACGCCTTGTCCCATCTCAGAGCGCGCCACTACGATCGTGATCTTTCCGTCGGGTGTGATTTTCAAGTAGGCATTGGGTGCGAATTTGTTTGCGCTACCGGAGGAATTCCCGTGAGGCAGGTAGAAGCCAATGACCAGCCCGGTGCCGGCGGCCACGCCAGCGGTGAGAAAGTCGCGGCGGGAGAGCGGGCTCATCGTCCACCTCCCGCACCCGCCGCCCGATGGATCGCGCGCCGAATCCGGTCATAGGTTCCGCAGCGGCAGAGGTTGCCCGACATCGCCTGCGTAATCTGGTCATCCGAGGGCTGCGGAATTGTAGCCAGGAGAGCCGCCGCAGCCATGATCTGACCGGTCTGACAATAGCCGCACTGTGGGACCTGCTCCTCGATCCATGCCTGCTGCAAAGGATGCAGCCCTTTCGCTGCCAAGCCCTCAATGGTCGTAATGTTTCTCGTCGCAACTTGCGAGAGGGGCGTGGAACAGGAGTGCACCGCGGCTCCGTCCACGTGGACGGTACATGCGCCACAGAGCCCAGCGCCACAGCCAAACTTGGTGCCGGTCAATTCCAGCGTGTCGCGCAGAACCCAGAGCAGCGGCGTTTCCCCCGCAACCTCCACCTTCCGCTCACGACCGTTGATGTGCAGAGTGATGGCCGCCATAGTTCTAGCGTTTCAGGATATGGACAGACATCGTACTCAACCAGCAGCGAAAAGGGAAATGGGAAGCGGTTCGAGGCTGCGACACAACGGGGTCGCGGGTCAAACATTTACCAGATGGTTCGCAGAAGTGGACTGCTGCGAATTCTCTCGTCTTGCGTGATCAGGGCGAGTCCTTCCGCCCGGGCGGTAGCACCGATGAGCCTGTCGGCTGGATCGCGCGGGTAACTTTCCGGGAACTGCGTAGCCAGGATCGCAATCTCTTGGGTGATGGGCCTCACCATGACGCCCACGGTCTCTAACACCTGCCGCACCGATGCCTCGATGGTTCCGTAGGTTTCGATGCGACGTCGTGCGAACAGCGAGGCCATTTCCCACAGGCTGATAGAAGACATTGCCAATCCATCGGCGCGGCGGGCCCGGCGCAGCGCGGACTCGGCTGCGCGCGAAAGCCGCTTAGGTTCGATCGCCGCCCAAATGATCACGTGCGTGTCCAGCAGGATCACCGCAGAGCTTCCCACGCCTCCGGGTCTTCCAGCGGCTGGGTGATATCACCTACGATCTTCATCGTCCCGGAGAGCTTGCCCAGAAAATCATCCGAGGGTTCTTCCGCTGGCACGAGCTTCGCCACTGGACGGCCCTTCTTTGTGATGACCACAGGCTCACGGGTGCATTGGACGTCATCCATGACTTTGAGACATCGAGCTTTGAACTGTCCGGCGGGCATCGTCTTCATGACCACTCCAAATGACTATGGTCATTATAGCATGACCATTAGCTAAGCTCCAGCTGGGAGCTAGCAGCCAGAAGCTCTTTATTTCAATTGCTGCAATTTCGACGACGCTAACTGCGCGGCTTCAGTGGCGGGATTTTCCTTCTGGACGGTTTCGTAGATGCGTTTCGCTTCGAGCGGCTGATTGTCCGACTGATAGGTCGCCGCCCATTCCATTTGAGCCATCACCTTGCCCACCGTGCTGGTAGGTTTTCCGGCCAACTGTTTGTAGAGTTCAATGGCTTGCTTGTTACGACCGGTGTTCCGATAAACCGAAGCCAGCGCCATCTTAGCCAGCGCCGCAACGTCGCTATTACCCGACGAGATAACCTTCTGGAGTTCACGCTCAGCCGAGGCATAGTCCCCAAGATCCGCTGCCGTCAGGCCGAGGAAATAGCGCGCGAACTCAGCCGAATGGGTATGCGGATATTTGTCGACGATGGCCTGAAATTGTTTATGAGCCGCGGTGGCGCGTTCTGAAGAACTCGCAAAACTCGGTGCGTCCGGCTGCGCTGGCATGTTGGGTGGACGCACCGGCGTATTCAGAGTGCGCACGGCCACGCTCATATCGAGGCTGGCTTTTTGATCCTGCTGGTTCAAGTAATACCAGGACCCGGCAACCGCCGCAGCCAGTACCAACACGATCACGGCCGCAACCGTCAGTTTGTTCTTGTGTTCCACGGACCAATGCGCGGTTCTCTCCGCCGCGTCGATGGTGGCTCGGCTGAAGCGGTCCTGTTTCAGTGAATGGCGGGTCTCTGCGCGCACCGACTTCCCTTCTGAATGTGTCAGGCTGGAACTGACAATCTTTGAGTCTAACAGGCGAAAAACAGCAGCGTCAAAGGCTATCCCGGAGCACCAGGTCTCTTTGCCTCTATCTTTAGGAGGGCGTCATCCCGAAGCCCCGCGCTTTCTCCAGCGGGGCGAGGGATCTCGCGCGAAGTATTTCGAACTGACCCTATCCCTCAGAGCACCACGGACGGCCACAAAAAACGCGGGCCGCCAGTCTAACGGCGGCTCCCTTCACTTACCATTCGTTCGACCGATACGCATTCCGCCCACGAACGACGCCTACCTCGACGATTCTTCCAGCAATCCCTGTTCCGCCTTCTCCTGGCACTCGATACAATGGCGAGTCCAAGGCACCGCTTCCAGGCGTTTGGCGTTGATCTCCTTGCCGCACGAGATACACTCTCCAAAACTGCCTTCCCGGATGCGCGACAAGGCACCCTCGACCATTTGCAGCAGTTGCCGGTCGTTGTTGCTCTGGTGAAAGAGAAATTCTTTGGTATACGAGCTGGCCGCGCGGTCGGCGATGTCCTGCGCCGAGTCCTCATCGACCGTGCGCCCGTCCTGCTCCGTACGCGAGACCATCCGCCGCAACTCCTGTTGCCGCGTTTCCAGCCTCTTCTTGAATGCTTCCAGCTTCTTTTTTTCCATGGATAATAACGTCACTTCTCGTGGCCCTTCCTAGCTCGTCCGTGCCCCTAAGGCCAAACGAAGATCATATGCGCCTAAATTGAGATGCGTCAACTGGGTTCGGGGATTCGGCGGTGTCTGAAATGCGCATCGTTGGAACACGGTATTCTTGGGCCCGCTGCGTAGGACGGGAATGGCATGCCAAGGCAGGGGCGCTACTTCTCTTCCTTACATTCGTCGTCGTAGCAGTTGTGGTGCGTACAATTGTCGAGCCTGTACTTTATGGTGGTAGAATCTTTGCCAGTCTGCACGTCAAAAGGAATCAACTCATAGCAGAATTCCGTAATGTGTTCAGGGGTGCCTCTGAAAACGTCTCGGTATGTAGCCCAGCCCCAAAAATTCAGGTGGTAGTAATGTTGTACAAGGCCGTTCACGACTTGCACTGGAACTGGCCCCACGTCCACGGCGGTGGAACCCTTTGGGCCGAGAAGGGCAGGAGTCTGGACATGCGACCGGCCTTCTTCCCAGAGGTCGGAGAACGAGAAGTCATTGGGCAGCGCCTGGATGTCCCACCTGTAATTAACGTGAGTGCGCAGTCCCTTCGTTGGAGTGGTCCCGGAATTATTCCAATGAAAACTGAATCGGACAGATTGAGTACTGTTGTTGCCTATAACGGTGGGGTCAACATCGCCGGGAAGGACGAAGGCTCTTTGTACCGACTCCAACGCTTCGCGATTAATCCGATTGGACTCTTTCATCATGTTGACTTCTTTGATCGCTTCGTCAGCTTGATTCTTGGCCTGGATGGCGAGCTCGTGAGTGTCGGTGCCTCCCGCCCGAATTTCTTTTAGCGTATTGTCCGCGGTATCGGCGGCACTAGCGGCAGCATCAGCGGCCTTTGCAGAAGCCCTTGTAGCCCTTCGCATTTCTTTCAGTTGTCCATAGTAAATAACAGCGATTACAAGGTTCAGAATTACGCCGGCGGCACTGATCCCGATGAGCCAACGTTCGCCGCTCCTGATGTCTTTCTCAAGCTGTATGGCTTTCTCGTTTTCATGATGGGAGCTGCTATCGGAGTGCTTTCTTATTTCGTCCTTTTGTGGGGTCAACGGAGGCGTCGACCGTTCGGAAGGCGGCTGATCCTTGGAATCGGCGGAGGCACCCTCGCTGCTATTCTCATTTGGCATGGCGCAAGCCTCTCACTTAGGAATAAGCCGTGCACATGAAAGAGCCGGAATACACAGAAGGCCCGAATTGCACTAAAGGGGGAAGGCGGAAATTATCGCACAGGATCACGCACACTCAGGATTGCGAGCGCGAGAACCAGAAAGTGATTCGGCGAAGATTCCGGCAAATATCGAGCGCAATTAAGGCTGCCCCTAGTAAGCAGGCTGCGGTAAAGCGCCGGAAATATCGACGCTGTCGATATTTGTATCTTCAACTAAGGGTCGCGCAATACCATCAACGGCCAGTTCCGCAAGCCTTCCGGGGAAATTGGCCAGAACAGCGTCGAGCAGTCTGCTGATGTCGATGGGGGCAGACAAGTCAAATCCGTTTCGCTTGCAAAAATGCGCCGCACCTTTGATTGTGAAACCTATATACCTTCGCTTTCCTGATTCCTGGTAATAACTGTCTTCTAATACTGTCAGAGCCTCATTGATGCGAATCTCAAGTACACTGCAGTCGCGGACAATGACGCGGATGCAATCCAGCCTGACATCAAAGAAGGCGCAAGGGCGAAAGTCACCAGACTCCCCCGCAAGCGCTGCTCTGACCTGTCCTCCGATTTCTTCTGAGGTGTTCATGGCTTTATCTACTCCATAGTTTCTCTGCGTACCGTTCCTTCCAATCAACAGGAGCGTCCCGCAGCTGTCCGTCTTCTTCTATCCAACTCCAATGTTCTAGCGAGCCGAGAATGTCGTACTCGTTCGGTTGTTCTTCTCGAACGAGAACTACGAAGACCCGCCCTGAAAGCGGAGCCTTTGCGACCGGGTTACCATCGTGGCGACTGCCACTCCACTCATAATCAAGCGATGGTCGCCAGCTATAAGCGATAACACTCTTGTCGGCATCCATGTCGTCGCCGTGCATAAGCGGACGCTTCAGCCCCCTAAAAGCATGTGCAGCTTGGAGGAGGCCATCTTGCACGATTCCGAAGTATTGCGCAATGGCAGTTCTCAGAGCGTTATGCACACTCTGTTGAAAACTGTCCGTTCGCAGTCCAAGCTTTACGACCAAGGCCGAATTGTCAGGAGACAGAGCCTCGACAATATCTCGGTATGGCCCAAGAGGTCGTATTGTTCTCATTCAGACCACAATACAGCGGCCTACTAAGCACAAACACCACATTCCATTGTAAATTGCAAGCGTTTTTATTGATAGGGCACCATCTAGCCATCAGACGGGGTGTGATTGTAGGCGGATTCGCGCAGCGGTCACAGACTTTGGGTCCATAACGGCGAAAGCTGGGACACGGAAAGGGTGGGAGGCGAGAATGCAACCAGCACAAACCCAAGGATTCCAGACCTATCCCAATATCGCCTTCGGCGCAGTCCCGAGATTCCTACTTTGGAACCGGCTCCGCCGCCCGTCCACTTTCTTCTTGACCTCATTCCTTCATCTGCGATAACATAAGAACACATAAGTTATCTGTAAGATAATCTACGATCTTTGACAACCTAACGATAGGCGCAGCTTCCGGACCGTTCCAACTGCTGAGTCCGACCAATCACGCTGAAGGCGAAAATCTTCGTTTCCGGCTCAGTTCTATTCGCGGTTCCAAAACGGAACCGCAGGTAGTCGGGCACCGTCATAACTTCCTTGTTTTCTAGATTTTGCCTCTAACTACCTTAAGAACCATAGATCTAGGAGGCAAGAAAATTTCCGACCCTTTGTTTTCTAGATTTTGCGCGAAACAGAGCGTTTTTTTTGAGGAATCTTGCAGCAGCATATGTGCATCGGAGACTGATCGTCGGGGAAAAGATCGTCGAGGAAACTACCGTCGAGGAAACGATCAGCGCGGCAACCGCTCTGGCAAATTCGCCAGCGCATATCCCATGACGGCCATCGCTGCCGCATTCTCGCGCAGTTCCTGCGGCACAATCTTATCCAGCGTGTCGGCGGCCGTGTGATGGTAATTGAAATAGGTTCGCGCATCCTGCATGATTCCGAGCGCCGGAACGCCGGCTTTCGCCAGCGGTTCAATGTCGGCGCCCGGGCTGCGATCCGTCAACCGGATCACGTTCGCTCCGAAAGATTGCAGGACATCCTGCACCGGTTTTAGCAGAGCCAAAGTTTTGGGGTTGACCTTGGCTTGGAATCCAAAAGGGTGCGCCGCGCCGGTGTCGCTCTCGATGGCGGCTACATAATTCCCGAGTTCCGCCTCGTGCGCCTTGGCATAGACGTCGTGCCCGCGCCCGCCGTTTTCTTCATCCATCCAGGCAATCACGCGGATGGTGCGCTTAGGATGCAAGTGCAAGCGCTGAGCCAGTTCCGCGGTCTCCATGGCAACCGCGACGCCCGCAGCGTCATCGATCGCGCCAGTTCCCAAGTCCCAGGAATCCAGATGCCCGGAAACGATAACCACCTGTTCGGGATGCTCCGAACCCTTGAGATCCGCGACCACGTTATAACTCACAACTTCCGGCCCGGTCTGCGAAGTCAAGGTGAGGCGCATGCGGACTTTGCCCTGGGCGGCGAGTCGCCCCATCAGGTCGGCGTCCTCGCTGGTGACAGCCCCGGCTGGAATCCCGGCGGGCGCGCTCCATCCAGTATGCGGAAGACGATAATCCGCATTGCCCACCGACCGCACCAACGAAGCTACCGCTCCCAACTCCGCCGCAGCCTTTGCCCCTGTCCCGCGATAAGCCACGGCCTCGCCATAGGCCTCGCCAGCCATTCCGTTCGCCGCTTTCAGCTTGTCAAAGGGAACATTGAACAGCACAATCTTTCCCGCCACTTTCTCCCGGCCCAGGGCCTTCAACTCGTCGAAGCTTCTCACCACCACGATTTCCGCGGTGATGCCATCGGGAGACGTAGGCGTGTTTCCGCCTAACGCGGTCAGCACAATCTTTTGGCTGGTTCCTTCCACTTGCCCGGGATACTCGATCAGTGCCGCCGTCTCGATCCCGCGCATCCAGTGTGGAATTTTGACTTCCTCCAGTCGGACCTCAAGTCCAAGCTTTCGCAACTCATCGGCGACATACTGCACGGCAGCCTGCGCCTGAGCAGTGCCGCTGGCACGCGGACCAATGTTGTCGGTAAGATGCGCAACCTGCCGATAGGCGTAGTCGTCGGCGAGCGCGGCATCGCGTAATTCGGACAGCTCGCTTTTCAATTGCGCCAAATATGGTTGCGCCGAATCAGCGCTCTCGGCGGCAGCTACGGAATATTCCGGCGCGTGGCCGGACTTGAAGCTTTCGGGCTGAGAGTTGGTCACAGTGGTGGCGGTCAACAGCAGGGCAACGGTAATTTGAAGGCGCATGTCGATGGTAAGTGTATTTAGATGTCTTAACCACGGAAAGGGATTCGCATTTTCGGTCAAGGTCTGCAGTAATGCGAACGTCTTAAGAACTGCCACTTGAGACCGGAATTGGCATAGGGGGAGCGGTCGCCCGCTCGCCCCTGCCACACCACCGTACATGCGGGTCCGCATACGGCGGTTCGGCGGGTTGCGCTATTCGGCAAGCAAGCGTGGAAGTCCCAGAGAGTCGAAATAAGCGGTGGGAAACGTCGTGCTCAGGGCAGGACTGTTGGCCAGCCGCCACGAACGGCGTCGCTTCCTTTGCTTCCAGATCACGGATCGCAACCGACGCCGAATCCATTGATCCAGGTGGTGCAGCACCGAGGGCGTCTGGCTGAAAAGCCCCGCTAGGCGCGGGGCTTGCTCTTGCCGACTTTCTGGCCCGCGGCTTACTTGCGAGGGCTGTGTTTGTCCTTGTAAATCTGCTTCGACACTTTACTCTGCTGAGCCCTAACCTGGGCGCGCTCCTGTGGAGTCAGATGGCCGCCGTCAGCTTTGCGGTCTTGCGCGACCTCCTTGTTAATGGCATTTTCCTGGCCCTCCAGATTGGCTGCCTGCCCTGCGTTCAGACGGCCGCTCTGGACACCTTGCGCAACGCGGTCCTGCTGGTTTTCCGCGTGCTTGCCCACGGCACTCTTCGGGTTCAGGTTCTGCCCGCAGCATTGTGATTGTCCTGATAAATCTCGTTGGACAGTTGGTGCTGTTGCTGCCGGAGAGCAGCGCGGTCGGCCGCAGTAAGCTTACCGTTGTCCGACTTCCTGGCTTGATATCATATAGGGTCTCTGGTACAGGAGTCTAATGCAGAAAATGTGAGCCAAACAGCCCTCGTAGATCAGTTTCAGCTTGATTTCGGGTCAAACTTATTTACTATAGGTCTGTCGTAAATCCGTGCCGGAGCGGTATCCCCCGCTGGAATTTGAGCCTGGCCACAAACCACGGGCGGGCTGGATAGCAAGAGCAAAATGGTTATCCAGGCCAAGCCTTGGAGGTTTCCAGGGCGACCGCCCCCTAGGATTTTGACACGGAGTACACAATCCGAAGTAAGACACACAATAACAAACAACCAAGGGAGTGCGATACATAATGACCAAGCGATTGGCTTGTCTCAGTGCTTTTCTCGTGCTGGTGTTGATGCCCAGCTTTGGATCTCAAGACGGCGCTAATTCCCAGAGCGGGCTCCAGGCGAAGTCGCAAACCGGCCAGCGGCGAAGCGTGAGCCGAGTGAGTCGCGCGGCCATGGCCAACTGGTCTCGCATGGCCAAAAGCCCCAGCCCCGCGCCCACGCAGATCGGGTTTCTGAGCGGCACCCAGATAGCGGCTGCCGGCGGCACTTTCCCCAGTTTCCCAGCGGTGATCGGGGACTTCACGGGCAGCGGCGTCAAGGACGTTGCCGCCATCGTGAACAACCCGGTGGGGGGCACACCGGTCTACAGCATCGCGGTTGAGCTGAACGATGGAAAGGGCGGTTTCACCACTAAATTGACGCCTACGGGCGCGTCTGAGCAAGACCCAATCTTCGTAGGCAACTTAAGTGGTCATGCGAACGGAGAGGACGACGTTCTAATCGTCCACCCTTACCCCTCCCCGGGCGCCACCACAATTGAAGGTTGGGTTAGCAATGGCGACGGTACCTTCACTTCTAAGGGTACGCTCAAAGTAACGACCAACGGCTTTGTGTGGGCCACCCTAGCTGACGTCAACGGAGACGGAAAACTGGACGTGGTCCTGGCAGACGCCGCCAGCCCGAAGGGCAACATTTGCACAGCGCTCGGAAATGGTGACGGGACCTTTGGGACGTTGAGTTGTGTCGCGATCGTTGGAGCGCTTAATGCGGGATCGCCCAGCGGCGTCCCCGGCAACCCGGTGGTTTTCGCGGACTTTAACGGAGATGGCTTTCTTGATTTCGCCGCCGCCTCAGCCGGTAATGGCAGCACGATCGCACCCAACCAAATCGTGGTTTATTTGAACAACGGTTCCGGAGGATACGACCTACCCACCGCGCTGGTGACTCCAGACACTGTTTACGATTCTTGTTTTCTGGGTGGAGGTGTTCTGCACACCGGCGGAAAGGGTGACCTTGTCAGCGCCAATTGCGACGACAACAGTGTGACGGTCTACGTGAACAACGGTACCGGAGGCTTCGCGACCGGCTTCTATTACGCTGTAGCGAGCCGCCCGGTCGGAGTCACCGTCGCGGATGTAAACAACGATGGCAAGACCGATATCGTGGCTTCCTGCTTCCGGTCTGCCGATATCAAGGTTCTGCTCGGGGACGGCAGCGGCGCAGTGGCGCCCGCCACCGTAGGTTATGTTACCGGTGGGTCGCCTCTGGTGCCGCCACTAGTGGCTGATTTCCACGGTGATGTCACGAAGCCGGACGTAGTTGTGCCGGACAACGAATTCAGCTTTGTGTATCTCGAAGGCTACGGAGACGGAAGCTTTCGCTCCGCAGTCAACTACTACGCTGAGCCAGGGGGTGGAGCGCAAGCGCAAGCCGTGAACATCGCGACCGGCGACTTTAATGGTGACGGCATCCCCGACTTTGTAATCGGCAACTTCGACGCCCCCAAGTTGAGCCATACCGCCATCACCGTGTTCCTGTCCAACTCCAATGGGAGTCTCAACCCGGGCGTCAATTACTACCCCGCCAACTCGGTCACGAACTACTCGCTGCAATACGTCGCCGTGGCGGATTTCAATGGCGATGGAAAGCTCGACATCGCGGCCAGTGATAATTTCAACGGCGTGGTTCAGATCTTCACCGGCAACGGCGATGGCACCTTCGCAACTGGAGCAACCTACAAAACAGATACCGCGGCTGGCGCGAACCCGGTCGGCCTGATCGTCGGCGACTTCAACGGGGACGGTAAACCGGACTTGGCCATCGTCAACAACCACGGGGGCACCACCGCCAACG
>Ga0310039_10000176_pt1 | contig 61022 bp, 53 predicted proteins | sample Sb_taG_4_FD_200460 | JGI IMG/M metagenome (GOLD analysis project Ga0310039, IMG submission 200460) | Peat soil microbial communities from Weissenstadt, Germany - Sb_50d_6_BS metaG (v2) (version 2) | ecosystem: Environmental > Terrestrial > Soil > Wetlands > Peat | place: Germany: Weissenstadt...
GGGGATCGCGTGAGCGAGGGGATCGCCATTCCGCCGTGCGCGGAAACGCAGTGTCCTTCACTCGAAGAGCTTCGCGTGAAAACCGGCATTCCGGAGGGCTCCGCGGTGATCGGATTTGTGGGCCGCCTGACCCGCGACAAGGGCATTCACGAGCTGGTGGAGTGTTTCAGCGCCCTCCGGCGGGATGGCCTCGCGGTTCATCTGCTGCTGCTCGGAGACTTTGAGCCCGGGGATCCGGTGGAGGAAGCCACGGCGTCCTTGATCCGCTCCGACCCCGATGTGCACTGGGTGGGATACGTGCCGCAGCCCAGGCCCTACTACCAACTCATGGACGTATTCGTTTTCCCTACGCATCGGGAAGGCTTGGGCAAGGTGCTTCTGGAGGCGGCGGCGGCCGGGAAGCCGGCCGTATCGACCTACACCACAGGCGTGATCGATGTGGTTCAAGCCGGCGTGACGGGACTCCTGGTTCCGCCTGGCGATGCGAGGGCCCTCACCCGTGCGGTGGCCACACTGCTCGGCGATGGCGAACTGGCGGCGCGCATGGGAAAGAGCGCCAGGCTTCTGGTGCAGGAACATTTCGATAACGGCATTTACCTGGAGCGGCTGGGCAGCATGCTGCGTTCCATGGCGCACACCGATTCGGGCCCGGACCGCCAGACGGAAACAGCCACGCCGTCCTTCGCCAACCTGCCACGAGGGCGGTGATATGTACTCGCTTTCGATCCTCACCACAACGGCGTTCCTTCTGAGCCTGCTGCTCACGCCTCTGATGCGCGACTGGTCGATCCGTCTGGGCCTGGTGGATCACCCGGACCAGAAGAGAAAGCTGCATGCGGCCGCCACACCGCGCACCGGAGGCGTGGCCATTCTGGCTTCCTACCTGGGCGCATACGCGCTGCTTTTGTTGCTGCCGCTTAACGGCAGCGGTTTCATCGAGGAGCACCTTGCGGCAGTCTGGCGGCTGATGCCGCCGGTCGCGGCGATATTTGTAACCGGTCTGCTCGACGATTGGCTCAGCCTGAGGCCCTGGCAAAAGCTGGCCGGTGAAGCCGCCGCGGCGGTCTGGGCCTATGCCGCGGGAGTGCGCATCCTGGCCGTGGGGGGCCACGCGACCACCCCCTGGTGCAGTTTCCTGTTGACGGCCGCCTGGTTGATCCTGTGCTCGAATGCCTTCAACCTGATCGACGGAATCGACGGCCTGGCGGCGGGCGTAGGGCTGGCCGCGACCTTGACCACCTTCGTCGCCGGAATCCTGCACGGCGACATCACGCTGGGGCTCGCGACCGCGCCGCTGGCCGGATGCCTGATCGGATTCCTGCGATACAACTTCAATCCGGCTTCGATATTCCTGGGCGATTCGGGCAGTCTCCTGATTGGTTTTCTGCTGGGGTCCTATGCCGTCATCTGGAGCCAGAAATCGGCCACCATGCTCGGTGTGGCCGCGCCGGCGATGGCGTTGGCGCTGCCCCTGCTGGAGGTGGGCCTTTCCATCCTGCGCCGCTTCCTGCGCAACGAGCCGATTTTCAACGGCGATCGCGGCCACATCCACCACCGCTTGCTGGACCGCGGCTTTACGCCGCGCAGGACCGCCCTTCTGCTGTACGGCGTTTGCGGTCTCGGCGCCACGCTCTCGCTGGTCGAATGCGTGATGCGAAACCGCTTCGCCGGCGTGGTGGTGGCGCTCTTCGGAGCAGGCGCGTGGATCGGAGTTCGATTTCTGGGATACGTGGAGTTCGAAGCCGCGCGGAGTTTTCTGTGGCGCGGGCTCCGCCCCACCTTGAGCGGGCATGTCAAGCTCAAGCTGCTGGAGCGCTCGTTGCTTTCGGCGGCCAACATCGAGCAGTGCTGGCTCGCGTTGGAGCGCGCCGCGCGATCGCTGGGCTACAGCCACATGAATGCGCGCCTGGCGGGCGTGCCGTTTGCCACGGCGCCGGAGCACTCGCCGAACGGCGCGTTCTGGCAAATGCGCCTCAACCTGCCGGGCAAGGACTATGTCAACGTCACGCAGCGCGAGCGAAGCGAAGAACGGCCCGTGCTCCTGATCCCGTTTGTCGAACTCGTCAGCCGGGTCTTGCCCGGGAAACTGGCGCAGTTGGAAGCCACTCAGCCGGTGTTCCGGAACTCGAGCACCAGGACCGTGATGTCGTCCGACTGCGCGGCCCCTTCGGTGAACACGGCCACGGCTTCCTGAATGGCGTCGTGGATCGCGGTGCAGGATTCGGCCGCCCGGGCGGTGAGGATGTCCCCCAGCCGCTTCTTGCCAAAAAACTCGCCGGCGGGGTTCTGGGCCTCGGTCACGCCGTCGCTGTAGATCACGACTTTGTCGCCGGAACCGAGCCCATGTTCCGCCAGGACGAATTCGGCGGGCTCCAGCAGACCCACGGGCATTCCGGTTGTTTCGAGGGTCAGGGTCTCGCCTCCAGCCCGCACCACTACCGGCGGGCACTGCGCGGCGTTTACATAACTCAGCAGCCCGGAGCGGTCCAGCAGGGCATAGAAAACCGTCGCATATTTCTCGCCGCCGGTGTGGGACAGGAGAAAGCTGTTCAGACGCTGCAGCCGGCGGGCCAGGGCTTCCGGGTGTTCGGAGCTGGTAATCAAGGCGCCCTGCAGGAGCGAAGCCAGGAGCGCCGAGGCCACACCTTTTCCCGAAACGTCCGCTACCACCGCCGACCAGCAGTGCGGGCTCACCTCTGTCACATCGAAGTAGTCGCCGCCCACCTCGCGGGAAGCCACGCTGCTTCCACTGGCGCGAATCCAGCCCTCGGAGGGCAGGGTCCTGGGCAGCAGGCTCTGCTGGATGTTGCGCGCCAGCCGCAGTTCCTCCTCCATCTGCTGCTTGGCCCGCTCCTCTTCGAGCAGCCGCGCGTTCTCCAGCACGGTGGACGCTTCGATCGCCAGGGTCTGGAGCAGCTCGCGGTTGCCGCCGGCCAGGTCCGCCGCCAAAACGCGCGAATCCATATAGAGCAGGCCCACGGTTTCGTTGCCCGCCGACAGCACGCCGGTGGCATCGCCCTGCCCTGTCCGGATGCGGACCAATGGCACGCAGATCACGCTGCGAAGCTCCAGGTCGGCGATGCTGTTTTGCGGACGCGTGTCGTCCGCGCCCAGCGGGTCGAAATTCATGGACAGCAGCTCCCGCCGGTTCTGCAGCGCGCGGTGCAGCACCTCGCGCGGAACGCGCAAATCGCTGTCGTGCAGGTGATGCCCGTGGCGATGCCGGGCCACGCGCGTTTCCAACCCTTCCCCGCCGCGCAGCATCAGGAATCCGCGCTCGGCTCCGGTGATGGCCAGCGCCGTGTCGACCACCGAAGCCAGCACCTCATCCACCGACAAGGAACTCTGCAGCGTGCGGGCCAGGTCGAGAATGGCGCGCAGCTTGGCGAGGCTTCCCCCCACGCCCGCCGCCGGCGTCTTTTCCGAAGCGCTCATCTGCTCCATCAGCCGCTTCAGCTCGGCGCCGTCCAGCGCGAAGATCAGCTGATACGAATCCTGCGTGCCGAACTCGATCTTGTCGGAGCTGGCCAGCACCTGGCGCGTGATCTTCTTGCCGTTCACCAGCGTGCCATGCCGGCTGCCGCAGTCTTCGACGACATACTGGCCGTCCTCCCACAGAATCCGCGCATGGGTGCGGGAAACCCGGCTGTCGCGGAGGATCAACTGGCTCTCCGGCTGGCGTCCGATGTGGAACGGCAGCGGGTCTATGTGCACTCGCGTGCGGTGGCCGTGCGGATCGACCACCACCAGCGACGCCGAGCCGGCATTCGATGGGTGAGCGGCCGATGGTTCCATTCAGCGCCGCGAGCGAGCGCGCCGCCCGGCCGCCGCCTTCGCCGGCTCCACCGGACGGTTGCGCAGTTCTTCGACTTCGCGCGCCCGCAGCGTCTGGCAGTGAGCGCAGTAGCCGCCCACCTCGGTGCGCGCCAGCAGGACCTGGAATCCGAAGTGGCTCTCGATCTGTTTTCGCAGGCGCTGCAGGGGCTCTCCGAAAAACTCCTCCACCTTGCCGCACCGCAGGCAGATCACGTGCGCGTGCTCCTGTTTGAGGCGGGTCTCGTAATAGTGCTGGTCGCCGCCGTAGTGCATCAGGTCCAGTTCATCCACCAGCCCGCCGGTTTTGAGCATCTTCAGCGTGCGATATACGGTGACCCGGTTCAGCTTGGGGTCTCGCTCCTTAGCCAGTTGGTAGAGGCGCTCGGCGTCGAGATGCTGTCCGGTCTTGTCGATCAGCTCGAGAAGGATCTGGCGCTGGCGCGTCAGGCGGACGCCTCTCTCCTTCAACGAACCTTCAATCGAGTCGAGGGCCATAAAAGCGGGACTCTCCAATTCTAACAGGGCTGCGGGGCCGCGCCTTCGGCCGGAAAGTCAGGCGAAGACCCGCAGCTGCCCAGTGAACGGGCTGGGCACAGCCGGGCAACTGGTGGCATCCTGGAATAGGATCATGCTTTCTCGAACAGGCACGCTTTCGTCCTTGCTGTTGGCCTGCGCACTGGCGCTGCCGGCGCAAGTGAAACTTACTCGCGGCCAGGACCGGGTCGCCATCGAAATCGACGGGAGGCCGTTCGCCGTCTTCATCGTGGGAGGCAGCGGCGTCAACCGGCCATATCTCTACCCGTTGCGCTCCGCGTCCGGAAAGGCCGTCACGCGCTCCGTCCCGCCTGGCCAGCTGCCGGGCGAGAGCACCGACCACCCGCACCAGGCCGGCCTTTTTTTCGGGCCCGGAGACGTGAACGGCTTTAACTACTGGGCCAATCTGCCCTCGCCGCCCGATCCCAAGAACGGTCGCATCGTCCTGAAGAAGCTCGTCTCGGTGAAAAGCGGCGGCCCATCGGGCGTTGTGGAGGCCCTCTTCGACTGGCTGAGCCCGGACGGCAAACCGATCCTCGCCGAGTCGCGCAAGACGACCTTTTACGCGGACCCGAAACTTCGCACGGTGGATGTGGACCTCGATCTCACCGCGGTCGAAAAGGTGGTTTTCGGCGACACCAAGGAAGGCACATTCGCCATGCGGCTGGCAACCTCGCTCGAAGAGACGCACAGCGGGAAGGTGGTCAACGCGCAGGGCGCGGCGGGAGAAAAGAACGTCTGGGGCAAGCGCTCCGAGTGGGTGGACTACTCCGGCGTGGTCGATGGCGAACCACTCGGGGTCGCGATGATGGACCACCCCGGCAATCCCCGGCACCCCACTTATTGGCACGCGCGCGGTTACGGGTTGCTGGCCGCAAACCCGTTCGGACTGCACGATTTTCTCAACGACAAGACGCAGGACGGCAGCATGACGGTGGAACGCGGCAATCACCTGCGCTTTCGCTACCGGGTGATCGTACATCCGGGTGACCATCAGGCGGCGCGTATCGCCGAGCTGTACCGCAAATACGCAGCGGAATGACCGCGATCAGCGCGTCATGCCCTGGAGGAACGCGACCACTGCGTTCTCCACATCCGCTTCGGCCCGCGGAGTAAACGGCGAGGTCGCGGGCTCGTAGCCGCCCTCTTCGAATGCCTTCGCCGTTGGCAGGTAACCCAGCCAGCCGTTGGTGTAGCCGAAATAAAAAGTGTGGGAGAACGGCGAGCGGCCGCGCACCCGCATGGCGATTTCACAAAACAGCTCGACCGGCGCGGACCAGATCAGTGTGTCGTTAATGCGCAGGAACCGCACCGGCAGCCGGACCATCGCGCGCCCTTCGGTCTTCGCATAATTCGGGAGCGACTCCGGCCAGGCGAGGCCCTCTTTTCGCGGCGTATCGACGATCTTCTCGCCGGTCCAAATGGCGACTTCGGCGGTCGCCGTGCCCATCGACCCGACTGCGGCCAGAATTCGATCCCCGAGCAGAACGTTGAATTGCGAAAGATGGCCGCTGCGCGGATCGGGATACACGCTGTAGATGGGCGCGATGTTCCCCGCCGCACCGTTCACGAACAGGACCGTTCCGCCGAGCTTGTTCTCCAGGTACGCAGTGACGGAGCCCGGCGCATCGCCGCTGATCAGCAGGTTCTGGCCGCTCAGCACGGTTCCGTGCATGGCGTAGTTGGCGATCAGGGCGATCGGGCTCCCGCCGGCGCTCTCGATGCGGATCACACCGATCTGCCGGTCCACCGGCCCGTCGGGATTCAGGCCGAGCGACACGCGGCCTTCGGGGTCCTTGGCCCGGCGATTGAGGTTGGCCATGGAGAGGCCCTCGGCGAAAGCGATTCTTGCCGGCTCCAGCCTGGAGCGCGCCGAACGCACTGCGCCGATCAGCGCCTTGGCAACATCGCCGGTGTACTCCCGATCCCATTCGTGGTCCGAGCGGCCGAGCAGGGCCCTATACATTCCCGGCTCGCCCACTTCCGGCGCGGAGTGCGTGTGAGTCACGCTCCACCAGAGCTGCTGGGGATCGATGCCGTCCTCCTTTTGAAGTTGGCGCACCACATCTTCGTACAAGGCGGGTGAAAACAGGCAGAGATCGCTGGCAATCAAGTAGAACTGCCGGTCGCCGGAATCCATGGCGACGACGCGGTGGTAGATTCTGTCCTGGACGCCGGTGGAACGGCGCGCCGCGTACCCCATCAGCCATTGCGGTGTTTGCGGGGTGATGTCCACCCGCACGGCCGCGGCGCGGAAGCCGGCGCCGAAGAGTTCGAGCGAAACCGCCAAGCCGATCGCAAAGAAACGCAGGGCAATCATACGCGAGAGTCTCCGGGCACGGAGTAGTGTAGCAGGTCGGCGCGTGCCACAGGCGGCGCGCCCCGGTTGCACCAACTCCATCCCGTGGATTAGCCTGTGAGAGCGATGCGACCGAACCGGCGTCAGCTCTTCGCCACTCTTTTATCCGCGGCCGCGGCCGGCAAATTGGGCCGTGCCGCGGACGACGCGGTGACCATCCCCGGGAAGCGTCCGATGATCCTGCACAACGACCGCCCCGAGGATCTGGAAACGCCAGTCCGCTACTTCGATTCGTGGCTCACGCCGATCGACGCCTTTTTCGTGCGCCAGCACATTCCGCGGCCGGCGCCCATCGATCCGGAAGCGTACCGGCTCACCGTGAATGGTATGGTGTCGAACCCGCGGCAGTTGTCGCTGGCGGATCTGCGGAAGCTGCCGCAATACACCGTGCCGGCCACCATCGAGTGCACCGGCAACGGGCGCGGATTTTTCACACCCAAGGTGCCCGGCATCCAGTGGATGCGCGGCGCGATTGGCAACGCCGAGTGGAAGGGGCCGAGAGTCGGCGACGTATTGAAGCTGGCGGGCCTCGACGCGTCCGCTGCATTTCTGGAGGCCGACGGAGCAGACGCAGGCGTAGCAGCAACTCCCGATTTCGTGCGCTCGCTCCCCATCCAGAAGGCCATGCACCCGGCCACCATCCTGGCCCTGAGCATGAACGGGCAGGCTCCCGACATTCACGGATTCCCCGTGCGCCTGATCGTCCCGGGCTGGGACGGCACCAGCTCCGTGAAATGGGTGATCCGAATTTCGGCCGCGGCGCAGCCTAACGGCGGCTTCTTCATGAATCCCGCCTACCGGTTTCCGAAGTACGCGCTTCCGCCGGGTTCGCCGCCGCGGCCCGGGGAGTTGGAAGTGATCCACGGCATGCCGGTGAAGTCCTGCATCACCGCCCCGGAGGACCAGGCCAGGTTCGCACCTGGGGCCATTGCGATCCGCGGCTTCGCATGGGCCGGCGAGCAGTCCATCGAGCGCGTCGACGTATCCACCGATGGCGGCAGCCGGTGGCACGCCGCGGAGCTCTCTTCGCCCAAACTGCCGTTTGCCTGGCGCCTATGGCACTTGGATTGGCGGCCCACCGATCCCGGTTACTACACGATTCTGTCGCGCGCCACGGATTCGGCCGGCCGCGTACAGCCCATCGTGGCCACATGGAATCCGTCGGGGTACCTGTGGAATGCGATCGATCGCGTCGGAGTGACGGTGGAGGCGGCGGCATGACGGCCCGGACGTTATGGCTCGCGTGCGCGCTTTCGGCGCCGGTGGCGGCCGCGGACCAGGCAGTGCTCGACCGCGGGCAGAAGGAGGAGGCCCGCAGTTGCCTCCCGTGCCATAGCCTGCGCCTGGTCCATTCGCAGCGCTTGTCGCGCGCCACGTGGAACAAGGAGCTGGACAAGATGGCCGGCTGGGGCGCGAAGATCCAGGACCGCGACGCGCTCCTGGAGTATCTGGCGGCCAATTTCGGCGACGACAAGCCCGCCGCGGCGCCGGCCTTATCGGGAGACGGGTCCGGCGGCAAGAAACCGTAACAGCGGGGCTCGGTTCAGTCGCACCTCAGAGCCGGCAGCGGATCGATCCGCGCCGCCCTTCGCGCCAGCGAACGCCCACCACATCCGGAGCAGCGCGGAGTTCCCGCCTACGCGTGCTTGAGCGCGCGAAACAGGCGTTTGGCCCGCGCGCGCTCCACCAGTTTCTCCATGCGGACCGCCTCCGCCACCGCGACCTCGCGCCCGGTATCCGTCAGCCGGTAATACTGCCGGCGCACCTCCACGATCAGCCCCTTCTGCCAGCAGCCGCTAGATGATGCCGTAGAGCGTCCCCGTGCTGAGTTGGACCTCTCCGCCGGTCTGCCCGGCGACCTCCTTCAGAATCGCGTAGCCGTGCTTGTCGCCGGCCCCGTTTTGCCGCCATCTTTAGAGCCGGGGTTTTCCAACCCGCGGGCCCAGTGGTGATACTATGGGGGGCTAATCCATCCTTATGGACCACATCCTGTCGATTGTCCTGTTCACCCCGCTGGCCGGCCTCGTGGTGCTTCTCTTCATTCCCTCGGCGAATGCGCGAGCCATCAAGCTGTGGGCCAATGCGGTAGCAATCCTGGGCTTTTTGGCGTCGCTGCCGCTGGTCTTCCTGTTCGACCGCACCAAGGATTTCCAGTTCCAGGAACAGGCTTCGTGGATTCCCACCCTGGGCGCTACTTATCACATCGGCATCGACGGGCTGGGCCTGCTGCTGGTGATGCTGACCACCGTCATCGGCGTCATCGCCATTCTCTCCAGTTGGAACGCCATCCAGAACCGGCTCAAGGAATATTACGCTTTCTTCCTGCTGTTGCAGACGGCCATGCTGGGCGTCTTCATGGCGCTCGATTTCCTGCTGTTCTTCGTTTTCTGGGAAACCGTGCTGGTGCCCATGTACTTCATCATCGCCATCTGGGGCGGCGAGCGGCGCGTGTACGCGGCCATCAAGTTCATGGTGTACACCCTGATCGGCAGTGTCCTGATGCTGCTCGGCATCCTGACCCTCTACTACCAGCACTTCGCGCAATTCCAGACCTACAGCTTCGACATCACCGAGCTGATGCGCACGCAGGTCTCCCCGGCCGTCCAGTGGTGGGTCTTCTGGGCATTCTTCGTGGGCTTCGCCGTAAAGGTGCCCATGTTTCCGTTCCACACCTGGCTGCCCGACGCGCACACCGAGGCGCCTACCGCGGGCTCCGTGGTGCTGGCCAGCGTTCTGCTGAAAATGGGGACATACGGCTTCCTGCGCTTCTCGCTGCCGCTGCTGCCCGATTCGGCGAAGAACCCGGCAATCATCAGTATCGTGTCGATGCTTTCGATCATCGCGATCGTCTACGGCGCCCTCGCCTGCCTCATGCAGAAGGACTGGAAGAAGCTGGTGGCCTACTCCTCGGTGAGCCACCTGGGCTTCTGCACGCTGGGGATCTTCGCGCTGAACCCCGCCGGGATTTCGGGCTCGATCATCCAGCAGATCAATCACGGCATCTCCACCGGCATGCTCTTCCTCATCGTGGGCGTGGTGTACGAGCGGCGCCACACCCGCCAGATCGCCGATTACGGCGGACTGCTCCGCGTGATGCCGGTGTTCACCATGGTGTTCGGCCTGGCGGCGCTCAGCTCCATGGGCATGCCGCCGCTCAACGGATTCATCGGCGAGATCACGATTCTGGCGGGCGCCTACCGCATGTCCTTCAACTGGGCCTTCTGGGCCGTCGTGGGCATCGCGCTGGGCGCAGCGTATCTCCTCTGGCTGTTCCAGCGCACTATGCTGGGCGAGGTGAACGAGAAGAACCGGACGTTGAAGGATCTCTCCTGGCGGGAAATTGCGTATTTCACGCCGCTGGTGGTGTGGGCCTTCTGGATCGGCCTGAACCCCCAGCCCTATTTCCGCGTGCTGGACCGCACCGTGGCGACCATCGTGGAGCGCGTGCGCCCCGGCTACTACGCCGAACAGCACCTGCCCAATCCGCTCGAAGCCGGAACGCCCACGGCTGCGCTCCGGTAGTCAGCGGTAACCCGCGGCCTGCAATTCGAACAGCTCGGCGTAGTGGCCGCGCACGGCCAGCAGTTCCTGATGAGTGCCCTGCTCCTGGATCTCGCCCTTGGCCAGCACCAGAATCCGGTCGGCCATGCGGACCGTGGAAAAGCGGTGCGAGATCAGCACGGCCATGCGCCCGCGCATGAGGTCGGCGAAGCGGAGGAACACTTCGTATTCCGCGCGGGCGTCCAGCGTGGCGGTGGGCTCGTCGAGGATCAACAACTGGGCGTTCCGCATGTAAGCGCGGGCCAGGGCGAACTTCTGCCACTCGCCGCCGGAGAGATCCACGCCGTTGTCGAAGCGGCGCCCGACCATCTGGTCGTAGCCGGCGGGCAGGCGGTCGATCACGCCCTTGGCCAGGCTCTTGTAAGCGGCTGTCTCGATCCCCTGCTGATCGGAGAGCGCTTCGACCTTGCCGAATCCGATGTTCTCGCGGACCAGCGCGTCGTAGCGCATGTAGTCCTGAAAGATCACGCCGATCTCGCGGCGAAGGTCTTCCACGTCGTACTCGCGCAGGTCGACGCCATCCAGCAGGATCTGCCCTTCGGTGGGATCGTAGAGCCGGGCCAGCAGCTTCACGAGCGTGGTCTTGCCCGCGCCGTTCTCGCCGATGAGCGCCACCTTTTCGCCGGCGTGCAACCGGAAATTGACGTCGCGCACCACCGCGCGCGTGGAGCCGGGATAGGAGAACGCGACGTGGCGGAATTCGAATCCGTCGCGGATGGGACGCGGCGCCGGAAGCGCGCCGGGCAGGGAGTGGATGGTGGGCTCGATGTCGAGGAAGTCGAACAGGTCTTTGAGGAACATCGCCTCCTCGGTAATGTCCGTGAAGCTGGAGAGGATCCGCTCGATGTAGGAGCGCGAGCGGGTGAACGCGCCGGTGAGGAAGGTGAAGGTGCCCACCGAAATGGCGCCGCCCAGGGTGCGCGCCAGCACCACCACGTACGCGCCGTAATATCCGCCGGTGGAAATCAGGTTCAGAGCGGAGCCGGCGATGGCGCGGCGAGTGGAGAGGCCCTTGTTCTCGGCATCGATGGCATCGGCCAGCCCACGATAGCGGTCGGTGAGGTAGGGTCCCAGTCCGAAGATTTTGACCTCCTTGGCGCTCTGCGCGCTGGCCCCCAGCAGCCGCAGGTAGTCGAGCTGGCGGCGCTGCGGCGTGCGGCGGAAGAGAGCCGAGTAGGCCAGCCTGCTGTAGTGCGTCTCGCCGAGAAAGGCGGGAATCACCGCGGCAACCAGCAGCACCATGAGCCACGGCGAGAACACCAGCAGGCCGGTCGAAAGCGTGATGAGGCTCAGGGTGTCCTGGCCCACGCTGAGCAAGGCCGCCAGCAAGCCGAGGCGGCCCGTGGTTTGGCGGCGGGCGCGCTCCAGCTTGTCGTAGAACACCGGGTCTTCAAACGACGCCAGGTCCAGCGCGGTGGCGTGCTGCATCAGCCGGACACTCACACGGTTGGTGAAGCGGTCGCCCAGGACGCTGTCGCACAGCGTCTTGGCGCGGCCCAGAAAATCACTGGCAACCGCGAGGGCGAACTCCAGCGCCACCAGTTTCCAGATTCCCGCCGCGGGGGGCGCACCGGCGCGATGGGAGATCCGCGCCACCACGCCGTCGAGGATGAGCTTCGCCACCCACAGGGTCGCCAGCGGCAATAAGGCCCAGACAAGCCTCAACAGCACGGTGGCGAGGACCAGCGGAGGGCTGGTCTCCCACACCAGCGCCAGCAGCGGGCGGACGTGCCGCAGGGACGCGAAGCGCGCCTGCCAGGTCAGTTCCTCCGCCGGGCGTCTGGGAGGATGGGGAGACATACAGGTAGTGTATGCGATGCGGCGTCGATTGAGATGGACCGCTGTACCGCGGCGCACGCGCCGGTTAGTGTGATATAGTGGCGGGCGAGTTGCTTGTATCTTGCCAAAACTCCTGCTCATTACCGCCTCTTCGCCGGAAATCCGGAAAACGAGGCGGACACGGGTTCTCAACTTTCAGCAGATCACGATGCCCTATCTGGCCTCCAGAGTTCCTCGGAACTGGGATGTTACTCACGTCGATGAAGAGGCCGAAGACATAGACTGGAACATCGACGCGGACCTGGTTGGAATTACGTTTCACACGCCCAGCGCTTTTCATGCCTATGACATTGCCGCGCGCTTCAGGTCGCGGGGAATATGTGTCGTGATGGGTGGTCCGCATGTAACCCTGCTGCCCGAAGAGGCCGGCCGATACGCCGATGTGATATTCATCGGAGAAGCGGAAGGTGTGTGGGAAGAATTCCTGGAGAGCTTTGAAGCGGGATCTTATCCTTGCGTGTATCGACAAACCACCGTGCCGTCTATGGAGCACGGTCCCAGCGCACGCCAGGAATTATTCCACAGGCGCGACCATACCGCTGGGGTTCTGTTTGCGACTCGCGGATGTCCCAACCAATGCGACTTCTGCACGATCGCCGTGATGTATTCCCATAAGTTTCGTCAGAGGCCCGTAGCCGACGTGGCGGCGGAATATGCCTCTTTCCAGGGAAACGTAATTATCTTTTGGGACGATAACATCGCGGGCGACATGCAGTATGCAAAGGCGTTGTTTCGCGCCATCGCTCCCTATCGAAAGTGGTGGAGCAGCCAGGCGAGTATTCACGCCGGCGGCGACGACGAATTTCTGGAAGCCGCCGCCCGCAGCGGATGTAAGCAGTTGTTCCTGGGGTTGGAGTCCATCTCCCGGCAGAGCATGGCTGAAGTGAATAAGCGGTTCAACCGGCCGGACGAGTATTTGCGAATTATCGAGCGCATCCATTCGCATGGGATTGCCGTTCAGGCCGGGATTGTTTTTGGATTCGATCACGATGCGCCCGGGATATTTCGGGAAACCATCGAGTTCCTGGAGAGCGCGGCAGTGCAGAATGCGACTTTTAACATACTGACGCCATTCCCAGGCACGCCGCTGTTTCGAAGAATGGAAGCCGAAGGCCGTATCTTGACGCGGGACTGGCGCAAGTATAACAGTCGCGACGACGTTGTTTATCAACCAATGCGGATGACCGCGGCGGAACTGTTAGCCGGTTTTCGGTATGCGAATGAGCGTTTCTATTCTCTCTCCAGCACGGCAAGACGGCTATCACGCTCACCGGTGCAATTATGGTGGACGCTGCCGCTGAACCTGGCCTACGGTTATCGATGGCGAAGGACTGCGCAGGCCACGGCCTGACTCAGTACGGCACGGTCACCGTCCCCGCCGCCTGCCACCCGGAGTTCTGGGAGTCGTTCCCGTTCCGCGCCGCCATGTAGATCACCTCGTTGCTGGACAGGAAACCCGGCAAAAACGCGAGATTCAAGGTCAGCGTCAGCGTGTTACCAGTGAGGACCGCCGCGGAGCCAACACCGTACACCGTGCATTGGCTGTTGCTCACCGCTCCCGATCCATTCAGCGCCAACCCGGTAAGCGAAAGGTCCGAGTCGTCCACCAGATACAGAACATTGAGCAGCCGGCTGTAGGCCAGGTAACAGGCGTGAAAGCCGGTCAGGAAGTTATTGATCAGGATGTTGACCACCCCGAGGTCCTGGACGCCGTTCGTGTCGGTGAACGTGAAGGTAAACGTCTGGCTCGTGGCATTACTGCGCGCGGGGCTGACGCCTCCCACTGCCGGGCCGGACGGAGCGGCGCCGGGCACGTTCCACGTTCCCAGCGGCTGCCATCCGGAGTTATTCCCCGCCTGGTCTCCGACTGCCAGAAACAGTGCTTTATCGCCTGAGAACCCCGGGTTGAAAGTCAGATTCAGGGTCAGAGTCAGGGTGCTCCCCGATCCCCCGGCGGACCAGCCGCTGCCGTTCACGAGACACTGACTGTTGGTTATGGCGCCGGAGCCGTTCAAGGGTATTGCGGGCAGCAAGGCGTTACCCGCGTCATTCACCAGGTACAGCAGATTCAGTGGCTGGCTGTAGGCCAGGTAACACGCGTGCCGGGCATCGAGTGAGCCGGCGATCAGCAGGTTGACCACGCCGATGTTCTGGTAGCCCGCCGGATCGGAAAACTGAAGAGTAAACACCTGGCTCAGGCCGCTACCGGCAGCCGGAGTCACTCCCACCGCGCTCAGGCCCTGAGTGATCGTGAAAGACTGTCCGGCGACGGTCAGTACGGCGGTCCGTGGTGCGCCGCCGGGACTCGGCGCGACAGTGTAACTGTAGGTTGCGCTGCCTATGCCTTCAGAGACAGTTGTTACCCACGGCGCATCGGTGGTAGCGAGCCAGTAACATCCGGATTGCGCGGTCACAGCGAACGTTCCGGATCCTCCTCCCACCCCTATCGACGCAGGGGAAGCCGACAAAGCGACCACGCACGAGCCCGGATTGAAAAGGCCGTTGGCGTTTCGCTGGTGGTCCATCACGATCACCAGCGGGTTGTTCGCCCGCGGCCCCGAGGCGGTGTCCCATCCCGCGAACTGATATCCGGTGTTCGCAATGGCGGTCAGTTGCACCGTGGCGCCGGCATCGTAGTAGCCGTCACTCGAAGCGGGAGTGGCAACGATGGAGCCGTAAGTCGAGGGAAGAGCCACGGTGTAGAGCTGGTATTGAACCGCGAAGTTCGCCACAAACACCGCCGGTCCGGGACCGGTGGTGACGGTGTGGACTTGCGGCTGTCCGTCGCTCCAACCGGTGAACGAATACCGCACACCGGGCGCGGACGCCGGCGCCGCCGCGCCGATGGTGTGCTGGCTGCCTACCGGCCAGGTGAAACTCTGCGGCGTCGCATAAGGGATGCCGTCCACCGTCACGGTGAGGCCCGGTGGATTGGTGGCGAGGAACCTGGTGGTCGTGGGCGGGCCGACGGGTGTCGGCGCAAGGCGCCCGATCCTCTCGCCGGTGTCCACCGTGAACCACAGCGCGCCGTCCGGACCCGATGTAATGTCCAGAAGAGCGGCTGGCGCGGGGTATTCGGTGATCGATCCACCCGTGGTGACCCGCCCGATCAGGCCCGCGCCTTCGGTGAACCAGAGCGCCCCGTCCGGTCCCGCCGTGATGGGGCCCAGTTCGTCATTCGTTCTTGTAGAAACGGTGAACTCCGTGATGGCGCCATCAAGGCTGATGCGTCCGATCTTCAGGCTCTGGGACTCGGTGAACCAAAGCGCGCCGTCCGGGCCCGGCGTGATGCCGAGCGGGTTGGAGCCTGGCGTAGGGATGGGATACTCCGTGACGGCGCCGGCCGTGGTCATCCGCCCGATGCTGCCGCCCTGCGCGGTGATGATCGCGAACCACAGCGCTCCGTCCGGACCGACCGTAATGCCTCGGATGCCAAAGGCATTGGCAACCGGAAATAGCGTGACTGCGCCGGCGGTGGTAATGCGGCCAATTCTGTCCCCCGATCCGTCGGTAAACCACAGCGCGCCGTCCGGCCCCGCCGTGATGTAGTAGGGCAACTGAATGGGAACTCTGTACTCCGTTCGATTTCCGGCGGTATCGATGTTTCCGACTGCGCTTTGGAAAAGGCCCGTGTACCACAGCTTGCCGTCCGATCCAAGGGCGATTCCCCACGGTGAGAAATTCGTGTTCCTCTGATACGCGACGGTCACCGCTCCGCTGGTGCTGACCCGGGCCATCAATCCGCTGGTGGTTCCGGTGAACCACAGAGCGCCGTCCGGCCCGGTCGTGATGGACACCGGATTGGAGAGCACCGGCGGCGTTGGAAACTCGGTGATCGAGGGCGGAGTATCGGGCAGGGCCGCCCGTCCGATCTGCCCGGCGGATTCCGCAAACCACAGCGCGCCATCCGGTCCCACCGCGATGCCGTACGGCAGGGCCGCCGGCGACGGGAGATCGTATTCCGCAATAGCGCCCGCGAGAGTGATCCGCCCCAGCCGGTTGCCCGCCATTTCCGTGAACCACAGCGCGCCGTCCGGCCCGAACGCGATTCCCTGTGGACCGGCCGCCGCGTTCGGCAGGTTGTATTCGGTAATCACACCGGGGGGAGGGATTGTGGAAACGGTCCCGTTGCCACCCACCGTGATCCGCCCGATCTTACCGGACGCGGACTCGGTGAACCACATGGCGTAATCCGGCCCCGGCGTGATGCCGCGGGGCAATCCGGACGCGGTCGGAATCGGGTACCTGGCGAACGCGCCCGCGGGACTGATCTCGCCGATGTTGCCCGAGCCGTCCGCAAACCAAAGCGATCCGCCGAAGCCCAAGGTGATTTCAAATAGCTGGCTGTTCTTCCAGGGAAGCGGGTACTCCGTGATGGCGCCGGCCGGAGTGATCCGGCCGATCCTACCGGTTCCCTGTTCGGTGAACCACAGCGCGCCATCCGGTCCGTCGACGATGCCGAACGGCACGCTGCCCACCGCGAGAGCGAACTCTCCGGTGACGACGCCGGCCGTGGTAATGCGGCCGATCCTGTCGACTCCGCCCTCGGTGAACCACAGCGCCCCGTCGGGACCGGTCGCGATTCCGTTCAGGCCGGCCGACGCGTGCGGCACCGCGTACTCGCTGATCTGCCCAGATGGAGTGATCCGGCCGATCCGCTGGCCTTGCTGCTCGATAAACCAGCAGGCGCCGTCGGGACCCAACGTGATGGCGGCCGGAGCGCTCCCCGCGGTCAGCCCTGCAAACTCGGTGATCGACGGTTGGCCGAAAAGCGGGAAAGCGCAGATCGACAAGGCCAGGGCGAAACGGCCACCTGGCCGGGCATACCGAAACCGAGGGCGCTGCATATTGCCGATGGTAATCCCGTTCACTTCGCCACGCCACGCTGACCGGCGCTTCGCCGCCGCTCGCCGATGCGAGGCGGCAATTGGCCGGCGCCGGTTTGAACTTTCCCCCGTGCCTTGCTTACTCTACAGATATGGCTCGCTACCTGCCGCTGATCTTGAAAAACTGCTGGCGCAACCGGCGCAGGACCATCCTGACGATCGCCAGCGTCGGGGTCTCCATGTGCCTGCTGGGAGTCATGATCGCCATGTTCCACGCGCTGTACCTGAGCAACCCGACACCGGAACAGGCGCTGCGCCTGGTGACGCGCAATCGCATTTCGCTTACCCAAACGATCCCGGAATCCTACGGCGCCCGCATCCGCCAGGTGCCCGGCGTGCGCGACACCATGATCTCGGACTGGTTCGGCGGCACGTACAAAGACGCCCGCGATCCCAAAAACTTTTTCGCGCGCCTCGCAGTGGAGCCCGCCAAGCTGTTCGACATCTACAAAGACCTCCACATTCCCGAAGATCAGCGGCGCGCCTTCGAGCGCGAGCGCACGGCCTGCGTCGTCGGACGCGACCTGGCCAACAAGTTCAACTTTCAGCTCGGCGATCGAATCCACATTGTCGGCGACATTTACCCGGGCGACTTCGAGTTCACCGTGCGCGGCATCTTCGATAGCGACCGGCCCAGCGAGATCCTGTATTTCAACCGCGACTACGTGGAACAAAGCATTCCCGAAGGGCGCCGCGGGGATGCCGGCATTTTCGTTACGTTGATCGACACTCCGGCTTCAGGCGCGCGCATCACCGAGGCCATCGACAGCCAGTTCCGCAACTCCACGGATCAGACCAAGACCGAATCCGAGCAGACCTACGCCCTGCAATTCGTCTCCCTTCTGGGCAACGTGAAAATGTTCCTGATCGGCATCACGGCCGCCGTGATGTTCACCATCCTGCTGGTTTCGGCGAACACCATGGCGATGTCGGTGCGCGAGCGGGTGAAGGAAGTCGGCGTTCTGAAAACCCTGGGCTTCACGCCCGGCACGATCCTCGGCATGATTCTCGGCGAAGCTTGCGTCCTCTCCCTGGCGGGCGGAACCATCGGGTATCTGCTCTCGACGGTGCTGACCAGCGGAGTTCGCAAGAGCCCGGCCGGCACGCTCCTGCCTCCCATTCCGCCGTTCGATCTTTCGGTGGCGCTGGCGTGCCTGGCGGCGGCGGGAGCGATCGGGCTGATCAGTTCCCTCGTGCCGGCGTTGACCGCGTCGCGCACGCCGATTGTCGATGCGCTTCGGAGCTCGGACTAGCCATGGCCATCCCACTGGCGTACAATCTGCGGAACCTGGTGGTGCGAAAGACCACCACCATCATGACCGCGCTGGGCATCGCGCTGACCGTCGCGGTGCTGCTCGCCATCCTGGCGCTGGTGGACGGCCTGCGCGCCACGCTCGCGAGCTCCGGCGATCCGCTGCACGTGCTGGTCATGCGCAAGGGCTCGGAATCCGAAATCGTCAGCAACTTCGCGCGCGCGCAGTTTCAGGATTTGAAATTCAAGACCGGAATCGCCACGGGGCGCGATGGCCAGCCCTTGGCCTCGCTCGAAGTCGTCACCGTCATCAATCTGGGCGGCGCGGATGGCGAGGAAGGCACGAACATCTCGGTTCGCGGCCTTCAGCCGGCGGGCATCGAGATGCGGAGGGGCATCCGCATCGCGAGCGGCCGATGGTTCGAGCAGGGGAAGCGCGAGGTGGTGGTGGGCAAATCGGTCGCGGACCGCTATCCGGAGACTCGCATCGGCCGGAAAATCACGTTCGGCCGCGGCGACTGGGACGTGGTCGGCGTGTTCGACGCCCAGCACGGCGCGCAGGGCAGCGAGATCTGGGGCGATGTGAACCAGATCAGCGCCGATCTTCAGCGCCTCGATGTATTGAGCGCCGCCCTGGTCGACGCTACCGACCCGGTCACCGCCAAAGCGCTGATCAACGACATCAACAACGATCAACGGCTGAACATGAACGCCATCTCGGAGAAAGAGTATTACGACTTGCAGACCGCTTCTTCGGCGCCCATCGAGTTCATCGGGATTTTCGTGGCGGTCGTCATGGGTGTGGGCAGCAGCTTCGCGGCCATGAACACCATGTACGCGGCGGTGGCGCGGAGGGCGCGCGAGATCGGCACGCTGCGGGTGCTGGGCTTCTCCCGCGGCAGCATTCTCGCCAGTTTCTTCGTCGAGTCGGTGCTGATCTCCGCGCTGGGCGGAGCGATCGGCTGCCTGCTGGTGCTGCCGCTCAGCGGAATCACCACCGGGATCGGGAACTCCAATTTCGCGGAAACGGCATTCAACTTTCATTTGACGCCCTGGCTCATTGCCGGCGGGATTGCGTTCGCCGTGGTGCTGGGCAGCGCCGGCGGGCTGTTCCCCGCGAGAATGGCCGCGCGCAAGGAGATTCTCGCGGCGTTGCGGGAGATCTGATCCTCCATGGATGCGGAACTCAAGAACCTTCAGATCGACCGCGGCAAGCGGCGGCAGAACGGGCCCTCGAAGTGGGCCACCCGCTGGATCGTTGCCGGCGTGCTGCTCTTCCTCCTGCTGGGGGCGTGGCGCATCGTCTCCGAAAAACTGAACGCCGCGCCGGTGGTGGAAGTCGAGCGCGTGAAATCCATCAGCGCGGCCAGCGCGCCCCAAGGCGTGGTGCTCAACGCCACCGGCTACATCGTGGCCGCCCACAAAATCGAGGTCGCCGCCAAGGTGATCGGCAGGGTCAAGTGGATCGGCGTGGACAAGGGCGACCGCGTGAAAGAGGGCGACACCATCGTGCGCCTGGAGGACGACGAATACCAGGCGCAGCTCGAGCAGGCCAAAGGCCAATTTGCCACCCTGCAAGCCAAGCTGGATGAGGCCCTGCACGGCTCGCGTCCCGAAGAGATTGCCCAGGCGCAGGCCAACCTGGACTCGGCCAAGGCCGATCTGGAGAACGCCAAGGTCACGCTCGACCGCACCATCGGCCTGGTGCGCGAAGGGGTCTCGGCGCGGCAGACTCTGGACGACGCGCAGGCCCGCTACGATTCCGCCGTGCACAAGGTCAATTCCCTGCAGAAAACCTGGGAGCTGGTGAAGCTCGGACCGCGCCAGGAAGAGATCGATTCGCTGCGCGGCCAGGTGCAGCAGGCCAAAGGGATGGTGGCCTATGCCGAGACCAACCTGGCCAACACGGTGATCCACGCGCCGGTCACGGGGACCATCCTGGAGCGCGCCGTCGAGAAGGGCGAATTCGTCACCACCAGCTTCGTGGGCGATCGCGGCGCCAAGGGGTACGTGGTTTCGCTCGCCGACCTGAACGATCTCGAAGTCGAGCTGGACATCAGCCAGAACGATTTTGCCAAGCTGCGTTCCGGCCAGCACGCCAGCGTGGCCACCGACGCCTTTCCGGACCGCAAGTACGATGGCTTCATCAAGGAGATCTCGCCCGAGGCCAACCGCCAGAAGGCCACCGTGCAGATTAAGGTGAAGATCGCCAGGCCCGACCAATACCTGCGGCCGGAGATGAACGCCAGCGTGGCCTTCGTCTCCGAGCAGAAACCGGTGGCGGATGGCGCAACCGCCAAGCCCGTGGTGATCGTTCCCAATGCGGCCGTGCGCGACGGCGCGGTGTTCGTGCTGCTGGACGGCAAGGCCCTGCGGCGCGGGGTGAAGACGGGCGCCACCAGCGGGCAGGGCGTTCGAATCGAACAGGGGTTGATCGGCGGAGAGGATCTGATCGTGAACCCGCCGGCGGGCTTGAAGGACGGCGACAAGGTGCGGCAGAAAACGGGAGCGCTATGAGCGAAGTTGTCATCGAAACACGCAAGCTGACCAGAGTGTTCGTGCGCGACGCGGAGCGCGTGGTGGCGCTGCACGAGGTGAGCCTGGAAGTCCACAAGGGCGAATTCGTGGCCCTGATGGGACCGTCCGGCTCGGGCAAATCCACGCTGCTGCACCTGGTGGCGGCGATGGACCGGCCGACCTCGGGCGAGATCCGCGTGCTGGGCCACGATCTCCGCGAGCTGGGCGACCGCGAGATCGCCCACTGGCGCAACGAGAACGTGGGCTTCATCTTCCAGCAGTTCAACCTGATTCCGGTGCTGACCGCGCTGGAGAACGTGGAGCTGCCGCTGAAGCTGACCAATCTGAAAAAAGCGGAGCGTTTCGAACACGCCACCACCGCGCTAAAGCTGGTGGGGTTGGGCGACCGGCTGCATCATTTTCCGCGCCAGCTTTCCGGCGGCCAGGAGCAGCGCGTGGCCATGGCGCGCGCCATCGTCACCGACCCGGCCCTGATCCTCGCCGACGAGCCCACCGGCAACCTGGACGCGGCCTCGGCCATCGAAGTGCTGACCGTCCTCTCCAAGCTCAATCGCGATTTCGGCAAGACCGTCGTGATGGTGACGCACGACCCTCACGCAGCGCAGTTTGCCACCCGGACCCATCATCTGGAAAAAGGCGAGATGGCGGAGGAGACCTCCAAACCGGCGTAACCGGCGCCGGCGTCAGCCGTTCAGAGCCAGGTTCAGATTCTCGATGGCCTCGTCGATTTCGGCGGTGTTCTTGAAGCCGATCGTGACGCTGTCCACGCAGCCGATATTCATCGCGAATTTCAGCGATGCCTGGCGTTCTTCGCGGCTGGTGAAGCTGCCTTCGCCGACCAGCTTCATGCTGATCGTTCCGGTGCCCTGCGCGTGCACCTTCTTCATGTTCGCGACCACCTCGTTGACGTCGCCTTTGGCCGGGGTGTCGCGCGCATCTTCGGTGTCCATGTGGCTGCCGGCGTGGTTCATGCGGATCATCGCCACGTCCAGCCACTTGTTGCCGGGGAAGGTTCGCAGGGGCGGAAGGCCGTGGACGGACGCACCCTGCGCGAGGATGACCTTCTTGGACTTTAATTCCGAGAAATCGTCCGCGGGGCGCGCAAAGTCCTCGGGCCAGGTCGGCTTGCGCACGCAATGCAGCAGCAGGATGTCCAGGTAATCCGTGTTCATCTGCTGGCGGTACTGGTCGATCGTCGCCTTGGCCTCGTAGGTGGGACGCGGCGTGCTGTACTTCGTCATGATCCGGTAAGTATCGCGCGGGATGCCCTTGAGCGCGATCCCCAGCATCTCCGGCATGCCGTGATAGCTCTCGGCCGTCTCAAAGAAGCGGATGCCGTGATCGTACGCATAGCGTATCAGGCTGGTGAACCCCTCCTGTCCCAGTTCCCGCTGCACCCGGCCGCTGAACGTGCCGGTGCCGAATGCGAGGCGCGTCACTTTTACGCCGGATTTGCCGAGAGTCACCCAGTCGGTGGCCGAACGCTTGCCGGTCTGCGGGCGCAGCGAAACGGGGAGGCCGGCGAAAGCGGTGGCAGCCAGGCTGGATTTCAGGAAGTCGCGTCTGGACGGTCGATGCATGAGTCCCTCCTACTTGGGTCTTAATTTATCACAATGCGACGCCCGCGCGCTGGAGTGCCGCTTCCACCTGGTCCTTGCTCCAGCCGGTGCTGAGGAATAATTCCTGGCGCGCGCCGGCGCTCAGGGCGATCGCCTTCCAGCCGTTTTGCGTGGGCACGGTGACGCGCACTTTCACTTTTCCCCGCGCATCGCGCACCGGACGGATCACGCCGGGAATGATGGACCGGATCTCCGGATTGGCGGCCAGCAGCGCTTCCAGCACGGGCCGCAGGCCATCGATGATGCTGTGCTCCACCTTGAGCCGGTTCTGCGCCGTCCGCAAACGCATCTACCGCCAGCCCCCTCCGCCGCGCAGCAGAACGAAGCGGCAGATGGTGGCGGTGCGGGATTCGACGCGTCCATGCCGCTTGTGCACGACGCGCAGCTCCTGATCGCCGAACCCGCGGGGTCCCCCGCCCACCGGGATCACCAGCAGCCCCGGGTCCTTCAGTTGCTCCACCAGGGACGGCGGGACATCGGGCGCGCCGGCGGCCACCGAAATGGCGTCGTAGGGCGCGAAGTCGGAGTGCCCCAGGCTCCCATCGCCCTCGAGGACCGCCACGTTGGCATCGCGGCCGGTCTTTCGCAGGTTGTCGCGCGCCAGCTGGACGAGCCCGGGAATGATCTCCATGGCAACCACCCGCCGGGCGAGGGCTCCCAGCACGGCCGCGGCGTAGCCCGATCCGGCGCCGACTTCGAGCACCGTCTCCGTGCCCGTCAGTTCCAGCAGCTCCGCCATCAGTGCGGTCATGTACGGTTGGGAAATGGTCTGGCCGTAGCCGATGCGAACCGGGTCGTCGCAATAAGCCAGCACGCGCTCGTCGGGCGGCACAAACTCCTCGCGCGGGATTTCGAGCATGGCGCGCAACACCCGCTCGTCGCGGATGCCGCGGCGCCGGAGCTGCTTGTCGACCATCTGGCGCCGCTCGACTGCCCAGTCGGGTATCACTTTCCGCCCCAATCCTATAATAGCTGTCATGGCTCACCTGGTTACGCTCATCCCGGGCGACGGGATCGGACCCGAAGTCGCGGAGGCGACCGTGCGCGCGGTGGGCGCCACCGGCGTGGCGATCGAGTGGGAGCGCGTGGAGGCCGGGGCGCGCGCGCTGGCCGAACAGGGCCAGTTGATACCCGACGATGTGTTCGGCTCGCTCGAAGCCACGCGTGTGGGGCTCAAGGGGCCCACCACTACGCCCATCGGCGGCGGGCACCAGAGCATCAATGTGGCGCTCCGCAAAAAGCTGGGACTGTATGTGAACTTCCGCCCCATTCGCATGCTGCCGGGCCTGAAAACGCGATTCCGCGACCTGCCGCTCGACATGGCGATTTTTCGCGAGAACACCGAAGACCTGTATTCCGGCCTGGAGCACGAGGTCGTTCCCGGCGTGGTGGAGAGCCTGAAGATCATCACCCGCAACGCCTCCCTGCGCATCGCGCGCGCCAGCTTCGAATACGCGCGGCGCGAGGGCCGATGCAAGGTGACCGCCATCCACAAGGCCAACATCATGAAGTTGAGCGACGGCCTGTTTCTGAAGTGCTGCCGGGAGACGGCGGCGCTGTTTCCCGAGATTCAGTACAACGAGCTGATCGTGGACAACGCCTGCATGCAGCTCGTGATGCGGCCCGAGACGTTCGACCTGCTGGTGATGCCCAACCTGTACGGCGATATTATTTCCGACCTCGCCGCGGGGCTGGTGGGCGGCCTGGGGATCGTGCCCGGCGCCAATATCGGCGACCATCACGCCATCTTCGAGGCGGTCCACGGGACCGCCCCGGACATCGCGGGCAAAGGGCTGGCGAATCCCACGGCGCTCATGCAATCGGCCGTGCTGATGCTCGCGCATTTGGGCGAGCGCGAGGCGTCGGCGCGGCTGCAGAATGCCATCTGCCAGGTCTACGCCGCCGCGGAGCATCTCACCGGCGACGTGGGCGGGAAGGCCTCCACCACGGAATTCACCGGCGCCGTGATCCGCGAATTGCGATAGCCGTAGTACGATACGGACAGGAGCGTGTTCTGAGGCAACCCGATCTCGAGCAGACCACCACCAGCCAGGCCGCGGCCCCAACCTGGCTCGTAGCCGTCCGCGCCGCGGAGTCCAAGAAGGCCACCGACATCCAGGTGCTGGACCTCACCGGCATCACTTCGTTTGCGGACTTCTTCGTCATCTGCACCGGCGCGAACCAGCGCCAGATCCAGGCCATCAGCGACGAAGTGAATCTGCAGGTGAAACACCATTCGGGCGAGCTGCCCATCAGCGTCGAAGGATACAGCCAGGCGGAATGGGTGCTGGCCGATTACGGCGATCTGCTGGTGCACATCTTTTCGTCCAAAGCGCGCGAGTATTACGGCCTGGAGCGGCTCTGGCGCAGCGCCAAAAAGGTCGAGATCCCGGGGGCGTGAAGATCTTCCTGTATTTCATCGGCCGCGCCAGGGACGCTCACGCCAATGGCCTGGCCGAAGACTTCGTGCGCCGCGCCGCGCGCTTCTCGCCAGTCGAGATGCGCGAAATCCGCCCCGAGCGCGTCGATCTGCGCGCCAAGCACCCTACCGCGCGCCTGGTTTTTCTGGATCCCGCCGGCAGGCCCGTGGACTCCGGCGCCTTCGCCGCGCTGGTCTCGCGGGCCGAAATGGAGGCGCGCGACCTGGTGTTCCTGGTGGGCGGCCACGATGGATTGCCCGCCGGTTGGGCGGCCCGCGCCGACCTGCTGCTTTCGCTTTCCGCCATGACCTTTCCGCACGAACTGGCCCGCGTCATGCTCGCCGAGCAGATCTATCGGGCATTCGCAACGTTGCGGGGCCATCCCTACCCGCGCTAACGTAGTTCGATGGATGTCATGGTTTAGGCGAGACAAACCTCCGGAGGAAAAACTTCCGAAGCTGGACAACGGCGAGCGGCGCGTGCGCACCGAAGGCCTGTGGCAAAAGTGCGAGGGCTGCCGCCAGATCACCTGGAAAAAAGAGCTGGAAGCCAACTGGAGCGTGTGCCCCAAGTGCGGCTTCCACGGCCGCATGGACGCTGTGTCGCGCCTCAGGATGCTGCTGGACGACGCGAAATACGAACAGTTCGACAGCGACCTTACCTCCTCCGACCCGCTCGGCTTCATCGACAACAAGCCCTACAGCGAACGGCTGCGGGCCATGCACCAGGCCACCAATCTCTCCGATGCGATAATCGCCGCCGAAGGACGCCTGGACGGCCGCCTCATCCAGATCTGCTCCATGGAGCCGCGCTTCATCGGCGGCAGCATGGGCTGCGTCGTGGGCGAAAAAATCGCGCGATCCATCGACCGCGCCATGGAACGCCGCACCCCACTGGTAATCGTCTCGGCGTCCGGTGGCGCCCGCATGCAGGAGGGCGCGGTCAGCCTGATGCAGATGGCCAAGATCTCCGCCACGCTGATGCGGCTCGACGAGGTGCGCCTGCCCTACATCAGCGTGCTCACCGATCCGACGACCGGCGGAGTCACAGCCAGTTACGCCATGCTGGGCGATCTGAACATCGCCGAGCCCGGAGCGCTCATCGGTTTCGCCGGCCCGCGCGTCATCGAGCAGACCATCCGGCAGAAGCTGCCCGAGGGATTCCAGCGCGCCGAATTCCTGCTGAAGCACGGCATGCTGGACGCCGTGGTTCCGCGCCTCGAGCTCAAGCAGTACATCTCCACGGCGCTGAAATTCTTCGTGGATTAAGTGAACTACCCCGATTCGGTTCACTTCCTGTACGCGCTCGGCAACGAGATTAAAACCGCCAAGCTCGGATTGGAGCGGATCCGCGTGGTGCTCGATGCGCTGGGCCGCCCGCAGGACCGCCTGCCGATCGTGCACGTGGCCGGCACCAACGGGAAGGGCTCCACCTGCGCGATGATCGAATCGGGCTTGCGCGCTGCCGGCCTGCGTACGGGCCTGTTCACCTCGCCGCACCTGGCCGAGCCCACCGAGCGCATCCGCATCGCCGGCCGGCCGATTTCGGCCCAACGGTTCGCCGAGGCCTTCGATCGTGTACACGCCGTGGTGGAGAGCCTGCTGGCCGCGAGCGGGATCGATCTGCACACCACGTACTTCGAAACGGTGACGGCCATGGGCCTGCTGGTGTTTCACGAGGAGCCCGTGCAGATCGTGGTGCTCGAAGTGGGGCTGGGAGGGCGGCTCGATGCCACCAACGTGGTGGATCCGGCGTTGTGCGTCATCACGCCCGTGGATTTCGATCACGAAGCGCTGCTCGGCCGGAGCCTCGAGGCCATTGCCGGCGAAAAGGCGGGCATCCTCAAGCCCGGGGTGCCCGCGGTGTTCGCGCGCCAGCGTCCGGAAGCGGCCGGCGTGCTGGAGGGCCGCGCGTCCGGGTTGGGGATTTCCGTGGCCCGCACCGCGGACTGGCCGGTGAGCGATCTGGAGCTCGACGCCCGCGGCAGCCGGTTCCATCTCGCGGGCCCGCGCGATCTGCGCATTCACTGCCCTCTGGCCGGCGAGCATCAGGTGGAGAATGCCGTCACCGCGGTGGCGGCGCTGGCCAGCCTCGGCGTGCCCGATGCGGCCATCGAGGGTGGCCTTGCGCGAACCGAGTGGCCCGGGAGGCTGGAGCGCGTCTGGGAGCGGCCCGAGATCATCCTCGATGGCGCGCACAATCCCGCGGGCGCCCGCGCGCTGGCGCGGTATATCGACCGCTTCTATTCCGAGCGCCCGGTGCGACTGATCTTCGGCACGATGCGCGACAAGTCCGTCGCCGAGATCGGCGCCATTCTGTTTCCGCGCGCGCGGCAGGTGATCGTGACCGCCCCGCAACAATCGCGCGCGCTGGCGCCCGAGGCCATGCGCGATGTCGTCGATCATCCCGATCTGCGCACCGCGGCCACGCTGCGCGACGCCCTGGCGCTGGTAGAAGACGTGCCTCCCGGCGACGTCGTTTTCATTACCGGCTCGTTGTTCCTGGTGGCGGAGGCGCGCGCCCTGCTCTCCGCTCACCCCTTGCTATGATTGGGGCCAGCGATGAGTTTTCTCCGGTCCCTGTTATTCTCGGCCCCGCTGATCGGGCTCGCGACCATTTTCATGGGCACCCTGTCGATCCTCGCCTCGCTCTTCGATCCCACCGGCAACTCGCAGCATAAGCTGGCCCGCGCGTGGGGGAAATTTCTGCTGGCCGTGAGCTTCATCCGGGTGCGCGCCGAAGGGCTGGAGAAGCTGGATTCCGGCGGCACCTACGTGTTCGTCGCCAACCATGCGAGCTACATGGATATTCCCGCGCTGCTCTCGCGGCTGCCGCACCAGTTCCGCTTCTTCGCCAAGACCGGCCTGTACAAGATTCCGTTCCTGGGCACGCACCTGCGGCGCGCGGGCCATCTTCCGGTGGACCGCTCGAGCGCGCGCGCGTCGCTCAAGAGCATGACCGAAGGCGCCCGCATCATCGCCACGCGCGGAGTTTCGGTGCTGTTGTTTCCGGAAGGCGGCCGGTCGCCCAAAGGCCTGCGCCAGTTCAAGGAGGGCGCGGCGTACATCGCCATCAAGGCGGGAGTGCCGGCCGTCCCCATTGCCATCGTGGGGATGCGGCGGCTGCTGCCCATGGGCTCGATCCACCTGCGCGCCGGCACGGCCGCCGTGCGGATCGGCGATCCGATTGCGACCCAGGGCCTCGAGCTCTCCGACCGCGTGGAGTTGACGCAGCGTCTGTACGCGGAGATCTCGCGCCTGCTGGAGGAGCCGGCCTCGGTGGCGGAGCCGGTGACGCGCGGCTGATCGGTTTCTGCACTCTGCGAATCCTCAAGCTGCTGAATGAACCTGCGCTCGAATTGGCGAAAGCTCAAGCCTGCTTCAGCCGCTCCAGGATGTATGAGTTCAGACTCTTGCTTTGACGCCTGGCTTCCAGGGCAATCCGGCGATGAATCTCGGGTGGCAATCGCAGGCTCAACGCACCCGAGAATGGTTTCTCCGGATCTTCCTTCCGCTTGGCGCAGAATTCCAGGTAATCGTCCACGGAGTCCTCGAAGGCCTTCCTCAGTTCCTTTACGGACGCACCCTGAAAGGTGATCACATCCCGCGTGTTGATCACCTCGCCGCTGAAAACTCCAGCGGCCTCATCGAATTCGGCCAGGCCTTCATAGCCCTTATAAGTCATCGTGCTTCGCCCCCTCTGCCTCGATTCCTGCCTCTATCAAAAATCGGCGCACCGCTGCCACGGCACCCCGATCCGTCTCTTTTTGTGAATGCGGCCGATGGAACACGGCGCGAACTCGGTTTAGCGCAACCCGCACTCGGGAGCCCCTCCCTTCGCTCACCTCCGCACCCAGGTGAATCAGCATGCTCTCGATATCCGGCCATGAGATGTTCGCCTGCTTCTCAAAAACCGCTTGAATGATCCGGCGGTGCTTGTCCACCTTCGGATGGTATCACACCATGATACCATCGGCGAAGTGCGGCATTTCCGCCTGAATCAATACGCGAACGGCATTGTTCCTAATCCGGATCGAAGTGCCGGTCCACGTACATCCAGATCACCCGCGCCCACCGGGTCACGGCCGGACCCAGCGGCAGGTACGCCACGAACGCGCAGGGCACGCACCTGCGGCGCGCGGGTCATCTTCCGGTGGACCGCTCGAGCGCGCGAGCGGCGTACATCGCCATCAAGGCGGGAGTGCCGGCCGTCCCCATCGCCATCGTGGGGATGCGGCGGCTGCTGCCCATGGGCTCGATCCACCTGCGCGCCGGCACGGCCGCCGTGCGGATCGGCGATCCGATTGCGACCCAGGGCCTCGAGCTCTCCGACCGCGTGGAGTTGACCGGGCGTCTGTACGCGAAGATCTCGCGCCTGCTGGAGGAGCCGGCCTCGGTGGCGGAGCCGGTGACGCGCGGCTGAGGCCTTCGCGGAAGCCTGAGTCTGCACAGTAGAAATCTGAACAATAGTTCTCGAATCTCTCATTTGGACCTTGAATCGCGGGGCAAATGGGTGGAAAATCGCCATAGCACCAATCTAAGTCCGAGTCAGGCCGTCTCCATGGAGACGGAGAGGAGAGACCTAGATGATCCGTCCGACAAAGTTCCCCGCGGCATTCGTATTGCTTTGCGCGATCGCCGCAAACCTCCCGGCGCAATCCATTTACGCGACATTAACCGGAGTCGTATCCGATCCCTCGCAGGCCCTCGTGACCGGGGCGACGGTCCGGCTGCGCGACCAGCAGTCTGGTTCTCTCCGCGAGACCGTCACCAACAGGGAAGGTTATTACACGTTTGCCTCCGTCCCCGTTGGCACATACGAATTGACGGTCGAGATCGCGGGCTTCGAAACCTACAGGGAAACTGGCATCGCCCTTGGCGGCGGCGAAAGGCATAATGTGAATGTCAGCCTGAAGGTTGGCAGCACGAGCGAGACCGTCCTGGTTTCGGGCACCCCGGAGTTGCTCACGACCGTCGATTCGGGCGAGAAATCCGCGACCCTGAACGTCAAACAACTGGACAACTTCGTCCAGGTGGGAAGCAACGCCGCCGAATACATCAAGATCATGCCGGGGTTCGGCATTCAGAACGGAAGCTCGAACTCCGCGAACTACAACGGGTCGACCATCGGCATTAATGCCAACGGCAACGCCGGAAGCCAGAGCCCGTTAAACAACGCCTACGCCTACAATGGGCTTCCCAGCAATACGCTGGATATCACGGCCGACGGGGCGCACGTTTCCGACCCCGGCTGCAATTGCGACACGCCGGTCAATCCCAACGCGGACATGGTCGCCGAGTTCAAGATCACCATGTCGAACTACAGCGCCGAAAACCAGAAGGGCCCGGCGGTCATCAGCTCGGTAGCGAAATCGGGCGGGACCAATTTCCATGGCTCTGGCTTCTTTTACGCCAGAAACTACGTCCTGAATGCTAACGACTGGCTTTCCAACGTGAGCTCGCAGCCGCGGCCGCAGAACAAATATTACTACCCCGGCGGCACGATCGGCGGCCCGTTGTTCATCCCCCACACCAACTTCAACAAGAGCCGCACCAAGCTGTTCTTCTTCACCGGATATGAGTATTTCTACCAGGTTCTCGATACCGGCCTGCTGCGCTCCACAGTCCCGACGCCAGGAATGATCCAGGGCAACTTTTCGCCTGCTGAAACTGCGAAGTTGGGCAACATCACCGCTTCCGGCGGGCCCCCGGGCCAGATCAACTCGCGCAACATCGGGCTTTACCCCGGTGGAATCATCCCGGCCTCGGCCATCGATCCCAACATGCAGGCCATGATGAAACTCTATCCGCAGCCGAACTCCGATCCCAACGCCGACGGCGGCTACAACTGGACTGCCGATCTGACCTTCAGTCAGCCCAACACTCAGTGGATGTCGCGCGTAGACTACAACATCAGCGATAACACCAAACTGTTTGTCCGGTACAATCTGCAGCGGGAAACCCAACCGTTCCCGGTTCAATTGTGGGCCAACACGACCACCCAACAGCTTCCCTACCCGACCGAGGTTCTGGGCAAGAACCGTTCCGACTCGGTAACGGCTTCCCTGACGCACGTTTTCAGTCCGACCATGACCAATGAGTTCGTCTTCGCCTACACCTTCATCGGTTTTCCGAATGTGTTCCAGGATCCGTCGAAGGTGGATCCAGCCAAGGTCGGTTTCAATTACAAGCTCCTCTACAAGAACGGAGTCGCTCAAATCCCGAACCTGCAGGGCGGCTCGGAAGCCGCGAAAATCTACAACTATGGCGGCTTCGAGGTGGGCGGCCCATCGGCGGGTCTTTATGCCAACAAGTGGATGCCGAGCTTCAGCGATACCTTCGCCAAAGTTTGGGGCAGGCATACCCTCAAAGCGGGTATCTTCTACGAGTACATCCGGAATGCCCAGCCGGCCAGCAACGCCACTAACGGAACTCTCAGTTTCAGCAACGGCAATTCCAACAGCCTTGGGGACGACTATGCCGATATGCTGGTCGGCAACCTGAATTCCTTCAGCCAGTATTCGTTTAACCGGGTCAACGACATCTCCTACAACACGTATGAAGGTTTCGTGCAGGATTCCTGGAAAGTGAACAAGCAACTTACCCTGGAGCTCGGAATGCGCATTACGCATTTCACCCCTTGGATAGACCGGCTCGGATACGGGTTCTCGATCTTCGATCCCAGCCAGTACAACACCAGTTGCACGCCCACCCAGTATTGCGGATTCATCTGGGACAAAAGAAACTCCAGTGTTCCGATGGGCGGATTCCCGACCCGGGGTGCGTTCTACCAGCCTCGATTCGGCGTGGCTTACGACCTCTTCGGCAACGGCAATACGGTTCTGCGCGGCGGGTGGGGCATGTATTACTTCCACTCGGGGCAGTTCACCACCGGGCTGGACGTCGCCGCCGGTGTCCAGACCATCAGCTTGAGCAACAATCAAGGAGTAGGCACCTCGCCCTATGTAGTCGGTGGTTCGTCCAACGCCACGCCTCTGATTGCGTCGGAGCTGGACACACTCAATTTCACCAGCGCCGCGCTCTCTCCGGGCGCGGTCGATAGCAAGGACGACAGGCAGCCGCTGACCAGGAGTTACAGTTTCACCATCGCCCAACGCCTGCCGTGGTCGAGCCTGCTCGAAGTGGCTTATGTCGGCAACGAAAGCACGAACCTGCTCAACACTTCCGGCGGGCAGGGCAGCAATGTCAATCTGGTGCCGCTGGGCGCGATGCTGTCGTCGAAAAATGGCGGTGTCGATCCCAATTCCCTCAACGCGAACAACTTCCGTCCCATCACGGCGTACTCCAATATCAACCTGGCCACTAACAACCTGTACGACAACTACAATTCGCTGCAGGCCACGTGGGCACGCACCAGGGGCCGTTACACGGTCAGCTTGAATTACTCCTTCGCCAAAGCGCTGGGGATCATCAGCCCCACGTATGACTCTTTCAACCTGGCAAACAATTACGGCGTCCAGGCCAGCAACCGCACGCACCTTTTCAACGTCGCTTACTCCTTCGAGTTGGGTAACCCCGCGAAGAACAAGATAGCCGGCGGGTTCGTCAACGGATGGCAGCTTTCAGGCATCACGCAGGTGCAGAGCGGAGCCAACCTCACCGGAATCCAAGGCAACAGTTTCGGCCTGAACCTGAACAGCTATAAGATTCCCGGCACGACGTTCAACGTCAGCAACACATCCTTGCTGGGCACGCCGAATATTGCGCTTCACCCGCTGGTCACCTGCGATCCGACGGCGAATCTCGCGCCCCATCAGTACATCAACGCAAGCTGCTTCGCCATCCCCACCCAGATCGGCCAGAACGGGCCTGCTACCTTGCCGGTGATCTACGGGCCGGCGTTTTTCAACTCCGACCTGGGACTTTTCAAGAACTTCCCGATCAAGGAGAAGATGAAGCTGCAGTTCCGGGCCAACGCATACAACTTCCTGAACCACCCGCTTTGGTCCTTCAATGGCTCCAACCTGAGTCTTGGTTACAGCGGCACGACCGGGCTTCTCAATACTCCGCTCTTCGGCTACGTGACGCAGAAGCAGGGCCACCGTGTGGTGCAACTCGCGGTGAAGTTTATCTTCTGAGGATTGGCACTGCGGGACCGCGCGATCCTGTCCCTAATCCGGATCGAAGTGCCGGTCCACGTACATCCAGATCACCCGCGCCCAGCGGGTCACGGCCGGAACCAGCGGCAGGTACGCCACGAACGCGCACAGCATCACCATGTCGAACCGCAGTTTCGTCAGCCGCCAGATCAGCAGCACGATAGCCAGGCACGGCGGGATGGACAGCAGATAGCTGAAGTACATGGCGCCCAGGAAGTAGCCCGGCTCGCGCTCGTACTTCAGCCCGCACACCGGGCAGCGCTCGTGCATCGAGAGGAACCCGCGCCACAGCGGCGCCCGGAAGATCGGGCCCGTCCGGCACCTGGGGCAGAGCTGCCGGGCAATGGCGCGAAGCAGGGTCGGCACGCTTTGAGCATAGCGCGCGCGGCGGTCCGCCCCGCGGTCAACTGATCCACCGCGCCAGTCCGAATGCCGCGGCCGAGGCCAGCCCTCCGATGACCGTCGTCTGCAATCCGCCGCGCCAGGGCGAGATGCCCGTCATCCTGCCCTTGAAATAGCCGAAGACAAACAGCGCCACGAGCGTCGTCGCCACGGAGAATTCGAGCGCGGTAAAGAGCCGCGCCACCAGCATGTACGGCGCCAGCGGCACCAGCCCGCCCAGAATGTAGGAGAGCGCGATGGTGGCGGCGCTGTTGCGCGCCCGCTGCGGATCGGGCTCCTCGAACCCCAGCTCGAAGCGCATCATGAAATCCACCCAGCGCTGCTGGTCCGCCGTTACGGCGCTCACCACCGGTGCGATCTGCTCCTCGGACATCCCGTAGCCGCGGAAGACGTCGGCCACTTCGTCGCGCTCCTTATCGGGAAGCTCGACCGTCTCGCGAATTTCCCGCTGGCGCTCCGAAACGTAATGATCGCGGTCCGTGCGCGCGGCCAGATAACCGCCCAGCCCCATGGCGATGGATCCCGCCGCGATTTCGGCGAAGCCCGCGATCACCACCAGGTGGGCCGTGGCGGCAGCCGTCCCGGTGAGCCCGGCGGCCAGGGCGAACGGCACCGTCAGGCCGTCCGACATGCCGATGACCACGTCGCGAACGGTTGCCGAGGCTTCGAAATGCTTCTCTACGTGCGGTGCGGTTGGCATAGATTTCAACATCATCGCACGGGTGGCCGGCTCGACCACCCCGGGGAGGGGTGAAGTTTTGCGTAGATCCGCCGATATAGAAGAGCAGGAGAAGATGCTATGCTGCACGCATCCGAAATCACGGTCCAGGGCCGTCCGCTGTCGGACATTCTGGGAGCGCACATCTTGTGGACTGCGGATCCGGCTCGCGGCCGGCGCTGCCAGTTGGCCGATGCCACGTTAAACGAAGTCGACTTGCGGAACGCCAATCTCAACCGGGCGAGCTTCGACTGCGTGACCCTCTTGGACGCCGATCTGTCGTTGGCCGACCTGCGTGGCGCGGTGGTAAATTCGGTGGACTTGGGAGGAGCCCTACTCACCGGCGCCGACTTCACCGGGGCGCAGTTGAGTTTTGTCCGGTTCTTGCTCGGCCACCTGTCCGGCGCCCATTTCAGCGAAGCCAGAATCGACGGCTCGAATTTCCAGGGAGCGCGGCTCGAGGCGGCCGGTTTTCAGGATGCGGCGGTCAACGACACCCGCTTTGCGGGCGCCCTTTTGAACGGAGCCTTGTTCCACGGCGCCAGGCTGGCGGTGTGCGATTTTTCGAACGCCAAGATGGAGAGCGTGCAACTGCCTCGAGTGCGCGCGCAAAGCTGCCGGCTGTATGGCGTGAGCGGCAGTTCCATGAACTTCACGGGCGGCTGCCTGAGTGACTGCGATCTGTCCTCGGCAACCCTGCCTGACGCCAGATTCACCAAGGCTGCGATGCAGGGGGTCCGCCTGGCCAACGCGGATCTGAGCGGCGCGGACTTCCGCGAAGCCTCCCTGGGTGGCAGCGACTTCTCCGACGCCGTCCTGAAGAATGCGCGAATGGCTGACGCCAAGCTGTTTGCGGCGGATTTTCGCGGCGCCAACCTGGCGGGAGTGCGCGACCTCACCGCCCAGCAACTGCAACAGGCCCGCACGGACACCAACACGATTCTGCCGAATGGCAGCCGCGGACCTTATATGAAGTCATCGGGAGCCGAGAAGCCGGGCGCCGCCGGCGTTCCCCGCCGCTCCGGCCTCGGATTGAGCTGTTGAACTAATCTGAGCCGCGCGCGTCAGCAAGCGGGACGAGACGCTATCGACGGGCGGAGCGCCCGGATGAGGAGGTACTCTTAGCGGTAAGGACAGCGTGTGATCAAGAGAATCGCCTTCGTGGTCTGGTTCGGCCTTCCGATCTGGATCTCGCCTGCCGCCGCGCAGGTCGCTCGAACGGCCGGACCATGGCAGCCGTTCGAAGTCGAGATGACCGCCAAAACGGCCTTCGCCAACCCCTACGTGGAGGCCCTGCCCGACGGCGGCAAGCCCTACGTCACGGTCGCCTTCACCGGCCTGACCGGCGAGGCGCGCGGAAAACGCTATGCCGTCGCCGGCTTCTGGGATGGAGGCCAGACCTGGAAAGCCCGCTTCGCGCCGCCGGCGCCGGGCGAGTGGTCCTGGTCCGCTTCCTCCGCCGATCCGGGACTCCAGGGCGTCAGCGGCAGATTCGAGTGCACCGCCTGGAGCGACGCCGAGAAGGCCGCCAATCCCGCCCGCCACGGGTTCGTCCGGGTCGCCAAAAGCGGCCCCCGCCCGGGAAGGTACTTCGAGTACACCGACGGCACGCCGTTTCTCTGGATCGGCGACACCTGGTGGCCGTGGGCCAGGCGCGGAATCCCCTTCGAGCGCGCCAGGCAGGTGATCGACGACCGCTCGGCCCGCGGTTTCACCGTCGGCCAGATGATGTTCGGCGCGAACAGTGCAGTGCGCCTGGCGGGCCGCGATTTCAGCACGCTGGATCTCGAGGCCATCCACGATGCCGAGCGCTTCATCGCCTACGCCAACAGCAAAGGTATCACCCTCTGGATCATGCCCTGGTGGAGCGCCAATAACCTGGTGCAGACCGCCGGCCCGGAAAAGATGCGCCGCTGGACCCGCTACGTGGTCCATCGACTGGCCGCCTACAACGTCATCTGGAACGTCGGCGGCGAGTACAACATGTACGATTATGGCGGCCTGGGTCTGCCGTTCTGGAAGGACCTGGGCGCGCGGATCCGCCAGGAGGACCCGTTTGGCCACGCCATAGGGGTGCACAACACGCCTCCCGGCTGGTCGGCCGGCGACATGGGCGACTCCGCGCAGTGGTCCACCGGCTCCGTCCTGCACAACGAGCCCTGGCTCGATTTCAACGGCAGCCAGGCCGGGCATGGCAAATGGAGGAACGAGCTGGTGCCCACGATCATCTCGTGGGACTACGCCCGCACCCCGCCCAAACCGACGCTGATTACCGAGACCTGGTACGAGTTCGCCGAGGGCAGCGCCCCCGTCATGGACGTGCGCTTCGCCGCCTGGTCGGCCATGCTCTCCGGCGCGGCCGGCCACACCTACGGCGGCGGGCACCAGTGGTGGGCCGACATTCCCGATCCCTCGCTGACCCCCCGCCGGGACTCCTGGCCGAGGCCGCCCCTTACCGTGGACACCCTGGACTTCCCCGGCGCCGTGTCCATCGGGTTCCTGGCGAAATTTCTGAAGAGCATGGAATGGTGGAACCTCGAGCCGCATCCCGAGCTGGTTCTCGAATACCCCCAACCGCTCGCCGCCGCGATTCCCGGGCAGGAGTACCTCGTGTTCGCGCGCTACGGCGGCCGCCTGAAGCTCGATCTGAAATCCACCGCGGCGTCCGGCCAGTTCCGCTTCACCTGGATCGACCTCACCCTGTCGAAAGAGGCGCGCAGCGGAACCGTCAACGGCGGCGCCATGCGCGTCTTCCAGGCCCCCGATGACTACCCGGGCAACCTTCAATACAAGGATTGGCTGCTCCACCTCGCCAGGGTCAATTGAAGCGCGCCGGCGAAAACACCATCCGCACCCGGTAGACAGGGCCTCCCGCGCGCGGTATAAACACATCATGCGACGCAGAACGTTTTTGTCTGCCTCCGCCGCCGCCGGATTCGCACTCTCCGGCAAGGTGGCGAAGGCTGCCACTGGGAGCGATCTTCCCAAGCGCGTGCTGGGGAAAACGGGCGAGAAGCTGACCATCATCGGACAGGCCGGGGGGCGTTTTCCGATGTGCAGCTTCGAGGACGCCAAGGCCATCACATTGCGGGCTTACGAACTGGGCGTCACCTATTTCGATTGCGCCCGCATCTACTGGAACGGCCGGTCCGAAGAGGCATATGGCGCCGTGCTGCCCCCTTTCCGCAAGAACATCTTCCTCACCAGCAAATCGCCTGAGCGCACGCGGGCGGGCGCCGAGGCGGACCTGGCCAAATCGCTCCGCGCGCTCCAGACCGATCACCTGGATCTCTGGCAGATCCACCAGGTCCAGTCGCTCGAGGAGGTCCAGCAGATCTTCTCGCCGGGCGGGGCCATCGAGGCTTTCGAGGCGGCCAAAAAAGCCGGAAAGTGCCGCTTCATCGGGTTCACCGGCCACCACGATCCCGACGTTCATCTGGCCATGCTCCACCACTACGATAAGTTCGACACCATCCTGATGCCTCTCAATCCGGCCGACCCGTCGTACCTCAGCTTCGAGAAGAATGTGCTGCCGGTCGCCGTGGAACGCGGCATGGGGATTCAGGCCATCAAGGGGACCGCCAATGCCGCCCTGCTTTCCAACTTCGCGTTGCGCGAGTGCCTGAACTATGTCCTGAGCCTGCCCATCACCTGCTTGGCGCTGGGGTGCACTACCATCGGCCAGATCGAAGACGACGTGCGCATCGCCCAGCGGTTCAAACCGATGGCCGAAACCGAAATGGCTGACCTTCGCCGCCGCGGCGCGCGAGTGGCCGGCCCGCAACTCGAAAACTGGAAGAAGAATACCCAAACGGGCCGCGCCGGTCGGCATCTCGACGGCTCGCTGGGCTGAGGGCCCATCATGAATCGGCGGAATTTTCTGCGTTTGGGGCTGGCATCCGTGGCGCTGCCTGCCCTCCCTTTTCAGGCGGAAAAGAGCAAGCTCAAGATCACCGGCGTACGCCTGGTGCGCACCCGTCCCCGGAATCCGGTGCCGCGTTACACGCCCGCGCCGGGCTCCTGGTCCACCGGCGGCGTGGAAGTCGCCAACCCCATGTCCATCTATCCCGAGTACAAGGCGCGGCGCTCCTTATTCCAGCCGGACCCCGGAAAGCTCGGCGGATTCACCGTCGAAATCTCCACCGACAAGGGAGTGAAAGGACTGGGCAACGGCGGAACCGGCGGCGGCACGGTCGTGGAGCAGCATTTCACCAAGCTCCTGGTGGGCGAGGATCCCTTCAACGTGGAGCGCATCTGGGACATCCTCTGGCGCTCCAGCATGTACTACGGCCGCGGCGGACTGGTCACCTACGCCATCAGCGGCGTGGACATCGCGCTCTGGGACCTGGTCGGCAACGCCCTTCAACTGCCGGTCTACAAACTGCTCGGCGGCGAAACCAAGCCGCGCATTCCCGCCTACTGCACCGGCAACGACGTGGAGCAGCACATCAAGTTCGGCTTCCACAGGCTGAAGCTCGCCATCCCGTACGGGCCAGCCGACGGCCGCGAGGGCATGCGCCAGAATGCCGAGCTGGTGAAGCGCACGCGGGAAGCCCTGGGCCCGGATGGCGACATCATGCTGGATTGCTGGATGTCCTGGACCGTGCCGTACACCCTGGAAATGGCCGAGATGGTGGCGCCCTATCGCGTCTACTGGATGGAAGAGTGCCTCCAGCCGCACGACTACGAGGGATTCGGCCGGCTGAATGCCGAGATCAAGTCTACCCGCATCGCCACCGGCGAGCACGAGTACACGCGCTACGGCTTCCGCCAGTTGCTGGAGCACCGCTCCGCATCCATCTGGCAGCCCGACGTGCACTGGTGCGGCGGATTCACGGAGCTGCGCCGGATTGCCAGCCTGGCGGCCGCCTACGACCTTCCCGTGATTCCCCACGGCGGCGGCGACTTCGAGCCGATTCACTTCATCATGGCGACCACCAACAGCCCCTGGGCCGAGTTATTCCTGCCGGCGCCCGGCGGTCCGGATGAAGTGTATCGCCGCTGGGAGGAAGACAACCACATCACGCGCGGCCCCGAAGGCATCTACGCCCGCCCCTCCGATCGCCCCGGCCTGGGCTGGGACGTGGAGATTGCCTGAAGCCATACGATTGTCGCCTTCAATATGGCAGTATGGCTCTATGGCATCTCGAAAGATGACCTTCGCGCTCCCGGAGGACTTAGCGGCGCAGTTCATCCATCGCGTCCCGGCTCGCGACCGATCTCGTTACCTGGCTGCTGCCTTGGCCGAGAAACTCGCCGAGCGGGAGCGACAACTCATCCGCGCCTGTGAGTTGGCGAATCAGGATGCGGAGGTGGCCCGAGTGGAAGACGAATTCGACGCTTTGCCCGACGAGATAACCGAGACGTGGACCGATGCCCCGTCGCGGTGAGGTTTGGTGGGTTCGACTCGATTCTACGCTCGGCTGAGAGATTCGCAAGACGCGGCCTTGCCTCGTGGTCACCGCGAACGTAGTCAATGAACGGCGCAGGACTGTGGTCGTTGTACCGCTGACGAGTTCCGCAAAGCGCCGCGCTGCTGGTACCTGTCGTTTGTGGCGGCCGGCGAGGTGTCGCTGTCCTGGATCAAATCCGAGCCGTCGCCAAAAGAGCGCCTGGATCGGGCCATGGGTGCGATCTCGCCTGAAGATCTGGCGACGGTCGAAGATGGACTTCGTCAGATTCTCGAACTCGGCTGAGCGGAGGCCCTGCCCCCCGTTCTCGCATGGCCCATCGGCCGCGCGAATATCCGGGGTGCTATTCTAATCTCACCACCAGAGGGGGTGTCCTATGGCCGATGAACGAACCGCAGTCCGCGGTAGTGAGCGCCAGCAAATCCCGAATTCCACCGCCGTTGGCAGCCCGGATCCAAACCAGCAGATCGCCGTGACGCTCGTTTTGCGGCGCCGCGCGCTAAAACGGCCCCCGCGCTCTCGGCCGGTAAAGCGCGAAGAATTCGAGCGGTACTACGGCGCCGATCCCGCCGACGTGGAACTCGTCGAGCAGTTCGCCGAGGACAATGACCTCACCGTCGTCGAGATAGCTCCGGCGCGGCGAACCGTGATCCTCTCCGGGACCATCGCCAACATGAACGAGGCGTTCGGAACCCAGCTTCGCCTGTTCCAGGCGCCCGAAGGGGTTTTCCGCGGCCGCACCGGGCCCCTGTCCCTGCCCACCGATCTCGCGGACATAGTGGTTGGCGTGTTCGGGCTGGATGAACGCGCGCAGTCCAAGGCGCGCTTGCGGCGTTCGGTTGCCGGCGTGGGGCCCAAGGCGGCAGGCGACACTTCCTATACTCCAATCGCTGTCGCCAAACTGTACAACTACCCCGCGGCCGCCACCGGATCGGGACAAACGGTGGCCATCATCGAATTGGGCGGCGGATACCGCAACTCCGACTTGACCTCGTATTTCACCAGGCTCGGCATCAAGCCAAGTCCCACGGTGACGGCTGTCTCCGTTGACGGCGCGGTGAATCAGCCCGTTGGCGATCCTAACAGCGCCGATGGCGAAGTGCTGCTCGACATCGAGGTCGTCGGCGCCATTGCGCCCAAAGCCCGAATCGCCGTCTACTTCGGGCCCAACACCGATCAGGGATTCCTGGACGCCATCACCACCGCGGTCCACGACAACGTGCGCAAGCCGTCGGTGGTGTCCATCAGTTGGGGCGGCCCCGAGTCCACGTGGACCGCTCAGGCGCTGGCCGCCTATGATCAAGCCTTCGCCGACGCCACGCTGCTCGGCGTGACGATATGCTGTGCGTCCGGAGACGACGGCTCCTCCGACGGGGTCACCGACGGACTGGCGCACGTGGACTTTCCCGCTTCCAGCCCGCATGTGCTTGCCTGTGGGGGCACGCGTCTGGAATCCTCCGCCGGCAAGATCACGAAAGAGGTCGTGTGGAACGAGGGCGCAAACGGCGCCTCGGGCGGCGGGGTCAGTGAGACCTTCCCGTTGCCAGCATATCAAGCCAGCGCCAAGGTTCCGGTTTCCGTGAATCCGGGCAAGTTCAAGGGCCGCGGTGTTCCGGACATCTCGGGCGACGCCGATCCCGCCACCGGGTACCAGGTTCTGGTGGATGGGCGCAACGCAGTATTCGGCGGTACGAGCTGCGTCGCGCCGCTCTGGGCGGCGTTGATTGCGTTGTTGAACCAGCAATACGGCAAGCCGCTCGGGTTCGTAAACAACGCGCTCTACGCGGGCACGGTGGCCGCCAAAGCGCTCCACGACATCACCTCCGGCAACAACGGCGCCTACACCGCCGGCCCGGGATGGGACCCTTGCACCGGCCTCGGCAGCCCCAACGGACAACTACTTCTCACCGCGCTGAAACCAGCCTCCACCGCGAAGCATTAGCAGCGGCCGGGATCATCCGAGCTGACGGGTTCACCCATCCGCGCGGCGGATTCCGCCGTACGATGTTGTCCACGATGTCATGCAACCGTTGAGCGGGATTCTTAGAAGGCATCGACGGCTTCGCGTAGGATGTTTCCGCGGAGAAGAGGCTTCAGGGTTTTTCGGTTGACGACGTCGCTCGCGCCGCCTAACAAGTCGCCGATGTAGAGCTTCAGCCTCGCATACTCGAAGATCCCGATCGGCCGCTCCCGATCCAGTTCCACCAGCACGTCGATATCGCTGGCCGTTGTGGCCTCCCCTCGCGCGACTGAGCCGAAGACGGCGGCGTGAGACACGCCCATTCGGCGCAGATCGTCCTCGTGCGCTCGCAGTGTCCGCAGAACATCGGTGAGACTGTTGCCCATCGTCATCCACGAGTCTGGCAAAGGCATCCTTCAATTGCCTTTTTTCGAGTTGTCCTTCCCGGCTGAATGCCGCCGCGCGGCATTCGCTTCTCCCGGCTGCCACTCGCCCAATCCCTTCATCATGAATTTCGTGAGGAATTCGCGCAGGTATTTCATGCTGATCCGCGGTTTCCGGCCCACATGGAAAACGGCTTCCGCGCCCGCCGCGATTATGATCGAAGAGACCAGCGCCCGGTCCTGTTGCGACATGGCCGCGGGCGGAACAAAGCGCCGAAGATCCTGTTCTAAATCCGCCGTAAGTCCACTCATCGCCGAAGAAGGATAGAGTTGCGAACGGATATGGTGCTGGTTTCGATCGATGAAATCCAATGCCCCGTCGATCGATTGCAACAGGTTAAGATAAGACTCGTAGCCGAGCGACACAAGCTCTTCCGCGCTCGTCGCCTTGGCGCGCGCCTCTCGCCCCTCGCTCCGGATCCTCTCCAGCAGATCCTGCGACAGCACCCTGAAGATGGCCTCCTTGGTGCGGAAATAGTTGTAGAAGGTCCCCGGGGAAACGCCGCTTCGATTCACGATATCGCGTATGTTCGCGGCGTCCATGCCGATCGTGCAGAAGACGTCCCAAGCGGCTGCTTCAATGGCGGCGCGATTCTGCTGTTTTGTGACTTTTCTCTTCTCTGAGGCGCGATATTTCCGCGGGGGGGAAGTCTTCATCGCTCCGAATCGTCGCGATTCAGTCTGATGATATCGCCCAACGCGCCCGGCGATCAAGAACCGGCACAGCGTTCGCCCTGCTGCAACCCGTACTTCTTGCGCTTCGGCGGGTGCACGTTGGCAAGCGACAGGTCCCCGCCGTAATGCGCAATCACTTTCGGATCCATCACGCGGCGCCACAGGGGTGTGATGAGCGCGATCACCGCCATGGTTCCGTAGCCCGAGGGCAGCTCCGGCGCCTCCTCGAAGCTGCGCAACGCCTGATAGCGGCGGGATGGGTAGGCGTGGTGGTCCGAGTGGCGCTGCAGATGATAGAGCAGCACGTTCGAGGCTACATTGTTGGCGTTCCACGAGTGCCGTGGAGCGCAGGGCTCGTAGCGGCCGTCCGGACGCTTTTGGCGCGCCAGTCCGTAGTGCTCGAGGTAATTCACAACCTCCAGCAGGCTGAAGCCCACCACAGCCTGGATGAGCAGCCACGGCAGGATCGAAAGTCCGAAAATGCCCAGCAGCGCGCCGAACAGCGCCGCGGTCATCGCCCACGCGTTGATCGCGTCGTTTTGTATGCACAGCGCCGGCTTGCCTTTGCGCTGGAGACGGCTCCTCTCGATCTCCCACGCGCTTGCCAGCGAACCCGCGACCGTCCGTGGCAGGAACGCCCAGAAGCTTTCGCCCAGGCGCGAGGAGGCTGGGTCTTCCGGCGTGGCGACGCGTACATGGTGGCCTCGGTTGTGCTCGACAAAGAAATGACCATAGGCCGTTTGGGCGAGGGTGACCTTAGACAACCAACGCTCTGCTCTTTCGGATTTGTGGCCGAGTTCATGAGCTGCATTGATTCCGACTCCGCCGACAACGCCGAGCGTCACTGCAAATCCGAAGGAATCGATCGCGGATAGCGTGCCACTGCTCCACTTTGCGCATGCCCACACGAGCGAGGCGAGTTGCAGCGGTAAGAAGAGATAGACGCACCAGCGGTAATAACGGTCGCGTTCCAGGCTGTCGATGACACTGTCCGGCGGGTTCCCGGAGTCCTTGCCGATGAGCGTGTCAAGCGCCGGCACAATGCCGAATATAAAGATAGGGCCGAACCACCAAAACAGGCTCCAGCCAGTCGCCTTCACAAGGCTCCCCGCAAGGAGTGGAAGCATCGGGATAGCCAGGCCTAGCAGCCAGGCGTAACGTTTCGTATCGTGCCACGCCGCCGCACGGCAGCCGTTCGGATTTTCCGTTCTCGCTGCTATCGCCATGGCATCCCCCCTCGGTCGCGGCACACCATGGAAATAGAATTTACACAAAGTTGACGTACATGTCAAGTTTTAGTTGTGAGATTTTAAACGCGCAGCGCCCCCCCGGTCACTGCGTGTCCGTCACCGTCAGCCGGCGAAAGTCCAGCGTGCGGCGCATCGTGCCGTACTTCAGGGTGAGCTGCCCGGAGTCCACCGCGGCTTCCACGAACGGCCCGCCGAATAGCGGCCAGTGGTCGTAGTCCAACAGGGCGCCGTTCACCCGCGGAACCTGCCCGTAGGTGAACTCCAGTTGCCTGCCGCGCAGCGATCGAAACGTCACCGAGGGCGTGGGCTCCGTCTTGAACTCCAGCGGCAGGGCCAGGATCGCCTTGCGGAACGCCTCCAGGCCGCCGAACTCCGAACGCGCCGCCACCTGCACCACCATCCCGTTCTTCAGGTAAGGGCTGAACAGCCGCCGGCCGCCGCCCTCGATCGGCTTCCACGAATACGGCTGCAGGGGACGGCAGGCGATCAACGCATCACCGCCGCGCGCGAAGATCCAGCCCGATGCGTCTTCCCGCACTTCGGCCAGGTCCTTGGAGAAGAATCCGTTGACGTGCGGAAAACGCGTGCCCCGCGGAATGTCGTACAGCACGATGACGCTGTCCTGGTCCTGAAAAATCTTTTCGTAGGGCGACCCGCCCACCAGCTTGTCCGGCGAATCGTAGCTCTTCTTCGAGCTCACCACGCCCGAAATCGCGATATCCGGCGGAAACGTGAAGTACGTCTCCAGCTCGCGCAGCGAAGAATACGGATGCAGCGTGAACAGCGTGTTCTCGACGCCGCGCGCGTCGGCAACGTTCCAGGTCACGTCCCACGAGTGTTCCTGGATGGGTTGCAGCGTGCCCCCCTGGTCGGACCCCACCGCGTACTCGCGCCGCACGAATGTGGTTTTGTACACCGGCCCGTGCAGGTCGTCGAAAAAGCGCCACCGGTTGCGGGTCCGCTTGCGTTCGTAGTGCGTGTAAGGCTGCGTGCGGTCGGTGGCGATGCGCTTCAGGATCTCCGGCGGTTCATACGCGCTGGCCAGCAGGTAAAAGATCACGTACCCGTCCGGCGGATCCATGGGCCGCCCCAGGCCGAACAGCACCCAGCCGAAATCGCTCGATACGTTCTGCCACTTCTCCAGCGCCGGATGGTCGTACACCCGCGAGTGAGCGCCCACGAAAATGCCGTCCAGGTTCTCCGCTGCGTAATCGGCGATCAGGTAGTCCAGCATCATCGCCGCCCGCTTCTTCATCGCCGGGTCCTTCGCCCACTCCGCCAGGTACGACACCGAGAGAAAATACAGGCCCATGTAATGCGGGCTGTCGTATTCGCCTTGCCCGCGCGTGGTGGTGAGCCGCACCCACGAGTCGATCCACCCCGCCGCCTCGCGCAGATTCTCGGCCGACGATTTCCCCGTGTACCACTGCGCTCCGTCTTCGTCCGGCCACAGTTGCGCCATCAGGTAAAGCGAGGTGTAGTACAGCAGCCAGTGGTTCTCGGTGTCGCCCCGGTAGGGCATGTACGTCCGGAAGGAGCGCCGCAGCGCGTCCCTGGCGGACTGCGACAGTTGGCCGCGGTCCAGGTAGGCGATGGCCGTCACCGGGTACATCCAGAACATGTCGCCCGAAGGTCCGGCCGCCAGCAGTTCCTCCAGGCGGCGCGAGCACAGCGCGGCGTCTTCGCCGAGGCGCAGTTTCGCCGCGATGTTGGCGTAGCCCATCTGGCTGGGGTCCTTCGGGTGGGCGTACACTTCGATCACCGAGCGCACCCGCTGGTCGAACTCCGGAGTCCCCGCGCTCAGCGGCAGCGCCAGCAGGCAGCACGACCACAGCAGGCGGGTCATCGCGCCGGCGCCTCCGGCACGAATCTCATGCGGAAAATCGCGCTGCCTTCCAGTCCGTCCCTGGTCCACGTGCGGCCGTAATCGGGCGACATGAATACCGCCTCCTCGTGCACGCTGGCGTACATGCGGCCCGGCTTGGCGGGATCGAACGCCACGCTCCACACGGCCTGCCCCGGGAGCCCCCCGTTGCGTGGTTGCCACGTCTTGCCGCGGTCCTCCGAAACGGCCACCCCCACTCCCCATCCGGCCGCCGCGATGCGGTCCGCGTTGGCCGGGTCGAAGGCGACGTCGTACAGGTTCCTGCCCACCCCCAGGTTCCCGTTGCTCTCGAACGTGACGCCGCAGTCCGTGGACGCGAACAGCCCGCCGCCCTCGGTGGCGGCCAGCCAGTAGCACGCGTCGTGCGGCGACTGCTCGATGTGGAGCGCCTGAATTCCCGCCGCGCCGGCCAGGCGCCACGACCTGCCTCCGTCCTCGCTGCGGAAGATCCCTTCTTCGTTGCCGGCCACCAGGACGCCGCTGCGCCGCCGGTCCACGCGAATCGCCGCCGTGTATTTCCGTCGCAAGCCGGAGTTGGCATCCTGCCACGTGGCGCCCCCATCGTGACTCACCCGGATGCCCGCCGTGTGGCTGAAATAGATCGTGCCGGGAGCGTTGGGGTCCACCGCCACGTCCTGCAGTTCGGTGACCTCGCTGCCGGTCAGGATCTTCCAGCGCTCTCCGCGCTCCGACACGCGCAGCAACCCGTTGCCCGCCGCAACGTAGAGCACCGTTGGCTCCGCCGGATCGTAATCCAGCGCCGACACCAGCGGATGATTGAAGCCGGCGTGCCTCCACTCGCCCGAGCCCGGCTTCATGAAGATGCCGCTGGGCGGCAGTTTGGCCCCCACGACATAGTCTTTCGAGGTCACGCCACAACTGTACAGTGTGAACTGCGCGGCGGCCGGAACCGGCAACGCCGCCAGCAGAAGCAACCAGCGCATTCTGGTCTACTGTAACAGGTGGGGCATGCTTTGGCTTGCCCGTGGGTTCGCCCACCGGAATCCCGACGCTATCATGAAGCCATGGCGACTGACGGCGTTCCCTACCGCTGCCTGCGGACGCGCGACCCCATCGCGGTGGATGGCAACCTGGAGAAGAGCGCCTGGCGGCTGGCTCCCCGCTCCCCGCGCTTCGTCGATATGGTTACCGGCGATCCCGGCTTTTTCGATACGCGCGCCGCCGCGTTGTGGGACGACGAGCACCTCTACGTGGCGTTTTGGATCGAGGAGCCCTTTGTCGAGGCGCGCCTCACCGAGCGCGACTCCCTGATCTTCAACGAGAACGACGTCGAGGTGTTCATCGACGGCGGCGACTGCTACTACGAGTTCGAGATCAATGCGCTGGGCACGGTTTACGAAGTGTTCTTCGTGTGGCAGGACTCCTTCGGGCCGGGCCGCCGCTTCGATCTGCGCGAGTTCGACGTGCTCTCCCGAAAGGCGCTGACCTTCGGCGGAAACTACGACCGGAACGCCGCGACGTTCTGGCGAGGCACTCACCCGCGTGGCAACCGGTGGGCCTTCCTGGATTGGGATTTCCCAGGCCTGCGCTCGGCAACGCGGGTGGACGGGCGGATCAACCAGCGTTCCGTCGTGGATCGCGGATGGACGGTAGAACTCGCATTCCCCTGGGCCGGCATGAAGTGGCTGGCCAACGAGCGCCCGCTGCCGCCGCGGGAAGGCGACATCTGGAAGATCTTCTTCGGCCGCTTCGAAAAGCTGGAATCGGCCGGCGTGGAGATCAACCCGCATCCCGCCTGGGTCTGGACCCCGCACGGCGCCTACGACACCCACATGCCCGAGCGCTGGACCGAGGTCTCGTTCTCCAACGAGTTCGTGCAGGCTCTCCCCGGCGGCACGAATCCGTAGACTCGCCCATCACCGCCGGGATAGCTCGCGGGTCAGCCAGGCTTCCGCCAGCTTCCGGTCGTGGACGTGCGGCAAGCGCCCGCCGCGCTTGTCCGCGACGTGCGCCCGGGCGGAATCCACCAGGATGCGCCGCATGATCTGCGCCGAAACGGCAAAGAAGTGCGTGCGATCCTGCCATCGGACACCCTCGACATTCACCAGGCGAAGATAGGCTTCGTTGACCAGCGCCGTGGTCTGGAGCGTCTGCCCGAGTAGCTGCTGGCGCATGTGGCGGTGGGCGATGTGGTGCAGTTCGGTATAGACCAGCGGCGTCAGTTGGTTGAGAGCGGCCTGGTCGCCGTCACCCCAGGCGCGCAGCAGCCGGGATATTTCCACCGAACAGGACGGCACAAGACTTCAGGTCAATTATACTTCCGGGCCTGATTTTCCGGTCGCCGGGCGTTACAATGAGCGCGGAGTTCGCTCATGCGCCCGGACCGCTGGCTGCAGGTCGAGCAGCTTTACACTCCGCTCTCGAACGGGAGGAACCGGCACGGGATGCGTTCCTGCGACAGTCCTGTCGCGACGACGAAGAACTCCGGCGCCAGGTCGGCTCTCTCCTCGACCAGACCGAAAGCGGTCTGCTCAATCATCCTTTGCAGTTAGGCCCCTATCAGATCGTGGGCGTCATCGGCGCGGGCGGGATGGGCACGGTCTACCAGGCCCTCGACACGCGCCTCAACCGCACGGTCGCCATCAAAGTCTCCGAGGCGCGGTTCAACGCCCGGTTTGAGCGCGAAGCGCGCGCCGTGGCGGCGCTGAACCATCCGCACATTTGCACGCTCTACGACGTCGGTCCGAACTACCTGGTGATGGAGTATGTGGAAGGCCGGCCTTTGCATGGTCCGCTGCCGGTGTCGGAGGCGTTGCGTCTGGCCATCCAGATGGCGGATGCCCTGGAGGCGGCGCATCGCAAGGGGATCGTGCACCGGGACCTGAAGCCCGGCAACCTGCTGGTGACCAAATCGGGTGTGAAGGTGCTGGATTTCGGCCTGGCCAAGATGGAGGAATCCGCACTCGGCGAGGAAGAAGAGACCCGCACCGCCAGGCCGCAGACGGAAGAGGGCACCATCGTCGGCACTACCGCTTACATGTCGCCCGAGCAGGCGGAGGGCAAGCCCGTGGATTCGCGCAGCGACATTTTTTCGTTCGGCGCCGTGCTCTACGAAATGCTGACCGGGCGGCGTGCCTTTCGCGGCGACACCAAGCTCTCGATTCTCTCCGCGATCCTGAAGGACGAGCCGGAGCCGGCCAGTTCGGTGCGCAAGGAGATTCCGCGTGAGCTGGAAAGGATCATCACGCGGTGTCTGCGCAAGGACCCCGAGCGGCGCTTCCAGCACATGGACGACCTTAAAGTCGCGCTGGAAGAAGTAAAGGAGGAATCGGATTCGGGAGCTGCGGCGATGAAAGCGGCGCCGCCGCGCGGGCGCCGCAGGCCGATGATCCAGGCGGCTGGATCCCGCCGTTACGTCATTGGAGCTGCTGTCGCGATGCTGGCGACGGCCGCGGGCTTGAACGTTGGCGGGTGGCGCGAACGCCTGTTGGGGCGGGCCGGCCCGCCGCGCATCGAATCGCTGGCGGTATTGCCGCTGGCTAACCTTTCCCGCGACCCTGAGCAGGACTACTTCGCCGACGGCTTGACTGAAGCGCTGATCACGGATCTCGGCAAAATCCGGGCGCTAAAGGTGATCTCGCGGACATCGGTGATGCGCTACCAGAAGACGGACAAGGCGCTGCCACAGATCGCGCGGGAACTGGGTGTGGATGGAATCGTCGAAGGCTCCGTGCAGCGGGTGGGAGACCGGGTGCGGATCACCGCGCAACTGATCCATGCGCCGAGCGACCGGCACCTGTGGGCGGAGAGCTACGAGCGCGACCTGCGCGACGTTCTGGCGCTCGAAGGCGACGTGGCACAGGCGATCGCGGCCCAGATTCGGATCGAGGTGTCGCCGGAGGAGCGAACGCGCCTGGCGAGCGCCCGTCCCGTTAACCCCGAGTCGTACCAACTCTACCTCATGGGCAGCTATCACGCCGGAAAAGCGACACTCGAAGGTTTCAGTAAGGGCATCGAATACTTCCAGCAGGCCGTCGAGAAGGACCCCAGCAATGCTCTCGCCTACGCTGGAATGGCTCGTTGCTACGCCTACTCCGGTGGAGGGTTTGGGTATCTGCCACCGAAGGAAACATCGCCGAAGGCGCGCGAGGCGGCGCTAAGGGCATTGGAGATTGACGACACGCTCGCCGAAGCCCATGGCGCATTGGCCGTGATCAAGTGGCAACACGATTGGGATTGGCCGAGTGCGGAAAGAGAGTTTCAGCGCGCCGTCGAGCTCAATCCCAACAGTGAAGTGGTCCACGGCGAATACCTGGGGTATCTGGCGAGCATGGGGAGACTGGAGCAAGCGGTGGCCGAAGGCCGATTGGCCCAACAACTTAACCCGCTCGGTGGGGGATTCGGATGGGCCTACTTCTTCACGCGCCATTATGCCGAAGCCCTGCCCCATTTACAGAGATCGCTTGAGCTTGACCCCAGCCTCTCCGACGCTACTCAAAACCTGGCCTTGACACTCGCCTTTTTGGGAATGCACGCCCAGGCTCTGGCGGAGGCCGAGAAGTTAAGCCAGTATGCACACTCCCCCGAGCATCAGAAGGAGGCTCTTGTCCTGGCTTACGTCTATGCGGTCTCCGGGAAACCTGTGGAGGCCCGGAAGATCCTCGAAGACTTCAACACCTTCAGCAAGACGAGCTACGTCGATGCATTCTGGGTTGCCCGGGTGTACGCCGGGCTGGGAGAGAAAGACAAAGCCCTGGAATACCTGGAAAGAGCGTATCGAGAGCACTCAGGCACCATGTGGGCTCTCAAGATGGATCCCCAGTGCGACCCCCTGCGCTCCGACCCGCGCTTCCAGGATCTCCTGCGCCGCATGAATTTCCCGCAGTGATGATTGGCGCACCGGTGATATAAATGGGCGGCTGGTCGCGCCCATGATCCCGGATCGCTGGCGGCAAGTCGAGCAGCTCTACCATTCCGCGGTTTCCCGCCCACAGCCGGGCCGGCCGTCCCGGCTGGTCTATGTCCGTAGCATTGCCGTGGCGAACATCTGGCGTATCGAGACCTCCGCCCCCGGTGTTCCAGCGTCGTCTCCGCCCATCGCAACCATTACCTCCACGCGCGAGGACGCCAACCCCCAGTTCTCACCTGACGGGCGCCGTGTCGCCTTTGAGTCAGATCGCTCCAGATCAAACGAGATCTGGATCGCCGACCCTGACGGTTCCAACGCCGTACAGCTCACATCAATAAACGCCACATCGGGCGCTGACTGGACCGGTATGCCCCGCTGGTCGCCCGACGGCCAACTGGTCGCCTTCGAGTCCAATCCCGAAGGCCATTACGGCGTCTATGTGGTCTCCGCCGCCGGGCGGTAAGCCGCAACGACTCATCTCCGATCTGGCCAACGAACCCGTCGCCAGCTTCTCCCGCGACGGAAAGTGGATCTACTTCAGCTCCAACCGGACCGGAGAGTTTCAGATCTGGAAGGGTCCCACCGCTGGTGGAGAGCCCGTACAGGTCACGCACAACGTGGGGTACGTGGCCTTCGAGTCGCCGGACGGCGCCTGCCTCTACTACACCCAGACTCCCGACGCGAGTGCCTTGTGGCGCCTTCCAACCTCCGGCGGCCAGCCCGTCAAGGTTGTGGAAGGAGTCATTCAGCGGGCGTTCGCGGTGCTCGAAAAGGGCATCTACTATATCGACCAACCTTCAGTCGAGACATGGCTGCAGTTCTACGACTTCGCCACCGCCAGGTCCACCACCGTGGCTCGAAATCTGGGCGACGTGGAACTCGGCCTCACGGTATCTCCGGACGGCCGCACGATTCTGTACACCCGGCTGGACTCCTCTGTCAACGACCTGATGCTGGTGGAAGACTTCCGCTGGGGCCGCCGCCTTACTTCCGCACGAAGCCGTGATACGCACCGCTCGCGTCCACGTAATATCCCGTAATCGCGCCCGAACGCGGTGACTGTGCCGTCAGCAGCGCGTAAGCATCCGACGTGTCCATGCCAACGGCGTAGGTGCCCGGGCTGGCGCCAACGGTGGGGAACGGCGTTTGCCCGCCGGTAGAGGCCGCGCCCGGGGCGTCGAACGTAGTGATCTTGCCGTCGGCAGCGCGCACGTAAGCGTGCATCGCATTGCCCGAGCCTGCGTAGAAGCCCGTGATCACATCCGCCGGGCTGATGGCGATGCCTCCGTGCCGTAGCCGCTGGCGGTGCCTGCGCCCGGAGCGTCGATGGTGGTGATGGTGGGCTCCTTGGCGATGGCGGAGACGCCGAACATCAGCATTCACATGGCCGGATCGAGGCAGGCAGGATAATCGATTTGAAGTTTTTCTTAGCCGTCCGGCTGCCCGTTCTCGCGCTTCCACGCCGCCAGGAGTTGGGCTTCCTTCTCCGGCTTCGGCCCGGCGAGCCTGGTTCTCCCGCCCGCATCCTGCGTCTTGTACCACTTCAGGGTGTCCGCCACGGTCTGCGCGTAGGGGCGGAACTTCAGCCCGGCGTTCACCGCGCGCGCGTTCTTCCACAGGTGGAAGCCCCGCGTCTCGCCGCGGAAGGGCGCCCAGATGGGGAACAGGTCTTCGCCCTGTTTGGCGATCCACTCGCCCGGGACCCACACCAGCGTGCTCGCGGACTTCGCCGCCTGGCGGCAAGCCTGAAGCAGATCGCCCCACGCCAGGCGGTCCTCAGGACCGGTGGCGTTGAACACTCCCGTGGCGCCTTGCTCGATCAGCGTCACCAGCCACGCTCCCAGGTCGCGCACATCGATGAACTGCACCGGGTCGCCGGGCGCGCCGGGAGCCAGCACTTCGCCGCCGCGATCGATCCGGACCGGCCAGTAGGTGAAGCGGCCGCTGGGGTCGTCGGGCCCCACGATGTAGCCCGGCCGCACCACCGTCGTGCGCCGCGGCAGCGCCTCTTCGGACGCCTTCTCGCACAGCGCCTTCAGCGGCCCGAAGGTCTGGTCGGTGACCTTCTCCACCGCCGGGTCCGGCGTGGTGGCGAGCCGCCCGCTTTCGTCCTGGCCCTCGGTGGCGTTGTCGGCGTACACGGAAATCGACGAGATGAAAATGTACTGCTTCACGTCAGGCGCCAGCAACCGCGCCGAAGCCGACACCTGCCGCGGAAAGTATCCGGAATTGTCGATCACCGCGTCCCACTTGCGGCCCCGCAGCGCCTTCAGGCCTTCGCCTTTGTCGGGGTCGCGGTCGCCCAGCAGCGTCTCGATCCCGGGGAACAGCCCGGGCCGCGTCTTGCCGCGGTTGAACAGGGTCAGCTCGTGCCCGCGCGCGACCGCCGCCTCCACCGTCGCCGGCCCCAGGAAGCCGGTGCCTCCGAGGATCAGGATTCGCTTCTTTTGCGGCGCCGCCCCCAGCAGCGCGGCTCCGGCCAGCGCCGAAACGAAACCCCTGCGGGTCGCGGTCCATTGTGAATTCTCCATGACACAGCCAGTGTACCTTGTGCGTGGTACCCTGATCCCATCATGATGGCCATCACTGTTTTCCCTACTGAGAAAGGTTCGCCACATCCCTTGGGAGCAACCCCGAGTGCGGAAGGCGTAAACTTCTCGATCTTCTCCGGCAACGCCACCGGAGTGGAACTGCTGCTGTTCGCCAGGCACGACGATCCCCAGCCGTTCCAGGTGATCCGCTACGACCCGATGGTCAACAAGACCTTCCACTTCTGGCACGTCTTCGTGCGCGGGCTCCAGCCTTGCGCGCATTACGCCTATCGCGTGGACGGGCCTTCCAACCCCGCGGCCGGGCAGCGGTTCAACCGCAACAAGGTGCTCATCGATCCTTACGCGCTCGGCAACACCAACAGCCTCTGGGACCGCGTCGCGGCTTGTGGGCCGGACGACAACGTGGCGGTCTCGATGCGCTCGGTGGTGATCGACCCGGCGGCCGCCTACGATTGGGAGGGCGACCGGCCCCTGAATCGCCCCATAGACGACAGCATCATTTACGAGATGCACGCGCGGGGATTCACGCGGTCGACGTCCTCCAACGTGGGGAAGCCCGGAACATTCGCCGGGATCGTCGAGAAGACGCCGTACCTCCAGGAGCTGGGCGTGACGGCGGTCGAGCTCCTGCCGGTGTTCGACTTCGACGAGACCGGGGTTCTCCGCGAAGTGAACGGCAAGCCCGTGACCAATTACTGGGGATACAGCACGCTGGGTTTCTTCGCGCCGCAAACTTCGTTCTGCGTGAGTCCGGGGAGCGGCGATCACTTGACGGAATTCCGCGACATGGTGAAGGCCCTGCACCGCGCCGGAATCGAAGTGATTCTGGACGTGGTGTTCAATCACACCGATGAAGGCAATCAGTTGGGACCGGCGTTTTCGTTCCGCGGCATCGACAACCAGACCTACTACTTCCTGGTGCCGTGGGACCTTCAATACTACATGGACTTCTCGGGCTGCGGAAACACCTTCAACTGCAACCACCCGATTGCCCAGAAGCTGATCATCGAGTGCCTGCGCTACTGGGTGCGCGAAGCCCACGTGGACGGCTTCCGGTTCGACGAAGGCTCGATCCTTTCGCGCGGCGAGGACGGCATGCCCGCCGAGCATCCGCCGGTAGTCTGGCAGATCGAGCTGGACGACGAGCTGGCAAACACGAAGGTCATCGCCGAGGCGTGGGATGCCGCCGGGCTGTACCAGATCGGCCACTTCCCGGGCGATCGCTGGGCGGAATGGAACGGCCGCTACCGGGACGACATCCGGCGGTTTGTGAAGAGCGATCCGGGGATGGTGGGCGCGGTGGCTTCGCGCCTCGCGGGCAGCTCCGATATTTACCAGGAGCGCGGGCAGTTGCCGGTCAACAGCATCAACTTCGTGACCTGTCATGACGGGTTCACGCTCAACGACCTGGTTTCGTACAACGAGAAGCACAACGAGGCCAACGGCGAAGACAACCGCGACGGCATCAACGACAACCTGAGCTGGAATTGCGGGGTGGAGGGCGCAACGGACGATCTCGACGTGGAAGAGCTGCGCGGGCGGCAGGTGCGAAACTTCGCGACGCTTCTGCTGCTCTCGCGCGGCGTGCCGATGTTCGTGGCCGGCGACGAGGTGCGCCGCACACAGGGCGGCAACAACAACGCGTACTGCCAGGACAACGAGGTCAGTTGGTTCGATTGGACGCTGCCAGAGAAGAACAGCGACCTGCACCGCTTCTGGAAACTCATGATCGACTTTCGCAAGCGGCATCCGGCGGTGCGCCTGGGACAGTTCTTCACCGGCGCGGTCAACGAGCGCGGCTTGATCGACCTTGCCTGGCACGGGACCAAGCTCAACCAGCCCGCGTGGACCGATCCGGACGCGCGGACGCTGGGCATGACGCTGGCGGGCTTCGACGGGAACCCGGACATCCACGTGATGATGAACATGTATTGGGAGAGCCAGGATTTCGAGCTGCCCGACGTGCCCGGAAGGAGCTGGTTCCTGGCAGTGGACACGGCCGCGGCGCCACCGCTCGACTTCGCCGATCCCGGCGCGGAAGCTCCGGTTGCCGGGCCCACGCATACGGTGCAGGGACGCAGCATCGTGGTGCTGGTGAACCGGGCGGCGTGATTCACTTCTCGATGGCGAAGGGAATCTCCACCATGGATGCAACTTCCGCGAACCGCGGTCCGCGCATGTCGTAGGCCACCACGCGAAGCACGTGCTTGCCGGCGGGGACGTCCACCATGTCCCACCATTCCTGGCCGTTCAGCAGGAAGGGCGCATTGCGGCGATAGCTGTAAGGGCTGCCGTCGATGAAGAACTCCACGCGCTTGATGGGCCAGCGCGGATGGCGGTCCCGGACGATCGCCTCGATCCAGGCGGGTTCCTTCAGGACCTGGCCGGCCTCGAGGCCGAACACTTCGATCACCGGCGTGTCGTCCGCGGCGTAGTCCGGCCGGGGCGGGACGGGCGAGCCGGTGAGCCGTGCCACTTGCTCGAAGAACAGCCATTTGACCGGCGTGTTGATTCTCCAGACCGTGGGCGGCGCCTGGAAGCCGTCGCGGTAGTTGTCCAGGCCGTTGTCGTAGAAGCCCCACCCGACGCGCTCTTCGACGGCGGCGCGCAGATTGAAGGTGCTGACGCCGTCTTCGTTGATGATCAGCGGCCGGTCGTAGCCCACCCACCGGCGCATGGCCTGGATGGTCTGGTGGACCTCTTCGGGCGTCTGCCCGTTGGTGTGGAACATGATGTAATCCACCGCGCGGAGCGCCGCATCGCCGCGGCTGCCGCGCGGCATGATACCGCCAGACCAGCTCATCGAAACCGGGATCTGGCGCTCCACCGCCTGCTGCGCCAGCGCGACGGCATCGAGCGCGCCTTCCGGTTGCAGGATGCGGTGCTTGTAGGTGCGGGGATTGGTCTCGTTGTTGATTTCGATCAGAACGTTGCGATACGGCAGGCCCTTGAGAAAACGGCATCCCTGGCGGATGGCTTCCCTGACGTACCGATCGTCGGGCGCGACCTGGATCCGTTCGTTGGATCCAAAATAGAAAAACCCGACGATGGCCACCATTCCCAGCCGATCGGCTTCGGCGATGACGCGGCGCAGGCGATCGGCATACGCGGGCTTGAGATTTCCCTGGGGATCGAAGCCGCTGTTATTGTGCGGTTGCAGGGTGACCTTCTCGCCGTAGTTGCCGTCCGGCGGGCCGCCGCCTTGCAGGTTGACGGTGAACGCGAGCAGCCCGCAGCGGCGCCAGGAGGGCAGCGCGTCCAGGAACTCGCGGACATTCCTCTCGGGGTCCCACGGCCCGTCCGGGTAGTCCCAGAAGATTTCGCCCTGAGTCACGGAGTGGTACGGGTTGGCGCGGGAGCCCTTGCCAGGGTAGTTGGCATCATCGAAGACGGCCTGCACCGCGCGGACGTTGAGCAGCGTCCCGGCGAGGTTGTGATTGGCCGACGGGAAGCCCGAGGCGGCGGTGTAAGTGGGCTGGCCGTTGATGGTGAACTGAGCGCCGCGAATGCCGACGACAGTCTGTCCCCGGCACTGGACACCAGCGGATGCCAGCAGCAGAATCGATAAGATGGACCGCATGTTCCGAGGTCAGAGATCCAGGTTCTGGCGCGCCCAGGCGATGGACTTCGAGACGTTGTCGTCCTCGAGCTTCAACTGCGCTTCGGCACTCATGCCGGTGGTTCGCGGAAGCGGGTTGCGGGGCTTGTTCTTGCGCACGATGTCCAGGACTTTGGCGAGGTCGCGGCCGGGCAACGGGCTGTAGGAGTCGTCGAAGGTGACCCAATATTTGTCCGTGAAGACGGGGATCTTGAGCGGATCGCGGGTGATCATCTCCAGATCGAACGGCATGTTCGGATCCTTCGCGCGGAGGGTGCGGACCATGCCCTTAAGATCGAGGAATCCTTCGCCGAGCGGCACTTCGGAAAGCAGGAAGCCGTCTTCGTAAGGCTCGACGGCCATGTCCTTAATGTGGCAGGCGATGATGTAGGGCTGGAGATTCCGCAGCGTATCCATGGGATCTTCGCACAGCGAAACGTTGTTGCCGAAATCGAGGTGGACGCCGACCCACTCGCTCGCGACGCGCTTCAGCCAGGCGGCCTGTTCGAGCGAGCGCCAGCCCTTGTGGTTCTCGATGCCCAGGCGCATCCGGTATTTGCGCAGCACGGGTTCGGCGAGCGCGATGGTGTTCTGGCAGCGTTCGAAATCCTTCTTGAAGTCGCCGAACGCATCGAACTGCTCGTAGCGCCGCTGCGTCATGGCGGTGTGGAGCGAGAAGACGCCGGCCTCTTTGGCGGTCTTGACCGCGGCGTCGAAAGCCGCCACGCCCGCCTGGTCCCGCGGCAGGGGAATGTCGAGGATCGCGCGCATGCGGTACGCCTCGACCTTCTGTCGGAAGGCGCGGACGGCCTCCGCGTTGGCCACGTCGAGGCGCGTCTCGGCGACGCCGAAACCCAGGGTGTGACAGTACTCCACGAAGTCGAACGGCTGGCTCCCGCCGCGGGCGGCGCGCGTTCGCGCGGGGAAGCCTGCCGGAGCGCCGCCCATATTGCGAATCTGAGCGCCCTGCGGTTCGGCCGGCGCGGATTTCGGCGCGGACAAGGCCGCCGCCGAACATACCCCGGCCAGCATCTGTCTTCTCGTCATGTGCGATCTCCTTTCCACCTACCGGAAATTCTCGATGAGTCTCCAGCCGACCTCGACGAACTGGCAAAGCGTTCGCTGGGTGGCTCCGAACGAAACGAACTCGCCCGGGTCCATGCCGTCCGGCTCGTAGGCGCGGACGAACTCGGGCATCCGGCAGAGGCGTTCGACGACGTCACCGGGCACCGGATTGGCGATGCGGGCTTCGCGAGGGAAGTCCTGGGTCACGAAGGCCTTTTGATACTGGGGAGCGATGGACATGATCAGGTCGGCGCCGGCCAATTCGGTGAGATGGTAGTCGCCGCGCAGGGCCGCCACCAGCAGGACGGCTTCGTAGCCGCGCTCCTTATATATAGCGTAGGCGCGCTTGGTGGCGGCGAGTCCCGCCTGGCGAATGTCGGACTCGCTGACCGCGGCCTGGCTATCGTGGGCGACCTCGCGAAGAAAATCATCCAGGCGGCCGATCATGATTACGGCGAAACACTTTCCCGGCTCGATGCCCTTCTCGCGGGCGCGGCGGACGCCGGCGCGATGGCGCTCGGCGATGGCGACCACCTGGGGAACGGTGAAGCTCACGGTGCAAGTGATGGTGATGCCGTCGGCGACGGCGTCTTCCAGGACATCGAGGCCCGCGGCGGTGGCGGGCAGTTTCACCGCGATATTGGGCGCCCACTTGTTGAAGCGCCGGGCCATGGGCGCCATGCAGTCGCGGTCGCCCGCGCGCGCGGGATTGACCTGGGCGCAAACGAATCCGCTGCGGCCGCGGCTGGCCTCGAATTGGGGAAGGAACTTTTGGGCCGCCTGGGTGACGGCGATCTGCATAAGCGCTTCGGCCTTGGCTTCGGCCGGCAGATTCCGCGCGAGCACGCCATCGATGGCGGCGGCCCACATTTCGCGGTCCTTCGCCAGGGCGAGATTCGCCAGGAACGGATTGGTGGTGACACCGACGGCGCCACGCTCGAGGCCCAGGTCCAGTTCGGCCGCCTCGGCGGAGTCGTGCCACCATTTCGTGCTGGTATTCCGGATTACCCAATTCAAGTACGTATCTGCCGGCATGGTTTCCTCGCGTGATTCAGGTTGACGTTTCAAGTCTAACTCCGTGCATGGCGCGCGGCCAGTCGGGGGGCGGGGGACCGCGGTGGCGCGCGGCCAATCGAGGGACGGGAGCGAGCACGGGTGGCGCATCGGGTGACGAATGTGCCCGAGAGTGGGGAGCCAAATCGATACCGTGTAAGCTCCTCTGTTTGCTCAGGTTGCGGGGAAGAGTCGAAAACGGGAGGCGCATCTGGAGCAAATTCGGGCTGAAGGGATCGAGTTTCGTGGTTGAGCGAGTCTTGGTACATATCGTCGAATCTGGCCGGAAACCGCTTGCTAACGCGCGCGGCCACTCTCGATTCAAGCTTGGCACAGCGACCGGCGGCGGGAGGGTCATTTTGACTGATCGGCTATGAAAACACGGGCAAAATAAACTTTGAAAATCTGTGACTGGGAATTGGCCGGGGTTCGAGGATGCGGCACAGTGTTATTTGAGATAGACCTGAACCGCCTGCCGGGCGAGCAGCTTGCCGGAGAGACTTTGGGCCACGAAGTTTACGGTGTAGGGGCCTTTGCCGTTCCAGTTCCAGGCGGAAACGTTGGCGCCGAACTCCTTGTGTGGGTAGAGGGTGTCGTTGTTTGCCATCAGAACCAAATCTCCGCCATCCACCTGCCAGTACATATTGTAAGTATTCACATCGGTCTTGCTCAGCATGGCCTTGAATGGCTCTTGCATCCCCGAAAGAATCGAGCCGTTTTTCGGCCACCAAATCGTTATTGCGCTGGCAGGGCGGGTGGCGGACCTGCTGTTTTGGCCAAAGGCGGCGGCATCGTCATTCCAACTATAGACGTGAGACCAGTTATAGTTGACCACGCCGATTTTGACCTTATAGGCATCGTTGGCGGGAAGTGTGAAGCTTACAGAATAGCCTCGGCTTTGGCCGGGCTTGAAGGTCTGGCTCTCAAAAAGTTGCTGCGCAACCTGTTGCGCGCCGCTGTTATAGACTTCCGCGTCGACAATGATGCCGGTGGCCTCGCCGCCGGTAGCGGTTACCGTGGCGGTTATCTCCGCGGTCTGTCGAGCCGATACAGCAACGGGGTTGACGGCAGCCGAGCTGGAAAAAGCCGCGGCACTGGCGGAGGGTGGAATCGGATTGGCGCCGTTCTGGAAGCCAAGGCGAAACCACCGCGCAAGAGTGTTCTGGGCGGGCTTATGCTGGGGAGTGTAGTCGGTCTTGCCGGGGCCGCCCCCGCCGGGGTCGCTGAGCCAGTCCCAAAAGTGCACGCCTCGCATGTAAGAATAGTTTTGCCAGTAATCCAGCAATGCCTCGTAGTCATTAGCCTGTTCGGCGGCGTCATAGGCGCCAGTGAGGTTATGGTCCCAAGGGTGAGCGTGGAAATCCTGCATGCTCCTGTAGCCGACTTCCGTAAATACTAGCCAAAGATATTTGAAATTTTGAAGGCGCGGGATTACGGCATTCGGTGGGCGGTGTGCGGTATTTGCCGGGGTGCGTGGGCGCTCGGCGGTCTTGTATGGCTGTACGTTCCGCAGCAGCCTGCGCCGTAGCCCAAAGGGAACGAAACCTACGGTTTCTTTCCCTTTGGAAACCCTTTCTTCCCTTGGCCGTCTCTCCGAGGCCGGTTTGACTCCACCGGCCGCCTGGCCGATGATCTTGTTGCTGATGCAGGATCAGGGAGGCGACCGATGGAGTTGTTCGCAAAGCTGTTCGACAGCCTGCTGGTTTTTGTATACCACTGCTTCGACCGCATCGTCATCCACGGTTATCTGAGCGGCTTGTCCCGCCCCGAGCAGGTGGTCTATTTTTTCCGCGACGTGGTGGGTGTTCCCGTGGTTGACAAAACCGTCCTCAGTCAGCGAACTGGCGATTATCGGCAATGGGTGGAGGCCTTCGCCCGCAATCACCACATTCCCGTCGAATGGGCCCAGAAAGGTATCCGCAAAGAGGATTACGTCCAGCCTTGGTTGCGCCGCATGGAGCGGGCGGCTCGCTATGGCGTCTATTTCATTTTCCAAAGCATGGAACAGGGCGCCACGTTCCGCTGCTCCGTTCCCAAGTTCCCTACCCAGGATCCAAACCATCGGATTCTGCGCCAGCAGCGCAGCCGATACATGCATTACTACTTCTACTTGCGGGATGAAACCCTGGGGCCGATGGTGCTGCGCGTGGCCTCCTTCTTTCCCTTCCAGACCACCTACTACCTCAACGGCCACTCC
>Ga0310039_10000177_pt1 | contig 60828 bp, 45 predicted proteins | sample Sb_taG_4_FD_200460 | JGI IMG/M metagenome (GOLD analysis project Ga0310039, IMG submission 200460) | Peat soil microbial communities from Weissenstadt, Germany - Sb_50d_6_BS metaG (v2) (version 2) | ecosystem: Environmental > Terrestrial > Soil > Wetlands > Peat | place: Germany: Weissenstadt...
GTCGGGCTTGGTTTCGGCTAGAACTTCTGCTACCTGTGATTCTGAGCAGACGTCCAGTTGCGCGTGAACATAAGGGAATACGGTGTCGCCAGCGTCCTGGAAGACACGGTTCACATCCGTGCCGAGTTGCCCGTTGGCGCCGATGAGCAGCAATCTCATCGAACCACCTCGGCCAGCGAGCGCAAGCTGTTGCTGGCAGAGAGCAGCTTCAGGGTGTCGATGTTGTAGTACTGCGGGTTGTCCCAGTCTTTGAATTCGTCCATGTGCTCGATCAGGTTCTTCACAATGGCTTTGACATTGTGGTTGGGATGGAAGCTGAGAACGTTCTCCGCCTTCTCGATGCTGACTTTGTAGTTGCGGAAATCGGTTTTGTGGTTGATGGTCAGATGAACGCGGATGCCGAGTTGTTCCTCGATCGCCATCTTTACCAAATCGCCGACTTCGCCGACCGTGTAGTTTCCCGAAGCGATGTTGAAGATGCCCGAGATCTTGTGGCTGGCTTCGATGGCACGAACATAAGCATTGGTGGCGTCTTCGATACTCATGATGGGACGCCAGATGGAGGGATTGTTGACCGTGATTTCGTGGTTGCGCACGCCGTTCTTGAACATGGTGTTGACGATCAGGTCCAGGCGCATGCGTGGGCTATAGCCGGAAATGGTTCCTTTGCGGAGAGAGATGACGGAGAATTCGTCGTCCATCAGGTTCATGGCCGCTTGTTCGCCCTGCAGTTTGGAGATTCCGTAGGGGTAGAACGACGAAACTGGGCGGGTTTCGTCGAACAATTCGTTGACGGTGTAGCCGTACACCGAGCAAGAACAGGCATAAACGTAGCGCTTTACCTTGGCTTTTTTCGCGACGTACGCCAGGTAGGCCGGTGCGGCGGCATTGAAAATGAAATTCTCGCTGGGGGAGTACTCGGCCATGGGATCGTTCGACAGTCCCGCCAGGAACACTACCTGTTGGTATTGCTCGAGATCGGGCACGGCGATGTCGAAAATGTCTTTGTGAATGATTCCGGTTTCGGACGGTAGATGGTTGCCGAACCAGAAGAGGTCCAGGACATCGACCTCGTATCCGCGATCAAGCAGTTTCGGCACCAACACCGACCCGACATAGCCTGCCCCGCCTGCAATTAAAATCTTCATTCGCTGTTACCTCGTCACCATAGTTTTTTCTTCGGAATACTTGAAATGCTCGGACTCTGGCCGCGCCAGCCACTCTTTCAAAGTTTGCGCCTTGCGATCCTTGTCGGAAAGCTGAACATCGCGCATCGGCCACTGGATGCCAATCTCGGGATCGTCCCAGCGAATGCCAGACTCGCCTTTGTTGTTGTAGACGCCGGTGCATTTGTACTGAATCTCGGCGTAGTCGGAGAGCACGCAGAATCCGCGGGCAAAACCTGCGGGCGCCCAAATCTGTTTGCGGCTTTCCGCCGAAACCTCCGCGCCAAACCATTGGCCGAGCGTCGGGGACCCTTTGCGAATATCCACGGCAACCAGGAATGCCGTGCCTCGCGTCACCCGCATCAGCTTACCCATGGGAGGCTCCCACTGGAAATGTAAGCCGCGCAGTACGCCACGCACCGAGCCCGAATGGTTGTCTTGCACGAACTCGTACGGCAAGCCCATGGCTTTGAACTGGTCCGCCCGGAAAACTTCCGTGAAGAAGCCGCGCTCATCCTGAAAAACCTGCGGAGCGAGGACGCAGACCCCACCTAACTGCCTCGATTCGATTCGAAGTTCCATAGCAACCTATCTACGCAAGCTGTAGTGATAAACGATTCTCCAGGCAAAATCAACACGGACTGGGCCACGTAGAAACGGTGAAGCAATTGATTTTCCAGTTGCCAGTCGCGTCAGGGGAAAAGGACAAAAGCTGGAAACTTAAACATCAAGCCACGGGGAAAACCATGACCTAGTCATTCTGCCCTATCCCTGCATCAGAATCAAGACCAAAGCAGCATGGTGGCGACTCATCTACTCCATCCTCCAGAGGTTCTATCTGGAGTGAATAACCCGCCTCTCTCATCAAAAATCTGACACAGACGCGGTGCTGCGAGAGCATTTACGGATCGGCCAGGTTGTCATGGCACGGTGCTTGAATCGGTGAGTTAAGCTACCCTCTCTGCCGCCCTCACTCCCACCGTCGTCCGGCGCTTCGCTGATCCCATCCCCAACAGGGCGAAGCTGGTTGGAATCAATAAGAGATAGCAGCCGGCGGAGATGAGCATGGTAATGTTGATGCCCGCCGACATGCTGATGATGACGCCCAGCACTGAGGCCAGAACACCGGTCGCGCCATTGATGCCCCAGAACCAAGGGGTTGGCTCTCTGTCGACCGCTTCGACCAGCCGCATTCCCGTGGGGAAGGCAAAGCCGAGCAAAAAGCCCAGCGGGAGGATGGCTGCCAGCGAAATCCCAATACGCACCAGACGTGCCTGATCGGTCGTGGACTGGAAGACGGCGGGGAGAATCTGCTCCATTACCACCAGGTAGGCCACGAGAATAGCAGCCCACACCAGCAGCCTTGCCCGGGTGCGCAATTTGAGCCACTCCGAGGTGAGGCTGCCCAAACCGGAAGCCAGGATCAGGCTAAACAGGCAAACACCGAGGGAGTAGATGGGGTGGCCAAGATACACGCTGAAATACTGCAATAGGGCAATCTCCGCCAGCATGAAGCCCATGCCGATGAGGGAAAAATACAGGCTGCCCGCGAGCACCAGGGGTGGGGAACATTGGCGTGCCGCGCCCTTCAGAGGCACGAGGACGGCGGCGATCACGGCGATGACCGAGATGAACAGAATCATGATCAGGACGCCGGAGGCAATCAGATTGCCTGCGATGACGCCTCCCGCTAGATTGTTGTGCAAGCGCAGTCGCACCAGGGTCACAACGCTGGGCAAATCGAAGAGACGCAGTTGGTTGAAGAAGAACGGCCGCCGGTCGGTGGGCACGGTGAGATCGAGGTAGGAGCTGCCGAGCACCCGATTCAGGGAAGTGAGGTCATGACTCTCCGCGATCTGGCGCAGCAGTTCGGATTTCGGCTGTTGGTCGGGGGCCAGCAGGACGTTGAAGCCGAGGTCGCGGGTGGCGTCATTCAGCACCCGCAACTGTTCCGCGGAAAATGGGGCCTTGGACAGCACGAGGGTGGCGATGTGCCCGACGCTGGCCACGAACAGATGGGGACGGGCATCCTGAACGCCGGCGTCCAGCATAGCGGCGGTTGCTAATCCGATCATGCGTCCAGTCTCGTTGATCTCGCCGGGGTTGTACCAGCGACTTACGGTAAATATACCGTCAGGGTTGAGGGTCTTGAGGAAGGCGCGCCAGCCCTCCAGGGTGTAGAGGCCATTCTCGCTCAGGCTGAAAGCGCCCGCGCCAGTCGCGGCCCAGGTGTCAATCATGCTCATCTGCACCAGGTCAAACTTTTCTTTGCTCGCCGCGAACCAGCTGCGCGCATCGTCGACATGCAACTTCAGATTGGGCAGGGTGGTTAGATTGGAATAGTTCTTGTAAAAGGGATGGTGAGTATGCAGATTTATGAAGATGGGATTCAGCTCCACGCCGGTGAGGTCCTGCACTCCGAAGAGATGAGCGGACAAAAGGTCGCGACCGCCACCCACGCCGATCACCGCGGCCTTGTGGATTGCGGGAAGACGATAGGCGAGGTTGACCAGGTCGTACTGGAAAAAGGCAATGGAGTCGCGGGTGCCGTCGTAGTGGAACATGGCAGTACCCGCCAGACCGTCGATATTCATCGTAGCCAGCGGGACTCGCGTGTTCGGCGGCAGATTGGGAGAGGGACCCCATAAATTAGGAATATTCATCTCGGGCAGATTGGCTCGGACCCGAGAGTAGGAATTCCACTTTTCGTACGCGCCTGGCGAGGTCTCCACCTCGTCCTTGACCAGGATGGGGCGAAAACCGTAGGGTGACAGTGAATTAATCACAGCCAGCGCTGTCAAAGCCAGTACGACTGGCATCGGCCGTTGCCACCAGGACTTTGACTGCAGATACTGCTGGTCTTCAGGGCTGGCGCTGGCGGCAAAGGCGAGGGCAGACAGCCCGGAAATGGCGCCCGCAAGAATGACGGCAGTCGGACCATCGACAACGTTCAGGATACCAATCACGGCTACGCATCCGAGTGCGGCACCCAAAAGATCTACCCCGTAAACTTGTCCGGTCGGGAATGGACTGCGCGTCAACGCCAGACTCACCACAACTCCGGAGAATACATATGGCACCGCCATGGCGGCCAGCAGTAAGCTCCAGGAGATGACCGTGGTGAGGGAAAGAGCAGCGGAGGTGATCAAGCAGAACTGCACGATGACAGATGCCGGCATAGCCAGCGCACTCAGGAGCGCGAACTTGGATAGGGTGAGGGGCAGGGGAGCGGACTCGAAACGCTCGCGTTGAAGATAAACCCAGACGGCGCCAACGGTCATACCCAGCATGGCTACGCTGATCGCAAAGAAAGCCAGGTAGTACCATGCGAGAACAGACAGGATGCGGGTCTGCAAAATCTGAAATATCAAAAGGGAGAAGGTAATCAGAAAAACGCCTGAAAGAAACGGAGTCTTGCGTGATGCGTTGAAGAGTGTCATTGAGCAAACCTTTTTGTTAAGGAAGTCGGAGTCTGCGGTTCGGAAGAGGCTTAACGGGTTCCCCTTCTAGTACTGCATGGCCCATCCTGGCTGGTCGATTCCCTTTGCGATCACGAACGGCAAACAGTGTACACTGCCTGCGGGGGCTTGCCAAACGCAGACTTCGCTCAGGTAACGGCCTTGGGTTTCGCTGCCTCCCAGCAGGGAATTCAAAGCGTTTTACCCGGAGACTTTCTCCTCTTGTCAGATTCGCGGGCTTGCTCTATCATCGAGCGCACTAGAGACGTGAGACGCAGCACGTCCATGCGCGACGCCCGCTCGACGATGAAGAGGCCAGCACATTAGGGCGGCCCATTAAACCTGATCGGCCTAGGTCCTGCAATAGCAGATTTGCCATACTCTCTATGTTTCGTTCGTTTATCCACAGGGCGACCGAACCCATTCATGGTCGATTGCGAGCCCAACGCTCAGACCTGGCGGTTCAGATTATGCAGCCTGTACCTTCCATGTCCCTGCTGGACATTGGGGGTGCAGCCGGGTACGCCGGCGAGTATGACAAACTGCGGTCGTTGTTCCGCCGGGTGCTGGTTGTCAATCTTGACGCCCGGAATGAAAAAGCACTTCTACCCAATGTGGAGTTCGAAGTTGCCGATGGATGCGCCTTGCCCTATCCGGACGAAAGTTTCGACTGGGTTTTCTCGAACGCGGTCATTGAACACGTGGGCGACCGCCAGAAACAAGAGCGGTTCGCGCGGGAAATGCAGCGGGTGGCCAGGATCGGATACTTTCTGGCCACCCCCAATAAACATTTCTTCCTCGACCCGCACACCTATTTCCCTTTTTATCATCTCCTCCCGGAAAGTTTGCAGCGGGTCGCCATTCGCTTTTCGTTTGGACACATGCGTAACTGGGAATACTTGCGCATCGTCTCGGCTGCAGAATTACGGCAGATGTTTCCGGAAGGGGAGGTGAAGTCGACCGGCCCCCTGGGCACCAACTTAGTCGCGTACGGCTGGAAGCAGGGCACACCAGTGAAGCAGTTTATGTGCCGGCAGAGTACGGAAGCATGAACCCATCTCGATCGCGATCGTCAATCCAGGCCGGAAACGGCCAGCGTTCGCCTGGACACCAGCTTCGACAAGACGGTACTGGCTTGCGCGAACGCAGCCAGCGCGGCTGGGGCGATGACTTGGAGTCGCTAAGCTTCAGCATCGTCCTGCCGGCCTACAACGAGGCGGCGCGAATCAAAGCGTCCCTGGATCAGGTCATGCGCTACGCCGGCCAGCACTGCGGGACGATAGAGGTCATCGTGGTGAACGACGGATCCAGCGACGCCACGGCCGACATCGTCCGCCAGTACGCGGTGCAACATCCTTCGCTGCGCCTGATTGAGAATCCCGGCAACCGGGGCAAAGGATTCAGCGTGCGCAACGGGATGTTGCATGCGCATGGCGATGTCTTATTGTTCAGCGATGCCGACCTGTCGTCGCCCATTCAGGAAGCGGACAAATTGTTCGCGGCCGTGGAAGCCGGGGCTGATGTGGCCATTGGCTCGCGCTGGGTGCGGAAGGAATTGCAGGTCATACCGCAACCCATTCACCGCCAGCTTCTGGGGCGCATGTTCAATCTGGCTTTGCGGATGGTGTTAGGCCTGAACTTCAAAGACACCCAGTGCGGATTCAAGGCTTTTCGCCGCTCTGCCGCAGAGTTGGTGTTCACGCAGCAGAAGATTGAACGTTGGGGATTCGACCCCGAATTGCTTTATCTGGCAAAAAGGGCCGGTCTGCGGATCGAGGAAGTTCCGGTCGGGTGGGCGCACTCGGAAGGGACCCGCATCAATCCGCTGCGCGACGGCCTGCGCATGTTTGCTGAACTTTTCCAAATTCGGTGGAATGCGATCAGTGGCAGGTACAGCCAATCGCGCGCGATTTCCCAGTCACTGTAGCTTATAGTTAACTACACTGCAGGGGCCTGTGGTCGTTATTCTCCGGAAATCGAACCGCTCTCGCCGCATGCGTCGCGCCCAGCCGATTGGCCGCAAGCCCCCATCAACTCTAATAGGGTAGGTCCATACTGGTGCCTCAGAGCCCACGCGCTAAAACTGACAAAGTACGCATCAACCAGGGCACCAGGCTTGGTCTTCGGGGCGATGGGACGCGCCCCAAACATGAAAAGGAGAGAGCAAACAATCGCCAACGAGTAAATGCCGGCTTGCAGTCTTTGTCTTCCTAGTTTGACCAACAAAAAGCCCACGGCAATAAGTCCCGGAGCTACGCAGTAAGAGAAATAGGTCGCGTCGGAGACGAAGTAGCCCAGGAAGAAAATAATGCCAGGCGCCATCCAAACGGTGACACTCCGCACCCATCCATCTCGCCACAACCACAGAATGGCTATCACAACCAAGGGGGTCAGGATCCCCCATGCGAGGGTCATCCCAGTGCATCCGCGCAGGAAGTTCACGAGGGAATAGAACGATGGATGGCCCGTCAGAACACCTTTAGCCACCCTTGCCGCCTGACCTCTGGAACTGGTGATGGGCGCCAGAATCGTTCCTCCGAAGCGCTGGGCAGTGGGTATCCACCACAGAAGGAAGCCTGCCGCTGCGAACAGCGAACCTTTCAGGCGAGTTGACCAGGTTACCTCGATGGCCTCGTACAACATCCAGGGGAAAACAAAGAAGCCATCGGATGGACGAAAGCCGGTCATCAATGCCCACACAAAACAGCCCAATACAAAGTTCTTCTTCCCCTTCAGCAGGAACAAGAGCAGCGGAGCAAACAATGTCATGGATGCGTAGGTGCACTGGACGTCGGATGCAAACCACGTTAGCGGCGAACACGCGTAGACGAGAGAAAGCAGCAAAGCCGGTTGACTATCAAACAACCGGCGGCACAAAGCGTAGAAGACAAGCACACCACTGACACCGAAAGAAATATTAATCACGTCGAGGGCATGCGTAATGCTCAGGGGCAGCAATCTGGAGGCGATGAAGCCGGTCAGGTTGAACAGGAAATATCCCGGTGGCTGGATTATGAGGGAGCCGTCGGCAATGGCATTCACATGGCGGAACGAATCCGCAAAGTAGGGCAGGGATACGCTTGAGCACCGAAGTGCCAATGCGAATACTGCCAGCACCACAACATGGAGCAGGGGAGCCGAGATTGTGGGACGTCCGACGTTCAATTCAGCGGCCCTCTTTTAGGGCCTGCAGTATGCCTTCGTACGCCGGTTTAGGTTCAAGATTGTCGTCAAAGATAGTTGGCCTTTTCTCCGAGGCCGGACTCTCGGCACCATTGTCTGCTCGCCTCAGGTGATCGCCGGTGCCCCACAGCGTAAACGCGGTGCAATTGGAGTCCTGCAGGCAAGCATGCAAAATGTTATAGAAGATTTCCTTTTGTTTCTGCAGCATCTCGGGCCCGGAGCCAGGGGGGAGCATGACGTCCATTTCGGTCACGTGGACCTGCACGCCGACGTTACGGGCCTCCGCGAGAAACCATTTAAATTCATCTACATAGGTTGGCCTCAAGTTCTCCGGGCGGAGGTGCATCTGAGTTCCGGCAACGTCAATTGGCCCTCCCTCAGACTTCACTTTACGGATAAGGTCGAAAAACTCCTTCGCTCTTGGCTTGTCAATACCATCATGTCCAAAGTTGTCGTTAAGCACGAGCTGCGCTTTCGAGTTTGCCTCACGGGCATAGCGGAAGGCCTTGACAATGTAATCCGGATCGCCCAAAACGTTGGACCAACAGCCGTTGTGGCCGGGCACGAGGGGCTCGTTCACAACTTCCCAGCCGTAATATGAGTCTCCGCCACGGCTCACGACCGCGTGAATATGTTCCTTGAGAAAATTGTCCATCTTTTCTTTGGACCAGGTCTTGCACGTGTTAAAGAACCACTGCGGCCCGATGAAAGGTCGATAGACCAGGGTCACCCCGAACAGCTTCATATCGTGTTGCCGGGCGAATTCGACCTGGTGATCGATGATGTGGAAATCATAGTTTCCCGGTGTAGGTTGGATTTGTCCCAGCAACACCATGGAGGTACCCGAGTTAAAATGCGTAGTCAGAATCTGTACATACTTGGGATTACCCATGAAGAGGCCCTGCAGCGTAGTACCAAACCAGAAGTGCATCTTATCGGCGTAGGACCGAAGGGGCTCAACGCGGGGTGCAGATGCTTCCACTTGCATGTTCCCGGCAAACCAGAATAGGGCGCAACTCATACCCATAAGCGCCGTGAAGGCACACAACGCCCGCTGGCGTATTAGGGCCCGCAAGCAGACTCGCATACGACCTCCTCGTCTCAAAACTTGCCGCCGATTATAGCACTTTCGATTTTCGGCAGAACTCGTGAGCCTTGAGGTGGGGCGTGACTGGAGGGGACCGCCGAATTGTACCTCGCGGCTACACTTTTCCCCGGCCCGCACGTCAGAAGTGATTCGTATTACTTGGATCGCTCAACTCTCTTCCCCGATCCGAAGGCATCCCGGATTAAGCCCGGCGCGCTGAACCAAAGGACGTGCACCTTTGCGGCCCTGGAGGCGCCGCCCGCGCCTTCCCGTTCTAGGACTTCCGTTAGGTTGCCGGTGCGAAGACCCCAGCTTAGTCTCCAAGCTGAAACGCTGCTTTGCTGAAGTCCAGGAGCAGTCGTTTTTCGAGCACCAATATGCACTTATTTTTCAAAGGAGTGAGTGTCAATGAGCCTTCCCCGAAAATTAATCTCAGCTATTCTCTTTTTCTTCATGAGTTTGCCTGTAGCTTTCGCAACCGGCGCGGGAAAGTCTAACCTTTCCTGCCAGGGAACAATCATTTCCGCTACCGACGACATCGTCAGCATCATCAACAGCGGGAAGAAAGGGCAGACCTTTTGCATCGAGGGCGAGCACCGCATCACCTCCACCATTCAACTTCGCTCCGGACAGACGCTCATCGGCACTACCCCCGACTCCCGCATCAGCGGCGCCGTGGTGTTGAGCCCCTGGCATCCTACTTACACCCAAGGCGTCTACTACTATAACGGTGCCTACGCCAACACCCAACCCCACCAGCAGAATCAGTACAACAAATTCGGTGGGAACGTTTGTTACTCGGTTACAACCTACCTCGACGACCTGTTCTTTCGGACGGGTGCTAATAATGACCAACGCATCATGCGGGTGTTGAGTGAAACCGAGGTCGACCCGACCCAGGCCATTACCACTCAGGGGCAGGCCGTGACTGCCGGGGAAGCAGGGCGCTTCTTCTTCGATTACGCCCACCAGCGCATCTATGTGAGTTTGCCCAACAACCAAGACCCCAACCTGGCGACTGTGGATCTGGCCATCAGCCTCAACAATCCGCAGGGCGATGCTCTGCTTTCCGGCCCCGCACAAAGCAACGTGACCCTGCAAAACCTATTCATTGAAAAGGGCATGAATTATGGGATTTACGCGGGGCAGGGATGGACCCTCAAAGACACCACGGTTCGCTTCATTCACGACACCGGCGTCTTCAACATGATGGGCGCGGCAAGTCTGCCCGCCACCATTGACGATTCCCTGTTCACCAATAACGGTCGTCTGGCCATGCATTCCGCCCTCTCCACCAATCTGACGATCACCAACAGCGAAATGTCCTGGAACAACATTGCCAACTTCCGAGTCACCGACGGTGCACCCGGGAGCGGCGCGTGCAACGGCTACAAGGATGCCGGCGCGTTTCACATCTATGCCGACATTGGAACTCCCTCCCAGCCCGCCGTCACCATTAACAATTTACGGAGTCACCACAACATCGGCGACGGATTATGGTCCGACGCCGGAACCCAATATATCCAGATCACCAATTCCACCCTGAGTAACAACGAACGTTTCGGCTACCTGCACGAGATTAGCTGCCAAGTGTTGTTCAGCGGCAACACCGTCTACGGCAATGGCTACCCCCTGAAGAATTCCGCTATCACCGGGGGAGGCGGGGGCGTGGACGTGAGCGATTCCAATTACGGCACCTTCACCTCTAACCTGATCTACGGGAACGATGCCGGAATCGCCGTTCATCTCTCGCTCCAGCAACAACACTCCCACATGCTGTCCAACGCCTGCCTGGGTGCCAGCGATGACAATGACACCAGCAACTCTGTCAAAGGCAACCAGGTCTTGAGCAACGCCATTTTTAGCTGTTCGGCAGAGGGCTCGATCGGGAAGGTCTGGGCGCCTGGCGGGACGCTGAACTCCCGTGGGAATCAGTATCAGTCGAACCAGTATCACCTCGCTGATTCGACTTCCAACTGGTTTGTCGACGGCGCCGACACAGATCATCACTCCTCCCAAGCCTGGAGCACGTGGCAGCAGGGAAACCATGACACGGAGGGGGCACTAACCGTCGGATGTTCGCGCGCGGCCGCCGGGAAAGAACAAGTAAGCTATAGCTTTTCTGGCGATGGAGGGCCCAACCGCCCCTACGCCGGTCTGATCTCGGACAAGTCGGGGAACCTGTATGGAACCACGGAACTGGGAGGCACTCAGAACAGGGGAACAGTTTTCGAACTCGAGCCGGGTTCTTCCGGCTGGAACGAGGTTGTGCTGTACAGCTTTGCTGGCGGCCAAGACGGCAGCCGGCCGGCCGCCAATGTGATTTTTGACGGCGCCGGAAACCTCTACGGTACGACCACTGCCGGAGGAGGCGGAAGCTGCCCTGGAGGCTGCGGTACGGTGTTCGAGTTGACTCCGTCTTCCAGCGGCTGGAGCGAAAGCGTGATTTACAGCTTTGGCGGCGGCAGCGACGGACGTCAACCTTATAGCGGCCTGGTTCTCAGCAAGGCAGGCGCGCTCTATGGCACCACTTCACTGGGCGGAGCGCTGGGCGCCACCTGCCCGTCGGGGTGCGGAACTGTGTTCGCACTCACGCCGGGGTCCGGAGGGTGGAAACAGAGTGTGCTCTACGCGTTTACCGGCGGCAACGACGGAGCCGCGCCTTACGCAGATCTTGCATTGGATAAGTCTGGCAGTCTGTATGGCACCACCATGGAGGGTGGGGCCTCAGGAGACGGCACTGTTTTCCGGCTCGCGTCTGCTGCGGGTCAATGGAAGGAAACCCTTCTCCACACCTTCAGTGGGGCGGACGGGGCAGTTCCTTGCGGCGGGCTGGTGCTCGATGCGGCCAACAACATTTACGGAACAACATTCCAGGGTGGCGCTGCGAACCATGGGGTTGTATTCGAACTCACGCCCGGCCGCGGGGACACCTGGAAAGTAAGAGTGCTGCACAGCTTTTGGAATGCGGCGGCAAACCCTGCCGCTGGGTTGGTGATGGACGCTTCCGGGAACCTGTTTGGCACCGCCATGCTAGGGGGCAATTCGAACTCTTGCGCCGGCGGATGCGGGAGCGTCTTCAGGCTGAAGCCAAGTGCGGGCAGCACGTGGAAGTATGGTGTCCTGTATGCCTTCGGCCAGGGTCAGGATGGTTTCCGCCCAAGTGCACCGCTGCTGGTGACTGGGGCGGGCACTCTATTTGGGACAACTCAGGCCGGTGGCGCGCAGGGTCAGGGTGTGGTTTTTGAGATAACCCCTTAACCTGACTGCGGGCCGCTTTGCCGGGGCCGTCTGGCGCCAACGCGATGGGCGTTGGCTGGCGATGGCGGCAAAACACGAGCTGATTGCCAAAGCCCTCCGCTTTGTCGTTGCAGCGCACGCAACGAGGAGCGGAGGTTTTCACCAGCGCGGCAGACCCAAAGTTGGTCCGTCTGCCGCTCGTGGCAAGCTCTCTACCGCCGACGAAGCCCTAGCAGCGTGGTGCGCACGGACCAGGTAGGGTCGTCGCCAGTACCCTCGCCCTTTTCCCGCAATGGGAAGTTTACTGTTTAGTACCGGGCCCCCCCTCCCCCTTTGTCTGCAAAATCTAGAAAACAAAGGATCAATTTTGCGACTATGTGCTAGATCTTTGAGTTTACAGGAGTTACACGCAAAATCTAGATAACATGGGAGTTAGGGGCGGTCGCGATTCCGTTTTGGGACTGGAGCTTGGGCTGGGTGGGGTCGGAATTGCTGCGAGCGCAAACCATTCTTGCGCCCCGCTGGGGCTTTTCGGTTTGCCGACTTTTTCCCATGGCTTACGCCATGGGCTGCACTCTTACGCCGCGCCGCGGCTTCAGGCCACAAGGGAGTCAGGCTCTCGGGAGCGCGATTGAGAGGCCACGCCATCGACTGGGTCGGATTGTCAAAGATCTGCGATTATCTTGCAGGCAAGTGCCTTAGCTAACATTATCTGATATGAAGCATGCGGTCAACCAGGAAACGGGTTCGCCGATGAGATCGGTGGTGGTCGGGAGTCTCGCACCCGCAAATCTAATTTATCCGAGGTAGAAAGGATGGGGCACCCTCCAAAGAAAAAATGTGACCGCTGACCTCGTCGTTCCCACCTTTACAAAAAGCGTAAAGGTGGGCCAGCCCCGTTGCTTTGCGTTGTAATTCGCTCCTACGCGGATGCCGTCGTAGAAGCCCACAATTCTCACGTCTTGAATTGAGTTATTGGACGCGTCCAGCAGAACGGCGGCATTGGCATCGTTGGTCTCTGAGTTGCAGTTTAAGCCGTGAATGCCATGGGTGCCGCTGACGCTGTAGATGCTGGCGCAGACCGTCGACGCGAGGCCGGAGGAGCCCCCGGTATCGAAGGTGATGTTGGAATACGGGCCGGAGTTGTTGGCGTTGCTCGAACCGCTAGCCGTGATCTGGAGCCCGGTGCCCAGAATCTGGTACAGGCTCACGTGGTTCACGTAGCTGCCGTCTTGGGAAAACGCGTTGGCAATGCCGTTGACAGCAGATTGTCCCTGCCCGTCCAGGGTGAGATTCTCGACCGAGATGCCGGTGCAGATCGGGACACCGTTTACCGGAGGGCAAGAGGGCGAGCCAAACTGGATCATGCTGCCCGAGAAACCGCTCGCCGCCTGGATGGTGGTCCCGGTTGTGGAGCCACCGGAAGTGCCGTCGCCTTCGCCGATCAGGTGCGTGTTGGCGGGCAAGATCCACGGGCTGGAATTAGGAATAATGATCGGGGTGGGCGTGGCGCCACCCGTGGCTGGCAGCAGGATGGTCGAGGGCAGGCTGACCGTGTTGACGCCTTCGGTCCACGGGCTGCCGTGGGTACAGGTCAGGTTGGTGGCACCGCGGACACCCCGTGCGTCAATCACAGCGCCGGTGGAGGGATACGGGGGAAACCCAGTGAACCCCGTGAGAAGGCGGTAGATTGCATCGCAAAGGTCGCGACCTAACGTGGTGCTATTTGGGGGAAGAAACATACTAGCGTCAATAAAGGACGACGATCCCACCACGCCAGGACTACCGTTGTTGCAAGTTGCGTTGTAGACTCCGCTCTGGCCAAGCGTCCCGGAGCATATGTTTTGTGCGTTGAGCCGCAATGGCGAAGCTAACAGCCAGCATGCAAGAACGGCTACGATTGCGTGGAGCGTCCACCTGGATTTCAATCCCGTTGCGATTCTCATATATTATCCTTTGCGTTGATGACCTCAGGTTATTTGCGAGTTGTCAGTCCCGCCTTCTTTGTTGCGGCCAGGCCTTGAACACAGTGCCGCAGCCGCCTTGGCACGACTGCCCTGCGCCACCGTACAGAGTTGTGCCGTACAGCACGCCCCCCGCCCCGAAGGTCAGTTCAAGCGGATTGCGACCGTCTGGAGAGCCCTTAAACTTGTAGAGCACGTCCAGCGTCCAGCTGCTCCCTTTTAGTTTTGGCGGCTTCAGCCGCACGATCGGTCCGCTCGAACAGTAGAGGTTGCCGAGCGAGTCAAAGACCAGTCCCTGTGGATCTCCCCCGTCGGTGCCCGCTTGAAAACTGTAGAGCACGGCCTCAACCCATCGGCCACTCTGCTTCGCCCGAGCTAGCCGGAAGATCACACCTGACCCCTGACTTCCCCCCCCTCCCGCTGCGCCATAAAGCAACCCCTTGGCATCGAAGATCAGCCCGCCGTTGGGGCCAGCTCCATCGTTGCCGTCAGTGAAACGGTGCAGTATTTTCTCTGTCCACATGCCGCCTGTCTTTGCGGGCAGCACCAGCTTGAAAGCTGTGCCGCATCCAGGCCCCTGGCAACCTGTGCTCCCGCCCCAGACTGTCGTGCCGTAGACCGCGCCCTTTCTATCGAGCACCAAACCGCCGTTGGGATTGGCTCCGTCTGTGCCTCCGGCGAAGCTGTGCAGCACCTTCTCCGTCCACGCGCCGCCCTTGGTCTTAGGCGGACTCAGCTCGAACACCGTTCCGCAATACTGATAGTACGGATTGCAGGTCGTGCCCTTACCGCCGCCAAAGTAGGTCGCCCCGTACAGATTGCCTGCGCCGTCGAACACCAGATCGCCCCAGGGAAAATAGCCCTGCTTGGAAGTGGGGAAGCTATACAGCACGGTCTCAGTCCATGGGCCACCCTTCTGGGCCGGGGGCGACAATTCGTACACCGTGCCACACCCCACCGAGGTCCCCAGCAGCACGCAATTTCCCGTGCCGCCGTAGGCGGTCGTGCCATAAAGATTGCCTGCGGCATCGATCACCAAGCCACCTTCGGGAGTTGCTCCGTCGCCCTTGCTGTTGCCTTTGAAGACGTAAAGGACAGTCTCGGTCCAAGCGCCGCCCTGCTTTACGGGCGGGACGAGCTGATAGACCCCGCCCCCGTCCGAGGTGACGCCGTAGAGATTGCCTTGCTTGTCGAACACTACCCCGCCTGCGGGTACCGACCCGTTATCTGGGCCGCCTTGGAAGCTGTAGAGCACTTTCTCCTTCCACTCGGCCAAGGCGGCCGAAGCGAACAGAACAAGCGTGAACAACAGCAGGAAGCGAGATGCCAAGGGGAAAAGCTCTTTGTGAGTCATCACCACCGTCTCCAAAGCCGGGATTCCAGCGTGCCGGAAGCAGGAACAGCGCGGGTTCCGGCGATCGTACCTCCGTTTTCGGTTGGCGTCCACATAGAAGATTCTCCTGCTAGTGACTGCTTCCGGCTGGGGATTCATAACCCGCCTGCGGGAGCAAGCCAAAGGCTATTTGATAACTGCCCACGAACTGCTGCCCCCCACACAACCATAGATGGTATTGGTCCCCGAACCTCCTGAGGTTCTGGAGTACAGAGAGCCGACCGCGCAACTGGAGTTAGAAGGCGCGCCAGCTCCGACTTGCCACTGCGGTGCCGCCAGACTGGTGGTAAACCGAGAATACCCGATAGGGTTGGAGTTTCCGTTAACTGGTTCGCCGACGATATACATACCCACGTGTGCATCTGGGATAGTCGTGCCGGTGAGGTCATCCAGAATGCTGTTAGTCGCGTTCGATTTCGTAACTCCAAGAATGGTCAGGTCGCTAACGTTTGCACTCGTTGGGGGGCTGGCCCATGCTTTCACCAAACACAAAAGCGGGTGCCCTGCCCTGCTCGCGTTCTTTGCGAGAGGGCGGGGCTGTGATATCTCTTCGGTCCCCGGGGCATGGGGACGAGATTACTTCCTTGTGCGAACTTCCGCTGTGACGGACGAACACCCTTTAGGGCTCAAAATCCACCAGCCTTACGTTACGGAAAGGCCTCTAAAAGCCCCGCCCTCTCGCAAAGAACGCGAGAAGGACGGGGCACCCGCCTTTTGTGTAATGGAAGGTGCGGGGCATCCCGGCGGAGGCAATAGAGACTTCCTCCTTCTATGCTTTCGGTCCCTTGCAGCTTTTTGCTCAACCCCCTATACTTCGTGTTTTAGGCTGTTTTCGGCCCGGCTGTAGGAGGGGCCGTCCCCTGCGGAGTAGAAGTTACCGTCCCAAAAACCCAGGCGAGCGTTCCGTTTGGCAACCGTCGCCCTACCCCCGGGTCACGCATGTGACTCAGAGGGCGAAGCTGTAGGTGTGGACTTGTAACTTGGATGATCAAGCTTCCTCCCTCGTATGCTACGCAACCTAGAGTGGCAGCTCAGTTGCTGGGAAGCAGTTGACCCTAGCCTGCTACATAAGACCCAACCGCACTACACTAGGCGTAACCCGATGAAACTAGGCACGATGAGCGAGCGCGGTAGAGGTACCGGGAGGAACTTTTGAGTAGAAATTTTGAACTCTTTCGCCAGCTGGGCCGAGTGCAGGAGATTCTGCAGGAGCCGGAGAAGCCATCGCCTGCGCTGGTGGAAGAACAGTTGGTCGAGTCTCTCCTTCCTACCACAACTTTTGCCGCCCAGGGCAACGTGCGGGAGGAGGTTATCAAGCTTGTACGCAATCTGTTTTTCGTGCCGGGGGCTGAGGCTCCCCGCCATGTGGTTTTTGCTGGGACCGAATCCGGCACTGGCTGCAGCTGGATTTGTGCTCACACCGCAGAAGTCCTGGCCGCGCAGGTTCGCGGATCGGTATGCCTGGTGGACTGCAACCTGCGCGCCCCAAGCCTGCACGAGCGATTCAATGCGCCCAACCATCACGGACTCAGCGACGCCCTGGCCAGTTCTGATTCGATAGAGCCTTACTTGCATCGGCTGTCGCCTTCGAACCTGTATCTTCTGAGCTCGGGCTCGGTGCAGGAAGGGGTTGAGGCTTTGCTGGCATCGGACAAGATGCGTTCCCGCGTCACCGAACTGTATGCGCAATTTGATTATGTGCTATTCGACGTGGCATCGCTGAAGACTTGCAACGATGGGGTCGTGCTGGGACGTTCGGCGGATGGCATCGTTCTGGTCCTGCGAGCCAACTCGTCGCGGCGCGAAACCGCCCTGAAGGCGGTGCAGGAACTGAAGGCCACCAAAGTCGAAGTGCTCGGAGCGGTTCTGAACCAGCGAACCTTCCCGATTCCCGATGCCATCTACAAGTACCTTTGAGTAGCGAACCGGGGCGCAGATTGACGGGTTGCGGCAAGGCCGGTAAACGTCGTTTCCTTGGGTGCATTCAAAAAGGGAGTGCCAAATAAATTGAGCGATCGTTCGAGGCAGGACAAGCAAACGACGGTACGAAACACGAACGCGCAAACCGGCGAAGTCCCGAAAGGACGATTCCGTTATGTTTTGTCCAAAACTATACTGCGCGTGCCACTGGCATGGGTGCGGCATACCGGGCTGCGACCGGCTGACGTGTTTCTTGGTTCGTATCCGCGGTGTGGACGTACCTGGGCGCGCTTTGTTCTTCATGAGATCCTGACCGGCCGCGAATCCAGTTTCGAAGCGGTGAATAGCACCCTGCAAGGGGTTTACGGTTTATCCCATGGAATTCCGGTTTTGCCGGGTGGCGGGCGCGTACTCAATACCCATGAGGCGTATCGCAAGGAATATCGGCGGGCTGTGTGTCTGGTTCGCGATGCGCGCGACGTGGTGCTCTCGGAATACTCCTACCTGACGTCGCTGGGCTATTATCGTGGGACTTTCGACGAGTTCATCGCCGGGTTTGTTGGGAAAGGCAGGCGGGTCAATAGCTACGGGCCTTGGCCCGATCACGTGACTTCGTGGCTGGATTCTCCGATCGCGGGTACGGCAAATTTTCTGCTGGTGAAATACGAGGATCTCCGCCGCGATCCGGAAGAGTGGTTTGAGCGCATCAGCCAGTTTCTGGGTGTGCAGCTCTCCCGGGAGAAGATTCATCAGGCTGTGGCCAACAACTCGCTGAAGCAGATGCGGGAGAAAGAGCTGAGCCAGCCGGTGTTGCCGATGAACAATTTTGTGCGCACCGGATCGGTTCAAGGCTGGCGCGGAAAGTTGACCGAGCCTCAAATAGAATTGATCGAGAAGTACGCGGGCAGTGTGCTGGTCCGGTTAGGGTACCCGCTCTATGCAGGGTCCGCGGAGTTGGTGGCTGCTCCCATGTCCAGTGCAGTCCGGTAAAGTAGAGAAGCTGCGCATCCGATGAACGTTTTCGCCAAAAACCAGAATTTGTGGCAAGGTTCCGCGGCCGTGCGCTCGGGCACCTTCCTGGCCGGGTTTGCTGTGCTCGGCTGGTTTCTGAGCATGGCCTTCTTCCAGCTGTTTGCGCGCTTCGGGGTTGCGGGGACGACGGCGCTGGTGGTGGCCGTGCCTTTGGCGTTCATCATTGGCATAGGATCGCTGCCTGATCTTTTTAGTGGCATAGGTTCCCTAGCCCGGAGGTTCGGGTGGCGGGAGTGGCTATGGGCGTTGCTGTTCATCAGCGCCATGACTTTTGAAGTGAGCAACGTTCACGAGACCCTGAATGCGCCGATGGCCGGGAACAAGTGGGTGCTTTTGCGGCTGGGGACCGAGTTCATGGTGTTTCTGCTTATGGGTTGGCGGGTGGTTTCGGGCAGGAGTTCGCTGAAGTACTTATATAGCGGACTTTGCGGATTCATGGCGCTGTATTGCCTGATCTCGCTGCTGTCGACGGCTTGGTCGATCGTCCCATTTTTCACTTTTTTCAAATCCGCGGAGTATTCCCTCGACGTGATCGCGGCCGCTCTTATCTTCGACTCCACCCGAACTTCCGAAGACTATGTGAAGGTGCTGAACTGGACTTATGTTGTGTACGCGATGGAAACCGGCTCGGCGTGGGTTCAGGCGGTGGTTTCTCCGGCTACGGCGTGGGATGACATGGGGAGGTTGTCGGGCACGTTTCCCATGGTCGGCGCCAATGGGATTGGAACGACCGGAGCTATTCTTACGCTGGTGGGCATTAGCCGCTTACTCTGGCGTGACTCCCGAGGAACGAGCCGGGCGTGGTACTGGGCGGTGGTGTGTTTCGGAGTCGCTTCCATGGTCGTCTCCCACACTCGTCACGCGATTTTTGGATTTATTCTCGGACTGGCGGTCATCCTGATTCTGACGAAGAGGAAATGGATTCTCTTTGCCCTGGCGTCGCTTGCGACTTCTCTGCTTGCGCTTACTTCGGCGGGCGGCGTGGTGGCTACGTATTTGCGGCGCGGCCAGGATAATGACGCACTCGGCGGATTGAGCGGCAGAACCGATTTTTGGTCATACGCCTGGGAGCAGCTTAGCCACCACCCCTTAACTGGACTTGGGGCTTACGCCGGCGGCAGGTTTGGGGTGTTGGAAAAAATCGGCCGAATCGATACTGGGTCGTTACACAGCGATTGGGTGGAAATCCTCGTGGGTACCAGCTTCTGGGGGTTCTTCGCCATGTTGGCAGCAGTGATTGGGACCGGCTGGTTTTTACTCCGGGGCAGATTCTCGTTGCGGTTGAGCGCCCTGGAACGGGACCTCACGGTGGAGTGTATCGCAATTATGTCGATGTTGACGCTGCATTCGATTTTCAACGACGAATTGGCCTGGCATCCTCCGCTGATGTTCTTATCCCTGCTCGGCTTTGCTGAGCTGCTACGGCGCAAGCTCAGAACTCTCGACGCCAGCTTCCCGGCGCGAGCCGGAACTTTCTCCTCGCAACGATCCGCTCTGCAAGAACTGGGCTAACAACTCCGGCTGAATTATTTCAGCCTCAACTCTCGCCCCGATAGGATATCCGCAAGCATTAAGATAGACACTTCTGGCAGACCACGATAGTGGTGTGTCGATGCGTGAAGGTGGAGGTAAACCAGTGCCCAATGAAACTCTTGTCCGTCCATCCGACAACCAGTTAAAAGATACTTTCAAGCGCGAGCATCAACGCACTCATGGAGTGATGGTGCTGGCGCGGAGGTACACTCCGTTTTGGACGCGTCGCGCCTTGCGTGTGCCTTATCTGGTTGCGCTTGATAGTTTGGACGCGATTCTGGGTAGACGCGATCCGTTGGTTCCGCCGCGCTATTTGAACTACGCGGGCTTTGCCGGCTACCGGGCTACCGGGCTGGAGTTTCTGGGATACTTCAAGGGACTGTGCGGTTTGCAGCCGAACCACCGGGTGTTGGATATCGGTTGCGGCATTGGCCGCATGGCGGTCGGACTCACGGGCTACCTTTCGAAGGCTGGCTCCTACGAGGGCTTGGACATTGTTCCCAGTGGCATTCGCTGGTGCCAGAAAAACATTACGCCGCGGTATCCGCAATTCCACTTTCAGGTTGCCGACATTTACAACAAGCAATACAATCCCGGCGGGAAGTACCAGCCTGCCCAGTACCGCTTTCCTTTTCCGGGTGAGGAGTTCGATTTCATTTACCTGGCGTCGGTTTTCACCCATCTGCTTCCGCTTGACCTCGAGCACTACATGGCCGAGGTGTCGCGCATGTTAAAGCCTGGGGGGAAATGCCTCGCCACTTACTTCCTTTTGGACCCCATCGCCCGGCAGGAAATGGAGTCGGGCAGGAGCGCCATCAACTTTGAGTTTGCCATGGATGGATTTTGGACCAACGATCCCGTGACGCCGGAGACGGGCGTCGCCTACGATGCCAATGTTATCGAGCCTCTGCTGCAGCGGCAATCGCTGCATCATGAGGCAACCCACTATGGCATGTGGAGCGGGAGGAGTGACACTAAGCTTGCTTACCAGGATATCGTGATTGCCGCCAAACCAGCGCGGTAGGTGCCAGGCCTGCGACATTTCGCCTCCAGCGATTCAAAAAACCTCAACGACATCCCTCGCTACTGGTCGTAATTTCCTGTCGTCCAGTACACCGCCCGCGATGTTATCCTTCCGGGTGCCTTCTCGGTGCCAAGCCCTCCGCCACGACCCCATGAGTGCCCGATCTCGTCCGCTCAAGTTACTCCCATACCTGGCGTCCGCTGTTTGCTGCTTTCTGTTTGTGGCTTCAGCGTTCGCGAACAACCCCATTCCTACCGTTGTCGGTCCGCCGGTTCCGCAGGCAGTCGTTCCCGGCAGTGGTGGATTCACCCTCACAGTCTATGGTGCAAACTTTGTCTCGGGTGCGGTGGTCAATTGGAATCGCAGTCCGCGCTCGACCACGTTCATCTCAGCTAGAGAATTGAAGGCGCAGATTCTCGCTTCGGACATTGCTGAGCCGACTGCGGGCTATATTACGGTGACCAATCCACCGCCGGGTGGAGGGGTTTCGAGTTCGAGCTATGGCCTCGTAGAGGTGCATACGCCGACGGCCACGATTGTTGCCGACAAACCCCACGTGTACTTCAGGGGCGGGGGACCATGGGTGGTGCTTACGACTGACTTCAACAATGACGGCATTCCCGATTTCATTGGGGAACGAAACGGCCACATTCTTACCATGCTGGGCAACGGGGACGGCACGTTCCGATTTGGTGCGGTCGCTCCCGGCCAATACTATTCGCCGGGTGCCATCGCCTATGGCGACTTCAACAGTGACGGCAACGAGGACCTAGTTTTTGGCGCAAATTGGAACGGGCCGCCATTCAAACTCCAAGTGGACCTGGGGGACGGCAATGGCGCGTTTCGGTTTGGCTCGCGTTCTCGTCAATTCAACGGACCGTCTCCCTATGGAATTGTTGTGGGCGACTTCAACCGCGATGGCAACCTCGACCTCGCCGCGATTACGTATACGCTGGACGTGTTCCTTGGCAACGGCGACGGGACCCTCAAACACTCGATGGAGTACTCCGTTGGAGTTCTTTACCTGGTCAGCGCCGATTTCAACGGCGATGGCATCTTGGATTTAGCCCTTGCGTGGGATCACGGTATCTATGTCATGTTGGGCAACGGTGACGGCAGCTTTCAGAAGCCGCGAACGGTTTTCTCGTCGACCAACTTCCTCGGCGGCTGCAGTTTTGGTCCATCCTTTTTCGTGACGGACTTCAACCGCGATGGCAAGGCCGATCTGGCGTACTGTGAGAGCGATTATCCGCAGAACAAGGGAAAGATTTGGGTCCTGCTCGGCAATGGGGATGGAACTTTCAAGAAGCCAACCTCCATCATTGTTCACCCCTATGCCGGAGATTTCTCGTTTGCCGCAGGCGACTTCAACTCCGATGGCAAAACCGACCTGATGGCCAACTACTGGACATCGGGTAATTTCAACCAGTCGGAAACTGACCTATTCCTCGGTAACGGGGACGGCACGTTTCAGCCCAAGAAGATCATTAATCTGCCAGGGCAGCCGTATAACGCTGAATTAGGGATCGTGCCGGCAGATTTTAACTCTGACGGATTGTTGGACTTCATCTTCCAGCAGCCCGGAGACGTTGTTGTTTTCACGCAAAGATAAGCAGTAGCCGCGCGGGACTCAAGATTCGTGGAGGAGTGCAAAATGCGCACGGAAAGAACCCTCGTTACCAATCATTATTTCCTCGGAACCGTCTTGTTTTTCCTCGGCTGCGGGTTGTTAGGGTCACCAACGACGGCGCAGGCGCAGTTCTGCCAGTCAACCCAGGGTTACAACATGGTATGGGGCACGTGTCCCGGCCATGGGTTTGAAATAGTAGGCTCGCCAGGGGGCTGGCCCATGCTTTCACCAGACCCAAAAGCGGGTGCCCTGCCCTTCTCGCGTTCTTTGCGAGAGGGCGGGGCTCTTAGCTGACACCGCGGCGGCGGACCACCGGATACCACGCCAAGCTGCTCACGACGACGGCGGGTGTTGAGGGTGGCCCACCTATTCCGATTTGCAACTCTAAATCACACATAAACCCACGCAGCCGCAAGAAATGCAAGATTTCGCAGCCGGCCCACTTTCCTCATTGACTGCGCTCTTAGACTCAGATAATCTTAATTCAAAGCACATTGCCTTTAAGATAACACTCGATCTTTGACAACCTGACCCAGGCGACTGCGTGGCTCGCCCCGCGCTCCGCGAGTCTGACTTTCCGCCGCCCGTGAGCCGCGTAGCGGCGTAAGAACGCAGCCCACGGCCCGAGCCGTGGGAAAAAGAGTCCCAACAGACCAACCAGCCCCAGCGGGGCGAAAGACGGGCTCTCACCCAGGCAAGGCCGACGCTGGCCAGTTGAGGCTCCAGTTCCAAAATGGGACGCAAGACCTCGTAGCCCCGCCCGTAACTCCCATGTTCTCTAGATTTTGCGTGTAAGTCCTTAAAACTCAAAGATCTAGCACATATAGTCAATCTTTAGGTCCTTTGTTTTCTAGATTTTGCACACGAAAGGGGGGAGGGGGGGTACCCGGTACTAAACAGTAAACATGGTCCCATTTCGGGAAACGGCAAGCCGTTCAGCGATGAAGGATGACCCGTCCCTGGCTCCGGGCTATAAGAATGTCGATCCTCCTGATCGGATGTAATTTCCGGTCTATTCAGCACTTCGCGCCATCTGTACAGCCCGCAGCACTGCTTTGGCCTTGTTCATGCTTTCCTGAAACTCAGTGGCGGGATCGGAATCGGCCACGATGCCCGCTCCAGCTTGCAAAAAAGCGTGCTTGCCCCGCATCAGCATGGTGCGGATGGCGATGCAGGAATCGAGGTTGCCGGCGAAATCGGCGTTGAGCACGGAGCCTCCGTAGATGCCGCGACGCACCGGTTCGAGTTCTTCGATGATCTGCATGGCGCGCACTTTGGGCGCTCCGCTCAGGGTTCCGGCTGGAAAACTCGCGGCAAAGGCGTCGAGAGCATCCAGGCCCTCGCGCAATTTGCCTTCGAGCGCGGAGACGATGTGCATGACGTGAGAGTAGCGCTCGACGTACATCAGGTCGCGCACTTTCACCGACCCGTATTCGCTCACGCGTCCCAGATCGTTGCGGCCGAGGTCAACCAGCATGACGTGCTCGGCGCGTTCCTTCTCGTCGGCGAGCATTTGTTGTTCGAGGCGCGAATCTTCGGCTTCATCGCGCCCGCGCGGATGGGTTCCGGCAATGGGACGGTATTCCAGCTTGCTGCCGGTCACCCGCACCAGCATCTCGGGAGAGGATCCCAGCACGTGGGTATCGCCCATGCGCAGGAAATACATGTAAGGCGAAGGGTTCACCGTGCGCAAGGCGCGATAGATATCGAAAGGCGCAACCTCGGGGGAAAAATCCAGACGCTGCGACAGCACGACTTGATAAATGTCGCCGGCAGCGATGTACTCTTTGGCCCGTTCCACGGACTTCATGAATCGGCTCCGGCTGGTTCTGGCGTGAACCTTCAGCTTAGGCTTGCGCGATCTGCCAGAGTTCTGCCAGTGGGTTGAGCGCAGGCCGCGATCCAGTTTCTTCTCGAGAATCGCGATATCGGCAAGTGCACGATCGTAGGCCTGTCTGGGTCTCTCGCGCGAAACATCGGCGCTGGCGATGATGTGAATTTGATGGCGCAGGTGATCGAAAGCCAGCACGCGATCGAAGAACATCAGCATACAATCGGGCAGGGAAAGATCGTCTTTCGCCTGCTCGCCGATTCTCTCCAGTTGGCGAACCGCGTCATAGGCGAAATAGCCAACCGCGCCAGCGGTGAACCGTGGCAGGCCAGCAAACGTAGCCGGACGGTGCTGCCGGAGCAATTCCTTCAACATGGGCAGAACGCTGCTGCCCTTACGCCGCTCACGCGCCCTGCCGCGTTGCAGCACGACATCCTCGCCGCGGGCCTGCACCTGCAAGTAAGGACGCGCCCCCAGGAACGTGTAGCGCCCGATTTGCTCTCCGCGCTCGATGGATTCCAGCAGAAAGGCGTTAGGCTCGTTGGCCGCGATAGCGAGAAAAGCAGAGACCGGGGTCAGCAGATCGGCGGTGACCGACTTGACCACCGGGATCAGCGTGAACTCGCGGGCCAGGCGCGAAAACTCCTTGTAATCAGGGCGTAGCAAGGTGCGGTCGGTTAAACCCTTTCAGCGGGAATCGCGGCTCCCTTATTATAAAGGGAGGAGTGCCGCGCCAGAGTAACCCGTGTAACCAGCGAATGAATTGACGGATTCGACGGCCCAGCGGAAGATGGAAGTTTAGCCAGCATCCTCTTATTGAGGGCGTATGCGAATCAAGTTCTGGGGAGTTCGCGGATCCACGCCCGCCCCCCAGCCGGAAAATATGCGCTATGGAGGCAACACCTCCTGCGTGGAGGTGCGCCTCGGGGACGCCCTCTACGTCTTCGACTGTGGCACCGGCTTCCGCGTGTTGGGACAAGCCTTGCGGCACGAGTTCAACGGACGACCGGTTTCCGCCCACGTTTTTGTCTCTCATTTCCATTGGGACCACATTCAGGGAATTCCATTCTTCGGTCCCCTTTACGACAACCGAGAGAACCGTTTCCAGTTTCATTCTTCGAGCCGGACACGCAACCTGAAGCGGGTGCTCGAAGAGCAAATGGCCGCGCCCTACTTTCCCGTCGGCTTGACTGAAATGCAGGCGCACCAAAACTTCTACGATCTGGGGGAAGGTCGCATCCAGTTGGGGGACGTAACCTTGGAGACCCTGTGGTTAAACCATCCCCAGGGCTGCATGGGCTTTCGACTGGAAACAAAAGAAGGGGTCATCGTTTACGCGACCGATAACGAGCCTGGGGACGCGCTATTCGACAAGAACGTGCGCAAGCTCGCGGCGGGCGCCGACGTCCTGATCTACGACGCGCAGTATCTTCCCGAAGAATACGAACGCAAACGGGGCTGGGGACACAGCCATTGGCGCGAAGCCATCAACGTGGTCACGGAAAGCGGGGCGAAAGAATTGATTCTGTTCCATCACGATCCCGATCATGACGATGTGTGCATCGACAAGGTGGTGAAGGAAGCCCGCGACTACTATCCCCGACTGCGGGCCGCGGCCGAGGGCATGCAGATCGAAGTATCGGCCAAGCCATCTTCCTAGACCTTCGAGTCTTGTCCCTACCCTTGTGTCTTTGAATCCTGGATTACAATGAAATTGCGAGCCAGGCGGATACTACTGCGAAGGGGGCCGTGAGTGAGTCAGTTCTCAGCACCGTGGCCACATGTGTCGGTGATTTCGATCGTCGATATTCTGCTGGTCGCGATCATCATTTATGAATTTCTCGCCCTGATCAAGGGTACGCGCGCCTCCCTGATGGTTGTGGGCGTGACCGGGCTGGGGTTGGCTTTCTATTTGTCCCGGCTGGGCAACCTGGCTGCGCTGAACTGGCTGATAAGCACGCTGCTTCCTTATACAGTGTTCGCCCTGATCGTGGTTTTTGCCGCCGAGATCCGGCAAGGTTTGGCGCGGCTGGGGCGGGGACTTACACTGAGTCGTACCACGGGTTCGGAGGCGGACGCTTACGACGACATTGTGCTGGCCGCGAACCTATTTTGCCAGAACCAAACCGGCGCTCTGATCATTATCGAGCGCGAGATTGGTTTGCGTACCTATATCGAAAGCGGAGTTCCGCTCGACGCACGGCTTTCCTACGATCTGCTGGCGACCATCTTTCGACCGAGCGCTCCCCTGCACGACGGCGCGGTGATTGTGCAAAACGATCGCATTGCCGCCGCCGCCTGCTTTCTGCCGCTGTCCATGAATCCGGTACTCTCAACTCAACTGGGAACGCGGCACCGCGCGGGCATTGGCGTAACCGAGGAAACCGATGCCATCGCGGTAATCGTTTCCGAGGAGACCGGTAGCATCAGCCTGGCAGTTTCCGGAAAGATTGAGCGTGATCTGAGTGTCGACCAGTTGCGCGACCGTCTGGGAGAATTGTTACGGCGCTACGTGCCTCCGTCGACACTGCCCACGCCAATTTCGAACGGCAGCGAGGCATCAGAGGATTCTGAGCCGGAGCGAGGTCCTCAGCCCCGCCTCACGGATTCGCGTTTGGACGACTCGCGTTTGAACGACTCACGTTTGAATCGGGGAGCGGATCGTTAGCCCATGCGCGACTTCCTGCATCGCCACGTGCTTCACAACCTGGGATTGAAGCTGATCTCGCTTGCCCTGGCCGTGGGCTTGTGGCTGGCGGTGGCGCGCGATCCCGTGGCCGAGGTCGCGGTCGATGTGGCCATCGAGTTCCACAATATCCCGCAAAATCTGGAGATCAGCTCGGAGAGTATCCCACGGGCGCAAATCCGGCTGCGCGGTCCGGAGCGAGTGGTTCGCCACCTTCAGCCTTCCGACGTTTATGCCGAAATCGAACTGGGCGGCCTGAAGCCCGGCGAGCGCACCTTTGATTTGACGGCGCAGCAGATTCACCAACCTTTGGAGCTCGAGGTGGTGCAAGTAGTTCCCAGTCAGTTCCATCTCAGGTTCGACACGCGGCTGACTCGAGAGGTCCCGGTGCAAGCGCGGGTTGTGGGCACGTTTGCTCCCGGCTATGGCATACAGCGGGTCGAGGTCGATCCTCCGAACATCACCATCAGCGGGCCGAAGAAGCACGTAGAAGCCGTGGAGTCGGCGATCACGGATCCGGTGGACGTGAGCGGGGCGATTGATCGGGCAACTTTCGCCAGGCACCCCTATGTTTCCGATCCTCTGATCCAGGTTGCGAGTCCCGATCCCGTACGGATCACGGTCATCATGCAGAAAGCTCCCATCTCCGGCAGCGGCGCTCCGTCCGCGAAACCAGAATGACATCCCCGACACGACAGCTTTTCGGAACCGACGGCATTCGCGGCGTAGCCGGCGAATTTCCTTTAACTTTGGAAAGCACCTATCTCATAGGCGGGGCGCTCGGTCATAACTTGATTCGCAGTGCTCCACACGCCAGGGTTGTGATCGGACAAGATACACGAGAATCGAGCAGCTGGATCGCGGACCGCGCGCTGCTGGGACTCGTTTCCAGCGGTTGTGAAGTCCACAGTGCAGGTGTGATTACGACACCGGGGGTGGCCTACCTCGCGCGTTCCCGCAACTATGCGGCCGGCGTTGTGATCTCAGCTTCGCACAATCCCTGGACCGACAATGGCATAAAAGTTTTCTCCGGCGATGGATACAAGTTGCCCGACTCGCATGAACTTGCCATCGAGAAGGAAATTTTCGCCCTGCTGCAGAATCCTGAACGTCATGTGCCGGTGTCTGTGAAGCCTGTTGCCAGCTTGCCCGGCGACGCGAGTCTTCGGCATGCGTACGTAGAATGGCTGGCGCACAGCGTGAAGACCGATTTGAGCCGGTTAAGAGTTTTGGTGGATTGCGCCAACGGCGCGGCCACGGCCGAAGCTCCTGAACTGTTTCGCGCTTGCGGCCTTCAGGCAACCTATCTGAGTGCATGCCCCGACGGGAAGAACATTAACGATAATTGCGGGGCCCTCCATCCAGAAACGCTGGCCAGAGCAATCGCTGAGAACGTGGGGCAATTCGATTTAGGCGTCACCTTTGATGGCGATGCCGATCGCGTATTGTTCAGCGACGCAAATGGTCGAGTGGTCAATGGCGATGCCGTCCTTTTGATAGTCGCCCGCGACATGCAATCGCGCGGCGTTCTCACCGGTTCCACGATTGTCGCCACTACGATGTCCAACATGGGGTTGGAAATCGCATTGCGAAAAGCGGGCATCCGCTTGCTGCGCGCCAACGTTGGCGACAAGTACGTGCTCGAGGAGATGCTCAAGACCGACGCGATTCTGGGCGGCGAGCAGTCCGGCCACATCATCTTCCGCGACGGAGAAGCGACCACGGGCGATGGCCTCCTCACGTCTTTGCGAGTGATGGAAATCATGGCGCGAAGCGGCAAGTCTCTGGCAGACCTGATCGGCGACCTTAAAGTCTTTCCGCAGACAATTCAGAATATTCGGGTTCGCGAAAAGATGCCGTTTGCTCAAGTGCCCGAAATCCAGCGTACGATTGAAGCAGCCGAACGCGAGCTCGATGGCAACGGGCGCGTGGTCGTCCGCTACTCGGGCACGGAAGCACTCGCCCGAGTCATGGTGGAAGCGGAGTCGGAAGAAAAAATGCGGACGCTGGCGGGAAACATTGCTGGCGCAATCAAGACCGCGCTGGGAACCTGACGATCATGTGGAAACTCGCGTGGGGACGGGTCTTCGAGCCCTCGAGGTCGAGCAAAGCTCGGCAGGGCTGTCTATGAAAACGCTGTTGTCCAACGTTGCTGCGATATGGAATCTGCTCCTGCTGCTAGCGGCGATCGGCACCCTTGCCTGGTTCTTCTATTGGTTTGGTTTACGAAGGCTCATCCGAGCCCGAAGGATGGCGAGCTCCCGCGACCGAAGAATGCTTCGGGAAGCGGCGGAACGAGAAGTAGACCGGGAACGCCGTTGACTAGACTAGACGGTCTGCAGAAACTAAAACACACTTGTCATCCCGAGCGAAGCGAGGGATCTGGCTGTTTGCCGGTGGCGGCAATTCCGGTAGTGCAGGCAAGAACCTAAATCGCTCGGCTTCGCTCGGGATGACAGTTTGTTATGGGGATGAAAGGTTACTGCAAATCTCGCCAGTTCGTCCCAACTCCAATTTCCACCATCAATGGCACGGTTAGGGGATGAACTTTTTCCATCTGCTCGCGCACCAGGGTTCGCATTACTTCAATTTCAGTTTCTGGAACTTCGAAAACCAACTCATCGTGCACTTGCAGCGTCATCCTTGATTTCAGTCGCTGCTCGCGAAGCGCCGCATCGATGCGGATCATGGCAATCTTGATCAAGTCGGCTGCTGTTCCCTGCAATGGCGTGTTGACCGCCGTCCGCTCCCCGAAGCCGCGTAGGTTGGCGTTCTTACTGTTGATGTCGGGAATCGGTCGCACGCGCCCAAACAATGTTTTGACCTTCCCGTCACGGCGGGCTTCATCCAGAGTTCGGTCGATGAAAGCCCGCACGCCCTTGTATCGCTCAAAGTACGCGTTGATGAACTGCTTGGCCTCGGCGGGCTCAATCCCTAAGTTCTGTGAAAGCCCGAAAGCAGACAGTCCGTACACGATGCCGAAATTTACAACTTTCGCCTGTCTGCGGTGATCGGGCGTGACCATCAGCGGCGGCACGCCGAACACTTGAGAAGCGGTAAGGGTGTGTATGTCATCGCCGCGACGATATGCTTCGACCAGTAGCGGGTCTTTCGAGAAATGGGCCAGCAAGCGCAGTTCGATCTGCGAGTAATCCGCCGCCAGCAGCACATGACCCGGCTCCACAGTGAACGCGGCCCGAATCTCGCGGCCCAGTTCGGTGCGAATCGGAATGTTCTGCAGATTCGGATTCGCCGACGATAATCTTCCCGTCGCCGTGCCAGTCTGACCGAAAGTAGTGTGCAAGCGCCCGCTTGCGGAATTCAGCAAGGCTGGCAACGCATCGACGTAGGTGGATTTGAGCTTGGTCAGTTGCCGGTACTCGAGCACCATCCGTGGTACGTCATGGTTCTCGGCCAATCCCTCAAGCACGTCGACTGCGGTCGAAATCGTCTTCCCCTTGCCATACTTGACCGGCTTGGGCAGATTCAGTTTGTTAAACAGAACATCGCCCAATTGCTTTGGCGAACTGATGTTGAACTCGCACCCCGCGCACTCGTAAATCTCTTTCGCCTTGGCGTCGATCTCGCGTTCCAGGCGCGACGACATCTCCGCCAAAGCCGCGCGGTCGATTTTGACCCCGGCGTGTTCCATACGCGCCAGCACGGGCACCAGTGGCAGATCGATTCCTTCATATAGCTTGAGTAGCCCGGCTTCTTCCACGTCGCGGCGCAACGCCGTTGCCAGCCGCCCGGTGATGTCAGCCGCTTCGGGAAGTGTCCCGCTGAGCTTGAGGTTGAAACGCCGCAGGGCCACATCGGCTAAACGGTGTGATGAGTAGGTCGGATCGAGCAGGTAGGAATACAACATCGGATCATGCCGCACGCCTTGCAGCGCGATCCCTTGCCGCTCCAAAACGTGAGTCGTCGCTTTGTAGTCGTGAATGGCTTTGGGCAGGCTCTCGTCTGCCAGGGCAGACTTCAGCTTCGACCTTGCTTCTTCTGTCTCGGCGTTGACGGTGGCCGCGATGCCATGCGCGGACGAGATCGCGATATCCCGCGGACGCTCTCCCAGTAGAGGCTCCGACGTGAGCGGCAACATGCGGTTTTCCGATTCTTCCTCTTCTACCTCCTGCTCTTCGCCAACGCTTGATTCTGCTTCCACGGCGACCGCCAGCGCCCCTCCCGCCGGAATGCCCTTTAGCACCGCCTCCACATCCGCGGCCGATTTTGCCTCGCTGTAATGCGCATTGCTCACCTCAACAACCGGCAGCAACTCCTTCAAAAGCGAAGAGAACTCCAGTTCGGTAAAAAGAGCGCGGAGCGCTTCGAGGTCCGGCTCGCCCAGCTTCATCACATTCACGTCCAGCTCGATGGGCACATCGCAATCGATGGTCACCAGCTTTTTGCTGAGCAGGATGTTGTCACGATTGTTCTGGAGCGATTCCCGATAAGTCTTCTTCTCGACTTCCGCTGCGCGATCGAGCGCCTGCTCGACCGAGCCAAAGCGCTTGATCAGTTCAACCGAACCCTTGTCACCGATTCCTGGGGCGCCGGGAATATTGTCGATGGAATCACCGCGCAAGGCCATTACGTCGATCACGCGCGCGGGAGGCACTCCCAGGATTTCCTCGACCTTGGCGGCGTCGCAAATCAGGTTGTCTTTGGGCGGATTCAGAACCAGAACCCGGTCGTTCACCAATTGCAGCATGTCTTTGTCACTCGACACCACGTACACGGAATACGATTGCGCCACGGCCTTGCGCGCCAGGGTGCCGATCACGTCGTCTGCTTCGTAGCCGCCGAGCTCGAGGATGGGAATGCGGTACGCTTCCAGCGCTCGTCGAATGTAGGGCAACTGCTGCGCCAAGTCTCCAGGCATCTCTTTGCGATTGGCTTTGTAGCCGTGGTACTCGATTTCCTGGAAAGTTTGCGTCTTCAGGTCAAACCGGCGCACGCTGGTAAGGCCTTCGGCCTGCTGATCGCGGAACGTGGGTGCAGCTACATCAAACACCGCCGCCAGATATTGCGGGGAAAAATCATCGCGCAACTTCCGCAACATGTTGACGAAGACATACGTTGCTGCCGTCGGCAAGCCCGTCTTGGTGGACATCCCGCGCTGCCGCGCCATGGCGTGATAGGCGCGGAAGATAAAGGACATGGTATCGATCAGGTAAATGCGTCCCGCTTCGCCCGCGACAATCTTCGGCTTCTGGGCGGAAGAGGGCGTGTCCGGCACAGCGGCGATGGCCGCGCTCTCGCCCACAGTAGACGGGGATTTCTTTCGGGGAGACAACAGGTTAGTTTAGCAGCAGGGATGCAGGGACGCTCGCCCTCGCCGCGGCAGGTAGTGTCCTATTAGTCGACAGGCTCTCTTAACGGCAGTGCTTAAGCCCTCTCCCGCCACCAGCTTTAGTGCGTCGTGAGCCATCAACGCACTAATAGGACACTACCCCGCGGTAGAGACGTAGCTAGCTACCTCTCTACTGAAAGCTCACGGTGAAGTCAGCCTCGACAAACTTGATCTTTGTCCCGCCTGCAGGTTTGCTAAAAACCAGATGGTAGGTTGTTGGCTCAGCATACGTTGTTGGAAGGCGCCAATCCACTATTTGATTGTGCGCAGGATCCAGCTCATAGGTCACGCTTTGCGGCGGGCCGTGCAGAAACTGGTTGAACTCTTGTTCATTCAGCAACATCACATCTACGTCGGCGGTACTGTTAGTTGTGGAGTCGGGGTCGCTTCGCTTGGTAAATGACCGGAAGGTGCCGCGCAATCTGGTGCTGTTCTGGTGCGGCGGAACTACGAACAAAAACTGCGTATATTCGCCTACCGAGAACACTTTGTGCACAACATTCCTGGGTGGCGGCGCTTCGATGCGAGCCGGGGTGACCGTCAGTGGTTCTAGCGGCTCTTCGGGCCGTAGTTCCTCGGATGGGGCGACATTTCTCGTGCAACTGCAGATCACTAACAACAAAGCAAACATTAACAGCCACGCGGGCGAGGTTCGCAATGCCGGCTTCTTGAATGCTGTCCGCACCCTTTAATTTTCTTACGACCACCCCTCTGGTGTACACGTGACCGAAGTCACCGGCTCGGTCTACCGTATTCAGTGGTGTAATGCAACCTAATCTCTCCGCAGGTGCGCTGCTCCGGCGAATAAACCACGCAGGTATCGAAGGGCCGGGAATACACGTGCAGGCTGACCGCTCTCTGGTTGAACTCGCGCGGATTGTATACACGGTGCACCGGTTCGAGAGGATCGACGGCGCAGGGATGGGTCGGGTTCATCTCCAGAGTTTCCGCGGTCTCCAGGATGCAGGTGCCTTCTTCCAGCTTCTGGGAAATCACACGATAGTTTTCGACCAGCAATCTGCCAATGGGCACGGCCATCCAGCAGTTCTGGTCCCGGTGATTATGGACCGAACTGCCCTGGCCAACCTCCCAACAGATCGCCATCAGTTCGAAAAGCGGCGTCTTGTCAATCAGATTTCGCGTGTAGTGCTGTCGATCCCAAGTCAAGTAAGGCGCCAAAGTATCCGGCGCGACCAGCATACTCTCGAGAAACTTAACGATCTGGTCGGTGCGGTCGAACGCGGCCTCAGGAAACTTTCTCAACTCCGACACAAAATCATTGATCGAAACTTGTCTAGACAGCGCTTGTATCTCCATGTTTCACCCCTGTGCGAGGCCTAGTATATCGCCTAAGGGAACTCTGACTAGATATGAATTCAGCCGCACGGGCGGCGACGCCTGCGCCCACATTGGGTCAGTTCACTCTACGAACATACAGTCCCCGTAGGAGTAGAACCTGTATTTCTGCTCAACCGCATGCCGGTAGGCTTCCATGACCGGCTCCTTTCCTCCAAACGCGCACACTAGCATTAGGAGTGTGGATTGCGGCAGATGGAAATTTGTCAGCAAAGCTCCCACCACCCGGAATTCATAGCCGGGATAGATAAAGATATCGGCCTCGCTGCTGCCTGCCGGCACTCGGCCGTCTACAGACTGCCTGGCCGCATACTCCAGAGTTCGGACGGTCGTGGTCCCGACCGCGACCACACGGCGTCCCGCGTCCACGGCACCGGTGATCTTGGTGGCTGCCTCCGTGGAAATTTGGTAAGACTCGCGGTGCAATCGATGATCTTCAACGCGATCTACCCGTACCGGTTGAAAGGTTCCTAAACCCACGTGCAGTGTGATCTCCGCCGTCTCAATGCCACGGCCTCGGATTCCCTCAAGAATCTCTGGGGTAAAGTGCAGCCCCGCGGTTGGGGCCGCGACCGAACCGCGCTCGCGCGCGTAGACAGTCTGATAGCGATCCCGATCGCCAGCGCGGTCTGGCCGGTCAATATAGGGTGGGAGTGGCACATGTCCCAGGTACTCAAGCAAAGCAAAGAAATCTCCTGCCGGACAAAAACGTATGCGGCGCTCACCGAAACTACCCCTGGCGACGATCTCGGCCTGCAGTTCTTCCTCAGGTCCAAAGAACAGCCGCTCGCCCACTCCAATCTTGCGCCCTGGGCGGACCAAGCATTCCCATTCGTTTGGGTCCTGCGATACTTGCCGGGTGAGCAGTACCTCGATCCGGCCCTTCAGAAAGTCGCGGGCTGCGGGGTTGTGCGAACTGACCGGCTGGGCTTTCGCCCCGCTTCTTCTGCCGTAGAGGCGTGCGGGAAAGACTCGCGTGTTATTGAACACAACCAAATCATCCGCCCGGAGCAGATCGGGAAAGTCGCGAAAGCAGCCATCGCGAAACCCTCCCGCGCATCGGCTTAGCTTGAGTAACCGGGAAGCAGACCGGTCGGCAAGGGGTTCCTGCGCGATCAGTTCCGCCGGAAGCTGATAATTGAATTCTGACACGAGCACGCTGGCTGATTATAAATTCGAAGACCTCGGCAGCTCATAAGCACATTTCACAACAAACGGATTGTGTTGAAGCAAGCGTCTGCGATACCATACGCCAACCAGCTTGGGTCCGCTTCTCCCCAGCAGCCCCTAAATTGAATGCCTAGCGAACGCCAACATCGACGCGAAATGGTTCTCTTTGGCCAGATGCTGCACCAACGCGGCTACGTTGCCGCCACCGACGGCAATCTCTCGGTTCGGCTTGATGAGGAGCGGATTGTGATCACTCCCACCGGTATGAGCAAAAGCATGCTGCGCCCGTCGGATATGGTCGTGGTCGACCTGGAAGGCCGCCGGATCGCCGGCAACCGAAATGTGTCCAGCGAACTTGCCATGCACCTGCTGGTCTACAAGATGCGTCCAGACGTGAAGGGCATTGTGCATGCCCATCCTCCCACAGCGACTGGCTTTGCCGCCGCCGGCCTTGCGCTCAACCAGCCGCTGGTGTGCGAGGTGGTTATCGGGCTAGGCTCCATCCCCCTGGCTAAGTATGGTATGCCCGGAACGGCGGAGCTTTCCGATGCACTGGAGCCCCTGATTCCAGAGTACGACGCCATCCTCATGTCAAATCACGGAGTCGTCGCATATGCTGACACCCTTCATCACGCCTACATGAAGATGGAGACGGTCGAGCACTTTGCCCAAATCGCTCTCGTAACCCATCTCTTGGGACGCCAACAGCCCTTGGGCGAAGAGGAAATCGAAAAGCTGAAGCTGGCGCGGATCAAATATCAAGGTGCCAGTTCCTCAATCCCAGGGCCTTGCAGCATTGCGGCCGGGAATCACGGCAGTCGTCCGCAGAGGAACGTAAATCCATTGCAGCCGGAGAACTCTACGCGATCACGAGACAAGGATTTCCGCAGCCCGCTAAAAGCTAGAAGCTAGAAGCTATCAGCTGTCAGTCATTGGCTCTTCGATTTTCGCTGAGAGCTGACGGCTGAAAGCTGACAGCTTCCTCTCACTCCCCTCCGATTCTGAACCGCATCCCCGCCCGGAAATTCGCACCCAGGGCCGGGTATCCGACTACTTCTTCGTAGTGTTTATCGAGAGCGTTCTGGAGCGTCACATAGGCCGTAACCCGCGAGGTGAGCGCGTACCAGCCGCCCATATCCACCCGCACGTAACCTGCGGCGTGATTGATGCCGAATCCAAAGAAATCCGAATCTGGCCGCCTCCCCACAAAGCTGCCGCCGAGATTCCCTCCCCATCGCCGTCCGACATAGGTGAACAGTGCAGTGCCGGAGTGCTTGGGACGGCGGATGAACGGCTGTCCCGTCGCCAGCAAGGGATCGCAAAAATTCGCCGCTGTGCAGAGAGGAGCCTGCAAAATCTGCGTCGAGGTGTAGGTGTACGCCGCGTTCAAAGACAATCTCGACACAATTTTTCCCTGCAGCTCAACCTCGGCCCCGTGGGCTAAGGACTCATCTACGTTCACGTATTGTCCGACGAACGTCGTGGGGCTGGAGGCAAATTCAATCTGATCGCGGAACAGGTTGTTGAAGTAAGTGGCAGTCAAAGCGTAGCGATTGCCGAACAGACCCTGCTGAATCCCCGCCTCGAAGGCGCGATTCGTCTCCGGCCTCAGGTTAGGATTCGGAACCGTAAATGGACCGCTGGCGAAAGACTCTTCGAGCAGCGGCTCTTTGATTCCGCTCGCATAGGAGAAGCGTAAGCGTGTGCCCGAGAATACATGGCCTCCGCGCAATGCTTGCAGAGTCATCGCCACGCGTGGCACGCCCTTGTTTCCAAAGCTGCCGTTGTGCACGAAGCGCGCGCCCGCGACCACCGACAACCGTCCGAGAGTGAGCTGTTGCTGGCCGTAGACCTCATGATTCAGCCGCAGACCGTGATCGATGGGCAGCGACAGCAAATCACCCACGAATCCATTTTCGTCTTCGAAGCGATAACCGACCGTGGTCTGCGCCCAGCTCCGCTCCACATATTCGCCCTGATATTCGAACCCCGCGCGATTGAGGTCCGCGATGCTGTGAAAAGGAAGATCAATGTTGCCAAAAGAAGGTGAAATCCGTCCGGGATCGATCACATTATCTACGTTCGTGCGTTGCTGATGGTACTCGAATCCGGTGAAACGATGCTGCCATCGCGAAGGCCCGATAATGCTGAGGTCGACGCTGCCCAATGTGTCGTTCAGCCGGGCGAACTGGTCCAGATCCGGCTGCATGAGCGGATTTCCGTTGAAATTCCACTCCCCCTGCACCCCGGTGAGGCTGTTCGAGTGGCGTCCGCGGATGCGCAGCGAGACGCGATCGTTAATCGCAATCCCGAAATTTGCGCCCTGCAGCGAATTCGAGTAATCGTCATTAGGGCCTTGCCCGCTGGTGTTGAACTGCTCCCCAAAGACGTTGTAGTCGAAGGGGCCGCGCGCTCCCGCGAAAGAAAGATAGCCATGCGCGGTTCCCAGATTTCCGCCGTCGGCGCCAAAACGCAGTTCCGGGACGGTGGTGCTGCCGGTGCGGGTCCAAACTTGCACTACGCTGGTCATGGCGTCGGAGCCATACAACGCGCTCTGCGCGCCCCGCACAAACTCCAACCGGTCCGCCTGCGCAAGTGGAAGGGTTCCGAAGTCAAATCTGCCGCCGGGCTCATTAACCGTCACTCCGTCGACGATCACCTTGTTGTAGCGAGAATCGCCGCCGCGCACAAACAGCGACGACAGCCCGCCCCGCTGCCCCTGAGTGTCCACGACCGCACCGGGCAAGAATCGCAGCGCGTCGTCGCTGGCGACAGGCTGCATGGTTTCCAGTTGTGCGCCGCTCAAGGTTTCGACGTCCGCACCCGCTGCTTCAGTAGGCACCGGCGTACGAGTCGCAGTCACCACCACGGTTTCTGCCGCCGGAGCGAGCCGTAGCTTTACCGTAACCAGTTCAGCGGAAGGCAAAAGATCGGCTGTCTCGGTGGCAAATCCCGGGGCCAGCACTTGCACTTGATAGCGGCCCGAAGCAACTTCGCGAAACACGACCAGCCCTTCGGCGGACGTGCTCGCCACCGCCGCGGGAGTCGCGCTGCCCCGTGGGATCAGCACAACCTGCGCCCCGCCCACCACAGCCGATTGGGGATCGATAACTTTGATTTTGATTTCGTCGGCCCAAGCTGCCGCCAGCAGGCAAATCACGCTTGGGAGAATTCGAAAGAACCGCATGCACGCCTCCTTTGTCTCGCGAAAGGGGTTGGTGGGGACGGTTCGCGCCAGTCTCCTGGCTTTGCGAGTGAGGACAGCTCTCACTGTCCGATGAATGCAGCCGGCCTTCCCAGGGCTAACCCAGTGACCGGCTGCGAATTTCCTCGCTTACAGTTGCGCGGCAGCGCGGGATTCTCACCCGCTTCTCTCCTCACCTCCGTCGATGAGGACGCGCGAACCAAAGAAGTTGAGAAAGAACGAAAAGCCACTTCCCGGATTCTGAAGCAGAACCAGGGAAGTGGCATTGTAACCCACTCAAGGCGATTTCTTCTACTGTACGGTTACGCTGACCGGAGCAGAAGGGATGCCGTTGGCGACCACCACCAGACTGCTGGCGCCAGTCTCCGCCCTTTTAGGAACATCGAAGTTGGTCGACACAATTTTCTTGCCGGTCGCGATCGCCATGGTGCTGTGATCGTGGGTACGCGCATAGAACACATGCTTGGTCGAGTTGTTGGTGATGCGCACCAGCGGATAGCTGCTGTTCATCTGCGCATCATCCCCATAAGCCGCGCCATGCGTCAGGCCGTTGAACTGAGTCCCCGAGATCTTGTAGGTGTTGCCACGGGTAACGCTGCTGGGGGCTGTCTTGATGGCGGGAGCCCATGCTGCCTGGAACGTTCCTTTGGCGGTGAAGATCTCGGCATCCATGTCCGCCCCAGTGGCCAAGGTATAAAGCACTTGACCGGTGGGAAGCACGAGCAGGCGCCCCGTGTAAGAAGTGTTGTTCTGGCCAGTCCCAGTGTTGTGCGGTGATGGGGTCGATTTGAATTTCGTTCCATCGAACTCATAGAAGGTAACCGGGGTTAGGAAAATGCCGGGGCTGGTCTCGCACAGGATGTTGCCATTCGGGAGGACAGCTGCGGGTGCGTCGGCCATATCGTTTCCATTGGGGAAATCCGGCCCCGCTGCCCACTTAGCCGTCTTTGGGTCAAAGATAGCAGTGTGGCCGGCGCCGTTACCATTCGCTCCCATCGCAAAAACGGAGCCTTCGGGCCGCAACAGGGCGGGCCCGGTTTCTTCCTGCGCGTTTTCCGACAGATCCACGATCGCACTCCCGGCGCTGGTCCAGTTGCTTGTCTTGGGATCGAAGATTTCCGTGTTTGGGGTATTTTGTGTATCCGCCAGCAGGACCTTGCCGTTTGGCAGCAACTCCATGCCTTCCTCGGCGTATGCGTCCGATTTGCCCGAGCCTTTGAGGGTCCAGGTTAAGCTCTTGGCATTGAAGAAGGCCGTAGCCGTGTCAAAGTTCTGCCCCAGCATGAGAGTACCGTTGGGCAGAACGATCGACGGAGAATCGCCGATTTCACTCCAGCCGCTAGGAGGATTGACGTTCGTCCATTTGTTCTTGACCGGGTCGTAGATAGCGCCGAGCGGTGTCTCCGCGCCTGGGCAACCAGAGCCGTTATACTCACCGCCTTCGACCAGCACTCGCCCGTCAGGCAGCACTTGCGAGGCGAAATACAAAGGCCCGTAGTCCGACGGCATGGAGGCTATTTGCGACCATGTACCATTCACGTAGCTTCCCGTCCGGTCCGGTGTAAGACGATGCCAGTTCGGCGAGCAGATTTCGTGCACGATGACCGTGCCATCGGTAAGCAGTAGCGCAGTATCGGTGAAAAATGTTGGTGGATGCTTCAAGCTTTGCCATTTTTGCGCACCAGCAATAGCAGACAAAGCCAAGCAAACGACGAGGGTGATTCCCCGCATTCTGAATCTCTTCATAATCTTGTCCTTTCCGCGATTATTTCCTCAGAGGCGGGTAGGGATGCGGGAGCCAACGCACATCGCCGCCACAGATGGGTTTGGTAGAGCGAACAAACAAATTCGCTGCCAAAAGTTACTCCGAGGGGGCGGTGAAAGTCAACGCTGGAATTGTAAAAAGTTCATCTTCTCCGCCGGACGCGGTGCGATCAGAAATGCATCTCGGGCGATTTTGGACATAAAAAACCACTCGCCTTTTCTCCCGGCACCGAGCCGGAAATAAGGCGAGTGGATGGAAGTGTCACTGATTGTTTTGTCGTTACTAGTTGACGGTCACCGAGCTCGGAGTCGACGGGATGCCGTTGGTGACTACTTGCAAACTGCTGGCGCCCTTTTCGATGGTGGCCGGCACAGTGAAGTTAGTTGATTCTGCCAAGCCGCCAGTCTGCACCCCAAAGCTGCTCGGGTTGGTTGTCTTGGCATAGAAAACGTGCTTGGTCGCATTATTGGTGATACGCACCAGAGCATAGTTGGTGGAATCCTGGAAATCATCACCGTAGGCAGCTCCATTGGTAAGGCCGCTGAACTGCGTGCCCTTAACCACATAGGTTTTTCCGTGCGTGAGCGTGGTCGGTACCGATGTGATCTTAGGCTCCCAGGCGCTAATGAAGGATCCTTTCGGAGTGAAGATCTCAAGGTCAGTGCTGAAGTCGCTGAACAGCAACTGGCCGCTGGGCAGTTCCAGGAGGTGTCCGTAGAAGGCGGCGTCGGTACTTGTGTTGGGTGGTCCGGCGATGTTCGTAAGTTTCGTCCCGTCCCACTCAAAGAAGGCGGCGCCGTTGCCAAAAACAGGCGGGCCGGTCATCACGAGGACTTTGCCATTAATTTCCACTGCGGAGGGAGCGTCGTCACAGGCCATAGCCACACCGTTAACCAGTGGGAAATCCGGCCCTGCCTTCCACTTCTTCGTCTTGGTGTTGTAGATCGCAGTGTGGCCGGGAGTGCCCGAGGGCGCGGCTCCGGCTGCGAAGACGGTCCCGTCTGGCCGCAATACAAGTGGGCCAACCTCTTGGGAACTGGGGTCTTCCAGGCGGACAATCGTGCTTCCGGCGCTGGTCCACTTCTTGGTTGCCGGGTTGAAGACTTCGGAGTTGGGAGCGTCGATTGCATCCACGGTCAAGATGTCCCCATTGGGCAGCAGGCCCCAGCCTTCCTCGTCAAAGCGGTCGACCTTGCCCGTGTTGGTGAGGTTCGTCCAGGTGAGGGTCTTAGGATTGAAGTAGGCCTGGTTGACCCCCTCGCAGCAATCCGCTTGCGTGTATTGTCCATTGGCCAAGAGAATGGCCTGAGCGTCGCCGATCAGACTCCACCCGGCGGGCGGTTTCACGGCCGTCCATTTGTTTTTCACCGGATCGTAGATCGCCCCGTCGTTAGTCCAGACCGCGGAGCCGTTGTTGTATTCTCCGCCCTCAATAATGTATCGGCCATCCGGCAATACCACGGAGCCGAAGTAGAAAGGACCATATTGTGTTCCGTTGATGACGGGAAGTGGAGCGATTTTTGTGATGGTTCCGTTGATGTAGCTGCCGGTCTTGTCGGGGGTCAGCTTATACCAATTCTGCGGGGTCGTGGTTTGCTCTTCATGCAGCAGGACGGTACCATCCGTCAGCAATGCGATCGCTCCTATAGGGGCAGCGGATGGATGGTTCAGGGGGTGCCACTTCTGTGCACTCGCGATACCGGCCAAGGCCAGCAAGGCGAGCAGTGAAATTCCGAACTCTTTCAATCTCTTCATAGTATTCTCTTGTCCTCTCCTGGTTTGGGGTCCTCTATAGGCGGATTCGGACGGGGGAGCCGCAGAACGTCGCCGCCACAGATGGGACTTGCGAATCGATCAAAACACTCGCCGCAAGAATCTACTCGGAGACGGCTGTGAAGTCAATGTGGCCTTTCTTCTCCTAACCAGTGAGCCTCAAAACCCATGCCGGCGCGGGGGTCCGCGCCCCTGCGTCCGTCGCCTGCGCATCCCTCTCAGGAAGGCGTAGAATGCTGGCATGATTCCTCAGGATCTGCTGGACATCTTGGTTTGCCCGGTATGCAAGAAGCCACTGCTGCTCAAAGAAACGGGAGAAAGCCTGAAGTGCGCCGAATGCCGCCGCGTCTACCCGGTTCGGGACAACATCCCGATTCTGTTGGTCGACGAAGCCGTCACCGACCCCTCCTGATGGCATCAGGACAGGCTTCTGGCTTCTGGCTTCTGGCTTCAGACTTCAGGGTTCAGGCGTCAGGCACCGCCCCCCCAAGAAATCTCGATTTTCACGCTAATTCTATAAAGACCTAGCCTAGCCAGAAGGCCCGAAGCCTGGAGCTGTCCCGCGCCTCCGAGAGCCGTCCCGCTCTGGGCACGTCCTGCGCCCTTTTCCGTACCAGAACGACACCTTGTGTCAACATTTCGAAACGAAGTCGGCTCCATCCCGCCCTCACCGGGCCGCGACCGGCCTCTTCAATTCACCGCAACTTATTGCCCCAACGTGAGTTTAACTAAATACAGGACTTCGGTACCCGGCATTTCTTAAGCTGCTTGCGGAGCGGCAACAAAATTGCAAGCAACGTAAGCAGCTGTAACGGAGTCTAATAGGCTAAAGGCAGTCCAGGGTCGGAGGTGAAACGGCCATGAATGAAAGATTTAGAGAGAGATTTTCCGTTACGGAGCTGACGGCTTTGCGAAATGACCTGTTGCAGGGTGGTTTGATCGATTCCCGCGAGGCCGCCGAACTGTTGCAAGTGTTCCTCATGGGAAGAGGTTACGGGGTTTCGCCGCAAGCCGCTTTTGATGCCGCTGGCCGCGTAGAAATGTCCGGCTGCTCCATCCCCGTATTGCAGTCCGAACTCGAGAACCTCGCGCTGGTGATGTAACCCTGCGGTGCAACGTTTTGGCTCCCGCCGGAGTCAAATCGTCAGAGTGAGGGCGAAGGTCAAAAAGATCTGAGGGGAGTCTCAAAACCAAGTCAATCCCCAAAGGGTGATGAGAGAAAAGCCGGGCTAACCCGCCCGGCTTTGCTTTTTGCGCCCAACTCCTGCCCTACCTTATCCCTTTAAGGAGCCTCTGACTTGTCAACTGCTCCGCCGCACGGGCTCAGACGCGTAAGTTTCCAAGAAGTCTTTCCTTTTGTGCCCCTTCGTGTCCTGTGGTTGACGAATTGCAAAAGCTGGAACCACGAAGGACACCCGGCGAACAAATGCCAACGCACCTGCACACGCCGCGCGCTGCAAGCGTCGCGAATCCCCCCAGATAACAAGCCAAAAAGCTAGAAGCCAGAAGCTAGAAGCTGCATTTTCACTCGTATCGCAAGCTCTCCACCGGATCCAGCTTGGCTGCCCGCGCGGCCGGAACGGTGCCAAACAAAATGCCCACCAGCGATGACACCACGATCGCCACGATCGCCGACAATCCGGAGATCGGAATGCGGTACTCGGTAAAGAAGCGCACCGAAAAAGGCAACGCCAGTCCGATAATGACTCCCGCAAAACCTCCGATCAGAGAGATCAGGATGGCCTCCGACAAGAACTGAAAGCGAATTTCGCGATTGGTGGCACCCATGGCCTTGCGAATTCCAATTTCGCGGATGCGAGCGCTCACCGTGGCCAGCATAATGTTCATGATCCCGATTCCACTCACCAGCAAGGTCACGGTCGCGATCAGGAGCAGGCCGATGGTCAGGGCATTGGCAATCTTGTTCCACACCGAGAGCAACTGCGTCAGGTTGCTGACCGTGTACACCGATTCCGGCCGGTGCCGCGACTGAATGACGCGCTCGATCTGAGCCGTTGCCGGCAAAACATCGTCCGGAGTAGCCACGGTGAAAAAGATCTGTTTCACCGACGCGTTCTCCATGAAATAGCGGCTCACGGTATAAGGAATCACCATGGTGTAGTCCTGCACTTCCGACTGCCCGAAGGTGTCCACCCCCTCCTTGAATGTGCCAATCACCGTAAACGGCAACCCGCTCAGCTTGATGACCTTGCCGACGGCGTCCTCGGCCGAACCATAGACTTCTTCGGCCAGCTTCTGGGTCAGCACCCCAACCTTGTTGCGGGACTGGGCATCGTCGGCATCGAAGAAGCGTCCCGACAGCACCACCAGATTGCGGACCCGGACGTATTCCGGGGCAGCCCCCATCACCGCGATGTCTTTCTCTTTGCCCGAGCCGGCGGCGATGCGCTCGTTCAGCACCGTGAGCGGCGAAGCCTCGGTGATGCTGGACACTTGCTCCCGGATCGCGCGCATGTCGTCCACCGTGAGCGGATCGGGCGTGCTGTTCGTGATGCGCTGCGCCCCTCCCGAGTACTCCACGTAAATCATGTTGGCGCCGATCGCCTGGATCAGCCGCTGCACATACTGCTTCCCGGTCAGCGCAATCGTCACCACCAGGATGAGCGACGCCGTGCCAATCACCATGCCCAGCGCCGTAAGCGCAAACCGCACCTTATTACTGCAGAAGGTATCGTAGGCGAAGCTGATGATCTCGCCCAAGACCAGCTTCGGAGGATGGCTGGCCGCCGCGGTGGCAATAGTCGGCATGCTGGTTAGATGCTACGCGCTACCGCTAAGTGGCGCAATTGACAAGACAGCCCCGCAGCCCCGGTCTGGTACGTGTGGGGACGGGTCTTCGACCCGTCCAGCCGGCCGAAGGACGGCAGGATTCGTATCAGGATATGGCTTCAGCCAAATCGTAAACGCGCTCGGACCACTCCGGCTTTCAGCCGCTGGGCTCGACATTCCTTCCCGAGACATCGCCGATGCCGCACTTCACCCTGCGCCGAAAAATTGATCGAGGACGCTTCGTCGAAATACTTGGTCGGACACGACCCTTCTCCCATGCGGAAACCAAAATGCCCACACTGCGCCAACATCTGGTTATCAAAGGGTGCACCAAGGTATGCTCAATTCAGCAGCGGAAGATCATGCAAAAGATCGCCATTAAAACCTGCAAGAAACGTGAAATCCTCGACATCACCGACACGGTCGAGGCTCTGCTCCGCAAGAATCACTCCCAGGCAACGGGAATCGTCAATCTATTCATCCTCCACACCACGGCCGCGCTGACCACCGCCGACCTCGATCCCGGCACCGACCTCGACATGCTCGATGCCTTCGAAGCCATGATTCCCCAGCTGCGCTACCGCCATCCCCACAACCCGGCGCACGTGCCCGATCACATCCTGTCCTCGCTCATCGGGACCTCGGTCGCGCTGCCGTTCGAGCGTGGCCAGATCCTGCTCGGCACCTGGCAGCGCATCGTACTGATCGAATTGGATGGCCCCCGCGAGCGGAATTTAGTCGTGACCGTGACCACGGCGCAGTAGGGCCATGTCTCGACCTTGCTCCCAATCTCATCGCCGAGGTGCCTGCCTTTGTCTCTCCGTTTTTCGGGAGACAGAGCGCCGGCACTCTCCTGATCGGAAGACTGTCTAGTTCTGTTTGCCGTTGCAGATCACGGTTAGGTTATAACTCGTGCTTGGCGCAGGAGTACCAATATAGGAAAAGGTTGCGCCATTACTTATGCCAGGAAGGTTGTACACCCAATATCCGGGGGAGGGAACGCAAACCGGAGGATTCGTCCAAGTCCCGTCCGCAAATGTCAAGGTGATGCCCGGACCGGGAAGAGGAGAACCTGAACCCGAGGAAAAGACCAACATGAATCCCGAATCAGTTCCAGTAACACTGGTAAACGATGGCGTCGAGCCCCAGTTACCAACAAAGGAAAACGCCGAGGTCGTTAAATTGGTTCCATAAAGCTCCCCGTAGCGCTGAGCGGCCGCTAAGGTGCCAAAATAAGTACTGTTCGGAAGGAATGACTGGGAGTTGGAACCCGTGGTTGCCTTGGCAAATAACGCTGCCCCGAGTACGCTATTCGTCCCCTTAAATAACGTGTCCGGCGCGTTGAATATCATGTTGTCGTCAAACGTCAGGTTGCCTGCCTGGGCGCTGTCGATGTAAGCGATGTAGCCATTGTGGCTGTCGATTCCGGTGCCGGTTCCGAAGAAACTGCCTTCGATTTTGACGCCTGCATTCGTGACGGGGGAGTAGTATTGAAGTGCATTCGTACCGCGCCGCCATCCGCTTCAAAATGGCATCCGTAGCAAACAAAATCCATCGAGCCGGCGAGATAAATGGCTACGCCTTCCGATCCGCTCGCCTGTGGACCGCAGAAGGACGATCCGCACGTTCCCCCGGTATATTGAGAAGTTACATTGTTAAAGACGATGGAGTAGGGAGGAAGAACGGTAGACGAGCCCTCGTCAATCTCAATGTTGGTATATCCACAGTCTGAAGGACCATGTATACAGTCTCGGGTTCCCATCTGACCATCAAACTCGGAGTTGATGAAGTTCATCTGGCCGTTAAAGCCAGTGATGCGAAGACCCGGCAGTCCACCAAACGGACGATTCGCAACAAGATTTATGAACGTATCGAACTGATTTACTCCCGTAAGACAACTTTGATTGCACACGGGGTTCGCGTCTAAAATAAGCCCTCCCCCAAAACAGCCGAGAATGTTAACACCTATCATCCGGCTGTACCACAACCCGCCACCAGTACCAACTGCTTGAGCAATAATGTGCGCTCCAACTTGAGATGTGTTCCCAACGGCGCAGCCAATGTTTATGTTCTCAAGATCGACTCCCTGAACGGAAGCAGTGCCCCCCAGCGCTACTACGTCTTGATTGGTAGAGGACACTGATTCAAGAGTTGAACCCCGAGATTGGGCTCCCCATATCCCTATAATCGTAAATCCAGATCTCAACAATACCTGGGTAACGTAATAGGTATATGGCCCAAGTAGAAGCGTGACGAGTTTCGAGCCAGGGTCTATGGTTGTGGAGCCGGTTCCGCCTGGGTCCTGCAAGTCGATGGCACTCACGGTGCCACCGGACGGAGGCAGCGCCGCAATCGCGTTCTGAATTTTGGCCGACGCATCCGAACCCGGAAACTGGCTCGCATAGAGAACCTGCCCCAGCCGCGCCGGTGGCCATCCCCCAGCCACCGTCGAGGACGCATCCCGGAAGACCGCCATCTGCATCAGCCAGTTGCCGGTGGGCGTTGTGGGACAGGGCGTGAGGGCCGAAAGGCAAGCCGTCGCCCGCTGGAGCGTGTTGTTGCCAGTTATGGCGCTGGAGTTCTGTTCGGTGATCGCGCTTCCGCCGCCGGTGAAGCTGCGCGACTGAATGCTGGTGAAGCCTGTGCCCGCATTCGCCGCCCCGCCGTCGCTGATGCCGCCCGCGAACACCAGCAGGTTGGAGTTCGCCGGAGCCACCGTGCCGCTATCCAGCAGGCTGGTCGGGTTGAGGCTACTGCTGTAGCCTGCGGAGACGCTATCCAGCGGGTAATTCAGGTCCGCGCCCTGATACTCGACAAACACGCAGCCTGAAGTGTTCGCGTTCGTTATCGTGCCATTTAGGTAGTACGTCACCGTCAGCTTGTCGCTTCCCGTACCCGAGGAGAGGTTTGGCACATAAAAAATCTGTGCAAAGGTGTTCGACGCTGTCTGCAGCGTAGGCCCAACAGCGCTCACGAAGGTGTTGCCAAACGAGTCCGTCACTTTGGCCGTGAGCTGGTTTGGCGGCGTGTAGGTCCAAAAGGACCATACGACAAACAGGTCGGTGGCGATTGGGGTCGAGCCAAGCGTTGCAAAACATGTTGATGAGGCGCCGGCGTTCCACTGGGAAACGGGGCTTTGTCTCTGGGATATTGTTGCAAGCGCGGGTGTTGCCAGGAGTAGAACGATCCAAACCGCATATCTCTTCATACCGCAGCCTCCAGCCAAATTGCCTGTTGATTGGACGCTCAATACTGATCCGGCGACGAGGAGTTAACAATTGCCTTGGAAGGTTCTTTGATCGTCGCGCCAGGGAGTTAGGAGGGAGTTGAGGAAATCGAGTGGGCGGAAGGGTCACAAACTAACACGGGGAGTAATGCCGCTCGGCGGCGCCGCGCCCAGGCGTCTTCACTCTTGGCCGAGGCTCACCTTGAATAGCGTTCCATCGCCCCGACCGCCGCCGGCAGCCGCTGAGCCATACAGGTTGCCTGCCTTGTCAGCAGTCACGCCAGTAAAGGGATAATATCCGCCCGCCCCCGCCGCGAAGCTGTGTAGCACAGTCTCGCCGCCGCTGGTGTCCAGCTCGAAGACCACTCCGCAGCCATCACCACCGCTGCACGTCGTATCACTACCGCCCTCAATCGTAGTGCCGTAGAGGTTCCCAGAAGCGTCCCGAATCAACGCGCCGTCGCCCGGGAACTTCCCATCGGCGCATTTCGACGCCGAGCAAAAGCTGTAAAGCAATTTCTCTGTCCAGCTTCCACCCGCCCCTGGCGACAGTTCGAAGGCGACACCGCAGCCCAACCCTCCTTGGCACTCTAGGTTGCCGCCTTTGCCGGTTGTCCCATAGAGGTTCCCGGCAGAGTCCAAGAGCAGTGGCGAGTTGGGATTCGCCCCGTCGAACGCCTCGAAGGTATGCAACACCGTCTCCCTGCCGCTCGAGTCAAGCTCGAAGACTACTCCGCAGCCCTGCCCAGGGTTGCAGTTGATGTCACCACCGATGAAGGCCGTTCCGTAAATGTTGCCCGCAGTGTCCAGGATTACGCCCGCGCCAGGATTCAACCCGTCCGAGTCGCAGCAGAAACTGTGTAGGACGGTCTCCTTGCCCGTCCGAGCCAACCTGAAAACCGTTCCCCCGTTGCTGCCGTATTGTGTGACGCCGAACAGATTGCCCGCTGCGTCCTCAACTAAGGGCCCCGCAGGGGAGCTTCCGTCAATGCCGTTAAACTTGTGCAGAACGGTCTCTTTGCCGGCCTTGTCCAGTTTGAAGATAACTCCGCATCCAATGGAGCCGCAGGCGTGGTTTTCTTTGCCGCCGAATGTCGTGGTTCCGTAAAGATTCCCCGCCGCGTCACGCAGCAACCCGGGAAAAGGCTGCCGACCGTTCCCACCCTGAAAGCTGTGCAGCCAGATTAGCTTGCCGTTCTTGTCCATCTTGAATGCGGTCCCGCACCCGCCGTTGCCGCACTTGCCCGTCCCGCCCGCAATGGTCGTGCCATATATGTTGCCCAGCGAGTCCCGAACCAATTGAGCATCGGGTCCTGCCCCGTCGCTGCCCTTGAACGTGTGCAGCACCTTGAACCTCTGCGCCTGTGCCTGCGTGGGAAGAATCGCTGACGCCAGCAAGAGCGCTATGAAAATCACGAAAGTTGGATTGCCTGCGGAGAACGGCTTCTTGGATCGCATGGTTCGTTACCTCTATGCAAGCGGTGGGCCGGGGAGGGAGAGCAGCTCAGACCACATCCTGCGGGCGAGTATAGCATGGATTCCGCCTTCCACAGGCCATCCCAACGCACCACGATTTCAACGGGACTGGCCCAGATTTTCGCCCTTCAACGAACACCTGGGCGCACACCCTTTTCGCTCCAGGTGCCCCACCCTTTCTCGCGGTGCTTGGCGAGAAAGATGGGTGGCTGGCCCACCTTTACGTTCTTTGTAAAGGTGGGGACGGCGAGGTCGGCGGTCGCAGCTTTTCTTGGCCGCCACGAGTAAGCTGGCCTTGTGCCCAACCATCCCCGGCGCTATTACGGCACGAATGACCTGCACTTCATCGCCTCCAGTTGTTACCATCGCCAACCGTGGCTGGCGAGCCCGCAGCGGCGCGATCTGTTTCTGGCTGTGTTCGAAGCCGTCCGCCAGCGTTATGGCTTCGTGGTCGTAGGCTACGTTGCCATGCCCGAGCACATTCATCTCCTGATCAGCGAACCGGAGAAAGGCGATCCCTCGCGTGTCATGCAAGCCATCAAACAGGGCTTCGCCCGTCGGGTCTTGAAGTCCCGGCGCCGGCGCCGCGTGGCCGCCCAGCTGGAACTATTTGCGCTCGGCTCGGAGCACGTGTGGCAGCGGCGCTTCTATGATTTCAACGTCTGGACGGCACGCAAGCGGATCGAGAAGCTGCGCTATATGCACCGCAATCCCGTAGCGCGAGGGTTGGTGCAGGAACCGGAGCAGTGGCCATGGAGCAGCTATCGGAGTTATGCTTTCGGGGATGAAGGCGCGGTGCGAATCAATCAATGGGGCGAGGCCAAGATGAAAATCCCGACGCCGGCGGCATGAGTCCCCACCTTTACAAAAACAAAGGTGGGCCAGCCCGCAGGGCGAGCCTAGTTGACAGTTAAGCGGGCGTCAATTGACTAAAGTTTAAGCATCCAATGGAAAATCGTTGCGGTATCAAGAAAAGGGAATACACGGAGACAGCGACGGGCAGATGGCGCAGCTGAGTATCAGTTAAGGAGTAATCTTGAACACCACTCCACAGGTATAACGCGTGAAGCAGCTGGCGCCCCCTGCCTCAGCGACACCATAGAGGGAACCGGAGTTGGCCAGCGTGAGGCCTCCGGAGGGATTCGCTCCGTCCGCTCCGCCGGTAAAGTCGTGCAGCACGGTCTCGTTACCGGTGGTCTCCAGCTTGAATACGACCCCGTCGCCGCTTGTGCCACCGAAGTATGTAGTGCCGAACAGGTTCCCGGACGCGTCCCGCACCAACGGGCCTAGCGGCTCCTCTCCGTCAGCGCATCTCGACAGGGAGCAGAACGCGTAGAGTACGGTTTCTGTCCAACCTCCGCCCGATTGCGGCGACAGCTCAAAGACCACTCCGCACCCCGTGCCGCCGCATTGCCCGTTCCCGCCGTTCGCGGTTGTTCCGTAGAGGCCGCCCTGTGAATCAAAAAGCAATACCGAGTCAGGATTCGCCCCGTCGGATCCTCCGAAAATATGCAGCACGGTCTGCTTGCCACTGGTATCGAGCTTGAAGACCACGCCCGACCCGCTATTGCAGAAGCCAGCACCCCCGTCCATAGTCACGCCATACAGATTGCCAGCCGAGTCAAGGATAACGCCGGGATAGGGATCGCAGCCGTCCGAGCCGCCAGTGAAGCTGTACAGCACTGTCTCCTTGCCGGTCGCGTCTATCTTGAACACCGCGCCAAGGCCGCTAGAGCCGCCCAAGGGAGTGGTTCCGTAAAGATTGCCCATCGCATCCTTGACCAAAACGGATTCGGGGAAAAAACCATCCGGCGTACCTTTGAACTTGTACAGCACCGTTCCCTTCCCGGTCCTATCCACCTTGAAAACCGTCCCACAGCCACCGGCTTGAACGCCACCGCAGGTCTTTGTGACCTTGCCGCCGAAAACAGTAGTTCCGTAAAGATTTCCACTGGAGTCCCGCAGGAGACCCGCCGAAGGATCGATTTCGTTTGTACCCTTGAAGCTGTACAGCCAGATTTCCTTCCCTACCTTGTTCATTTTGAATATCGTGCCACAGCCATACTTGCCGCAGCCTCCAGTCCCACCCCCGCTGGTCGTACCGTAGAGGTTTCCTGCCGAGTCTCGAACCAAGGTGCCAGTAGGAAAGGAGCCGTCGCGGCCGTGAAACGTGTGCAGCACCTTGAACCTCTGCGCCTGTGCCTGCGTGGGAAGAATCGCTGACGCCAGCAAGAGCGCTATGAAGATCGCGAAAGTTGGTTTGCCTGCGGAGAACGGCTTCTTGGATCGCATGGTTCGTACCTCTATGCAAGCGGTGGGCCGGGGAGGGAGAGCGGCTCAGACCACATCCTGCGGGCCAGTGTAGCATGGATTCCGCCTTCCACAGGCCATCCCAACGCACCACGATTTCAACGGGACTGGCCCAGATTTTCGCGCTTCAACGAACACCTGGGCGCACACCCTTTTCGCTCCAGGTGCCCCACCCTTTCTCGCGGTGCTTGGCGAGAAAGATGGGCGCGAGGCTCCCCACAGCCGATTTCAGCGGTTAGCCCGTATCCTTGTTGACCGCATGCTTCAGATCAGATAACGTTAACTAAGGCATCTTGCCTGCAAGATAATCACCGATCTTTGACAATCCAACCCAGTCGATGGCGTGGCCTCTCGATCGCGCTCCCCGAGAGCCTGACTTTGTCGCGGCCTGGAGCCCCAGAGCGGCGTAAGAATGCTGCCCATGGCGAGCCATGGGAAAAAGGCGGCAAACCGAAGAGCCCCGGCACGGGCGAAAGATGGTTAGTCCTGCAGCAATTCAACCTCAGCCAACTCAGGCTCCAGTCCCAAAACGGACCCGCGACCGCCACCTAACTCCCATGTTATCTAGATTTTGCGTGTAACTCCTTTAAACTCAAAGATCTAGCACATATAGTCAAACTGTAGGTCGTTTGTTTTCAAGATTTTGCAGCCAAAGGGGGGAGGGGGGGTACCCAGTACTAAACAGTAAACTCCGTCCCAAAACGGGAAGGAGCGAGGGTACTGGCGACGGAGTCAACTTGGTCCGCGTAGCCCCCCGGCTAGGGCTTCGTCGGCGGCACACTCGGTGCCGCGGGAGCAGTTTCTGCCGGAGGCAGCGGCGTCGGCCGGTAAAGCGCGCTCTTCACCGAATCGGGCAATTTATTCGCGTTCGCCACCAGCAGGCTGACCTGCCACATCTGGGTTTGCGACAGCGACTCGCTGAAGCTGGGCATTCCGCTGAGCCGGATGCCGTTGGCCACCTTCCAATAGCTTTCGGCAGGCGGGTCGTCGGTCACGCCTATGCCCTCCAGCAGCTTCGGCGGCTTGGGATACATCCCCCGCGAGGCTGCGGTGGGCGTGCCTCCGGGAAAGCCATGGCACACCGCACAGTTTTCTCGATAGACGTTCGCCCCCGCAACGAAATCGGGTTCGTCCGCCGCAACCGGAACCGATCTTGGCATCTCCTTCGCGACCCGCGCATGCAGCGCCGCGTCCGCCAAAGTTTTCTCAAATGGCATGGCCGCGGCAGCGGTAGCCACCGGCGCACTCCCGCTGACGAAATAAACATAAACGCAGAGCGGCACCACGATCAAACCGACGATCAGGCCGATTAAGAAAGTTTTCACTGGGCTCTCCTTTGGGCTGAAGCTCGCAGTATACACAGAACCCCTTGAGAAGAATTCTGCAAAGAGAATTCCTCGGCACTCCAAAGCATCCACCAAGGACGCGATGGTCCGCGGAGTAAGCTCGACACAATATCATGACCGGCATAAAAACGCCGCCCGGACTGCGGCGGCGTTTGCTGGAGATCAGCTTGGACTCAGCGTTAGCGATGGCCTCCATGAGAACTCGAGCCTCCATGCGAGCCGCCGCCGTGAGAACCAGAGCTCCCATGCGATCCGGAACTCCCATGATAGCCTCCGAAGGAGCCTGAGCCATGCGACGACGGCGCCGAATAGCTGCGCCCACCATACGATCCTCTGGATGAACCACCGTAAGGCGATCCGCTGTAGCCTCGATACCCGCCATAACCGCTGCCCCCGAACGAGCGGGCCGAGTAGCTTCCGCGGCTCTGGGCCGATGGATAATTGCGCGGCGCAGGCAGTACGCGTCCCGACGGACGCGGCACGTTGTTGGACATGCTCCGTCCGGCGCTCGAGCTTCCGTACGAACGCGGTGCCGTGGACATACTCGGGACCGTGTTGTGGGCGGTCATCGTGGGCCGATTGAAGCTGCCCTCCGGTGGACGAGGCACCGATCGTGACGGCGACGCCGAAGACGTCACTGCGCCAGATCTTGCGCTTGCTCCCGCCGAAGGTCCTGAAAACGACCTCACGCCACTCTGCGGCGGACGAGGTACAGAGCGTCCAGCAGGCGCAGGCAGCGACCTCGAACTGGTCGGCTGTCCCGCGCGACTCGCCGTCGGTGCTGCAGCGTTGCGGGCTGTCGGAGTCCCGGTGTTATGCGAGGCAGCGACCGCTGGGGACGGCGTCGATGAACTCCTCGGCGGAGTCATTCTGCTAACGGTCGGCCGCGAAGCGGCTGCGGCAGACGGATGCGCGGCAGGCAGACCAGCTTTCGGTCCAAGCATGCTGGCGCGCGTCGGAGACACATTCGGCCGGCCAATACTGGCGCTGGACAGGTTTCGTAAACCGCTGCTCGGAACGTTGACCGCGTTTGCGTGAACAGGCAGTCCACGCTCTAGCGTATTCCGTGAAACGGCGGTCATCGCTCCTGGCCTGCCGGCATAACGCGGCATCGCGATGCCATTCCTCCCGTAGACTCCGCCGCCGTTCCGGTTGTTGTAATAGTTATTGGTGATGTTGTTGATGTTGTTGATGCGCGTGTTGCTGATGTTGACGTTGCGGAAATAACCTCGGCTGCCGCGGTACCACGGAAAGAATGGCTCACCCCAACCCAGCGGGCACCAGCCAAATCCACCGCCGAAACCAAAGCCGAAGCCAATGCCGAAGCGCGGGCCTCCAAACCAGGCCACCAGCGCGGGAGCGTACCAAGGCCGCACCCAATAAGGTCCAGGAGCCCAGCCCCAGTAGCCGCCGAAATCTACCCAGCGGCCATAGTGGAAGGGAGCGAATCCCCAGGGAGCATCGTCGACCCAGCTCCATCCCCAGGGACTTTGCCAGATCCAGTGTCCGTAGCTATACGGCGCCCAACCCGGCGCAACCGCGGTGGGAACCCAGACGTTTCCATATTCAGGGACGTCGCGCCAGCTTCCGTATTCATCGAGGTCGCTGGCTCCAACTACGCCCGGAGCAACGTAGCGGGCGGAGACCGAGTTGTCTTCACGCTTGTCGCGGACCTTGCACCAGTCATCGAAGCCGTCGGGCGCGGGCGCGGCGCTAATCTGATGTTCCAGGGAATTTCCGTTGGCGAAGCGCGCCTGCTGACCTTCATGCACTCGCACCGCCGGGCCTTGGCCAGTGGCTTCGCCCTCGCCCTTCCACACTGTCACTAGAGTTGTGTCTCCGTTGGGATCGACGTCGAAGCGGTACTCGCCGGATTTAGTTACGCTGAATGCCTGGTTCGGGGTGTCGATCTCGTAGACTTCGCCGCCATAGAGTTTGCGGACGTGCACGTTCAACGTGCCCTGGTGCAATTGGACCTGCACCGCATCATTCGTGACATTGGTCAGGGTCAAACTGGTTTCAGAACTGATTCGCATCACACCTGTGCCCAGATTCAGCTCCGCGCGGGAATCTTTGTCGGCCCAGATATTGTCCGCGTTGGTCAGCGGACGATTCAGCGAGCCTTGGACCCAATCGCCCGTCCCTTGCGGTTGAACCGAAACCGATCCCGTCATGTATCCCAGCCGAGCAACACGGCCCGAAGGATCGGCTGTCTCGCCGCCAGCGGACGGCGCCGGTCCGCCCGCGGAAGGAGCAGGCGTTTGGTCCGCGGGATAGGCTGACTGATCTCCGGCCGAAGGAGGTGCCTGATCCGCAGGGTAGGCTGGCAGATCTTGAACTGAAGGGGTTGTATGGCTCGAAGGAGGAGTTGCCGGATCCGGCGGCGAAGTCGTGTCCTGAGCTGCTGCGGAAACCGTTGCCGTAGTTGCGGCCAATAGTGCGACGAGAAAGCTGATTTGAAATAAGCGCCGGAAAGTTCTCATGACCCATTCTCCCCGGAACACCGCCAGTCACTGCTGTGTTCCTCCAGCCACTTACGCCGACGCTATGGGACGCGAGGCGCAGGTGACTGATTACCTCTGCCTCTATGATTATGAACCCGAACTTGGCGAATGAGTTGCGGGAACATTACCGACGTGCGGCGATGCGTGGAGCTCTTGGTGGGTTGCTCGGGAGGGGGCCTTGTTGCTATTTAGCGTCAAGGCGTGCATGAATCACCTTCGTGCTTCCACAGATTTATTTTGCGCCACCGTTTTGGGGAATGATGTTACTTTTTCGTTATCGGGCCCCTCCCCCGTTTGGCTGCAAAATCTAGAAAACAATGGATTAATTTTGCGACTATGTGCTAGATCTTTGAGTTTACAGGAGTTACACGCAAAATCTAGACAACATGGGAGTTACGGGCACCGCGTTCCGTTTTGGGACTGGCTTGCGACGTACTCTTTCGCCCGCCGGAGCTCTACGGTTTTCCCGCTCTTACCCACAGCTTGCGCTGTGGGCTGCATTCTTACGCCGCTCTGCGGCTAACCCGTCGGCCCTGGATTTACCGGGAAATTGAGAAGCGAGTTCACGCACAGACTCGAACGAATCGGGTCCGTTCCCCCAAGGATGCTTGGGTGGGTTCGGCATTTCTGAGCGCGGCTGGGATGCCGCGCAGTTGCCTGGTCGGGTTGTCAAAGATCGGGCATTATCCAGTGGATAATGCTATCTGAAATAGATTATCTCCACATGAAACGCGAAGTCAACCAGAAAGCAGGTCGTTGGCCGGTTTTACGAATACGTCTAACCAAACCCTGTCGCGAAAAAAGCCGCTTCCCTAAGGAGGCGGCTTCGTACTCGTATTGCGGGCTGCGTTACTGCGTGACCGTGAAGATCGTTGGGCTCCAGGTCTTGCCGCCTGCGGTTGTGATCGCGATATATCCGGTCTTTGCGCCTGTGGGCACGGTTGCGGCCACCTGGGTGTCGGAGTTCACGGTGAAGCTGGTCGCTAGGACTCCACCAAAGGTCACTTTCGTGGTCTGGGTGAGGCTGTTCCCCGTAATCGTTACGGGTGTTCCCACTGGGCCGCTGGTTGGGGTGAAGCTCAGGATCTTTGGCGTGACGCGGAATTGCGTGTCGCTGTTTAGGCTGCCGCCGGGGGTGGTCACTGTGACCGTGCCGGTGGTGGCCCCGGTTGGAACCGTGGCCTTCAGGTAGGTGTCGGAAACTACCTTGAAGGTTGCGGCGGTTCCGTTGAAGGATACAGCCGTTGTGCCGGTGAACCCTTGGCCGAGAACTTCGATGGTTCTCCCGACCTTGCCCGTGGTGGATACGAGACGGACAAACGGCCCCAGGCCCATATCAAAGCTGTAAACAACGCCAGCGAACGGGGGAGGCCCTCCGCTCGCCAGCCCATAAATCTTGCCATCGGTGTGCTGCATGGGGCTAAAATATGGTTCCCCGCCATGGACGCCATCGAAGTTGTAGAGGATAGAGTAGGCGTCCGCCAGGGTGATCTGGAAAATCACTCCGAGAGGGTAAGGTGTGACCCCGTAGAAGTTGCCGTCGGTGGCTTGGACAAGCCCCGCAGACGGAAGGTAGCCGTCGTTCAGATAATTGGGGTCAGGAAAGTTGTGCAGCACGGTGATGGCCCCTTGCTGCGTTAACTTGAACACCGTTCCACACCCGTTGGCATCAGCGCACGAGAAGTCGCCGCCAAAGAACGTGGTCCCGTAGAAGTTGCCGTCACTGCCCTGAACCAAGCCGCCATATCTTGGCTGCCCTCCGTGCGTGCTGTCAAAGTTACAGACAATCTTAACCTTCCCCTTGGGCGTGATCTTGAACACCGTGCCACAGCCGCCGTTGCAGTTGTTCGAATTGCCGCCATTCCAAGTCGTGCCATAGAAGTTCCCATCGGTTGCCTGGAGCAATGGGGCGTAAGAAGCGCCCGGAAGTGAACCGAGCGGGGTAAAAGTTCCCGAGGAGGTGATCTTGTAGGCAGTCCCATTTGTCGTCGTGCCGTAGAAATTCCCGTCGGTGCCTTGGATTGGCGGTGCGTAGGGACCTGCACCGTCCGCGCCATCCGTGAAGCTGTAGAGAGTGGTCAGGTTTCCGCTCTTGGTAATCTTGAAGATCGTCCCGTAACCGTTGGCACCGCCCCCGCTAGTCGTACCGTAGAAATTCCCGTCCGTCCCGAGCGTCAATCCGCCCCATGGATACGCGCCGTGAGTACCGTCGAAGTTGTATAGCACCTTCAGCGTGCCGCTCGGCGTGATCTTGAACACGACGCCACAGTTGTAGGCCCCGCAATGGTTAGTGCCGCCATCAAACGTTGTCCCATACAGGTTGCCGTCTCGCCCCTGGGCGACGACCGCGAGGGTGGCAGCGCCATCAGTGTAATCGAAGTTGAACAGGTCGGTGTAGGTCTGAGCGGTCGCCACCGTAGTTGTCGCCGCGACCATCAGTATGAGGGTTGTGAGTATGAGTGCCGCACTCGTGCGAAAGGATTTCAATCGCTGGGAATGCGCGATCTTCGAGAACACGATCTTTAGGTTGGTCATGTTGTTTCTCCCGCCACAGCTTGTGGCTCGTCAGAACTCGTTATCGTTAGGGTTTAGCGGCGGCAGGAGAGCAATCACCAGCGCGGGACTCGAGTCGGGGCAACCCGATATTCCCGAGTTGCCTGGATTTGGTTTGACTTGCGAGGCAGAACTCGGGAACCTCAGGCTGAAACTAGCGCGCTTTCGCTATACGGCACAATGACCGGCATCACAGTTCGATGTGATGGATTGGCGAGAGCCGGGTTGGTGGCTGGTGCCTGTTCTAGGGAGGTGACGGCGGGTGCGGTCGGGAGGGTGGGAGTTTTTTGCGCCCTTGCGTGCATCTTTTTTTGTTTGTACCCAGGACTTGGTCCTGGGCTGTTGTCGGTCGCCCCTGCCGGGGCTGGCGCTTGATGGCGGTTCTGCTTCTATTTCCTAGCGCGCGCTTTTGGCGCGAGGAATCTGCATTTTCGCGATTCTAAACAACTGCAGATTCCTCGCTACGCTCGGAATGACAATCGGGTTGAGGTGTCACAGTATTTCTGCGGAGCTTTGCCTGGACCCTTCGACTTCGCTCAGGGCGGGCTCCTTCGACTTCGCTCAGGGCGGACGGGCGAGGCGCCCGTCCCTACACGGGCGCGGACGCCTGTCTCGACACGAACTTGCCCTACACGATCAAAAGCCGGACGGGCGGGCAACGGCTAATCTTCTACTACTCTGGCGGTCATTTCTTCCGGTGGGGCGCCTGGGGTCATGGCTTGGGCGATGATTAGCTGGCGGGCTTCGACTCGGATTTTGGGTAGTTGCAGTCCGAATAATGTGGCGCCTCCTATGCAGGCGACTGCTCCCATGGACACGGTGAGGGGCGCGCCCAGACGATCCGCCGATGCTCCTCCCAGGAAGGCGCCTAGTGGGGCCATGCCCATGAACATCATGGAGTAGACGGCCATTACCCGGCCGCGCAGATGATCGGGAACCATGGCTTGGATCAGGGTGTTTGAGGACGACATTTGCAGCATCATGCCGAAGCCTACCGGGAGCAGGAGGGCGGCTGAGAGCCAGAAGTTGCGGGAGAAAGAAAAGAGGATCAGGCTGACGCCGAAGCCTGCGCAGGAGAAGGCTACCCATTTGCCTAAGCCTTGCACTCCGCTGCGGGAGGCCAGGGTGAGCGCGCCCAGTAGGGCTCCTACTCCCGTCGCGCCCATGAGGATTCCCAGGCCGCGGGCTCCGCCGTGCAGAATTTTGTCGGCGAAGATGGGCATGAGAATGGTGTAGGGCATGGCTACCAGGCTCACCAGTCCCAGCAGAAGCAGGATGGCGCGGATGGGCGCGGTTTGGCGGACGAAGCGGAAGCCTTCGATGATATGGGCCCACGGCGACGCTGGGGATGCGCGACGGGCGGGGCGTTCGACTCGCATCATTAATAGGCCGATGATTACGGCGATGTAGCTCACGCCGTTGGCGAAGAAGCACCAGCCTTCTCCAATCTTCGCCACCAGGATTCCGGCAATGGCGGGGCCGATGATGCGCGCGCCGTTGAACATGGAGGAGTTCAGGGCGATGGCGTTCATCAGGTCTTCTTTGCCTACCATGTCGACGAGAAAGGCCTGGCGGCCGGGAATGTCGAAGGCGTTGACTACGCCCAGCAGTGCGGCCAGCACGAAGATGTGCCATACGTGTACCTTGTGGGTGAGGGTCAGGAGCGCAAGCACCAGGGCCAGGATCATGGATGCGATCTGAGTTCCCACTACGACTTTTTGGCGGTGGTGGCGGTCGGCTACGATGCCACCCAGCGGGGCGACCAGAAATACGGGGAACTGGCTGGCGAATCCTACCGAACCCAGCAGCAGGGAGGATCCGGTGAGGCGGTAGACGAGCCATGCCTGGGCCATGCTTTGCATCCAGGTGCCGATGAGGGAGATGAGCTGTCCGCTGAAGAAGAGCTGGAAGTTGCGATGGCGCAGGGCGCGTAGGGTGGCGGGCAGTGCGATTGTCCGGGATGCGGAGGCGTTCAGGGCTTGGTCTTCAGACGTTGGCAGGTTGCTCAAAGGGGAATCTTTCGAATGCTTTCTGGTGCTGTTGGACTTCTTAGTAGCGCCGGCATCTTGCCGGCTGTCGCGAGATATGCCCTCGCTGGTGGGGGCGGCACGCCCCCATGACAGCCGCCGGGACGGCGGCGCTACATTTGCCGTGCAACTCTGTTAGGATGCCGGTGCTTCATCTCTCGATTCAATCCGGAACTCGCGGTTGTCGGCCTCCGTTTCCTTCCCAATTTGGGCCTTCCCAGACGCAGCCAGAAGGGGTAAAGTCGTAGCGCCTGCCACCAGCGTCCCGCTTAAATATAGAGGCAGGCCTCGGTCCGGTTTGGAGAAGCTATGAGCCCCGAGCAGGTTCAACTCGAACGCCGGGCCGCGCAACGTTTTGAGTTCCAACTGCCGGTTTTGGTGCGGCTCAGTGGTGGCGATCGCGAAGGCTGCGGCGTTACCCAGAATTTGAGCGCGAGGGGAGCGCTGTTCCATGCCGGCTTGCCGCTGTCCGAAGCGGACGCGGTAGAGTTGACGCTGGTCATGCCGTCGGAGATCACGCTGGCCGAGAACATGCGGGTGCGCTGCCGTGGCAAGGTCCTCCGCGTGCTCTCCTGCGCAGTAGACAACCGATCCGTGGTTGCGGTTCAGTTGGAGGGATACGAATTCTTGTCCGAAGCGGCCAGCCGATCATCAGAGTTCGACCGAATCGCAGCCCTGCACGAACATCCTCATAAGGAAAGCAGCGAGCGCGAGCAGCGAACTCCGGCGCGGAGTCCCTTGCGACCCTGAATTCTACTCTAGTGCGGAGCGGAGACTCTTGTCCGCTGCTGGACCTTGATTCTCAAAATGTTAGGAGCCAAAGATCAAGA
>Ga0310039_10000180_pt1 | contig 60423 bp, 47 predicted proteins | sample Sb_taG_4_FD_200460 | JGI IMG/M metagenome (GOLD analysis project Ga0310039, IMG submission 200460) | Peat soil microbial communities from Weissenstadt, Germany - Sb_50d_6_BS metaG (v2) (version 2) | ecosystem: Environmental > Terrestrial > Soil > Wetlands > Peat | place: Germany: Weissenstadt...
GAGCCGCCCATGCAACCCCTAACTACCAAAAACGATTAACACTTCCCCCGAGGAAACACGGAAAAATCCAGCACGCCGCTCGCTAAAATGTTAATCATTTCCCCCCTGCGGAAATCGGCGGTGAATGGATCCAGCGGGACGTTGGCCAGATAATTCGGCACAAGATCTTTCAATTGACCAGGCCAGCGGCCATTGGCCTGACGATAGCGCTCGCTGGCCACCATGAGAATGCTGCAACGCATGTGGGCCAGCCAATGATGGTAGCTCTTTGCAAGAGCAACGACTGGGGCAACTGTCATGCGCGCCATGGGAGGTAAGCGTTTGCCCAAAGAATCCAGGTCTTGAAGCTTCTCGGCGTGTCTCTCGGCAGGGAGCTTTGCCATTTCCACCACTTGTGTGCCGAACCGCAGTAAAGCAGCACGGTCCCCCTCGATTAAATCGGGAAAGAGCATTTCAATCCTTAGGCTCAGGCTGTCTTGGGGGCTCGTGCGAAATAAATTCTGAAGCTGAGACCGCCTGCTACGTTTCAAAATCTCTATGGCTTGTTGAAGAACGATGTATGCCGCGCCCCGTTCGGCCCGCAACATGGTCAGCAGCAGGGGCGCATTCGCCTCCTCTTCCAAGGCTTGTTGCATCTTCTGCAGGGCGCCGGGAGAAGGGTGGCCCTGGGCCAAAATCCGTTCAATGTGCTGCATGGCAGTCTGATCGATGGCTTTGCGCTCGAGCATCGAAATGACAAGCGGTTCGTCGCCAATAGAACCAGCCGTATTAAGAATGGCTCGGCAATTTATCAAAGCGCCATCGAAATCCTTCCGCTGTATCCTGAGAGAAACGTCATAGCTCAATAGCGAACCTACATCGCGTGCCTCCTGCAGGTGCGGTAGGAGCGTGCTAATGATATCCGGCGAATAGGTAATCGCATATCGACCATGCGGCAACTCAGCGACCTTGCGAGCCTCTTTTAGCGCTGCGGCCGCGCGCCCGATCTCGATTTGGAGCACAGCTTCTTCGCCCTGGTCCAGGCGCTGGCGCGGCCGAAGGGAGTCGATCTTCTCCTGCAGGGCATCAATCTCCGTGGATGATCTCCCCTTCGCGGCTGGTGCCGATGCGTGCAACCAAAAGGGCCACTGCGCCGGGATGAGCTTGGCCGCAGTCAGAACCACTGAGGCCGAGTTCTCCTCGTCGCGCACCATGGCGCGACTGGCCTCCAATTCGGGAAACCGCCAGCCAGGATCAAGCCGGTCCGCCTCGGCGACGGCTCGTTGCAGGCGAAGCTTAGAAACACTTGCCAGACTCAGATAGGCCAAGACTAAGCCAAGCGGCAACAAAATGGTCAGGATAAGCAAGAGGCGCCTGCGCCAACTGCGGCGTGCGGGGACCGGGGATGCTTGCGGGGCCGTGTTATCATTCATGCATCGTCGCCGTCCGTAGGAGAGCCTTCTGTCGAAATAACGGACTGCTGCCGTCTGGCCAAATTAGCACATGTGAGTGCGTTCTTCCATATACATGGCTGGCATGGAACTGACGATGGACAAAAAGTTGCAGTTTCTTAAGACTTCTGAAGTATGAACCACCTTCCTGAAACAGTCCTGCAATTCGGCACCGGCAAATTCCTGCGTGCCTTCGCAGACCTCTTCATTCATCAGGCGAATGAGGAGATGCAGAAGGTCGGCAGGGTGGTTGCCGTGCAATCGACAGGTGATAGCCGAGCGAACCTTATCAATGGCCAGCAAGGGCGCTATCACATCCTGGTTCGAGGCACTGTGGACGGAGAAGTAATCGATCGCGTTGACGAGGTGGCGTGCATCAGCCGGGCGTTGGTCGCAGCCAGCCAATGGGAGGAGGTGCTGGCGCTGGCACGGACTCCCCCATTACGATTCATCATTTCCAACACAGCGGAAGTCGGCTACATACTGGACGCGTCGGACGGGCCGGGCAACGATCCGCCGCGCTCGTTTCCAGCCAAACTGCTACGTGTCTTGCAGGCACGCTTCGAAGCGGGCTTGCCTGGCGTCACGATCTTGCCCTGCGAGCTGTTCGAGGGCAACGCCGATTTACTGCGCGGGCTCCTGCGGCAACTGGCAAGGTCCTGGCAATCCGGCGAGAAGCTAGTGCACTGGATCGAGCACGAGTGTCAGTGGCGGAACACGCTGGTCGACCGCATCGTCACGGGGAAACCGGCGGCTCACCCGCTACTGGAACGCGACGCCCTGCTCGCCCTCGCGGAGCCGTTTGCCTTCTGGGCCATCGAAACGAAGCCGAACGCCGGCAGACTGTTTCGGCACGCTGCTATTCGAGAGACGCCAGACGTGCGCCCATTCTTCCGGAGAAAGGTCCGGATTCTCAATGCGGCCCACACGGCGCTGGTTACGCGGGCGCTGCCGCGCGGCATCGCCACGGTACGCGAAGCAGTGCTCGACCCAGAAATTAGCGCCTGGCTGAATCGGCTTCTCTTCGAGGAGATCGTGCCGGTTTTGGAAGGGCGGGTCGAAGAGCCGGGCGCCTTCGCTCTGCAGACGTTGGAGCGGTTTCGCAATCCATTCCTGGAGCACAAGATTACTGACATAGCCATGTACCACGATGCCAAGGTCAAGATCCGGCTCATGCCGACGGCTGCGGAGTTCGCAGAGAAATTCGGACGACGGCCGCTGCTGCTTGATGAGGCGATCGCGGCGCGGGTTGGCTAAATCAGCGGCCACGAGTCAGCAGCAGGAGATTGAACTTGGGTGCCATGTTTTCGCGGCCCGAGCTGAGTCCGAACCCAGCCCGTTCTAACTGTAGGGGCCGCGAAAGCATGTCGTACCCCAACGCAAGGGAGCAGTTCGCTGACTGCTCCATGCTTTCGGGCCTTGGCACTTGGAAGTCTCCGGCAGTAGTATGGGCCCGAAAGCATGCCACCCAACAAGACCCTGTTGCAAGATCACGCCCGGTCATTTAGCAACGCAGGGGAGAGCATCCGAAACCAGACAGCTGATGGGTTACACCAACCTTCGCGAATGCGTGGCCGACCTCCAGCGGGCTGGGCAACTGCTGCGCCTGGAGCAGGAAGTCGATCCCCATCTGGAGGCGGCAGAGATTCAGCGGCGCGTCTACCAGGCCGGTGGGCCGGCGCTTTATTACGCGCGTGTCAAGGGTTGCAAGTTTCCCATGGTCAGCAATCTCTTCGGCACGATGGAGCGGACGCGCTTCCTCTTCCGCGACATGCTGGCCGCGGTGCAGCATCTTGTAGAGCTGAAAGTCGACCCGTCGGCGTTCTGGAAGAGACCGCTGCGCTACCGCGATGTGCCGCGCACACTCTGGTACCTTCGGCCCAAGAGAGTGGCGCGCGGGCCTATCCTCGCAGGCCAGACTACAATTCGCCAGCTCCCTCAGCTTCAATGCTGGCCGCGCGACGGCGGAGCCTTTGTCACGCTGCCGGAGGTCTACACAGAGGACGCAGACCACCCCGGCGTGACCCACTCCAACCTTGGCATGTACCGCGTGCAGCTCTCGGGCGGCGACTATCGGCCCGACATCGAGGTCGGGCTGCACTACCAAATTCAGCGCGGGATTGGCGTGCACCACGCCGCTGCCCTGCGTCGCGGCGTGCCCTTCCGTGTCAATATCTTTGTCGGCGGTCCGCCGGCGCTGATGCTGGCGGCCGTGATGCCCCTGCCGGAGGGTATGCCAGAGCTGGCGTTTGCCGGCGCACTGGGCGGCCGGCGCGTGCGGCTCGTGGAGCTTCCAGGCCGGCTGCCTCTGATTGCCGAGGCGGATTTCTGCATCAGCGGAACCGTCGACCCGACCCGCCAGCTTCCCGAAGGGCCATTTGGCGATCACCTGGGATACTACAGCTTGGCGCACCCCTTCCCGGTCCTTAACGTTGAACAGGTCTATCACCGCGAGGGCGCGATCTGGCCCTTTACCGTCGTGGGCAGGCCGCCCCAGGAAGACACCTGCTTCAGCAAGATCATTCATGAACTCACCGGCCCGCTCATCCCAACCGTGATACCAGGCTTGCACGCGGTTCACGCAGTGGACGCCGCCGGCGTGCACCCACTCCTTCTGGCCATCGGCAGCGAGCGCTACGTGCCCTATGCCCAGGAGCGCCGACCGCAAGAGCTGCTCACGATCGCCAACGCCATCCTGGGTCAGGGACAGTTATCGTTGGCGAAGTATCTGCTGATCGTCGCTAGGGAGGACAATCCCGACCTCGACATTCACGATATTCCTGCCTTCTTCCGCCATTTGCTGGAACGCGTGGACTGGGGGACCGATCTCCATTTCCAGACAAGGACGACGATCGACACCCTGGATTACTCGGGCACCGGGTTGAACGAGGGCTCGAAGCTTGTGATCAGCGCGGCGGGGCCCAAACGGCGTGAGTTGCCCAAAGAGCTGAACGCCTCGCTGTCTCTGCCGGCTGGTTTCGGCCAGCCACGGGTATGCATGCCTGGCGTGCTGGCAGTCCAGGGGCCTCGCTACGCGCCCGGCAAAGTCGATGGGCCGGAGCAAGCAAGCGATCCAGAAGTGGAGCGGTTTTGCCGGGAGTTGGGAACTGGGCACGCTATCAATGCCTTTCCCCTGGTTGTGATCGTGGACGATAGCGCCTTCGTCGCTCAAAGTTTGCATAACTTACTGTGGGTGACGTTCACTCGGTCGAACCCGGCTCCGGACGTGCACGGGGTCGGGGCATTCATTTCCCAAAAGCACTGGGGATGCCAAGGCTCCATGGTTATCGATGCCCGTATCAAACCTCAACATGCGCCACCCCTTGAAACAGACTCCGAGATCGCACGCCGCGTGGACCAACTCGGGGCCCCAGGCGGGCCTCTTCATGGAATCATCTGAAAGGGAGTGCATGCTATACTTGCTGGCCGGCTTCCTTGCGCCAGGAGACGTCCCTTGAAGAAACTCCGCCCGGAGCCTTGCATCGCCCTGGTTTTCTGCTGCGCCTTTCTGAGCCTGTTTGGAACGCTGGCCTATTTCGTGCAAGGCAAGGATACCGTGACCGAGTGCGACTCTCGGGCGGCGGAATTCTTCCGAGAGCAACGAAAAGAGCTGCCGCAGGTTGCTCACGCGCTCTCCGTGATCACCGACGTGGGCTCCCTGAAGGGTGTCTTTGTGATCGCTCCCGCGGGAGCCGCATTGTTGCTCGTCCTTCGCAAATTTAAATTCTCAATCCTTTGGCTGGTGATCCTGCTTGGAGGCTTGCTCGCCGAAGAACCTCTCAAATCGTTTTTCCACCGCCCGCGCCCGTTCGCAACTTCGGGAACCGACTGGAGTTTCCCCAGCGCTCACTCCATGCGGATCATGATTTCTTGCGGTTTGGCCGCATATATTGCTGTTGTCCTTTGCAAGCGCTGGTCGCTGCGGGCCGGGACTGTTTCACTTCTGGTAATCGTCGTTGTGTTGATCGGTTTCAGCCGGCTTTTTCTCGGCAAGCATTATCCCACGGATGTGCTCGGCGGCTACAGCGTGGGAGCTGCTTGGGTCAGCGCCTGGATCGCAGCGCTTGCCCAGTTCGGCAGACCGCGGGACAGCGGCGCCACAACGGCTGATACTAGCCCGAAGCGTTAGCGAGGACCTCGCTAACGCTTCGGGCTAGTACCAGCGGAATCGTGTACGGTGATGTAGAAGTTTGGCCGTATGAACCGCGGTGAAACATGCAACCCGCTGATGAGTACGTTCCGGAAGCGTTGATCGGGCGACGTGTAGCCTTCAAGACAGACGCCGAGCATGAAGGCTGCTGGCATGTTCGTGTGGGCTTGAAAACCGGCGTGGTTCTCAAACTGGGCCAATCTCTCTCCCAGAAAGCAGAATTACTCGGCGCCGAGGTAGACGTGCTGGCGGAGTTATTCTCCGCGGAGTTTGACGTTCCGCGCCTTTGGGTCCGCGCCGACCCCTGTGAATCCTTTCCCCGCGGCTGCGAGACCGCTGTCGAGCGCGCTTGCTTGATGGTCGTGACGGCAGCACCCTGACGTATCGATTCTCGATCAAAAATTCTCCTACGGCACCTCATGCTGCATCGATCGTGAGCACTGCAGCGATACTGAGCGTGCAGCGCGGCGAAATTCACGTTACCAGCGGAATACTTTACTGCGCCCTGACGGGAACAACCCCTAAACGCGTGAAGATCTTCTTGTTGTGTTTGCAAAGCAATGCTAGTCTTAAGCGTACAGTATCGGGGAACGGCCAAGTTCCCGCCAGCGGTACGACTCGCCGGAACCAGATAAACAGGCCAAAACCTACACATTGTCCAAGACGGACCGCCGATTGAGCGGAGCGCTCGCGGATGCTCTGCAGCCTTTATGGCTGCGCTACGTGCCGTGACGCCTCGCGCAGCGGAGATCGATCCACCCTGTCTGGGGATGCACCCTGGCACGGTGTGGGGGTTCCTTCCGCCTCGTGCGTTCTGCGGCCAACAAGAATGGGACCACCCAGTCTCAGCCGCCTCGGAGCTTCGAGGGTCATCTGGGATCGTTTCCGTCCATGGAAAGTATGAGGGTCCAACCATGCAAGCGCTTCAACCTGATTGTTCCTGGCTGGAGGAAGAACAGATCGGCGACGTCACCGTGGTAACGTTTACCCAACGTGAACTCCTGGAAGAGGAGATGATCCAGGCCATGGGCGAGCAACTAATGCGTTTGGCAGCGGGCTCGCGAGGAGGACGGCTGGTGCTGAATCTTGGCGCCATCGAGAAGATCAGCACGATGATGCTGGGGAAGCTTATGGCTCTTCATTCGAAGATCCGCGCCATGGGAGGACGGGTGGTCCTCTGCGGCGTGGATAGCGAGCTACGCGCGATCCTGAAGGTGTTCCGACTGCATCACATTTTCCCGATCTGCGCCGGAGAACAGGAAGCGCTGCAAGCATTTTGAAGGTACATCGGCTGGTGGGCAGAAATTTGCGGCAGCACGCGCCTCAGCCAATCATTGGAAGAGCATTCCGGCATAGCCGACGACCCTGGTCGTATCGCCGCTCACATCTGCGCTCGTGGCGTAGCCCACGCGCTCGGCCGAGTGCAAGCAACCCATCAGGCGAAGGGTCTCCAGCACGATCACAGCAGGCACCACTCCGCACATGCTGATGTGATTCCCGGTGACGGTCTCATACACTTCTTCAGGATCCAGTCGCTCAAGAGCTGCCAGGGCCATTTCATCAAGCCGGCGGTTCTCGGCATCCGTGGCGAAATGATTCATATCGCTCGAGATTAACAGGAGCGGCCGCCCCTGGCGCTCTCGGAGAAAACCCGCCAGCTCCCGAGCAAAGCGCCGGCAACCGGCAAGGTCGGCCGCACCCAGGGCAATCCCCACGACGCACGCGTGGGGGGCGAGCCTGGCCAAAAGCGGCAATTCCACTTCGATGGCATGCTCCCGCTGATGAGCGATCGAATCGAGCTGCAGGCCCGTAATGGCCTGAGTCAACTGGCGGGCCAGCTTGGCATCCGATTCGACGGTGAAGCCGGGCATCGACCAGGTTTGGTGCGGCGCGACCGCCCACTCGACGCCCACCGACGTATGTTTAGGGCCGAGGACAATGACGGTTTCGGGAATCTTGATGCGCCGGAGGACTGCCGCGGCAATGCGCCCCGAGTAATGGAGGCCGGCGTGCGGCAGGAGCGCTGCAGCGCAGGCTTGCGGAGTTTCGCCGCCTACCAGCAGATCATCGACCAGGCTGTTCAAAGCCTCGGGATCGGCTGGATAGAATGAGCCGGCTACGCCCGGCGGACGAACAGCGGGACCGCGCACTGCTTTGGGGCCAATAGCCACGGCGATCCGGGTCGCAGTGGCGTCGGCCTTCAGGCTGAACACGGGCGTCGCGGCAGGATTGCTCACCGAGGCTTGTTTGACCGCCTGGCTGACCAGTTCCTCGACGTTGCATTCGACATCGAAAAGAATGCCGGTCCTGGATTTCTCCATGACCAGCACCGCCCGATGCGCCGGCTCGATGCCGGCAAGGTCCGGGTCGGCAACCGTGCCATGCATCGCTGGATCGTAAAGGATCAATAGCTCCGCCTCGATCCCGTCGATCTCCGCGGCGCCGATCCCCTGGGAGTACAAGGTCTGGGCCGCCGCGCGCGCCAAGGCGAAGAGAGTCGACTGTAACGGCAAGCCCGGACGCAGGGAAACCTGGCACAGATTCGATTCGTGGCTGCTGGCTGGCCGGCGGACCTGGAGGACGACGCCACTGACATTCACGTCGGAAACGCCGGGGAGATAGTAATTGGGCGTCGCGCCGCTGAGCGCGAGCGCAATGTTGCTGCGACAGAACTGGACATAAGCAGCTAACTCATCCGGTTGGAAAAAGCCTGTGACAGGCTTGCGCGCAGGCGGCGTCGGCAGGACTCGGCCTCGAAGGGCCTCCCCCTCGAAGGTAGACAGAGCGGTTCCCTGGTCCTTCCAAAGGGTCGGGTGCAGTCCTGCCTTGACGCAGACCTGCTCAAGGAATTGCCGCGAATCCCAGTTGTGCTCGACCGCCACGCCGGGCAGCAGAATGCCGCGGGTATCGCCTCGTGTGACCAACAGACCATGCTTGCCGCCCACGGTGACCGCCTCGACGCGCTCCTCCCCTTGCCCCTGGATCGGCTGCGGATTGAAAAGCAGCCAAACCTCCACGTCGAGATGCTCCAGCTCCGTCGGCGACAGTGAGGGAAAGCGCACATCCTCCAATGCCGTGCGCTGCGAAGCGTCCCTGAGCGCATCGATCAGCCTGATCGGACGATCGATCAAACCACCGCAACAGGAACGCAAGTGACCCCTGCGCTTCAGGCTGACAAACGCGCCCGCAAGGATCTGGTCCGCCGCGCCGCCAAGCGAAGGGTCGGGAAGCTCGGCAGGCTGGGCGACAGTCGCAGACCGGACGTATTCCGCCGCGGCAGAGAGGACGTGTCGTTTCTGTTCGTCGGTCAGTTCTGGCCGCTGGGATCGAAGCTCCTGGACCGGTTGTTCGATTGGTTCCGAGCTGAACATTTCGCGATTCCTTGGAGAATGCCCTGGGGCCGATTGTCGAAATTCTGAGATGGCGCCTGTGGCATGAGGCCTAGAGCGTGTCGAAAAAGGGGTCAGACCCCCTGCAGAATCGAGGCAATCCGCCCATTTCTGAGGCACCAGGCTCTGCAGAACTCAAGGGGTCTGACCCCTTTTTCAACACGCTCTAACGCGTCAAGCGCAGGGCTCGAGGCAGGCGCCCTGAATAAGCGGAGAGATCACCGGTTTTCACCTGCTCCGCATGATCGTGCCAGATGCCGGGAATGACAGCCTGGCAGTCCGGGCAACGGCCGTCATCGGTCAGGCGGTAAGACCGAACGAGAAATCCAAAGCGCTCGATGAGCGTTGCCCGGCAAGCGTGGCAGCGCGTGTTCTCCCACTCCCCGACCTGGCCCGGGCGATTGCCCGCGTAGACGTACCTCAGCCCTTCCTCCGTGCCAATCTCCGCGGCCCGGACCAGAGCGCGCGGGTCGGTGTCGTCCGGATCGGTCATTCTGTAATCTTGGTGGAAACCGGTCACGTGCCAGGGAATGTCCTGGCTGACCGAGGCGAGAAAACGTGCCGCCTGCCGAAGTTCCCTCTCCGAATCGTTGAAGCCGGGAATGACCAGGGTGACGACCTCGAGCCAGATGCCACGTTCGTGGACCATGCGAATCGTCTCGGTGATGTTCTCGAGGGTGCCGCCCAGTTCGCGGTAGTGCCTGTCTTCAAAGCTCTTGAGGTCCACCTTGTAAGCCTTGATCCAGGGACGAAGATAATCGAGCACCTCTGGAGTGGCGTTGCCGTTGGACACAAATGCACACTCCAACCCCGCGGCGAGGGCCTGTTGAAACACGGCCACGGCCCATTCCGCGGTGATGAGCGGTTCGTTGTAGCTGGACACCACTAATCGAGCGCGCTCGCGCAGGGCCGTCGCAACAAGCTGGTCCGCAGTCGTTGGCCTGGTAGGCGGATTTGCGGCCGGGTCGCGGAGCGCTTGGCTGGTGACCCAGTTCTGGCAGTAGGAGCAGTGCAGATCGCAACCCAACATGCCAAAAGTCAGTGCGTCGCTGCTGGGGTAAACGTGAAAGAATGGTTTCTTCTCCACCGGGTCGCACTGCAGCCCAGCCACATAGCCAAACGGCACCTGGAGCTGCCCCTCGCGATTGAAGCGCACCTTGCAGATGCCACGCAGGCCCTCGCCGATCAAGCAACGGTGGCCGCATGCGTAGCACCGGATGCGGTCGCCTTCCGTCTCCCAAAGAGTCCCAACAACAGTCTGATTGTCCAGGAAATAAGCCTGGACTTCGTTTGCGACTTGCGTCCTCATGTCGGCTTTCGCCTCGAGTCAGTGAAGTGTGATGCAGCTACCATTTTAGCAGCGAAGCGCACGGGAAGACTACGTCTCCTCATGCGCCGCAACATTCTCGCCTACGTGAAAGTCAATCACTTGATGCAAGGGTTGCCCGATCGTTTAACCGCGAGCCAGCGGCGAGCGCGTGGACAGAAGGAGAAAAGCGTCCTGTTTGTTCACGCGCTCGCCGCTGGCTCGCGGTTAAACGAAAAACGCTGGACCTGAGAACGGCACCATACCCTTGCGCTAGCTCAACCTACTTCCGACTTGAATTAGCCGAGGATGTCCGCCAGCGCGGGTTCGATCGTCGGGAATTGAAACGCGTATCCCAGCGCCAGCGCATTCTTCGGCAGAACGCGTTGGCCCTTGGTGACGACTTCGGCCACCTCGCCCAGCATCACACGCAACGCGAACGCCGGAGCAGGCAAGAAACTCGGGCGATGAAGTGCGCAGCCTTGAGCCTTGGTTAGTTCCTTGTTGGTCACGGGGTGAGGAGCTGTGGCATTGATCGGACCCACGGCCTCCGGATCATCGAGCGCCAGCCCCAGGATCCCTGTCAGGTCTGCGTGGTGGATCCAACTCACCCATTGCTTGCCAGAGCCCACGGGGCCGCCCACGCCGATGGTCTTGAACGGTTTGAGCATCTGGGGAAGTGCGCCGCCTTCCTTGTCCAAAACCACGCCGATGCGCACGATGGCGATGCGGACTCCGAGCGGCTTGGCGGTCTGGGCGGCTGCTTCCCAGTCCGCACACATCTGGGCCAACACATCATTGCCGGGCGGGTCTGTTTCGGTGATCTCTTCATCGCCGTGGGGTCCATAGTAGCCAATTGCGGAAGCGTTCACGAGGACTTTGGGTCGGCCGCTCGCGGTAAGCGGACTCTTGGCCAAGGCCCCAACAATGTTCTCCGTGCTCTTCACGCGGCTAGCGCGGAGCTGGGCCTTGAAATCTGCATTCCAGCGTCGCGTGAAGATTCCTTCGCCGGCTAGATTAACGACGGCATCGCAGTCGCCGACGGCATTCATCCAAACGCCGGCCAGCGTGGGATCACCCTCAACAATGGTGCATTGGCTTCCGAAACGGTCCTGGGCAGCCTGTTTGCGGCGGCTCAACAGCACAACGTCATCCTGTCGCTGCCGGAGCCTGGGGATGAGACGAGAACCAACCAGTCCGGTGCCTCCCGTAATGAAGATACGCATGAAGGACTCCCTGGGGCAAGGTCGCGGGTGAAGACACCGGTCTGCAAGTTATTCTTAGCGTTGCGGCGGCCGTCAGACCACGCCAAGCTGGCGGAGGGCATGCGAAGTGTCAGTGCTATCTCAATCTTCGACTGACGAGTTGACCGGCGGTCTACACCTAAAAGACCGAATTAAGATGAAAAGTAAGATTTGGAAGATGATTAAGAGTAGGAGAACGAGAAAGAGAATGATTCAAGAGGCATTGGTTCCTCATTGATGCCACGGCGTAATCTGCCGAATTTCAACCCCGATAATAGTCCGGATTTTCCAGATTCGCCGTGCGCGCCGCATGCCCGAAGGTGCTAAGATTGCATGGTAGATCTCTACACGGGACCAATCGCCCTGGAGGGGAGAAGAAGCATGAAACGTTGGATTTGGGGGGCAGCGCTAGCACTGGCTGCAATGCTCGTGGCGGGGACGGTTCCCGCACAGGCGGGCCGCACGCTTAGCATGCGCGTGCAGGTTCAACATAACCTCGGTGTGCGGCAAGATGTGACTGTTCCGTTCCTGACTACCGGTAAAAGTACCATCATGTCGGGAACCTCCGTCGCACCGATCATCTATTCTTCGCCGAATGTCGACGGCGCGAAGAACCCGCAAGTGGTGCCGGTCTATAACCTGATCTATCAGGGAGCGAGGCAAGGGTTCGGGGATCGGTCCAACGGAGCAAAGGCCCGGGTTCCTTAGCCAAGCAATATGCATAAGCGCTCCTGGTAAAGCTGGATTGGCTTGATGAGCAGCGCGGTTTTGATACTGGCACTCACCGTGGCCGGCGGTCACGGTGAGCCCGCGCGCGCGGAGCCAGTCCTTCCTCTCGTAGAGTTGGCCGAGACCAAGAAGCTACGCGAGCACTGCGAGCGGCTTCTGCAATTCCTGGAATCGCAAAAAGCCTCCTTCCCGACAGAGACGACCCGACACCTGCGTACACTCCTCAGGAGCAAAGACACGTCCCCCGCTGATTTCTCGGAACGAGTTCAGAAGCTGCTCGATCCCTGTTGCCTGGCGGCCGTCGACATCAATCCCGAAAGCAGGGTCAAGGCAACCCGAGGACCGGCCGCTGCGCAGCTCGTTCTCAGGCAAGAGCGGCTGTTTTTGATCAAGGTGGTGAACGAGGCAGGGGTCACGCATGGCCTCGCGGTCGGAAGCCTTCAAGCTTCGTCGCAGGGGCACATCGACGGCAAGCATTGGCTGCAGGCGACGATTCAGAGCGATCCTCCGCTTGGGAAGACGCTTACTGGTGAGAAGCTGGAATACGCAGCCTTGCGGCTGACCGCGCGCGAAGAGGGCCGTCGCGAGGCCAACCTCAAGTTCGACGTTGGCCAGGGAACGCAAGACCTTGGCTTCCGGGCCGAACTACCCATTCTCTTCACGGTGCGCCCGGTTGAGCGCTAATCATTTCTCAGTGATTGAACGAGCCGTCCGTCAGCCCGACATTGAGCTTCAGATCCGCATAACTGTAACTTTCCGAGAGGACGCCGTTGGCATCGGCTTGCGGCCAATCGTAGTTTTCCACCCGGACAGGGAGGTGCGTTTGCTTGTCGAAATAGATGATGCTGCGGTAGAACAAGAACTGCCGGCCTGAGTTATCCGGATGGAAGGTCTCGACGCGCGTGCAGCGGCGCTTGTCGTAATCGTATTCGGCGATCCGGACGACCGTTTTGTTCAGCCGGCTCTCCGCTTCCCATCGGTTCCCGAATCGCTCAATGAGGTTGCCTATGCCGGCTTCCGTGATGTCGTGCCGGCTATTCTCCATGACGCGCGGGTCGTGTGGGTCTAGCGAAACAAAGCCAACCGCTCCCAGGATACCGGTGGAGTGTACGCGCATCTGGCCATTATTGCGGCCGGCGACGTAGCAAGCTTCCTGCCCGACCAGATTCTGTGGCCGCAGCCAACGCATGTACACACTGAACGGCTGCGTGCGCACCTTCAGTGCAACGAGGTTTTCGGGCTGCAACTGCCCACGCAATCGTTCGCGCTTGACGAACAGGGCCGTGTAATCGGCAACGCCACGGTAGCTTTCACGAGCTTCGGCAATCAGGCGCAACGGCGCTTCCATGGAAGATGGCGCGGGCTGCCCGGGGAAGGGCCTCGCGAGCGGCGTCGATTGCGGGCTTGTTGACAGGGGGGAATAGGGTGGTCCCTGGCCCGCCGCCACGGAGGCCGCCACCAGGCCGACCACGATGCAGCATGCGATCGACCGAGTCATTAGAGTAACACAGAGGAACTTGCAGCCGACGAGTCGGAGTCGCCGATGGCGAAAGCCGGGCATATGAATCTCCCTCCCTGGAGTTTCGGGCTAGTACGCTCTCGAAGAACGCCGGCCTCGACGACACCGTGCCGGAGCCGAGCCATTAAGAACTCGATTGCATGAGCAAATGGCATACCGACGGAGATTACGACGGCCGAGTTACGCCCAAAGGTGCATGGGAAATTGGAGTTAGGAAGTGATGGCTGCGCAGGGCTGATTTCCCTACGGCAGCGGAATTGTAGAATCTACAAGGCGTCACGAGCATCAGCAGAATGCCGCGAAACTGAGTGAACCATGTCGACACCCCTGCAGATTCACACGATTGTCTCGATGCCCTTCCAGGAAAATACCTATATTGTCTGGCTGCCCGGTCACCAGGATGCGCTGGTCATCGATCCCGGCCTGGAGCCCGAACTAATCCTGGATTTCCTGCGCGAACGCGAATTGACGCCGGCGGCCATCCTCAACACCCATGGCCATGCCGACCACATTGCCGGCAACGGTGCCCTGAAGCAGTTCTATCCCGATGCCCGGCTGATTATTGGGGTCAACGAGGCGAGGCTTTTGACGGATGCCAACGCAAACATGAGTGCGCCGTTCGGCATGCCCATCACCAGCCCACCTGCCGATACGCTCGTTCGCGAAGGCGACATTGTCGACGCCGCCGGCATCCGGCTCGAAGTCTTCGATATTCCAGGCCATTCACCCGGTCACATCGTTTTCTTGTACCACGGCAAGCCTTGTGTCGTCTTCGGCGGGGACGTGCTCTTTCGAGGCAGCATTGGCCGCTACGATTTACCCAACGGCAACGGCGAACTCTTGCTGCAGGGGATTCGCGAAAAGCTCTACACCCTTCCCGATGATACCTTGGTGTACTCCGGACACGGTCCCGTCACCACAACTGGACACGAGAAGCAGACGAATCCCTTCGTGCAGTGATTCAGCCGGAGCGGACTGCCCCACGTATGGCGGCAATTCCCGATCGGGGTCACGCACGCAGATGCACGTCCAGATTCATGGTCTGCGCCTCCTGCCAGACCTCGATCGTCCCAATCGGCAACCAGAACTGTGCCTGGACGACGTGGACCGGCTGCCGTGCAGCCAGCGCGCTCACGTAATCCGTGATCTCGTATTCGCCACGGGCGGATTCCTGGAGATCGGTTTCGAAGACGCTGCTGGGAAAGAGATAGGCTCCCGTATTTGCCAGGTGCCGGCCATCCAGTTCCGGCTTCTCCACGAGCCGTTCCAACGTGCCGTCCGGCCGCAGGAAGGCGATGCCGAAGCGCCGGGGCTCATCGACGGGCTGCACGAGAAGTCCGGCAGGACAGACTGCGAGGCCGGCCAGGTCGCGTGCGCCGTACAGGTCATCGCCGTTGAGCACCATGAAGCGCTCGGAATGGATGCGACTTCGGCAGGCTCGCAGTGCATCGCCCGTGCCGCGCGGCTCGGCCTGAAGGACCGTGGCCCATTGCTTGTGATGCTTCTGCTCGCGCAGATAGGCTTCGATTTGATCGGCCAGATAGTGCACGACCACCAGGACCCGGTCGACGGCAGGAGGTAGGGCGCCCAGCGCCCAATCGAGGATCGGTCTGCCCTGAACCGGTAGGAGCGGCTTGGGGGTTTGCAATGTGTGCGGGCGCAGCCGCGTTCCCAATCCGGCAGCAAGAATCACCGCATCCATCAAATGCTCCCCACGTTTCGCTCTCTGCCATCAACTGTACCGAACTTGCGGATCACATGGTCCGCGCGACCTGCTCGGCCGGGGCAGTTTTCATTAAGCTCCCTCCTTGCCAGCGACGAATATACGAGCATTGACGCTCTTACAGAGTTGGTAAATCGCTCTGCCGGCAACGAAAGAAGAGCTTGGGGGCAAAAATAGCGACTCAAGGAAGAAAGACCAGCCCCGAATCACGACTGCCCGCGAAGCAGCGAGTTCTTAAGTAGTGTGCACGATTAAGCGGCAGGAGATCGAACTTGGGTGCCATGCTTTCGCGGCCCAGCCTGGGATCGAACCCCCACAGACCTACCTGCGGGGGGCCGCGAAAGCATGTCGTGCCCCAACGCAAGGGAGCAGTTCACCGACTGCTCCATGCTTTCGGGCCTTGGCACCTGGCAGTCTCCGGCAGTAGTACGGGCCCGAAAGCATGGCACCCGACACGAGATTGCCGCCAGACCGTGCACGGTCAATTAGAAAGGGAAGGAAACCATGCGTCGGCTAGTAATTCTCTTGGCGACGATCGGCGCTTTGAGCGCTGAGTTTGGCTGCAACCACACTGCCGGGGTTTGCGACTGCAACATCGGTCCAAGCGGCTATGGAGCGCCGCCACTCGTCCTCAGACCAGTTCCCGCCGAAGCACCAATCACCGCGCAGGATGCCAGTTGGGGAGGGTCTATTCAGGCAGTCAAGAGTTTGCCGCAATAAGTTCAACCAGTCTGGCGCTTGGCAATGCGGCGCTCGCGTGCTGGCCGAGGTTTGACATAGGGAATCGGCGGCGTCTGATCTTCGGCCAGCCGACCCACCACGTTTTGGGCCGCCAGTTCGAGGAACCGTTCCTGGCTGCGCACTTTCGGTTGGCTGTCTGAGCGAGAAGAGCGCCGGTAACTCCCGTCGGCCATCAGTTCGCGCGCTTTCTCATTGTCGGCAAGAGATGTGGCCATGATTTCGCGGATCAAGCGCTGCTTCAAGTTGGGCTGTTCGATGGGAAAGACCACTTCCACACGGCGACTGAGGTTGCGATCCATCCAGTCCGCCGACCCAATATACACCTGCGGCTCGCCCGCGTTGCCGAAATAGAAAATGCGGCTGTGTTCGAGGAAACGATCGACGATCGACGTCACGCGGATATTCTCGCTGAAGCCGGGCAATCCCGGCCGCAGGGCGCAGATCGCCCGGCAAATCAAATCGATGCGGACGCCCGCCTGGCTGGCGCGGTAGAGCACTTGCACCACCGCCGGTTCGAGCAGGCCGTTGATTTTCGCGATAATGCGGCCTTCCCGGCCGGCTTTCTGGTGGGCGGTTTCTTGCTCAATCTTCTCGATCATGAACGACTGCATCCTGCTAGGCGCCACGACCAGCTTGCGCCATTGGGGCAGCTCGCAATACCCCGTCAGATAGTTGAAAAGGGCGGAAACGTCTTCGCAGAAATCGGGGTTGCAGGTGAAGAAGCCAAGATCCGTGTAGATGCGCGCCGTCTGCGGGTTATAGTTGCCGGTCGACAGATGCACGTAACGGCGGATGCCGTCATCCTCCTTGCGGACAACCAGGGCCACCTTGCAATGCGTCTTCAGTCCGATGAAGCCATAGACCACGTGCACGCCCGCCTTTTCCAGTGCGCGGGCCCAGACGATATTGCGTTCTTCGTCCAGCCTGGCCTTCAGCTCGATCAAGGCCGTGACTTGCTTGCCGTTGTCCGCCGCACGCTGCAGCGCACGGACAATCGGCGAATCGCTGCTGGTGCGGTACAGAGTTTGTTTGATGGCCAGAACTCGGTCGTCGTCGGCCGCCGCTTCGATGAAATCGACCACGTGGCCAAACGATTCGTAGGGGTGGTGCAGGAGAATGTCCTGGGCCCGAATCGCGGCCCAAGGATTGCTCGCCTTCGCAAAGTCGGGGGACGGCTGCGGCACAAAGTGAGGGTCGCGCAAATGGGGGTAGCCAGGTAAGCCGTCGATCTGAAAGAGCCCGGTCGGGTCGAGCAAGCCAGGGATGCGGTAAACATCGAAAGGCTCGAGTTCCAGGTTCGCGGTCAATCGTTGTTCGACTTCGGCCGGCGCGTCGCCTTCGATCTCCAGACGCACCGCGGCGCCTTGCCGGCGCTTGCGAATTTCCTCCTCGATGGTCTTGAGCAGGTCTTCCACTTCGTCGTCGTCGATTTCGAAGTCGCTATTGCGCGTCACGCGAAAAACAGTAGCGCATTCCAGCTTCATTCCCGGGAACAGATCGGGCAAGTGCATGCGAATGACAATTTCAAGGGGAGTGAAGGCGTGGCCTTTGTCCGCCGCCAGGGGCACGAGTCGCTGCAAGACGGCAGGCACCTGCACGACGGCAAACAGCTTCTCGCCGTGACCCGGCCTCTGCAAAAAGACGGCCAGATTCAGAGACTTGTTCAGCAAGCGCGGAAACGGATGACCAGGGTCGATGGCCAGGGGCGTCAGTACGGGGAAGATTTCCCTGATGAATCGTTCGCGCAGGTATTCAAGGTCCGCCGGTGTCAGGTCCTTCTGGCTGCGCAAGACCACGCCCTCGCGCTCCAGCGCGGGCAGGACATCCTCCATAAGACAGCGATATTGCTGATTCACCATCTGGCGGACTTCTTGACCGATCCGTTCAAGCTGCTCGGCCGGAGGCATTCTGTCCGCACCGGAACCGCGCGCGATGCGGGCCTGGACTTTTTGCTGCAGCCCGCCGACGCGGACCATGAAGAACTCATCCAGATTGGAACTGAAGATCCCCAAGAACTTGAGGCGCTCGAGAAGAGGTACGTTGCGATCCTGCGCTTCTTCCAGAACCCGCCGGTTGAATTCGAGCCAACTCAGCTCCCGGTTGATGTACAGGGATGGGTCTTCGAGAGAAAGAGCGGGCACTGCTTCGACCGCTTGCATCCGCGGGCCTCCGTTACAAGACACCCAAGCATGTCATTATATTGAATCAAATCCTAGTGAGACACGCAGGCGCGGCGATGAAAAACGCGAGAAGATCTTGAACCGCGCGACCCTGGACGGATTTGCAGCAAATGGATTGGGGACAGGGCGACCAGCCTCCGCATCGCAGGATGACGCGACTCCCCTTTGTCATCGCTTTGCTGCCGATTCGGGCACGGTTCTACAAGGAGAGTACCAGCACCGTGAAGTGGCAGCAAGCAGTTTCCGGCCGGCCGGCAACTTGTCACGAGAGGAAGGAATCGGAAGGGAGTGTTGGAGGGAATGCCTGCTCTGGCCTTGAATGCTAATGAGCCTGATGAGCGAGGCTGGTCAGCTCCCGGCTTGCACCAGGGAGCTTGCCATATCGCTAAGTTGGTTACTGCGACAGCGCCGATGCTTGTGATGCGGGTGAGGTGGCGGGCTTCAGGGGCAAAAGCTCCTGACGGAACACCGGCACATCGCGGGGCGCTTCAATACCCAGGCGGATCTTGCCTCGGTCGATATCCACGACCGTTATGCAAATGTTTTCACCGATGCAAATCTTCTCTCCCAGCTTCCGGCTTAGCACCAGCATAGCGCTTTCCTCCTGTGAGCGAGGCGTCGTTGGCTTCCTTGTTTGATTCTACGTCACGAACATGGGTAAAGGTCTTGGGTCTGCTGCATTTTCACCACCCTCACCACTGCTCCGGATATAGCAAGTTCGATACCATTGCAATTTACGGCAGAGCCGGGCGGACCGTCAAATCCCTATCTTCTTATATTTTAAGAACTTGAGTCCAAAAAAGCCTGGGGCCTCTGGTCTTAAGCTGGAGCGCGGCTTGACTCATTCTTGAACATGCGGCGTAACCGCGCTGCGTGATTCCAGGGCGGCGGACAGTTGGAGTCGCGGCAGAGATGCCCTTCGGTTCGCTGGTCATGGTGTGTCGAGTGGCGGGAAAGCACGACAGCCGATAGCTGTCAACAGGTTGTCAGCTGCTCATGCCGCACTGCAATCCCCATCAGAAAGTTCCACATGACAAGAGCACCCCAGCGTGCACTCTGGCCATCGCGGTCATGGCGCGGGTTGATCTCAACCACATCCAAGCTGGAAACCATCGGATTAGCGCCTGCCGAACGCGCACAGCCGGTCACTTCGACTCCGGAAAGTCCAGAAACATTGGGAGCACTGACGCCAGGAACCTCGGCCGAGTGGACGGCATCCGCGTCGATGGTGACATAGATGTGGCAGCCATTTGCCTGCAAGCGGTCGCGCTCCGCCTCGAAGTGCTGCAACAGCCGATTACGCAATGCCGCGCACCAGTGGATGACGCAGCCGTGCTCGCGGGCAAAAGCATAGTGTTGCCGACTAACCGCGTGAGCCTGTGCTCCAAGGCAAACGTACCTGTTCCCCGGCAGTGGATCGCTGGGATGTTCCAGTGCCTGGCGAAACGGCGAGCCGCTGTGACCATGGCCTGGCGTGAACGGTCGGACATCCAAGTGAGCGTCGATGTTCAGGATGCCTGGGGGCTTATGGGCGGCGAGGTAACCCAGGTAATGTCCATAGGCCGTTTCATGGCCGCCGCCAAGGACAATGGGAATCGCGCCGCTTCGCAAGACCCCTGCGATCACTTCCGCGAGCGCATTTTGACTATCTTCCAGGTCCTCCGTGATGCGGACATCGCCCGCGTCCAACAGACATCCCGGTGCCAGGTCGATGTCCGCCGCGCAATCGCTAGTGGGCATCCTGTACAGCCAATGACGAATCTGGCCAGGCGCCTCCGCCGCTCCGGGCCGACCGTGATTTCGGCGCACCCCTTCATCTTGCGGAAACCCCACCAGGACGGCTCGACCAAGCGTCAGAGCATCCGCGTTCCCTCGCCAGAATTCGACAACATCCCCCAGATGAGGATCGTCAGTCCGAATGAACAGGTCCTCCCGTGGATGGGCTGGCTGCAGCAGTGTAAACCACCCGACCGCGTTTGATGACCCGTTCGACATGGTTGATCCCAAAGTGATAGAAGAGGTGTTGGTAGTTTGGCACGTCGAGCACTACGAGATCTGCTTGTTTGCCAATTGCCAGCGAACCAATGCGCTCGTCCCGCCCCAGCGCCGCGGCGGCGTTGATCGTCAGACCACTCACGACCTCGCCCGGCAGCATGCGCATTTGCGTGCACGCCATCGAGCCTACGAGCGGCAGGTTTTCCGTTGGGCAGGTCCCCGGATTGCAATCGCTGGCCAAGGCGACTCTGACGCCGCGCTCGATCAGCGTTCTTGCCGGTGCATAGGGCACACCCAGAAAAAACGCCGTGCCGGGAAGGAGCGTCGCGATGGTGCCTGCGCGCGCCATGCTCTCCACCCCCGCCTCGGTAACGCAGAGCAAGTGGTCGGCGGAAGTGGCTCCCAGGCGGGCGGCCAACTCGGCGCCGCCGAGTGGGCTCAATTCATCTGCATGCAGCTTGAGCCGAAAGCCCAGCTCTCGGGCCCTGGTCAGAATCTGCTCCGACTCCGGCACACTGAAGACGCCGGTCTCGCAAAAGACGTCGCAGAACTCGGCAAGCCGGCTACGGGCGATCTCCGGAAGCATCTCCTCTGTCAATAGCCTGAGATAACCCTCGCGGTTGGATCGATACTCCGGCGGAACGGCATGAGCACCGAGGAATGTGGGGACCAATTCCAACGGCCCTAGGGCATTCAACTCTGCCACTGCTTCCAAGCATTTGATTTCATCCGCCAAGGTCAGGCCGTAGCCGCTTTTGACCTCCACGGTTGTCACGCCAAATCGCAAGAAGCGCTCCAGCCGGGCACGTGCTAAGCGCTTTAGTTCCTCCTTGGAAGAACGTCGCACCGATTGAACGGTGGCATTGATGCCACCGCCGGCCGCGGCGATCTCTTGATAACTCCTTCCTAGCAAACGCTGTTCGAATTCCGCCTCGCGCGATCCCGCGAAGAGGAGATGCGTATGGCTGTCGATGAAGCCAGGGAGAACAATCCTTCCGCAGACGTCGATGAATTCTGCCTCGCACGGCACCGGCGGCAAGCTTGCGGTCGGGCCGAGCCAATGGATTCGGTCTTCATGCAAAATGATCGCCCCATCTTCGATCAGGTTGAGATCGTGCATGGCCTGGCCTTTGGCTGGGCCAGGAGTTTGCGAGACGGCAACCAGTTGGGCTGCGTGCTTGAGAACAAGAACCACGAGAGGCCGCTCCTTGAAGAGCTAGAAGTTCAGGCCGGGCACCTCCACGTCGCGCTCACGGGCGCAGCGGATCGCCTCGTCGTAACCGGCATCGACGTGCCGGATGACTCCCATTCCTGGATCACTGGTCAGCACCATCGCCAGGCGCCGCTCCGCCTCGGGACTGCCGTCGGCAACCGCGACCATGCCCGCGTGCAGACTATAACCGATGCCAACCCCGCCGCCATGATGGACGCTGACCCAGCCCGCGCCGCAAGATGTATTGATCAGCGCATTCAAGATCGGCCAGTCGGCGATGGCATCCGAGCCGTCTTTCATCCCTTCGGTCTCACGGTTGGGGGAGGCTACCGAGCCGGCATCCAGGTGGTCGCGGCCAATAACGATCGGCGCTTTCAGTTCGCCCCTGCGAACCATGTCGTTGAATCGTAGACCCAGCCTGGCACGTTCGCCATAACCGAGCCAGCAGATGCGCGCCGGCAAGCCCTGGAAGTGAACCTTTGCCTGGGCAAGTCGAATCCACCGAGCTAGTGCTGCATTTTCCGGGAAAGTGTCGAGCACGGCCTGGTCGGTGCGAAAGATGTCTGCTGGGTCCCCGGATAGGGCTGCCCAACGAAATGGCCCGCGCCCTTCGCAGAAGAGCGGCCGGATGTATTCCGGCACGAACCCCGGAATGCGAAACGCATCGTTGACGCCGCCCAGGACCGCCTGCGCTCGAATGTTGTTGCCATACTCGAACGTGATCGCGCCGCGCTCTTGCAGCTCCAGAAGTGCCCGCACATGCCGGGCGATGGATTCCAGCGCGCGCTGCACATACTCTTTCGGCTGCCGCGCTCGCAGATCATTCAGGTCTTCGCCGGGCGAGTGTTTCGTGGGAACATAGCCGTTCAGCGTATCGTGGGCCGAGGTTTGATCCGTCAAGACATCGGGTACCACGCCGCGCCGGACCAGCTCCGGCATGACCTCCGCCGCGTTGCCGACCAACCCGATCGAGAGGGCCTGGCGCTGGCGTTTAGCCTGCAACACCAACTGCAAAGCTTCTTCCAGGGTGCCGGCGATGCGGTCCAGGTAGCCGGACTGAGTGCGTCGCTTCAGGCGGGATTCATCGACATCGACCCCTAGGAAGGCGGCCCCGTTCATGGTCGCCGCGAGCGGCTGTGCACCGCCCATGCCGCCCAACCCGGCAGTCACGACCAGCCGGCCAGCCAGGCTGCCGCCAAAATGCCGGCGCGCGCAGGCCGCGAAGGTTTCAAAGGTCCCCTGCAAGATTCCCTGCGTGCCGATGTAGATCCAGCTCCCAGCCGTCATCTGGCCGAACATGGTCAGGCCCATTTGCTCCAGCCGGCGAAACTCTTCCCAGGTAGCCCATTTCGGCACGAGCAGGCTGTTGGCGATCAGCACTCTTGGGGCAAGGGAGTGCGTGCGCATGACTCCCACCGGCTTGCCCGATTGCACCAGCAGCGTTTGGTCGTTTTCCAGCTTGCGCAGGGAAGCCACGATGCAGTCGAATGCGGCCCAGGTTCGTGCCGCTTTGCCCGAGCCGCCGTAAACCACCAGGTGGTCGGGATCCTCCGCAACCTCGGGATCGAGGTTGTTCATGAGCATGCGCAGAGCGGCTTCCTGGATCCAGCCCTTGCATGTTCGCTCGGGGCCGCGCGGAGCACGGACGACCCGATGGACGGCACCTTCCGGCACTACAGAGGCCATGGTAGGTTCTCCAGACTCGCGGACCAATTCGGTGGCGGTTATCCCGATTTCACGGCCTTGCTTTCGTCTGGGTGTATTATAAGTCTCCATGAACCGTTCAACGATAACCGGATCGTCGCTGGTACTCACCGGCGACAACCTGACACTCGATGATGCCGAGCATATCTTGCACGGCCAGGTGGAGCGTCTTGGCCTGGGTCCGGCGGCACGCAAGCGTATCGAAAAGGCGCGGCGCTGCCTGGAAAACCTGATGGCAGCCGGTGCCACGATCTACGGCGTCAACACCGGTTTCGGCAAGCTCTCCAACCAGCGCATCGAGCCGGACGAAGTTCTCTCCCTCCAGGAGAACCTGCTGCGCAGCCACGCGGTAGGCATGGGCCCGCTGTTGAATGTCGGCGTCAGCCGATTGGCCCTGGCTTTGCGTATCCAGGCCCTCGCCAAAGGCTACTCGGGTGTGACCCCGGAGCTGATTGATACCTTGATCGAGATGTACAACCGGGGCGTGGTGCCGGCCATTCCCGAGCTGGGCAGCGTCGGCGCCAGCGGCGACCTGGCGCCGCTCGCTCATCTAGCCCTTGTCGTCATGGGCGAAGGCCATGCGTTCGTGACGAAGCCGGGCGTCGATGGCGAAGCGGCCGGTGCTGCAAAGCCCAGAAGTAAAGTTCTCAGCGGCCACGCTGCGCTGCGGCGCGTGCACCTCCAACCGCACCGGCCGCTGGCGAAGGAAGGGCTGTCACTCATCAACGGGACGCAAATCAGCACGGCGATCCTGGCGGATGCCCTGGTGCGTGCCCGCCACCTGGCCAAGGTGGCGGATATCGCTGGTGCCATGACAGTTGAGGCGACCAAGAGTTCCGTGCGGCCATTTGATCCACGGATTCAGCAGATCCGACCTCATCCCGGCCAAATCACTTCGGCTGCAAATCTGCGGCTGCTCTTGGAAGAAAGCGAAATCATGCCCTCCCATGCGGACTGCACCAAGGTCCAGGATGCCTACAGCATCCGCTGCATGCCGCAGGTGCACGGCACTTTCCGCGATGCAATTACCCGCGTCATCCAGACAGTGACGTGCGAAATGAACTCCGCGACCGATAATCCGCTGGTGTTCGCGGACACGGGGGAGGTGATTTCCGGGGGCAACTTTCACGGTCAGCCCATTGCCCTGGCGGCAGATCACCTGGCCGCGGCGGCCGCGGATTTGAGCAGCATTTGCGAACGGCGCGTGGAGAACCTGGTCAATCCGGACCTCAGCGGCTTGCCGGGGTTCTTGACGCCCCATCCGGGTCTGAATTCCGGCATGATGTTGGTGCAGGTATTGGCAGCCGCGCTCGTTTCCGAGAACAAAGCTGCCTCCTTTCCCGCCAGCGTCGATTCGATTCCCACGTCGGCCAATCGCGAAGACCACGTCTCGATGAGCACGGCGGCAGCGCGCAAGTGCCGTTCAGTCGTGGTCAATACGACGCGCGTCCTGGCCTGCGAGCTTCTCTGCGCCGCACAAGGGCTGGAGTTCCTGAAACCGCTTCGGCCGGGGAAGGGAGCCGCTGCTGCTTACCAGCACATTCGCGCCGCTGTTCGCCCTCTGGGCCGTGATCGAACGCTCCACCGAGACCTGGAGGCGGTTGAAAAACTCATTCGTTCGGGAAGCGTTGTGGCGGCGGTGGAGGGGGCCTGTCCGGGGCTTCTGTAATACAACGCCAGGGACCGTGCGCCCTCCGGGCGAAGAGGAAGGCCGTCTCCCTTTGGTTTTTTCTTCGCCCGGAGGGCGCGCGTTCGTAGCCAGGGGCTTCAGCCCCTGGGAAGCCTAAGTTGACTTGGGAGGAACGCAACCTGCAAGCAGATCATCCAACCGTTTGTGGATACTCGGTTGCGTCGCCCACTTTCGAAGGTAATCCTGATCCAGCTTGTTTTCCTGAACGGCCACGATTCCCGCCGCGTCGGTCAACTGCCTTTCGGAGGGATTCAGCTCGTTCCAAAACAATTTGTGAAGGATCACATCTTCGGCCGTCGCCATCCAAGCCGTGATGCCGAACAGTTGAACCAACAGGCGGCGGCCAAACATCGTTTGTTCGAACGGGTCTTCTCTTAACATCCAGAAATCGACCTTGAGCGCCGACCGTTGATCGATGGCGTTGAATTGATAGGGAGGACGGAACGCGGACTCGATCGCCGACTCCTGAATGAAGAAGGAATCGTCAAAAGCTAACAGGAGGGTTGGAATGCTCGACTGTCGGAGCTGGATTACGAAGTCGATGTCATGGGTCGTTCGCGGAATTCCCCAGTAGTTGCTTGCCATCGACCCTGTCAGCATGTATGCAATGTTCACTCGGTTGAGGCGCTGCAGGCAGTCGATCAGCAATTCTTGTTCGGTCATGCGCCTGTCACCATGCGCAACCGGCGGTGCAGCAAGTCTTCGACTTCGTCCGCGGAGGCAGTCGGGTGTTGATGGCGAATGCCTTCCCGAGCCAGCGAACAAGCCAGTTCATGCAGACGCAACGCCACCCCCAGCCGTTGCTCACCGGTCATCTGTTGGTAGCGCAAGACTTGAAGGCGCACTGCTTGTTCGGGGCTCATACAACCATTATCCAGAGTTCGGCGATTTTTTTCGAGGCTCGGCCAGTCCAGGGACTAAAGTCCCTGGCTACGAACATGCGCCCTCCGGGCGGGGACGTGGAGACCGGCTTTCCTCTTCGCCCGGAGGGCGCGCGTTCGTAGCCAGGGGCTTCAGCCCCTGGACGACTTTCGTCAGCGCAACAGCCAATCCACAGTTTCCGCTTCCAAGGCTTTCTCCGCCGTCTGCCGCAAGCTGGCGCTTGCCTGGGCCGCTTTGTAAGCGGGCTTGACCCAATTCTCCAGACCGGTTCCCTCCGCGTTCTGCAACCACAATTCACCCGGCGCGCAAAGCGCTGTCAGACCAGGCAGGCCGCCATATTTCAACGCGCCTGGCAGCATCATCGGATCGTCTGTTTTGACAACCTTCTCGAAGTGGAACCGATCACAATCTGCCGCCGTGCGCGCCACCGTGTCTCCGGCGAGAGCTCGAGCCAGGAGCACCCAGGGCCCAGCTTCCTTCCAGCCAATGAGATCAACCATTTTGGTATGTGGTTGCTGGCGAGCAAACGCAATGGCCGTCAAAACATCATGCACCCGGTTGCTCAAGAGCGGCCGGTTGTAGCCGAAAGTGTAGCCGGCATACTTAGAATTGACGGTTAGCGGCTTGGGCCCCTTCAATTCTCCCGTCCAAAAAACATCGGGGGCCAGGATGGCTGCATGCTTCGCAAGAATGCTCTTCGCTTCCGGGACAAGCTCGCCGTCCTTGAAAAGACTCGCCTTACCGGACGGATGAATCCAGACCACGACTGTTCCGTCAAATTCGGGTCCGCGCAGCATTACCACGGGAAGCTGTTCTCCCAGACCTTTGCGGCCAATGAGGGCTTTGTGCAACCGGACACCGGCGTGATCCACGTCCTGGCCGACCGGCACTTCATCAATCGTCGCTGAGAGGTGAATAGGCTCGCCGATCATCGTTGTCAGCGCCTTGCCGATCACTTGACGGGACGAGGCCAGGCTTTCTGCGTCCTTGGGCTGCAATGCGGCAATTTGCTTATCGGAAGTTTTGGTCATGTACCGGCGCAGTGCCTCGGCCCCGGTGGCATCCTTCGGGCGTGGATGGCTCTCGTCGTAGACTGACAGCTCGTTGGGAGGCACGGGCACAAAAGGTTTTTCAACCACAGGGTCGGGCTGACCCAAACGGAGATGCTTGTTGAACCAGTTATACATCAGCTCCCGGCTTACCTGGTTGTAGTTGTGATCGAATTGAAGGTAGGCCTTACCCATTACCTGGTCTGAGGCATCGTACATCTTGTAGAGGGCCTTCAATTCCGGCAATCCCTTGGTCTCGATCTCCTTCGTCCAGTCATTGGCGGCACTCATGCCCAGGGGCTTGGGCGCGAAGAGTGCCGCGAATTCGACGTTGCCGGTGTTCTGACGAAGGTACGAACAGTTTTCACAGATGCAGCCGCCTTGCATTGCCGTGGAGACCATCACGGCGGGGAAGGCGACGGCGGGGCGGTCGTCGATCGCGCAGAGGATAAATGTCTGCGTGCCGCCGCCGCTGGCGCCGGTCACGCCGATTCGTTTCTCGTCAACGTCGGGCAGACTCAAAAGAAAATCGAGAGCGCGGATGCTGTTGAAGGTCTGTAACCCCATGGCACTTTGTAGCCGGAGGTCGGCTTCGGCATCCGTGAAGCCTGCCGCATGGCCGATCTGCTGGCTGTCGGCGGTGCCGACCATGTCGTAATGAAATACGACGCAGCCCATGCGGGCAAGCTGGGCGCAGCGGGCCTGCAGGGGAAAGCGCGCCCCTTCGATGGTTTTTTCGGCTCCCTGCCGGAGTTGATCCTTCAGCCTTTGCGCGCCGTAGGCCTTGAGGCCATCGAAGAACCGACCTTCGGCCCAGTGGCCGTGGGGACAAAGGACACCAGGCATCTTGCCCGTCTTGTTCTTGGGGCGATACAGATTTCCACTGACGTAATGGCCCGGGTAGCTGGCGAAAAAGACCTTTTCGATCGTGTAATCATCGCGGTCAATCTTGCCATGGATGACAGGTTGCAGCGGCTGCCGTTCCGGCATCGGCCAGAGTCCGGTGGCAATGAGAATTTGTTCGCGAATGCTCCGGCGCCGTGTCTCCCAGTTTTCCTTGGATCTGGGGGGCGTAAACGGGAAGTAGCTGTCCAGCGTCCTGGGCGGCCCAAGCCGGCTGTCTGCGGAAACACTTCCAGGCTTCAGAACACGTGTTGGGTCTTTCTCGGCTCCGCGACCAGTGAGCGTCGCCACAACCAAAATGCCGCAGGCAATCGAACCAAGCAGTCTCATCATGAAATTCCTTGCATCACCAGAGAGTTTTTTCGATGATGACACAGCGTAAGGGGCCAGTGCGGCGGCGTCAATCTTCATCGGCCCGCCACTCAACCTAGCTATCTAATCGTTCGGTACAAAAACCTTGGCCGAACGTTTTTGGAGGACACCATGAACTGCAAATCCCCCTCTCCCATTTTCTGGGGATTGTCCGTTACTTTTCTCACGCTGACGGCCATGGAGGCGGAAACATCGGCCGTGCGCGCCGGCGACCAGGATCTCGCTTCTCAGGTCACGATTCGCCGAGACCACTATGGCGTACCCCATATCCTGGGCCAAACTGAAGAGGCGGCCGCTTATGGTCATGGATACGTCACGGCGGAGGACCACATTCTGACATTGGCCAGGTTGTTTTTGAAGGCCCGCAGCGAGGAGTCGGCTCACTTCGGCGATGACTTCGTTCAGAGCGACTTCCTGATCAAACAGCTCCACATGTACGAAGGAGCGGCCACAGGCTATCAGAAATCTCCACCCTGGATGCAGCACATCCTGGACGCCTACGCCGCCGGCTACAACCGCTACGTCGAGAAGCACCGCGCCGAACTGCCCGAGTGGGTCAAGCCTGTCACAGGCATCGACGTTTTGGCACACGGCCGCCGCGTGGTGCTCATGGATTTTTCCATGGACCTGGAACAACTGCGCAAGGTTGCGCAGAGGGCCGCCGCGTCCGCCACCACTGCCTGGCCCGTGGACCATGGCTCCAACATGTGGGCGATCGGCAAGGGCCGCTCCGTCTCCGGCAAAGGAATTCTCTTGGGCAATCCGCACCTCGCCTGGGGTGGTGCTGAACTCTTCTGCGAAGTCCATTTGACAGTGCCGGGCAAAGTGAACGTGTGCGGCACCACGCTGGTGGGCAGCCCCATGGTAACTATCGGCTTCAACGACAATCTTGGTTGGTCGCACACGGTCAATCTCCACGACTGCGACGATATCTACGAACTCACGCTCGATCCGGCGAATCCGCAGCGCTACATCTACGACGGGCACCCGGTGCCGTTGCGCAAAGAAACGTTGAGCATAAAGGTCAAAACCAAGGACGGGTTGAAAACGCGGAAACGCGACCTGTACTGGAGCCATTACGGGCCCGTGATCAAAATCACGAATGGGAAGGCCTACGCCTTCAAGTCCAGCAACATGGATGAATATCGCTTTGCGGAACAATGGAACCTGATGGGTAAAACCAAGAACCTCGACGAATTCCGCAAGGTGCTCGACATGCAAGCGCTGCCGATGTTCAACATTTGCTACGCGGATAAAGGCGGCAATACTTTCTACGCATTCAACGGACGGTTCCCGCAGCGGCCGCCCGGCTACAACTGGGCGGGGATTGTGCCTGGCGATACTTCCGCGTCCGAATGGAACCACATCCTCCCCGAGTCTCGGCTGCCCCACATGATCAATCCTCCGGGCGGCTACGTGCAGAACTGCAACTCCGCACCCTGGTACACAACCTTGCATGCCAAGCTCGACCGTCATAACTACCCGGAAGAGCTGACTCCCAATTGGAGCGGGCTGCGCCAGCAGTTCAGTCTCGAAATGCTCGAGAGCGACAAGGAGCTGACTCTCGAAAAGGTGAAGGCCTTCAAGTTCAACACGAAATTGCTTTTGGCCGACCGGGTCAAGGGGGACGTCGTGAAGCTGGCGCGCGGCCAAACGGTAGACGGCGTATCACTGGATGAGGCGGCCGGTCTCCTAGAAAAATGGGACAACACCGCCTCCCAGGAGGCCACGGGCGCGGCCCTGTTCGTCAATTTTTGGAGAAAGTACGGCAAGCAGGCAACCAATCCGTATGCGGTGCCCTGGGATGAAGCGAAACCTGTCACAACGCCCTATGGGATTGGCGAAGTCGAAACTGCCCGTGCCGCCCTTGCCGCTGCGGTGAAGGAAATCAAGGAGAAGTACGGCAGCCTCGCGGTCCCCTGGGGCAGCATTTACAGGCTCCGTCGCGGCGCTCTCGACGTTCCCATCAGCGGTTACTTCTGCGAGTACAGAGGGTTCAAGAGTGCCCCAATCGGCGACTTTGGTGCGTTCCGCGTCGTCCGTTACGAGCAAGCGAAGGACGGCAAGTACGTCGCCAACGGCGGCGATAGTTATGTCCTGGCAGTTGAATTTACGTCGCCGCCCACGGCTTACAGCGTCGTGGCCTATTCCCAGTCCGACAACCCCAGTTCGCCGCACCACACAGATCAGTCGGCCCTGTTCGCCCAGGGGAAATGGAAGCGAATCGCATTCACGGAAGACGAGATCGCAAAGAACCTGGAGAGTTCGTACCAGCCGTAGGCCAGGCCTCACCTACGACGCATGCGGATGAAAGAATAGCAGGGACGGCGGCCGGCCAGGCGCGCTCACGGGCCTTGGCGCAAGCATTCAAGCAGTACGGGGTGAAGAGGCCCATTGCTGGCCAGGGCATCCATTGCAAAAGGATCGTACTCGCCGCCGTCGATCTTTGTGATCATGCCGCCAGCCTCGCGAACGAGAATCGTGCCGGCGGCCACATCCCACGCATGGTTGTCAAAGCCCCAGTAGCCATCGAATCGTCCCGCCGCCACATAGGCGAGATTGAGCGCGGTGGAGCCGGTCCGGCGCAAGGAGCGCGTGCGCAGACTGAAGTAGCGCCACCAATCCAGTTGCCGTTCTTGACCGCGCATGTCGGGTGGAAAGCCCGTGGCCAACAACGCTTCGCCCAGGTGCGTGGCCCGGCTCGTCATTAGCCGTTCTTCTCCAAGCCATGCCCCCTGTCCAAGTGCTGCTCGGAACATTTCTTGCCGAGAAGGATCGAACACGACCCCCACGACGATCGCGCCCGCCACTTGCAGGCCGATCGATACGCAATACAGCGGGCAGTCGTGCACGTAATTCGTGGTGCCATCGAGAGGATCGACGATCCATGTTGGAGGCGCGTCGCTGCTTGGCCGCGCTTGCGAGGCTTTGTCCTCCTCGCCGACAAAGCCGTGGTCTGGGAAACGCCGGCTGAGGATCTCGCGGATAGCCTGTTGCGACGCGAGATCCGCATCGGTGACGAGGTCGCAACGAGCCTTCTCGCGCACGCTGAATCGGCGCCGCCAGTCCTCCAAAATCGCAGCTGCCCGGCGCGCAGCTTGCTGGGCAGTGTCAAGGCAGTCGATTAGCGTGCTCTTATCCATGATGCCGATACTCCTCTTTCCCGGACCGTGTTCAGTATATCGAGGAGAATCGCGACGGGGTGCCCATCCTGGTCGAACACGTTATTTTCGAGTTGTTTACTGAATATTGAGATTTCCTTACTACAATCAAGTCTAGAGGTTCCTGGAAAGGCATTGCATCGTCAACGTTGTTAGCACTGGTATCCGCAGAACGGCTTACCGCCCAGGTTGGCGGTTGGGCCGTTGCTTTCTTCTGATACCATGCGGTATGTTAGAGCTTCTGTCCCGGCGCTTTTCATGCCGGGCTCTCCCTTCTTGCTTTGTGCATGGAGACACGAATGAGCACCACAACCGGTTCTGAACGTGAACAACAGAGCTTTGCGGAAGCCGCGTTGCGTTTGAGCGGTAAGTCCGACGAAGAGGCACGCCGCACCGGCGCTGTGGATAAGGCCGACGACCAGGTCGAGTCTCTCTTTGCCGCGCAGTACCAGACAGTCAACAGTCCCGTGCACAAGGCGGTGTGGGATGGCCAGGTCCCCATGGCTCTGTTTTCACCGCCGCCGTTGCCAGCCACGGCACCTTGCGATCAAGCGATGGAGAAATCGCTCGAAATCGTTCGCCGCCGGCGCGACGCAGGGACGATCTACAACGAGCAAGGCAAGATTTCACCTTCCGTTCTGGAAGAGTTAGGCTCGGCAGGCTACTGGGGCATGCTCATTGACCAGCGCTACGGCGGCCAGGGTGCACCGTTCGCACGCTTCGCGCGGTTCCTCACCAAGATGGCGACGATGGACCCGATGGTGGCCGGCCTGGCCTCGGTTCACGGCTGCATCGGCGCTGTTGATCCGGTGCGCAGTTTCGGCAACCCCGAGCAGAAAGAGCGCTTGCTGCCCCGGTTGGCCAGCGGCGCCGCTCTCTCCGGCTTTGCATTGACCGAGCCTTGCGCCGGCTCCGACTTGACCGCCCTGCGGACCACTGCGGTCCCGGTTGGTGACTATTTCGAAGTCACCGGCGAGAAGCTATTCATCACCAACGCCATTCCGGGACGCAGCGTCGGCCTGGTGTGCGTGCTCCAGGGTAAGCCTGCCGTTCTCATCGCGGAGCTGCCCAAGGTCGAGGACGAACATTTTCAGGTCGTTCCTTATGGTCTCTACGCCCTGCGCACGGGCCACAACAACGGGCTACGTTTCAATCGCTTCCGCGTGCCCAAAGAAAACCTGCTCGTGCCGAAACTGGGCGACGGCTTGACCATTGGCTACCACGGCCTCAACCTCGGGCGCATCGCCCTGTGCGCGGGCGCGGCAGGCATCATGCGCGTGATGCTGGCCAACATCCTGCCCTGGGCGGAGTTCCGCAAGACCTACGGCCAACCGATCAATACGCGGGAACTGGTCAAGCGGCGTATCGCCCGGCTGGCCGGCCTGATCGCCGGGGCCGATGCCCTCGTGTCCTGGACGTCGTGGTTGATCGACCAGGGTTACCGCGGCGAACTCGAATGCATCATCGCCAAGATCTTCGGCAGCGAATCGCAAAAAGAAGCGGCCATCGAGATCTTCATGAAAACTCATGGCGGCAGGTCGTTCCTGAAAGGTCATCTCTTCGGCGACAATGTCTACGACTTCCTGGCCCCGTGCATCTACGAGGGCGAAGGCGAAATGCTCGGGCTGGCGTTCTTCAAATCGCTGGTCAAGGAGCATGGCAAGGCTTTCTTCGAGCCGATCGGCAAGGCCCTCCAGCAGAACAAGATTCGCTCCTTCAGCCCGATGAATCCGGGGCATCTCTGGGCCTTGCGCAGCGAACTCGGCGCCTACGCCAAGTGGTCGTTGGGTCAGCGCTTCTCCGGCCGCGATCGGCAGCAAGTCCCAGGAATGGACTCCAGACTGGCGGAACATGTGGCTTTCGCCCTCGAATCGTTCCACCGCGCCCCACGCGAGATCAGCGGGACGATGAGCAAGCATCAACTCAAGCTGGCCGACCGGCAATGCCGGATGGCCGAGCTTTCCCAACGCTTGCAGGATACTGTGGTCATGCTGGTCACCGCGCTCTGGGCTCACCAGCAGAAGGACGAACCTGCGCTGGCCGCCGCCGACATCCTCTGCCAGGACCTACGCCGCAAGCTTACCGGCAAGCGACCGTCCGACCGTTACTTCCGAGACGCCGGCAAGCTGGCGGACGTGATTATTGGAGGCGGCTTCGAAGCGCTCACCGGCATCCCACGGATGGATATTCTCATGAAATACGAGACCAAATAGACAGGACCTCGTATCCGGTCAATCTTTGACCGACGGGACAAGCTTTGTAAGGAAGAGTAAGATTTAGGAGGAAGATTACGATTACGAAGAGGATAAAGAGCACGATTTAGATTAAGAGAAGGATGGATGTCATGCCTACGTTACTGATTGAGTCCTGCACTTTCTCGTGATCTTGCTCTTAATCCTCTTCCAAATCTTACTCTTCATCTTAATTCTTTCTCTCAGAGCGTGAGTCGCCGGCCAACCCGTCAGTCGAGAATTGACAGAGCACAAGTACTCTGCCCGTCCGCCAATCAGGGCATGGATTCCCAAGACCCGAGAGTTTTGGTTGCGCGCCGTTTACGTTCTCCACGTCCAGAACCAGTCCGAGTCCTTCCAACTTCAACGAAATTGCCGGCCTTGGCCAGATTTGCCGGGATAGCAAATCCGCCAAGGCGGATTCCCCCGCTGATACCCGTGACAAATTGCCTTTTTTGTGATCATCCCCTTTCAGAATTCATATTCTTCAGCCGATCAGACCACAAGCAGCTGAGCAAGCAAGGAATTCGGCTCCGTTTCCCTCAGGAAACCTCACCTATTCTGCGTATCCGCAGCTTCACAACAGGAAGGCGAATCACCAATGCGGACGAACCTCAAGGCTACTGGACGGCTTAGGGCCCAACTATCGCTTTACTTGGCACTCCCGCTACTTCTTCTTGCAAGTAGGGGTGCATCAGCTCAGGGAAGCCTTCCCCCCGCGGGGAGCGGGACTACGACTCCCGCCGTTGCCGCGAATTCCCCGGTAAACTTGCCTCTCTGTCTGCAAACTGCTCTGGAGCAGCAGCCAGCTTTGGTCGCGCACCGAGCGAGTCTCGCGGCCGCCAATACGCAGTACCGGGGTCTGGAGAAACTCCATTTTCCCGCAGGTCTGATTTCGCCCGACCTACCGGTTCGTCGTCGGCAGGCATGCCTGGGTGTCAGGATCGCGCAGGCCGGTTTGGATCAGGCGGAATGGGACACCCTTTATGCCGTCGAGAGAACCTACTTCGGAGTCCTCTACGCCCGCAAGCAGCTACGCGTGGCCGTCGATCTGTCGGACAACCTCCGATTCTACCAGGAGCGGGTCAGCGAGCTGGTCAAGAAGGGCGAGAGCCGCGAATGGACCACAAGCACGGTGGACAAGATCACGGTCTATCTGCGTTTGGCGGAGACGCGGCAAGCCGAAGCAACGCGCGGCGTGGAGCGGGCAACTGCCGCTCTGCGTGAAGCGATGGGTGTTGCTCCGGAGGTGCCCGTGATCGTTGCCAATGAAGAACTACCTCTGCCCACGGTGACCGTGGATCGGGATCAGATTGTCTCACTCGCCCTGGCTCGGCGCGGTGAATTGGTGCAGGCCTCCACCGCTTCGGAAGTGGTCAATCTGGAGGTCGACGCGCAAGGAAGGATTCTTACGACCACGGCCAGGACATTCGCCTCCGGGGCGGACATTCACGCCCGGCCAGTTCCGCAAGGCTTCATCAACGGAGAATATCGCCCGGGCGCTACCAGTCTCGAGATGCCTGCCTTCTTTGCTGGCCCTCGATGCTACCGAGTGGAGAGGGCGCGCAATCTCAGTGGGCGAGCCACGGCAGTGGTCGACAAGACTCGCAATCTTATCGCCCTGGACGCGGAAGACGCCTTCAGCAGGTGGGAGGAATGGTCCCACAAGATCCCGCAGACGCGCGACGCCTCGGAAGCTGGCAGCCGTCTGTCCAAGAATACTCGCGAGGACTTCCGGGCTGGGCAGCGCGTGCGGATCGAAGACATCCTGACGAACGAAGTGCTGGCTGCCCAGGCGCAAGCCGGCCACAACGAAGCGCTTTACCAACTAGATATTTCTCTCGCGGGTCTACAGCGTGTCACTGCGGGGGGATTCGACGCTGGCTTCGGCGGCCCCGTGGCCGTCCACCCGTAAATACGCGTCAGCCCTCGGTACAGGATCTGCGCCTGGCCTTGACATGGTAAACCGACCGTTGCCGGAACCAGCAGTCTTGTGCTCAGCGAGCCGGAGCGAAACAGCGTAAGAGGATTACTTCATGTCGGGGCCGTTCTGCAGAATCGTCGCGGTCATCGCGCTTGGCGGAGTACCAGGTCTCCTTTCTCTGCGATCGAACGCTGCGGAACCGGAACACGCCGTCGAGCCGGTCCGCATCGGCATGATCAATACCCTGTTCCGTGATACGCCCCAGGCCACGGTCATGGCCATGATGCGGCCGTTCGGCGTGATCATGGAAGCGCAAACCGGCGTGCGCGGCGAGCTGGTGCCGGGCGGCGATGTGGAAACGCTCGGCCGGCAATTGGCGGACGGCACGCTGCAACTGGCTGTATTCCATGGCATTGAATTCGCCTGGGCCCGAAAGAAACACCCGGAGCTGCGGCCTCTCGTGATCGCCATCAATCAGAGCCGTTTCCTCAGTGCCCACGTGCTCGTCAAGTCGGACAGCAAGGTCCTTGCGTTGGCAGACCTGCACGAGAAAGAGATTGCCATCCCCAATCAAAATCGAGAACACTGCCACCTGTTCTTGCAGCGTCATTGCCCCGAGCCGAAGCTACCAAGCTTCTTTTCGAAGGTCACCAATCCTCCCAACTCCGAAGAGGCACTGGACGACGTGATCGATGGCGTCGTGCAGTGTACCGTCGTAGATGGCGTTTCCCTCGATTGCTACAAACGTCGCAAGCCTGGGCGGGCGGCCAAGCTTCGCATCGTTCAATCTTCCGAGGTGTTCCCGGCCGCTGTGGTGGCCTATCGCCCCGGCATTCTTGATGAAGCAACGCTCAAGCGCTTTCGCGAAGGTATGATGAACGCAAACCGCACGATCCTGGGCCGGCAGATGCTCACCCTTTGGAAGCTGACGGCCTTCGAAGAGGTGCCCCAGGATTACGAAAAGGTGCTGAGCGAGATCCTGAAGACCTATCCGGCTCCCCTCAAGAACTAGGAAAGCAAAAGAGAAGTTCTCGCAGGCCCGGCGTGGCGACGGCTGACGGCGTCCAATTTACAAGTACGCGCCATTTCGGTAACTAGTCAATAACTTCCAAGACTGGCGAAGCTGTTCGACTTCGGCTTCGCCACCTTGGGAAGTCGGAGTTGACAGACGGGATTACGCGCGATTCACTCGACAACTGTAACAACCCGCCCTGGCGTTGTGCAAATGCAGATAGGCGACATCAGGGTTTGCGAAAAACCGTTCGATGTGGGCTTCCAGCTCCGTTCCCTCGGTCACTTCGCCGTCGATCATCATGCCGCCGCGATCGTAGGCGCGGAGCGAGAGCAGCCGACTGCGGACGCACTCGGGAACTTCGTTCACGTCCGGAAATGCCTGTTGCGCCGATTGACGCACGAAGATTGGGCCCGACGCCCGATACGGCGAATCGACGTCATGGTGCGCATACGGCGCAAGGATAACCTGCTCGCCGACAGACGCATCCTGCAAGCTGACCCGGCAGGGGAAACCTGGGTGCGAGTCGGCAATCAAGCGGCGTGCGCCATGTTGATGCAACTCCGTGTCATCAAGCTGAAACAGCGAAACGAACGGTTCAAGGGACAGCGCCGCAATACGAAATCGCAGTGGTGAGCCCACGACTTTCTCCCTATTCTCGCGTGACTCTGTTACGTCAGGGCAATGGCACGCAGATTATAGAAGGCAGTCCAAAAGCCACTCCACCGGGAAATGGGCGCCCAATTCAATTCGACAGCTTGCGTCGTTCTCATTGATTCAACGAAACGGCGAGTCGGGTTTATAAGCTACCAATTTTGCTCGGGTAAACGCCGTCCTATTCATGACTCGCTAGGTTACCTCCACGTACTGAGCATATATTCAGTTGTCTTTGTTTTTCAAATTGGCAATTGAGACGTAAGTTATTGCAGAAATGGCATATACGGTCACGGCATTGCGCAGTAATTGATCTGGGTTTTGGGATCGCTTCCTGCTAGAATCTCGCTTGACCAGAGAGCACCTTAGGGAAGAGGCCACGCCATGCCGGAAGACATCCAATCTATTTCCATCACGCAGGAGACTCGCCGCCGGTACCTGCACTATGCCCTGTCCGTGATCACTTCGCGCGCTCTGCCCGACATTCGCGACGGGCTCAAGCCTGTGCAGCGTCGCATTCTGTACGCGATGTATCACGATCTGCATCTGAGTGCCGAGGGCCGGCCGGTCAAGTGTGCGCGCATCGTTGGCGAAGTAACAGGCAAGTACCATCCCCACGGCGACGACGCCGCTTACGATGCACTGGCCCGCCTGGCGCAAGACTTTGTCATGCGCATGCCGTTAATCCTTGGTCAGGGAAATTTTGGTTCTGTCGATGGCGATCCGCCTGCAGCCAGGCGCTATACCGAGGCCAAGCTGACAGCCCTGACGCAACAGTTGCTGGTCGAGCTTCAGCAGCAGACCGCCGATATGCGCCCCAACTACGATGGCACGCAACAAGAACCGGTGGTCTTGCCCACGCGTTTCCCGAATTTGTTGGTCAATGGAGCCTCGGGAATCGCAGTGGGCATGGCGACCAATTGCCCGCCGCATAACTTGGGCGAAGTAACCAAAGCGGCTATTCACCTCATCGACAACCCAGACGCGACCACGGCTCAGCTGCTCGACCGGATCAAAGGGCCGGACTTTCCGCTGGGTGGCAAGGTTGTCACCGATCGCGCGACCTTGCGCAAAATCTACGAGGAAGGCACCGGCAGCATCAAGGTGCAAGGGGAGTGGAAGCTCGAGGAGGTCGGCAAGAAAGAACAGATCGTCATCACCTCCATCCCGTATGGGGTCAACAAAGGAAACCTCGAAGCAGCCATTGGGGAGATCATCGCTGAACGGAAGCTGCCGCAACTGACAAACCTTGTCAACGAATCCAACGAGAAAGACGGCATTCGCATCGTCCTGGAGATGAAGGCAGGGACGGACGCCGACCTGGTCATGGCGTATCTCTACAAGCACACTGCCCTGCAGGAGAATTTCGCCTACAACTTGACCTGCCTGATTCCCGGCTCCGATGGAAAACTTCGTCCGGAACGTCTGGGCTTAAAAGCCATTCTCCAGCACTTCCTCGATTTTCGGCTGCTGACGGTAAGGCGCCGGTTCGAGTACGAGCTGGAGCAGTTACGGCGGCGCATTCATATCCTGGAAGGCTTCCGCATCATCTTCGACGCTCTGGACAAGGCCATCCGCCTTATCCGCGAGAGCGAAGGCAAAGCTGACGCTGCCGAGAAACTGATCAAGGCATTCGACCTCGATGCCGAGCAGGCTGAGGCAATCCTGGAGGCGCACCTCTATCGCATTGCCCAGATGGAGATCAAGAAGATCCTCCAGGAGCTGAAGGAGAAGAAAGCGGAGGCCGAGCGCATCGAGGCAATCCTGCGCTCGGAGAAAAAACTCTGGGGCGTCATCAAGGAAGAGCTGAACGCGCTCAGCGAGAAATTCGGCGACCGCCGCCGGACCAGGATGGGATCGAGCGAGGACCTGCAGGAGTTCGATCCGGAAGCCTATATCGTGCGTGAAAACACCAACGTCGTGCTCACCCGCGACGGCTGGATCAAACGCGTTGGCCGGTTGGGATCGGTCGAGAGCACGCGCGTTCGTGAGGGAGACGCGGTCATCGCCGTGGTGCCGGGCAACACGCTCGACCATGTTATCTTCCTTGCCGACGACGGCACAGCCTACACCATGCGGATGAGTGAAGTACCCTCCAGCTCTGGGTATGGTGAGCCAATCGCCAAGTTCGTTCGCCTGGGCGACCAAGTGCGCATAATTAACGCCGTCACCGCGGACGAGCGCTTCACGCCGGCGGAAGGGAAGCCCAGCAACGGCGAGCCCCCCGGTCCTTATTTGCTTGCGGTGACGGCCCAGGGACAGGCGCTGCGAATCCCGCTGGCCCCGTTCCGCACGGCGTCTACCAAGGTGGGCCGGCGCTATGTCCGGCTCAACGATGGCGACCGGGTGGTGATGGTCGCCGTTCCCAAGGATGAAGAGAGCATTTTCCTGGCGTCCGCGTCGGGGCATGTGATCCACTTCCAGATCGAGGAAATCAACATCCTCTCCGGCGTAGGCAAAGGCGTGATGGGCATCAAATTGGCCGAGGACGATACCTGTCTGGGCGGCGCGCTGATCTCCGGCCGATTCGACATGATGCAGCTGGAGACAGCTGGCGGCAAGTTCATGGAGTTCCGTCGGGGCAAGTACGAAGTTACTTCGCGCGGCGGCAAGGGCTTCGAGGCGGTGAAACGAACCACCTTCATTCGCGTTGTGCCTCCACCCATAGAATTGGTTGATTGGGATCAAGTAGAAGGCAAAGAAGGAAACGACAGGAAATCCAACGATTCCACTGGGCCGCAGAAACAACTCTTTGATTGATCTGCAAGAGCCTTGGATGAACCGTGTGCGGAGGATGTCGGCTAATCGCCCTGCCTGGCGGGAAGGGGGCTGCCATTCAGCGCCAATCGGCAAGGAGGCGCTATCTTAACGGTTTCGACGGTTCGTCGGCGGCATATTCTGGATGGTGATGCCACCGGAGGTGGACATGGAGCCGGTCGCGGTATTCCCGGCAAATCGGAGTTTCCGGCTACACTCTCGGATGACGACGTGATTGCGGGAATCGAGCAAATTGCGAACGAATCGGCCAATTATCCGAATGGGACCATCCCAACCACACCCGGAAGATTCAAGATCGCTGGTGACATCAAGGGGGTCCAGACAACTGTCATCGTCGAGCCGGCGATCGCAGAAGTGATCACCGCATGGCCTGAAGGTGTTCGACGCAAGCCTTAATTCGAGGCCAAAATCATGAACGAGAATGTACCCATTTGGAATGAGATCACGCAGTTGTTGACCCAAGCACGCCGATGCTTGCCTGCGGATTCAGGGCAACGGGATTCCGAAGCGCCTTCCGTCGGGGTCTTGACAGGTACCTTGCCTGAATTTGACGAGTTTCTGGCCCATAACGAGTTGGAGCTGGCATGGGATGCACTCGCCGGCGCGGCCGAGCGCCTCGGCGCGCCGGCAGCATGTTGGCGTAACCTTGCCCAAGCTGCAAAGACGATGCAACTACCGGTCAAGGAGAAATTCGCACAAGATCGTTCTGGGCCTCGAATTACTTACGACGAAGCGCTGGCCATCGCCGGCCTTGATGCCGAGAAGGTCTGTAACGATGTGACACTCTTTCGGATCACGCTAGCTCTCGAGCCGGATGGATGGCATATCGATTTTGAGCCGAAGGATCCGCGCCTTCACGGCGCCGGTCCGCGCTATGTGATTGACCCAGCCACGGGGACGATCGTGCATAAGCAGTTCGTGGAAATCAGCAAGGAAGTTGGAAACTGAACGATGAGCACAGCAGCCTACACAGCCAAAGACATCACCGTTCTCGAAGGCCTAGAGCCCGTGCGCAAGCGCCCGTCGATGTATATCGGCGGCGTGGACGGTAAGGGTCTGCATCACCTGGTTTGGGAAATCATTGACAACGGGGTCGACGAGTACCTCAACGGCTATGCCGATTCGATTGCGGTGACTCTCCACAAGAATGGCGACGCCGTGACCGTGGTCGACAATGGCCGGGGCATTCCGGTCGACATGCATCCCAAGCACAAACGGCCGGCCCTCGAATTGATCCTGACCACGCTTCATTCGGGAGCCAAGTTCGGCGAGGGGGACAACTATATCCATGCGGGCGGCTTGCACGGCGTCGGTTCGTCGGTCGTCAACGCCCTTTCCAAGAAACTCGTGGCCACCATTCGCCGCGATGGCTTCGAATGGGAGCAAACCTTCCGGCGCGGCAAACCGGCGGGCGGATTGGAGAAGCTGGGACCGTTTCGAGGGCATGGCACGTCGATTTACTTCGAGCCGGACGACACCATCTTCAAGACTACGCAATTCGATCCTCTTCTGATCCGGGCCCACCTGGAGGACATGTCGTACATCCACAGCGGGCTGAAGATCACGTTCAAGAACGACATCGCCAAGGAGACCTTGGACCTGACGCACACCGGCGGCATTCCGGAATTCCTGGCGCGTCTCGTGGTCGAGGGGCAGAAGCCGGCCGTCACGGAGAGCCCGTTTTGTCTGGCTCGCCAGAACGGCGAAAAGATGGAAGTCGCCCTGCAGTGGACGGAATCGACGGATGAGTCGATCCGCTCCTACGTCAACGGCATCCGCACGCTCGCAGGAGGAACGCACGAAGGCGGTTTCAAGAGCGGCATCGCCAAGGCGATCCGCAACTACATGGAGACCCATGAGGTGAAGACCAAGGGGCTCACGATCACAGCGGAAGACATCCGCGAAGGCATCGTGGGTATCCTGTCGGTGTTCGTGCGCGAGCCGATGTTCCAGGGGCAGACCAAAGAAAAGCTCAATAACCCGGAAATGGCAGCAACGGTCGATGGCTTCGTGCGTCCCGCACTCGAAGCCTGGCTGAACGCCAACAAGACTGCCGCGGATCAGATCGTTGGCCGCATTGTGCTGTCCGCCAAGGCCCGTTTGGCGTCCCGCGAGGCGATCAGCGAGGTGAAGCGCAAGTCCGCCACGCAGCGCCGGCTGAATCTACCGGGCAAACTCGCAGACTGTCGTTCGACGGACCTCGACGAATCTGAGCTGTTCATCGTCGAGGGCGACTCCGCCGGCGGCTCAGCCAAGCAGGGGCGCAATAACAAGACGCAGGCGGTCTTACCCCTGCGCGGCAAAATCTTGAACTCCGAAGGGCTGGCGCTCAACAAGGTGCTCGCCAACGCAGAGCTGAACGATCTCGTCTGTGCCATTGGCACCGGGGCAGGGGAGCGCTTCGATATTTCGGCACTTCGCTACGGCAAGATCATCCTGTTGATGGACGCCGATGCGGACGGCCACCATATCACCACCCTGCTCTTGGCATTTTTCTTCCGGCACCTGACCGACCTGATCCGCAAGGGCAACGTATACATCGCCCAGCCGCCGCTCTATCGCATTGACGTCGGCAAGGAGACGCAGTGGGCGCGCGACGATGCTCACAAGGAAGAGATTCTGGCTGCCCTGCCGGCGCGAGCCAAGCCTGAAATCTCGCGCTTCAAAGGGCTGGGAGAAATGGACGCCAAGGTGCTCGCCCAGACAACCCTCGATCTGCGCTACCGCACGTTGCTGCAGGTGAGCATCGACTCCAACCTGGAAGCCGACAATACGTTCGTCACCCTGCTCGGCAAAGAGGCAGGAGAACGTTACCGGTTCATCATGGATTCCGCGGCTTTGGCGGTCGCGGAGGAACTTGATGTGTGATTCTACTTGACCAGGTCCGCCGTATCGAGTCTGCCTTCCTCGTGCAAACGCCGGAAAAGAGTCCACGTCTGGCGAATGCCGTCGCTCAGGGATGTGCGCGGGATCGGACCCAAGTCGCGCTGAAAAGCGCTGTCGTCGAGGTCGTAGGCGATGGCGATCTGGCGATCGCCGAAGGTAATCAAATCGGCCGCCGCCGGATCGACGGAACACAGGGCACGGTGAAACGCCGCCAACTCGACCACTTCGCCGCGGAGGTTGTAGGACTTCGCCCCTTTATAGGGCCCCTGCAGGCAACGAATAAACGTCTTCGCCACATCATCGACGTACTGCAGGTCTTGCAGACCGCCATAAGTTATGTGATAGGGAAGCCCCAGCGCCAGCGACTTGATCGCCTTGGTCGGTTCGCTGGTCATCCCGAAGTCTCGGCCGACGCCGTAGACGGTCCAGGGACGTAGACCAATGCTCGATAGGCCTTGGTCCTGAAAGTAGACCCAGGCATTTCCCTCGTTGCAACATTTGAACACGCCATAGTGTGTGCTGGGCAGGAGCGGCACGTCATCGCTCAGTGGACCTGGCGGATAATGGGCCGGCGGGCCGAACACGGCGCCCGAGCTGGCATATACGAGTCGCTCGATCGTTCCCGCAGCTTGCCGGACGGCTTCGAAGACAGCCAGCGTGCCGAGCACATTCACCTTGGCCCCGAGCAAGGGGTCGGCCTTGCAGACGGGCACCTGCAGCCCGGCCAGATGAATGACGTGAGTGATTCGATGGTTGTCGAGAGCTTGCCGCAAGGCCGTCACGTCGGTCACATCACCAGCTATGAAATGGATCGCGCGCAGCAGCTTGTCGTCGAGAATGAGACGGAGACGGTGGACATCTTCGCGAAGATCGTAGACCCAGACCGCGTCATGCGCTTGAAGCAAGTTGCGGATGATCCAACTGCCGATACAACCGTAGCCGCCCGTCAACAGGACACGCACGCTCAATCCTCCGTGGGTCAGGTTTCCAACCTGACCGGACAGATTGGAAATCTGTCCTACTCAGTTGGCGCTTCGGTTGTAGGCCCAGGCACCGTGCCATCGGCCGGCGCCGCTGGCGGAGTTTCCGGGAGTCCCTCCGGCGCGGGCGCGGCCGGCTCCTCGCCCTCTTCGCGGGCGATCTTGGCGAGCGAAGCGATCTTGTCCCCTTCGTTGAGGTTCATCACGCGCACGCCTTGCGTATTGCGGCCAACCACGCGGATTTCGCTGACATGAGTCCGATTGACCATGCCTTGCGCGGTGATGAGCATCATATCGTCGTCGTCGCGGACCGAGGCGATGCCGAGGACGGGGCCGTTGCGTTCGCTGGTACGGATGTCGCGCACCCCCTTGCCGCCGCGGCGCTGCTTTCGGTAGCGCATGGTGGAGCGGTCCTTGACCGCTTCGTCTTCACCCGCCGGTTCCTCGGCGACTTCCTCTGCCGGTTCCTCGGCGACTTCCTCTGCCGGTTCCTCCACCGGCTCCTCACCCTCTGTCTCTGCCGGCAGCTCGCCGGCCGTGTTGGCTCCGAAAGGCGTTCGCTTACCGTAGCCGTTCTCGCAGACCGTCAGCAGGTAGCCATCCGGATCAGCCACCACCATCCCCACGACTTCGTCGCCTTGCTGGAGGTTGATGCCGCGGACGCCCTTGGTGTTGCGGCCCATCGACCGGGCCTGGGCTTCGTCGAAACGTATGGCCATGCCGTTGCGCGTGCTCAACACCACTTCGTCACCGGGTTGCGTCAAGACAACGTCGATGAGCGTGTCGCCATCTTCCAGGTTGATGCCGATGATGCCGCCGCGTTTGGGGCGACTGTAGTCCTCCAAGGCCGTCTTCTTCACCAAGCCCCGGCGCGTGGCCATCAGCAGGTGGTGTTCCGCATCAAATCGGCGGACGGGGATGACGCTGGTGATCTTTTCTTCCGGTTTCAGGGCGAGAACGTTCGCGATCGCCCGACCCGAGCTGGTGCGGCTCATGGGCGGAATGTCGTACACTTTCAGCCAGTACACTTGCCCCTGGTTCGTGAAGCACAAAAGGTAAGCATGCGTGGAGGCGACAAAGAAATGCTCGATGAAGTCATCCTCGCGCGCGGCTCCTCCCGAGACGCCCTTGCCGCCGCGATGCTGCGTCCGGTACGTGTTCAACGGCAAGCGCTTGATATAGCCGTTGTGGCTGATCGTGACGGCGTTGTCCTCTTCCTCGATGAGGTCTTCGTAGTTCAGATGCCCCACGGCATCCACGATGATTTCCGTGCGCCGGCTGTCGCCGTACTTGTCGCGCAGCTCGACTAGATCGCCGCGGACGACCGCAAAAACATTACGCTCGCTGCCCAGCAATTCTTCGTGACGGACAATCTGCCCGCGCAGGTCGTTGTAATCCTTGACGATCTCGTCGCGCTCCAAAGCGGCCAGTTGACCCAGTTGGAGGCGAACCACGGCCTCGGCCTGCGCCTCGGTCATGCGGTAGCTTTCATGGACGCCGATTTCCCGCTGCAATGCTGCCAAATTCGCGGCGCCGAGTGCGCGCTCCAAGAGCGACGCAGCCACAGCCAGGTTCTGTAAGCGTAGCTTGGCTTCCGACCGGCTCGGCGACTCCCGGCAAACGGCGATGACCTCGTCCAGCGAGGAGATCGCGATCAATTGGCCTTCGAGAATGTGGGCCCGGCGCTTGGCCTCGCGCAGCAAGTATTCGGTCCGGCGGCGGATGACCTGAACGCGGTGCCGCAGGAATTCCTCGAGCATCTGCTTCAAGGTCAGCGTGCGCGGCCGGCTGTTCACGAGAGCCAGCAGGATAATGCTCGTCGTCTTCTGCAGCGGCGAGAACTCGTAGAGTTGATTCAGCACCAGATTCGGGTCGGCATCACGTTTGATGTCCAGCACCAGGCGGACCGGCTCGCCGCCGCGGGCACTGCTTTCATCGCGGATGGCGCTGATCCCCTTGATGCGCTCATCCTTGATCATCTCCCCAATCAGCTCAGCCAGGCGATTGCGCGTCTGCTGATAGGGAACTTCCGTGATGACGATCTGACTGCGGTTCCCTTCCTCCACGATCTCGGCACGTGCGCGCAGGGTAATCTTGCCGCGCCCCGTATAGTAGCCGTCGAGAATCCCCTGCCGGCCGCAGATGATGCCCCCGGTCGGAAAATCGGGGCCGGGGATGATCTCCATGAGCTGCTCGATGCTCACCTCCGGCTCGTCGATCACGCGAATGAGCCCGTCGCAGACCTCGCGCAAATTGTGGGGCGGAATTTCCGTGGCCATCCCGACCGCGATGCCGTCCGAACCGTTTACCAGCAAATTGGGAAACTTGCTCGGCAAGACCAACGGCTCGCGGTATTTGCCGTCGTAATTGTCGATATAGTCGACAGTATCGCGCTCGAGGTCTTCGAGCATGTCGGCGGCGACGTGCGATAGCCTCGCCTCGGTATAACGCATGGCCGCGGGGGGAAGGCCTGCTATCGAGCCAAAGTTGCCCTGCGAATGGACCAGGCGATGGCGCATGTTCCAGTCCTGGGCCATGCGCACGAGCGTGGGGTAAATCGTCATCTCGCCGTGCGGGTGGTAGCGCTTCATCGTCTCGCCGACAATACCGGCACATTTGCTGGTGGCACTGGCGGGGCCCAGCCCTAGGTCATGCATGGCAACCAGGATGCGCCGTTGCGACGGCTTCAGCCCGTCGCGCACGTCGGGCAGCGCCCGGCTGATGATGACGCTCATCGCGTACGTGAGATAGCTTTCTTTGAGTTCGTCTTCTATGTTGAGAGGCTCGTACTGGTTTCCGTTCCCCTCGCTGCTAGACACGTTTTCCGGCGGCGGCAGTTCATCCGGCAAGGCAAGCTCCCTCAGCGATCCATTAGGTGAGTGCCGATCTCCATTCGGCAGCGAAACACTCCTTATCCTCACTCGGTATTTTACCAGAAAATGGCCCTTTCCTCCATGCCGTCTGGGCATGATTGGGGAATGTAGAATTTTCTAATTGCTTGCCTGTTTCCAGGGCCGGATAATGAGCCGACTTCGAGTTGGAGAACCACTCATGATCCAGTTGTCATGCCCGGAATGCGGCCACCGTTACAAGATCGCGGACGAGTTGGCGGGCAAGAACGTCCTCTGCCCGGAGTGCCACACGCGATTCAAGCCCAAGGAGATTTCGGGGCCTGAGGTGATCACGCAAACGACGATGGGAAACGGTAGCCGTCCACCCCAGATGCCGGGAGAGAAAACCTACGGCGTCAACGCTCTCATCGTGGCAGTCGTCGTCGGCGCTTTCGCCGGCGGGGTGATGGGCCTCGGCGCAGGTTTCCTGATCGGCGTCCTATTCAAAGACGGCGCCCAGCATGCCAAGCAATCCCTGCCGTCGAAACTGGCTGGACAATTCGCCGGAGCAGCCGCCGGGCCCGGCAACACCTGACAGGGACTTTACGACGGTTGACCTGAAAGAGCTCTATAGCGCTTACGAGGAGAATGAGGCGGCGGCCGATGTGAAGTATCTCAACAAGCGCGTGCAGTTTGTGTTCGTACCAGGAGGAATCGACAGGGATTCTTCTGGAGTGTATTACGCCTGGTCGAACATTTTTGGTCTTACTGATCCGGTGCAGTACGGTCAGCATACCAAGTGCTATTTTTGCGCGGACCAGACGGCGGGCCTGGCCAACTTCAAGCCCGGCCAATCCATGTCGATCCGTGGCGTCTGTACGGGCAAGACCGGCATGATAAACTTCTATTATGCCCCTGCTTTCAACAACGGCTCCAAGGGCTTCTATAAAGCCAGCCCGGCCATCGCCTTCAAGGACTGCAAGCAGGTCGAGTAAATCTGCCCTTACCACCAACCTGCAAGAGTGGTTACAACTTTTTGTTCTAAGCGGACTTCCGCTCTTTCCTGAACTTAGCCAGTTTACAGGCGTAGTCTGGGCTGTCCGGCGTGCCATTTTGTTTCCCTTGCGGCAGAACAGTGGTAGAATCATTTCACTCAACACGAATCACGTCGCCCCTTGTTTGCGCTGGCACTGTGAGGAGGGATTGTCTATGCGCCGATTCATTATGCTGGGCTCCGTCCTCGCCCTCTTGATTGCTTCAATGGCCTCGTTCGGAGAAGGCGCCAAAGACACCCCCAAAGCCGCTGAAACGCGCAAACTGTTGCAGCAGAAGGTCACCGTTGAGTACACGGACACTTTCCTTTACGAGGCGATCGACGACCTCAAGAGCCAGGTGAAGGGGCTGACATTCAAGCTGGACACCGCCGGTGGCGTCTCGAAGAATCTCAAGGTCAGCTTCAAGGGCGAAGACAAGACGGTTGCCGAGGTGCTCGAGGGCATGTTCAAGAAGAACGGCTGTGGCTACATCGTCATTTCCAAGCAAGGAAATGCCTACGACGGCATCGTGCAGGTCAAACAAGGCAAGGAGCGCGGCTATCCCTTAGGCGAGGAGCCAGACGCCGCGAGCACCAAGGTCAAGGCCAGCGCAGACAAGTCTTCCGGCAAAGATAAATCCAAGGATAAGACCGCCAGCAAGACCAAGACAGCCAAGGCAAAGGACAAGACAGGCGACGATGCGAAGCCCGACGACGACGCGGACAAGGCCGAGCATGATGCCGGCGTCAAGCTTGGATTCGCCAAAACTTTGCTGGACGATGGCAAGACTGCGAAAGCCAAGGAACGACTCGAAGAGCTGGTCGAGAAGTATCCGAAAACGAAAGCGGCCACGGAAGCCAAGGAACTCCTCAAGAAGTTAGAGCCCTAGGCAGCAGAGAAGATGCCATGATTGCTTCTCCCCTCTTGCGCGCCGACCTGGCCGATGAGATCGGCCTCGTGGCAGTGGGCGGAGATCTGCGTCCCGAACGCCTCCTGCAGGCCTACCGGCACGGGGTCTTCCCCTGGTACAACGACGGCGAACCCATCTGCTGGTGGTCCCCGGATCCGCGCGCAATTTTCGAACTCGACAGCCTGCATATTTCACGACGGCTGGCCCGCACGATCTGCTCCCGTCGTTTCCACGTCACCGTCAACCGGGACTTCGCGGGTGTGATGCGCGGCTGCGCATTCCGGCCCGAAGCCGGCACGTGGATCACCGACGACATGATCGGGGCCTACGAGCGCTTGCACGTGCTCGGGCACGCTCACAGCCTCGAGGTTTGGCAGGACGAGGAATTGGCCGGGGGACTGTACGGCGTCGCCATTGGCGGATTCTTCGCGGGCGAATCGATGTTCACTCGACGGCGTGACGCGTCCAAGGTGGCACTCGTGCACCTGATGGATCGGCTGTGGCGCCGCGGCTTTCAACTCTTCGACATTCAATTCCTGACCGAGCACACCGCCAGGCTCGGAGCCATCGAAATCACCCGCAGGATTTATCTGAAACGGCTCGCTGCAGCCCTGGCCTGTCCTGCCACATTCAGCTAGGGAAAGCCGGGGTGACCCATCGTTGTCGAAAATGTGCCAAACACGAACTTGGAGTCACCCAAAATAGAGGAAAGAAAAGCGGCGGAAAAGCGCCGCAGTCCAAAGAAGTCACTTTTGGAGTGCGGTGCTTTTCCGCCGCTTTTCTTTTTCCTTCCTCAACAATTCACTCCATCAACCCTTCAAACACTACGAATATCGACCTAAGGGATGCCTCAATAATCGATGTCGAATTTCTTTGCCTGTTTGCGAAGGATTTCGAGGACCTGGCTGTCAAACGCATCCTTGCCCTTGCTCTTGTTCTCGCTCAGCTTTTTCGCGATGAAATCATTGCGCTTCTTGTCCAGTTTCAGCGTCTCTTTGTTCAACTCGGTCCTGCGCTTGGAGAGTTTTTCCAAATGGTCCTTCTGCTCCGGAAGGCTCAGCTTTTGCAACTCGGGAGGGAGTTCGTCGGTTTTGAGCGTTTCCAGTTGGACCTTTCCTCCCTTGATGGCGTCGAGCAAATCGTAGGTGGCGGCGCGTCCCAGCTTGCCGGCGAAAGCTGCGCGGTCGGCGGCCGCCGAGGTGGGAAGAGCCGTGGCATCGACTTTCTTGGCTTCCCCCGCGGCTTGCATGCGCCGATCGCCGTAGGTCAGGGTCGTCCTGGTCAATTCGCTGTTGATCTCCGATAGACGCCTGTCGTAGGGCGTGGCTACAGCCGCCACGCCGCCGTCCTGGGCGATCTGGACGTAAGAGCCTTCCGATTTCGCGCAGATGTCCTGCCAGTACTTACGCGTCTCGGGACTGGGACCGCACTGAATGGTGTTGATGATAAGACCCTTCCGGACGGCGGCTTTGCAGCTTTCGGGGTATTTCACGTCGTCGGGGTAATCCATGTGGGGCGGCGCATCACCGACCAGGTAGATGATGCGCAGAGTATTTTTGTCCGTGTTCCACTTGATCTTGTGAACCGCATCGTGCAAGGCCTGGTTCACGCTTTCGGGTTCATCGCCGCCGCCGGCAGCCTGAAAGCCTTTGACGTGGCCATGGATGGCGTCCAGGTCGTCGGTCAGGTCAAAAACCTTCGTGATGTATGCATCGCCGCGGTCACGGTAAGCAACGAGGCCGATCTTGAGATCCGGCGTGGGACGGCCGCTGGCGATCTGGTTGCTGATCGACCAGATCTTCTGTTTGGCCGCTTCGATAAGCCCACCCATGCTGCCGGTCGTATCCAGGCAGAATACGACTTCGACCTTGGGCTTCCTGGGCGCTGGCACGTTGTCGGCGGCACGCCCGGGAACCGCCTGGGCAAGAACAAGGGCGAAAGCGAGTACGAGAGGCTTTCGCCAGCAGGAGTTGGTCGATACGTAGTACATGAGTACACTCCTTGAAAGGGGTCTGCGAATGGATTGGCTCTAAGGGTTAGACGAGAATGGTCCGTCCAGGGTTTGACCGGAAACCTTTTAGGCAAGACTGCCGAGGAGATGGGCCAGGAGGTTATCCTGCGGATAGCTGTGGCCTAGGTGCTGGCGAAAACCTTCGGCGCTGGCCACGCCGTAGCGGCGGCCCGTCCTGGTGCCCCAGTCTTGCATCGAGTGCACGTAGTGGTCCATGCCGTGATGCTTCAGAAGCCAAGCACGCTGGCTGGCATGGCAAGTCAGCATGGCCGTCTTGGTTTCCATGGCCTGGCTGACATCGATGGCAATGGACGGGATGACGGGGCGCCCGAGCAGATCCTTCCCCTCGATCGCATCGCAGTAGTAGAGATAGGGAATCTGTTCCAGGGGGGGGGCCTGGCCCCGTCCCTGCATGAAGTTCGGGGCCGGGGAACCAAAGGCAGCCGCACGGGCGAGCGTGCTCGTCATCTCGTGATCGAGCATGTAATCGGCCGGGCTGTGCGTGAAGACGATGCGCGGCCGAACCTCGCGGAAGAGACGGGTAACGCGTTCGAGGGCGCGCTCGTTGTAGAAGATGAGGAGGTCGCGTTCTTCAAGGCAATGGTAACGGGCGCCGATGCACGCCGCAGCCTTGACGCCTTCTTCTCGACGGATTCGGCTGATTTCGTCCGCGGAGTATTCGGCCGAACCACAATCCCCTGGCGTCATGCTCGCGATATGAACCTGCCAGCCGTGCTCCTTGATCAGACGAATCAGCGTCCCCGTGCACAGGAACTCCGCATCGTCGGGGTGCGCTAGCAGCGAAAGGGCCACGTCAGCCATTGCCGAATCCACAAGTGCCAAAACCTGGATTCGTAACGAAAACGTAATTCACTGAGAAGGGCCCCCGGGCACGCCCAGCCACTGGACTCGCCTTCGACCTAACGGCGTGAGGTGTTGAGGAGCAGCCCCATCCGACTCCAGACATTGCTCTTCGCCTGGTCGCTGATGAGCGGCAGGCCATGCTCATCGACCCGATCCACCGGGGTGACGACAGGCAACGGCATATCTCTTCCCAGGATTGGCGCCGCGATCAAAGTAGCCCCCACGGGCGATCCCATAGCACCTCGGCCCAGCACATCTTGCGCAAGCAACAGAGCGCGCAGCCTTTTACCGTGCAGCTGCTTGATCAAGTCGAGATACTTGACAACTACTTCGAACGTATCTTCCTGAACGTTGAGGTCGCGACGGAACCCTTCGTGAGTCAGGAGAAGAGCGGTCCACTTCTGCAAGGCGTCCGTGTATTTCTGCAAAGCTTGTTCGCGATTGGCAGCCTTGCGCAGTTGCTCCGCCTCGAAAAATGCCCTGCGGATGGCGATGGTCTGTTCTTCTTGCTCGACCTGCGAGCGGAAGTAGAAGTAGGCAAAATTGGTGAGCTGACGCTCGCTATTGTACCAGTACAACTGGCTGTGAGCCTCAAAGCTGGCTTTCATCTCCGGATCTTGCTGCCATTGCTCAGGAAGGTCGACTGGTCTGGCCACGTCGGCCAGACTGAATTGCTTGCGGTATTTTTTAGCGCGATCGTTGAGCGTCTTCATGGCTTCCGCGTCCAGGTAGAGACCGGTGGCAGTGCCGAAAGAGCTGTTCATGTCGAAAGCCTTTTGCCAGGCGCGATGAGCCCAGTTGATGCCTTCGCCTACGACTGCATCGGCCCCGTTCTGGAATTTGTCGTCAGGGAACAGGCCGCCGGTGATTCGCCAGCCTTCGGCTCCAAACCAGCCCTCTTTCTCCAGGTATTCGGCAACATAGCTCTGAGCGCGGGCGGGTTTCTGACGGAAGAGAACCGACGACATGCCATGCGGTATGCGTTCGCCCTTACTGGCATCGGCGGGTTGCGTCTTGTCGTTGAGCCGGGGCGTTGGCTTTGGCAAAGGCTGATTGGAATAAATATACCAGTCGCGTGCTACCAAGAAGTTATCGAAATCGATCCTGTTCGGATCGGCACGATCCATGGAAGCGGTCCCTTCCGCGCCGAGGGGCGGCAGGGCGGGAAATTGCCTCTCGACCGGCTTGAGGTCCGTCGTCGGTTGGCTGCCCTGGGATGTGCCGGAAGGCTTGTCTTCGTAGCGGGATGGAATCTTCAGCGGTCCCGCCGTGAGGCTACTGCTAGTCTCGGTCAGGAAGGCCAGGATGTCCTCCCTGCTGTTGTTCTTCAGAGCTTCGCGCAGGCGCCTGATCAGCATCGGGTGGTGCTGGCAGAACTCTTCGAAGCGCTGCTCATCCACAACGTTGTTGCCGTTTTGGTCAACCGTGCGCATGCGGGCGGGGTCGCGCTCGATGGGGTCAATGCAGCTCAACTGGTAAAGACAACGGAAGGTGTTGGCCTCATCGCTCAAGCCGATCTTGTGCTGATTGTAAAACCCCATCCAAAAGCGCAGATCGGGATTGTTCCTGTTCTGGCGTTCTCCGTCGGCCAGCAGCTCGATGCCCCGGGCGATATAAAAATACTTGTCCTGGATGCGATCCGATTCGACGGAAACGTTGTAGGAGAGGTTCCAGCTCTGAAAGAGCCACGGAGTGACGAAATAGGGTTGCAGCTTGGTGAGCGAGTTGACGAGCAGCTCGAGCTCGTTCCATTCGTGCTTCATCTGTTTATTGATGGCGCTCTGCCACAGAATGCACACCGCCAGCCCACGGGATCCGGTCAGGGTGAGCCGCAGAGCCGAGCCGGTCAGCTCGACTTCCCCTTGGTCCATGTCCCGTATCTCCAGGGCTCCGGCTTGGGCATCCAAGCCATAGACTTTCGCCTGCCGGAATGCCAGGGTAGCGGTGAACAGCACAAGGATCAGAAAGATGTAAAGCAACTTTCGCCGTAGCGATTGCTGCTGGAACGTGTTGGCCATGGCAATTCTCCTCACTGGGCCGGCCATCAGAAGGACCGGCCGGGCGACTACGCCGCTATTTCGCGCGATTTAATCAAGTAATAGGCAAGGATTGCCCAGGGCAACAGATAGGCCGCCACCACCAGCGTGTTTAGCAGCAAAGTGCCGGTCGTGCTGATATTGAACCCCTCCGCCACGTACTCGGTCCAATCGAGACGGTCGATGTCGGGCAGAATATCAAGGAATTGGCGTAAAATCCATCGGTACGCAATATCAGTCGTCACGGCCAAGTTTCGGCCAGGGGTGTTATCCATAGGCGTGGCTATGTTCTCGCGGGTAGCAAGCCGGAGGGCGGCCTCCATGGGACCTCCGCCAATCGACTGATTTTCGGCAATCTTGCGGATCTCGTCCTGCATCAGCCCTGCGATGTAGATGAACATGGTGGTGAGCCAGGCGATCACTCCGCTGAGATAAGTACTGAGCGCAACCGCCAGGCCGACTACGATGCAAAGCCGCAACCACAGGCCGGCGGCTCCCTTGAAAAAATTCAGCCAAAACGGGCGTTCGTCATCGAGGATGTAGAAATCGTACTTTGCGACACCTAGGTACTGGGAAGCGCTGTCGCACCGGACAACAATAGTGAGTTCGCCGGGATCGTCTGCTGCGGGCTTTGGCTGCGACTCGCGCTGCTTCTGAAGGTTTTTGAAGATACCGGTTGGCAGATCGAGCGATTGCGTATGGTAATCGACGACGACCTTATTCAGAATTTCAAACGCCCCAAATTCCTCGCTGATCAAGTTGTCGATCAATTTTTGCGGTGCGCCGGGCTCCTTACTGGAAATGAACGCCTGAATGTCCGCATCCGTTGGTTTTGGCGAGTTTGGGCGGATCTCTCGATAGGCCTCTTCGATCAAGGCCCGCCGATCCGGCATGTCTATGAACTTGCTCCCTTTGGCCTTTGCCAGGTCAAATTCGGTCCGTCGATTTGCATCCCAATTCGACGTTAGCAGGCTGAACGAGCAGAGCACGCCCTTGCCCTCTTCGCCCTTGTAGGTGCGGAAGATATCGAAGGTAAACTCGCAAGGGATTGTGGACACCTGGCGTTTGGATGCCAGGTTGGAAGGCAGGTTCTGATAAGTCCAGACCGCCCGTTCCTGACTGCCCGGGCCGCCGGGAATGTAACCGCGGTATGCCCATTCGCGGCCGACGCTGATGCTCTTCCCACGGAAAGCCAGCTCCCCATACAGCGGCACGCGTGCCCGCATACTTTCGAATTTCGCGTCGGGGTCGATCTCGCGGATCAGATAGAGCAGACTTACGCCTGTCATGACCAGGAGAACCATCGTCAAAAGCAGGATATAGCCGATGAAACGCCCCAGAACGATCTCGAACCGTTCCACGGGTTTGGTCACGATCGTGTGGATGGTTTGATTGCGGACATCCGCGGGGATGCTGAAGGCAGCCACAAGGCCAGCGGTAACCAGGAGCAGGGGCGCCATCGCCCAGTAAACCACCCACACATAGTTGCGCACCTGGTCCTCGGGCTTGTACGGCAAGAACCAACTGGCGAAGAGGAACACGAGGATAAGTGCGGAAAATACCCACAACACGCGCCGCCGGACGGCCTCCTTGAAGCTCAGTTTCGCGAGCGCCCAGATTCTTCGCCAGCGCAATCGGGTCAGGTCTATCAAGAAAGGCAGCAGCACGGCAATGAGGGCGCCGCTGGCGCCCAGGAGCAGAGCATCGGTTCGCAAGGATCGTGTAATGAGGCCGCGGGCCGGTGTTCTTCCAGGGAAGAAGTAAAGGTAGCCGCACAGGGCGTAGCCCGTGAACATCGCGAAGAGGGCAAGTCCAAGAATGAGCCTTTGCAAGCCCGAGCGAGGACCGCCAGGAGGCCGGTGCAGCAAGTAGAACAGGCCGTAAATCGCCAGAGCGACCACCGCGAACGCGCCGGCATTCTCGATCCAGCCCTGGATGGCGAGAGGCAGGTCCTGCCAGCGCAACGGTTCGCGTTCAATGACAAAAGTAGCGAATATCATGGATTGAAAACTTAATACCTAAATTGTCGATCGACCGATTGACGGTGTGGAAACTTCCTTACGCAATTTCGGCACTGCTCTCCCTGACGGTGTCGAGGCCACTCATCCCTTTTCGGCGCCGCCGCGATAGCGCCGGCCGGGGTGTGCCTTGCTTTCCTGGACGATATGCAAGAACAGATCCTCCAGCGTGGTCGTGGGATGGCCAAAGGTCTCCAGACGACCGCCGTGCCGCTGGAGGACTTCCGCCAGATCACGCCGCAAGTCTTCGGACAGCGACAGGCCGCTTGCCTGAACCTGCACGCGATTCGCAACTTCCAGCAGGCTACTCACTTCACCAAGTTCCTGCAGCTCGCCGTCATATAGGATGGCGATGCGGTCGCATACATCCTGCACATCGTCCAGCCGATGGCTGCACATGATGACGGTCTTGCCCTGCTTGCGCAGATCGAGGATCAGGTCCTTCATCCAGCGGGTACCAAGCGGGTCCAGGCCGGAAGTCGGCTCGTCCAGAATGACCAGCTCCGGGTCGTTGATCAGCGCCTGGGCCAGGCCGATGCGCTGTCGCATACCCTTGGAGTACTCCTTCAGGATGCGCCGCTTGTCGGCCGACAAGCCGACCATCTCGATCAACTTCTGCGCACGCTCATTGCGGATCTTTGGGGGCATATTAAAGAGCCGGCCATAGAAGTCGAGCGTTTCCTCGGCATTGAGGAACTTGTAAAGATACGATTCCTCGGGAAGGTAGCCGATGCGCTCGTTCTTACGCACCTGGGCGGCAGGCTCGCCAAAAACCAGGGCATCTCCTTCGGTCGGAAAGAGGAGTCCCAACAGTAATTTGATCGTGGTGGTCTTGCCCGACCCGTTCGGGCCAAGCAAGCCAAAGATCTCACCCTCGTTGATCCGCAAATCGAGGGCGTTCAAGGCCCTCTTTTTTTGCCGCCCCCAGAAATCTCGGTAGATTTTGGTGAGTCTGCGGGTTTCAACTACTGCGTTTTGGGCCATGAGCGGCCACCTCGCCTTGAAAAAAATGCCTCACGGAACTTCGCCAAACCAGGGCACGATCCTGGGATCTCGATATCCAACCATTGCGAGTCGAACTGCCCGCCCCAGTCGGCCAAGCGTCTAGAAAACACTACGTTTCCACTAACGGAATCGTTCACCTTCTATCCAATACAAAATTACCTGCCCGGCGTCCGGCCAGGGCAGCTATTTTGCGGAGTTTTTCCAGATACCGGATAATCCATCCGTTAGAGCCGGTGAAATGGCCCGTCCTCTGTTCCCAACCTCATCTTCAGAGGTTTTTCAGGCGGCGCATGAACTACCTTCAACGCCCATCCCTGGATCGCCGGATCGTTGCTTAACTGTAAATGGCTCAAGGGCCAAATGCAAGCGTTGTCTAGCTGGACCGCATCAACCTCGGGTTTGAAAGTCCTGCCAGCGGCCCTCCAAGCCTAAGAGCTGGTTCGGAGCGAAGCGGCTCTTGTAGGTGGAGGATGCACAGCCGGCCACGTAGTAACCAAGATATAGGTGCGGGATTTTGCGGGCCCGAGCGGCTGCGATCATGTTCATGACGTGCCAGGTGCCTGGAGATCGACAGCGTTCCGCCGGGTCGTAAAAGAAATAGATGGCCGACAGTCCGCCGGGCAGGTCATCCACATATCCCACCGCGGTGAGCGTCTCGCCTCGGTAATAGCACCATTCCTGGGTTGGAAATGGATTGTTGACGAAGGTGTTTACGTACTCGGCTTCGTCATGAACAGGGTGCGCGGGCCATCCCTTGGCCTCCGTTTGGAAGGCATGATAGCGGTCATAAAGCGCCAGCTTCTCTGGAGACACGTCGGGAGGGCCGATACGCAGTTGAACGAGACCATCATTGGCTTTACAAGCACGGCGCTGGCTTCGATCCGGGTGGAACCTGTCGACCACGACGCGCAGGGAACGGCAGGCATTACAGAAATGGCAGCGCGGACGGAAGAGCACCATGCCGAAACGGCGCCAGCCATGCACCATGCGCTGCATGTACTCCGCCGGACTCAGCGCAATGAGATGATCGTACTCCAGCCGCCACAACTGGTCGGGCAAATAGCCGCACTGGCTCGCTGGAGCAATGTAACGAAGAAACGACTGCATGTTCCAAATGTAATCCTAAGCCCGCAACATGCGATTTGTTAGAGAATTCTCCAACCAGCCCCGGCCCTCAGTTCGACAACGCCTGGGGACGGTCCGACCCGCTTGGCGAAGGAGCTCATCATTCATCCCTGTTCTCTGCCCGGCATGTTCAATCCCGGCAGAACTCTACGACTTTTTCCACGAATTCGTGCTCGCACTCGAACATCGGCAGATGTCCGCAGTCGGCAATCTTCTCGAACCTGGCATGAGGAAGATACTTCCGATAGGCCTCGCCGTAGGAGGGAGGCACGAGCCTGTCCTCGGCTCCCCAGAGCAAGAGCGTTGGACACTGGATACGATGCAGACGTGAGGGCAGCTTGGGATCGTACGGGCGCTTCCAGACCAGTCGGGCCAGCACCGTCAGACTCTGGTATGCGGTCAAAACGCGCTCGTCGTCCCCGCTATCCTGGAAGATCAGCTGGGCCATGTAACAGTCCGGATCGTGGAAGAGCAGCTCACGTGATTTCTGCGGGTCCATCATCAAGCGGAACAGGTCGGGCAGCGGCTCCTCGTCGACCCACAAGCCCGGCGCGTCGGCGATCCACAATTTCTTGACGCGCTCCGGCCAGCGGACGGCTATCTCGGCGGCGATCCAGCCGCCCAGGCTGACACCCCCCAAAATGACTTCTCCGAGGCCCAAGGCGTCGAACAACTCGATATAGTGGAAGGCCACATCCTCGATCGAGTCGATCTGATCGAAGCCGCCACTCTTGCCAAAGCCAGGATGAGTCGGCACGAACACTTGAAACTGCTTCGCCCAAGTCTGATAGAAAGGAAGCCACATGGATGATTCACCCAGCGTGCTGTGCAGGTAGACGAAGGGCGTGCCCTCGCCCGAATGGCGCAGCACGGTCGGCCGGCCGGAGACATCGACTGTTTCAGCCTGGCCGCCGCTACGCGAGAGCAGCACCCGTGCGCCGTATTTCAGCTTCTTGAGGGTCTCGAACATGCGGCAATACCTCGCGGGCGAACAGTTCCATACTCTTGCGGGCCAGGTCGTGCGGCAAGGTTCCGGTTTGGCAGCCGGTCAAGATGATGCCGGCCCCGAGTTCCTTGCGATACTGGTTCAATTGCTGGCGCACCGTCTCCGGACTGCCGACGATGGCGTACACGCCGCTCTCGATGTCATCCCAGGTCTTCTGTTCGTAAAGGAAGAGGTGCTTGTTTTTCATGATCGCCAGAACGGAGCGCGGCGAAGTGTATCCCGGCGGCACGAGATTGATGTTCTTGAGATGATTGCGCACGAAATACCACAGGTGTGGCTCGAATTCTTCGCGGGCCTGGCGGTCGGTTTCCGCCACATAGACCGGGATGCCCCAACCCATCTGCTCCGGTTTGGCTGTGTAGCCGGCTTTGTCGCACGCCTCCCGAAACTGGCCAAACACCCGGCGAAAAACGTCGATGTGAAAGTAAGGAATGCCCAGGTAGGCATAACGGCGCTGCGCGACGAACTCGATCGTCTCCAGGCTGCCGACGCCCGGAATCCAGATCGGGGGATGCGGTTTTTGCAACGGCCTGGGCCAGGGGTTCACATAACGGAAAAAGTAATGCTTGGAGTTCCACAGGAACGGCCCGGGCTGCGTCCAGGCCTTGATAATCAAATCCAGCGCTTCGCGGAAGCGTTCGCGGGCATAGGTCGGATCTTGTTGATACGAGTAGTACTCCGGCCCGCCACCCACTACCATGCCGGCGATGAGCCGGCCGCCGCTCATGACATCCAGCATGGCAAATTCTTCCGCCACTCGCAGCGGTGGATTGTAGAGCGGCAGCGCATTGCCGATGACTGCGATCTTCGCCCGCCGGGTCCGTTGCGTCAGTGCCCCGGCGATCACGTTCGGGGAAGGCATCAGACCATAGGCGTTCTGGTGGTGCTCGTTGACGCAGATGCCATCGAAGCCGAGCTCGTCGGCATAGGCCAGCGTATTGATGTATTCGGTGTAGAGTTCGTGGCCCTTGACGGGATCGTAGAGCGCATTGGACAACCAGACCCAGGCCGAATCATACTTCGAGTCAAAATCAGGCGGGAGGTACGGCCAGGGCATCAAGTGAAAGAAATAATATTGCACGCAGCAGCCTCCTGCAGCATCAACGAGGTGCATTCGGGGATCGCTCCCACGTCCATAGCCGAAGAAGAGTGTAGCGGCTTTCGATCTTGGCTCCAAGGGGCAACGCCTGTTCCAACCGTTCTCATTCGGCAGAGGTGCGCCGAAAGTACGCCGAAGGTGCGCCGTTCAGGAGCCAAAGTTGACATCCCCACTCCGCCCCACCACGCTTCCAAGCGTGCGCCGCATACTAGCCCGAAGCGTGAGCAAGGCAACTTCCTTCCTCTTGCAACCGCGTCGAGAAAGCACATCAAACCACCGTGACTATCAAGGGAAAAATACCCTGGGCTGGCTAATGCCTCGAACCGCCAGGCGATCGCGCAGGCACTGACTCCCCGTGTCCTGACAGCTCCAATTGTAGATCCACCATAGCGCATGTGAAATCGCGAGTGAGGAAATTTCCACCCTCAGCTTCGCCCCATCGGCAGGATACACGCCCACGATGGAAATATGTCTTCGTGCGCCGCTTCGAGCGGAAGTAGCGTTGCGTCAATGCTAGCCCATGTTTAACAGGTGCTGAAGGCCCAACTGGCGTTCGCCCTGATTTTTCCGCATCGCAGACCTCCATTTCGCAAAACACATAGTGACAATATCAGCTGCGTTCTCCTGGGATTATCGTAA
>Ga0310039_10000183_pt1 | contig 59717 bp, 51 predicted proteins | sample Sb_taG_4_FD_200460 | JGI IMG/M metagenome (GOLD analysis project Ga0310039, IMG submission 200460) | Peat soil microbial communities from Weissenstadt, Germany - Sb_50d_6_BS metaG (v2) (version 2) | ecosystem: Environmental > Terrestrial > Soil > Wetlands > Peat | place: Germany: Weissenstadt...
CGGCGCCACGGCAGCCGGCGCCACCCGCCCCCCGGCCGAGCCCGAGAAAACCGCCGCGCGCCGCCTCGCCCGCGCCCTGCGCGCCGCCGCCAGCCCCGAGCGCACGGCCACCACCGTGCACTCCGCCACCCCGCCCGGCCGGCTCCGCATGCGCGAGGCCCTGTCCGCCGACGCCCAGCGCGCCGCCGGCGCCCTCCCGACGGCTGCGCCGTTCACCCGCACCATCCGCCGCCGGGTACCCGCCCCGCCGCTGCGCGTCGGCATCGCCTGCGACGTGTCCGGCTCCATGAGCGCCTTCGCCGGGCCGGTCGCCTCGGCCGCCTGGATCCTCGCCCGCGCCGCCGGCGCCATCACCGGCACCCGCACCGCCACCGTCATCTACGGCGAGAAAGTCCGCCCCATCACCCGCCCCGGCCACATCCCCGCCGACGTCACCGAGTTCACCGCAACCGACGGCACCGAGAAATTCTGCCAGGCCATCGACGCCCTCGACGACGCCCTCGACCTCTCCCGCCCCGGCGCCGCCCGCCTCCTGGTCATCGTCAGCGACGGCGCCTACACCCCCGACGAGCGCGACGGCGGGCAGACGCGCATCACCCGCCTGGCCCGCTCCGGCTGCGGCATCCTCTGGCTCGCCCCCCGCAGCGGCTGGTCTGACCCCATGGACCACACCCAGGTCGCCGTCCTCGACGACCCCGCGGCCACCACCGACGCCATCGCCCGCGCCGCCACCCGCGCCCTGACCACCCCCGCCACCTGACCCCCACACAGACCACCCCCCAGGGAGCGAGCAGCCATGACCACCAGCCAGAACCCCAGCCGCTGTCCGGCACGCCGCCTAGGCGACCTGACCACCGCGATCATCGCCGCGAACTACCGCGCCGGCCTGACCCGCAGCCAGATCGAGGCACACGTCGCGAACATCCTCGACGCCAACCTTCGGCGCCACCCTGACGCCCGCACCCAGCCAGGCCCGGACGACCGCGTCAAGCCGGATCTCGGTCAACCGAGGTCCACGAGCACGAACGTGGTGACGCGGGCGGGTGCCTGGCCGGGGTGGGTGAGGGCGTGGACCTGTTTTCCGTACAAGACGGTGGCGGTGGTCGCAGGCGGGCAGGGCGCAGGCGGCGCGGGCGAGGATCCAGGTACCCCTGGCCTGGTGTTGCCGCGATGCTGTCAAGGCCCCCGACGGCACCGAGCAGCTCTGCCGCGCCATCGACGCCCTCGACGGCGCGCTCGGCCTGTCCCGCCCCGGCACCGCCCGGCTGCTGGCCATCGTCTCCGACACCTACCACACCCCCGAGGAAGTCGCTGGCGGGCAACGGCGCATCACCCGCCTGGCCATGACCGGCTGCGGCGTGATCATCCTGCGCCCTGAGGACCCCTTCGGCTGGGGTGACCAGCACGAGTGGACAGACGCCCAGGTCATCACCCTCACCGACCCCGCCGACACCATCGAGGTCATCGCTCAGGCCACCCGCGCCCTGAGCGCGTGAACCCCTGCCGCCTCGGGGCGGGGCGATCCCCCGCCCCGAGGACAGCCCAGCCCGCACTCATCAAGGAGCAACCCGGTGAACGACGACCGCATCACCTACGACCAGCTCAGCCCGCTCATCGACGGCCGCGACCGGCCCGCCGCCCACGCCATCGACAACGCCGCCCGGGGAGTCAACGCCACCGAGCGAACCATCCGCCAGATCACCGCGATGATCCGCGCGAAGCTCGACCAGATCGAGCAGCGCCTGGACTACGGCCTGAGCCTGAACGAACTCGGCGAGCTCCAGCGCATGCCCGCCGACCTCGACCGGGCGATCACCCTCCGCCACGCCCACTGGCAGGTGCTCGGCGCCCTGCTCACCGACACCGAGATAACCTCCCTGCAGCCCGCGCAGGCCGCCCCCGCGCAGGAAGCGAGCACCCGGTGAGCGGCCAGCCCGGCCACCGGCTCAGCGACCGCATCGCCCCCGAGGACACCTACCGCGCCGTGCTGCGCGGCATCGAGGACGGCGACCCCGCCATCCTCGGCGCCCGCCCAGCCCCCGGCCTGGCCCGCGACCTCGGCCTGGCCCACGCCGAGGACGAGGACGACGCTGCAACCGAGGGCGCGGACGTGCCGCAGGACATCACCGACCGGGCCACCGGGCTGAGCCGGCTGCTGTCCGAGCGCTGCTCCACCTGCATCCTGCGGCCCGGTGACAAGATGCACCTCGGCCCGGAGCAGACGGCCGCGTTCGTCCGGCAGGTGCTGGCCGAGGGCACCTATGTGGTCTGCCATCAGACTCTGACTTACGGCGACAACCCGGGCTTCGGGCCGGCGATCTGCCGGGGCTTTTTCGACGCCTACGCTGGCCGGTCACCCGCACTGCGGCTGCTGCGCGCTTGCCGGCGGCTGACCGAGGTCGAGCCGCCCCGGCCGGTCCGGCCCCCGGAAGGAGAGGGCCGGTGACCCGTGCCGGAGCGCGACGAGGCCCTGCCGCCGCAAGACATTGAAGAGGAGCCCGCTCAAGATCACCTGAAACGCAGGTCACGGCGCCGTATCGCCAATCGCTGCCTGTACGCGCGTAAGCGCCCGCCTCTGACGGCGGGCCAAATAGGGCGAGCGGGGTTCCTTGTGCCTCTCACACGATGGCCCGGAGAAAATACTTTTTCGGTGCCTGGCAAAAGATGCCGGATTCAGTTATCAGATCCCCGGTTCATTCCCGGTGAATGGCCGAGGCGCAATGGGTTCTGCCAGGTTACCGGATTCAGCCGTTCAGGTAATGCCGCAATTGCTTGACTGCTGCGCCACGCGGAGTGATGGTCGTCCAGACCGCAGGAAACCTCCCGGCAATAACCCGGAAGTAACCGGGCCGGGAAACCCCGAAAAGGAGTCACGCCATGGCCCCCAGGAAAAAGAACACCGCGCAGGCGCACGCGCCGCACAGCGGCCCGCACACGCCCCCGGCCCCGCCGCCCGCCCCGTCCGGCGGCCCCCCGGCCGGCAGCCCGGCAGCGGCCGTCTGGGCCGCGCTGACGGCCGGCCCCGGCGGCACCGCCGCCCAGATCGCCCGCGCCGCAGGGACCAGCCCGGTCATCGCCGGCCGGGAACTGGCCGCCCTCGAAACCAGTGGCCTGGCCACCCGGATCCCCGGAACCCGCAACGGCCGCGCCACCGCCCCGGCTACCTGGCAGCCCGCCCCCCAGCCGCAGCCACCAGCACCCGCAGCCCCTGATCCGGCACCTCCGGCCGGCCCCGAAGGCACCGCCACCACCCCGGCGCCGGCCCACGGCGGCGACCACCCCGCGCCCGGCGAGCCGGACCAGCCCTGCGACGGGAGCACGCCGGACGCCGACGCAGCCGCCCGCGCACCCTCGGACGACGGCAGCGCCGGCCCGGCCGCCCCGGACAGCGACCCGCCCGGCAGCGCCGCCGGCGACGGCCCGCCGCACGCCAGCAGCCCCGATGCTCCCGACACCGGCACCCCCGCGCCAGGGGAAGGCGCCAGTCCCGCTCCGGCCGGCGGGGAGCCGCAGCCAGCCGGCGAGGCCGGGATGCTGCTGCGCCAGGTGGCCTCCGCGGCGGCCAGCGCCGCCGAGGTCCTCGACGGCGGCGACACGGCCGCCGCGCTGGCCGCCGCGGACGCCATCTGCGCCGCCGCCGCCCAGAGCCGCCGCCTCCTCAAGACCGCCACCAGCGGCCGCACGCCCGGCGGCAGGACCAGCCCGGCGGCACGACCCGGCCAGCTGCGCGACCTCGTCCGGGCCCATCTCGCCGCGCACCCGGACGCCCACTTCACCCCGCACCAGATCGGCCGCGTGCTGGGCCGGTCCTCCGGCGCCGTCGCCAACGCCCTGGACCGGCTGACCGCCCTCGGCCAGGCGCAGCTCACCAGCGAGAAACCCCGCCGCTACCAGGCCACCCAAGCCGTCACCGCCACGGCCACCGAGACCTGACCCGCACCCGCCCTGCTTTTGCCGGGGACCAAGCGGTCCCCGGCAAAGCAGCGCAGGCCCCCTTACCCTCCTCCCAGGAAAGGACAGCCCGCCATGCCAGCCGCGCATCAGCCACCACCCGGCGCTCGCCAGCCCTCCCGGCCGGTACTTCGTAAAGGTCTTCACCTACGACACCCCGGCACAAGGGCGCAGCCCCGCCGAGATCGCCTTCGCCGCCTTCAACGACGCACCCGGCAGCGACGAGACCACGGAACTAGCCCGCCGGTACCGGCGGCGGCGGCTGCTGCGGTCACTGTCCGTCGGCGACATGGTCGTCGTCGGCGAAGTTCCGCTGACCGTCGACCGCGCCGGATTCAGCCCGCTGGCGGGCGCCTTCACGCCCGTGCTGATCCACGAGCATGGCACCCGCCCACTGCCGGTCACTAGCCGCGATCCCGCAGGACAAGCATCGCACTGGCCAGGAGAAGAAGGAGGTACCGCGCATGAGCCGCACATCTGACGGGCGCGTGCAGCGCCAGCCCGGCCACCAGGCCCCGGCCCCAGGTGCCCACGGCACCGAGGATGCCGCGCACGGCACTGGCACCCGGCTGCCGGGCGCCGGTGACGCACTCAGCTCAGGCCGCGACGGCCCGGCCAGCGAGCCGTTCACCGACGTGCTCGCCCTGCGGCCCGCGCCCGGAACGCGGGCCAGGCTGCTGGTCACCGCATGCGGTGACGGGCCGGGCACCGTGTTCGAGGGGTTTGCGGACGGCGACAGCCCCGGCTGGGTACTGGCCGACGGGGATGTCGTGCTGGACGTCACCTGCCCCGGCGGCCCGGGCTCCCCACCGGGCACCGACGTGACGATACGCCAGATGATCTGCGGAGATCTCGTGCCGGTGGCCGCATGGGAAGGGCTGGGATCAAGCTGGCCCGAGCAGGCCCGGCCCGCTGTTGCCGCCGTGATGAAACTGTACTCAGCCCTGGAGGGCGCTGGCGGCGAGATCTACCTGCAGCCGCCGGATCAGTGGCCGCCCGAGCCCCCGACGGCCCCGCCGCACGGGCCGCAGCGGCAGGCCACCGCCGATAGCCCCGGAGTCCCGTCGGGCACCCTGGCGCCTCTGCTCGACGCCGGAGTGCTGCGGCCCGGCGAGACCCTCACCTGGCGGCGCCGCAACATAGGCACCTCCTACACCGTGACCGTCTTGCCCAGCGGCGCCTTGCAAAGCACCGACGGCCGCATTCACGCCACCGTCTGCGCAGCCACCCGCCACGCCTGCGGGCGTCCTGGCCGCAACGGCTGGCTGACGTGGCGGCGGGCTGACGGCGCATCCCTGGACGACCTCCGCCAGCCGCTGCTGACCCGCTACCCGTGGCTGTATGCACCCAAGACCGCGTGAACCGGATCCGATAGCGGTACCGCAAAAGACGCCAAAGAGTCAGGCCGGTCGCCGGGGACCACTGCCCCAGCCACCGTGGCCGGATGCCGACAGAAGCAGCGCGCAAGGTCGCGCGCGAACGGGACAGGACCCATGTCACGGGATCATGCCTGCAACAAGGCTGAACCTTCCGGGGAACTGCCCCGTCGGCGACATGGCCGTCGTCGGCGAAGTCCCGCTGACCGTCGACCGCGCCGGATTCAGCCCGCTGGCGGGCGCCTTCACGCCCGTGCTGACCCACGAGCACGGCACCCACCCACCCGCTCCCGGCGCCCAGCCCGTCCCCCCGGCGGGGCGGCAGCGCCGGGCGGACGCTCGCGGGAAGGAACGGTGCCGTGACTGAGAAGGACCATGACGGTCGCCGGCGTGCCCGTGACCGCCCAGGCTGCCGATGGCGTGCTCACCGTCACGGCCGGCCGCTTCGACCCGGCCGCCTGCGGCCGGCGCGGCCCGTACCCCTCGGCGCTGCAGGCCTGGGACGAGCGCCGCGTGACCGCAACCACCCCCGTGCCTCGGCACGGGGCACGCCCCGGCGAACCCTGATCGATTCCCCCGGAAGGAGCCGAACCGGCCATGACTGCCCTTGAGTCCCCGGACTACCAGATCGCCCGCGACCGGATCAAAGGCAACCCGGTCATCAGCAAGATGGCAGCCGGCGTCGCCACGGTTCCGGTGGCCGAGCTAGCGCACGAGGACGGGACGCCCCGCTTCGAGTTCATGCAGCACGCCAACCGCGCCTTCGACACGGCCGAGTCGCAGAACGCGGCCAGCCTCTGCTACGAGCCGTACCCGGCGGACGCGCCGAGGCACCTCGGGCTGATCGCCGAGGCGGTGCTCGCCGAGCGCGCAGCGATCCGCGAGGCGGTCGCGTCCGCGATAGCCGCGCCCGGCACCGGCCCGGAGTCCGGCGACGTGACCCGGATCATCAAACGGCTGCGGGCCGGGGAGTCACCCGTGGCGATCGCCCGCGAGACACGGGCTCCCCAGTGACCTCGCGCGCTGCCCCGATCAGCCCGGTGGCATCGAGGCGGGGAGCGGGCCGATGGTGAACCCGTTCCCCCTTAGGTGAGGTCTTCAAGCCCGGCCGGCTGACGGCCCGGCTGTGCGGCGGGCCCGCGGCGGGCCGGCAGTCGCCGTGGCTGACCAGCGCCCGGACCGTCGTGGCCAGTTCCTGCCCGTCGTCGCGGCGCAGCAGCACCCGGCCCGTGTGCGGCTCGAACTGGCGCACCTGCCACTCGGCGCCGTCCAGCATCAGCCGGCAGCCCGCCGACAGCTCCACCGGGCCGCGAGGCGCGCCGCTCACCGCCGGTCCCGGGTTCCGCCGCGCCAGACCAGGGTGCCGTCCCCGAACGGCCCGGCCAGGTCGATGGCCAGGGCACGGTGCCAGATCAGGTGGATCGCGAACGCGCGGGCGATCACCGGGTAGCGGGTGGCCGCCGCCAGGTCAGCGAACCGCACCGGGCCGGCGGCGGCCGCGGCCAGCAGCTCTCCGGCGAGGCCGAGCGGGTCGCTCAGCGGCCGCCGCTGAGCCGACAGCGTGTCCAGGGTCGTCATCACGTACGGCCGCCAGCCGCCCACCACGCCATACCGCCACCCGCAGGCCAGGGCCGCCTCGTCTGCTGCGGGCGGCTCGGGTCAGCGCGGTAGCGGCAATTGCCGGACAATAGAAGGTACCGTTCACAGCGCCGTGATTCCGGGTTTCTCAAGGACAGGCGGTCTACAGGGGGTCGCATGGATCGGGAAGACTTGCACCTCGTGCCGCGCCGTGAGCTAGCGGCGATCCTGGACTATCTCAAGGATCCAGCGCTCCGGGGCGTGCTGGTGCTGGGCAAGCCGGGCACCGGCAAGACGACGCTGCTCGCCATGGCCGCGCAGGAGCTGTCAAGCCAAGGGCGGCCGGTCTTCGGAGTCCCGCTCGGCAGCGTGCGCTATCCGGGCGATCTCGGCGTTCGCATGGTGAACGCGATCGCAGCCTCGCCCTACAAGGACGCCGTCGATGTCGAGCGGACGCTTCGCAGCTCCCACGGTGACGTGCCGCTGACAGAGACGGCAGCGATCCTGAATCGTGCCAGCGCGAGACTGCCGTCACCGGTTCTCCTGATGGACGCCCTCGATGAGTCGGTCTTCCCGAGCCGGGTTGCCTCCGCGATCGAGCAGCTCAGTCTCGAACTGGACGACTGGAAGTTCGTCGTGGCGTCCCGTCTGGGGGCCGCTGAGGAACTCCGCCGCCTGCGCAGCTTCAGCGTGCTTGAACTGCGAGGACTTGCCGGCGTGGACGCGGCCGACATCCTGCGTGCCTCCGCGCCGTCGCTGCCCGCGGACATTATTGCCCGCATCACCGAGTTCGCTGGCGGAAATCCGGTTCTCCTGCAGGCCGTAGCGCGGGATCTGCAGCGCTCGGCCTCGCTGGCCACGGCTGGCGACGGGGCTTCGTCGCTAGCGGACGCGCTCGAATGGCTGGTGAACGAGGCGGTCAGCGAGTCAGCGGACCCGGCGAAGCTCGGTGAGCTGCTTGAGGAACTCGCGCTGGCCGGCGGACGGGAGCGGATCGCGGCCCTGGCCGTGAAGTCGCGGATAACGGACGGCGAAGTCTCGCGTCTTCTTGATGCCCCGCGGGCACGCGCGCTGGTCGTGCTCGATGACCCGGCAGGGATGGCGGCGCTTTTCCATGACGCCTGCGGGACGTCATCATGTCACGGCAGGTTCTCACCTCCCCGTTCCGGCTCGCCGACCTCAGGTTCGGGGACGAGGAGGCGGAAGGCGACGAACTGCTGGACAAAACCTACGTCCACCGCCCGCACGTGGAAGCCATCCTCGGCCAGAAGCGCCCCGTCGTGGTGGGGGACCGCGGCTCTGGCAAGAGCGCGATCTTCCGCAGGCTGGCGGCAGGCGCCGCCTCCGCCGATGGTCACCCGCACGTCGGCATCTTGCCGGTGGCCAAGCCGTACAACCTGCTCCACAAGATCATGGTGGACGAGCCGGCATGGCTGGACACCGATAAGATCTGTGCGGCCTGGCTGGTGGTCGTCGCGTCGATGGTAGCGTCGGCGCTTCCCGCATCAGCGCCGAAGGAACTCCGCCGCGATGCCGTCGGCATCCGTGCCGCCCTCGGCCTCTCCGTACCACCCGCAAGCTTCCCGAGCCGCGCGTTTCACGCCGTCGCTCGCCTGTTCGGTGGCACGACGCTGAGGCTTACGGCCGGGCCGGCCCAGGTGGAGGTCACGCTTCCGTCTGGCAGTGGCGGCAGGCCGGGCAAGGCGCCCGTGGACGTCGATCGTTTCCTGGACGAAGCGAACAGCCTCCTGGGGGAGTCCGGGCTGCGAGCGGTTGTGATGGCCGACCAGATCGACGAGATAGCCAAGTGGAACCGGGACAAGCAGAAGGCAGTCGTGCGCGGCTTGCTCCAGGCGGTGCGGGACGTCCATCCGCGCGAGCATATCCAGTTCGTCGTCTTCCTCCGGACCGACCTGTACGCGCGGTGCGAAGTCGAGGAGAAGACCAAGCTGGTATCCAAGACGGTCACGCTCACCTGGGAGGAGGAGGACTGGCTCCAGGTCCTGGTAAGGCGCGTCCTGGCCAACGAGCCATTCCAGCGGCTCGCCTCCAGGCTCCTCAGCGCGGACGGCAGCACAGACATACCCGGAGCTCTCCAAGTGCTGTTTCCCCCAGAGATCGAGGGGCAGCCCGCCGACCGGTGGCTGATCGACTCACTGCACAACGGGAACGGCAGTGTCTCCCCCCGCCTGGCCGTCAACCTGCTCTTTCTGGTGGGTCAGCAAGCGGCCAGGCCAACGGACAGGGTGTCCACCCTCCCGCTTTTCTCCGCCGACGAGGCGGGCCAGGCGATGACGAAGCTATCCGACCTGAGCTTCGACGAGGTCGTTAGTGACTTCAAGGTGGCCCCGTCCTTCGTCCTGAGCTGCCGGGCAGGCAAGCTCGAAACCTTCGCCAAGAACGACGTCCAGGAGCTGTTCAACGAGGCGGAGGGAGACAAGGAAGAGCAGGTTCTCCTCCTGGAACGGCTTGGGTTCCTCGAACGCATAGTGCGAGAGCGCGGTCCCGTCCGCGAATCGCTCTTCCAGATCCCAAGGCTCTACACCCGCTGCTGGGACCACGCCTGAGCCCCACCGGCGGACGCTCGCGCTACTGCAGGCGGGCCGCTCGCGCACCGGCAGGCGGACATCCGGCCAGCCGTGTGAGCGCTCGTGCCCTGCGCAGATCGCCCGTTGAGCGCCAATTCAGCACTCCCTCACAACGCATATTGGCGGACATTACACGCCTGCCCTAGGGTTGAGTGGTGACGCTCTGTTATAACCTCGCCGTCTGCTGCGACAGCGACGTGCGCCGCCTCCACTTTCTCAACCAAGATGTCGCAAGCGACATTTAGGCGACATGGGTTTTGAGAAAGCGATATCGGAGATGTGGACCTACACACGGAATTGATCATCTAGGGGCGGGTGAAGCCCACTAGGTCTGTGCTGCCGCTGAAGCTTTCCTCGCGCACGACCTCGCCTGGCATCGGGGCGTCGATCATCGTGTCGTGGCCGGTGACGATGCCGACGTGGCCGGGGGCGGTCATGGTGCCGTCGGCGCCGGCGAAGAAGACCAGGTCGCCGGGCCGGGCCTGGGACGCGGGGATGCGGGTGCCGGCCGCCCATTGTTCCTGGCTGGTGCGGGGGATAGTGATGCCGGCGGCGCGGTAGGCCATCATGGTCAGCCCGGAGCAGTCGAAGGCGTCCGGGCCGGTGGCGCCCCACTGGTAGGGCTTGCCGAGCTGGGCCTCGGCGTAGGCGATGACCTTGCCGGCGGTTCCGGCGGGCAGCGGGCCGAGGGCGACCTGCTGGCACAGCGGGCTGCCGGCGGCGGAGATGGCCTGCGCGCCGCCGGCCGCGTAGCGGGCGGCCCAGTCCAGGACGTCGCTGACGTACTGGCTGGAGTGGTTGTAGGCGAAGAGCGCGGCCTGGATGTTGCCGGGGGCGCTGTGGGCTTTGAGGAACGCGGCGGCGGAGGGGATGGCGTCGCCGGGGTCGTAGACGTCGACGATCCCGTCGTGGTCGCCGTCGATGCCGTACCCGCCGGTGTGCTCGGATGCGGGGTGGATCGGGGTGCCGCCCCAGGTGTTCCCGGCCAGGCCGCCGATGCCGAATTGCATCGGCCCGGCCGCCCCGGCGGGGTTCGCGCCGGAATGCACTCCGGGGGCGTCGGAGCGGCCCTGGTCTGATTCGATTTCGCCGATGCCGGCCAGCACGGTCCAGGGGATGCCGTACTGGGCTCCGGCTTTGTGGTAGCCGGCGAGGTAGGCGGCGGGGATCGCAGCCGCGGCGGTGCTGGCGCGCGGCTGGGCCTGGCAGGCGCTGGCGGCCTGGCCGAGTATGCCGGCTCCGGTGCCGAGGAACGCCGCGGCCAGCAGCACCAGCGCCGCGGCGACGGCGACCGCGACCTGGATGCTGCCGGAGTCAGGGTGCGGGCGCATCAGCGGGGTCTTCTCCGGTGATCCCGCCGGCGGCGGGCCCGGCGTCCCAGACCGCCTGGCCGCTGCCAGCCCGGACCACGGTGACCGCGAGGTCATCGGGCACCTCGCTGCGCCCGCTGGCGGTGGTGACGAGCTGCCGGATCGGTACGGTGATGATCACGGAGCCGGGGGTGGAGGTCGCTGATCCGCTCGCCGGTCCCGGCAGCCGCCTGGCGGCCGTGGTCACGCCGGGCGAGGATCCCGGGCGTCCAGGCGGCCCGGGCGGGCGCGGGGCAGAGCTGGCTGGCGGTCATGCGGCGATGCGGGGCGAGCAGGCGGCGGTCGGCTGCTCACGGGACCAGGCCGCCGCCGTGGCGCGTGCCGGGGCCCGGGAGGAGGGTGCCGGCCCGGTGCCCGGCGCCCGCTGTGCGGGTGCGGGCTGGAGGAGTGTGCGGGCGGTGCGCGCGGCGGTGAGGATGAGCGCGGCGAGCGGCGGGATGGTCCGGGCTGTCGGGGTGGTGCGGTCAGTCATCGTGCTGCCTCCGCTGGCGGGTGCCGGGACCGCTGGCGTGGCAGCCGGGCGGGGGCGGTGGCGCCGGGGCGGGGGGATGCCAGGGCAGGCCGGTGCCGGGCGGGGTGCTGTCCTCGGCCTGCCCGCCCGGTGCCGTGGCGGGGTGCGGGGCGGGTGCGGGGCCGCCGGCCTGGGTGAGGCGCAGCCGTGGCCCGGGCTGCCCGGCGGGCAGCCAGATCGGGCCGGCGGGCCCGGCGTCGCGGCCGGCGGCTTCTGGTGTGGTGGTGGCGACGGGCACGCCGGGGAACGCGCCGGCGGGCCGCGCGCCCGGGCTGCTGCGGCCGGCGGTGCTGGCCAGGAGCGCCCGCAGGCCGGCCTCGCGGCGGGCTGTGGGGAGCCAGAACAGCACGGGGGTGGTGATGCCGGTGCGGGCGGCCAGGTCGCGGTAGCCGGGGAGCTTGGCGGCGACGCGGTGCAGGTTCTCGCTGCCGGTGTCGTATTCGAGGAAGAAGTCGGTCGTGACGGGCCCGCCGGGGGCGTGCTCGGTCCACTGACCGTAGCCGTCGGGGCGGGCCAGGTCACCCCACAAGGCGGCGCAGCGCCGCTCGGACCACCAGCAGGTCAGGGCGGCGTTCCCGGCCCGGCGGCCCTGGGCGGCGAGGGCGCAGAAGACCGAGTTGGCGCCGGCCGCGTGGGTGAGCTGGGCGGACAGGGCGATGGCCAGGGCCCGGTCGCGGCGGTAGCCGAGCTGGCCGGGGGTGATCCCGTCCTCGGCGGCCAGGAGACAGGCACCGGCTTCGTCGAGGACGAAGTGCAGCGGCGCGGACCCGGTCGCGGCGAGCGGGCGGAACCGGTCGATGGCGCGGAGCTGGTAGAGGGTGAGCAGCCGGGCGGTGGCGGCGCGGGTGGTGCCGAAGGCGAGCTGGGTGATCTGGGTGGTGGTCAGGACCCGGTGCTCGTGCAGCATCCGCAGCAGCCACCGGTCCCTGGCGGTGAGCCGGGCCGCGAGCGCGGCGGCCAGGCTTGGGCTGCGGGCCAGCCGCCCGCTCGTGCGGGCAGGGCGCATCGGGCGGCGCGGGCCGGTGGTCAGGGCGGAGCCAGCGGGCATGGGCGATCTCCGGGGGTCACGGGGCCGATGGTGGCGGGGTATGTGCAGGCGGGGGTCGCTGCCGCCGCGCGGCCCCGGCGGGGCGGCGGTGCGGGCAGCGCTGCCGCTGTAAGCGGCGCGGGCGGCGGCGCGGATCATCGCCGCGCGGCCGGGGACGGCAGGCGGCAGGGGCCGGGTGCGGAAGGTGAAGGCGGGTGTTTCGCCGCCGCCGACGACGAGGCGGGCGGCGGCCTGGTAGGCGCCGAGGTGGGACAGGTCGTGGGCGGTCAGGTTCGGGAGGGTGTGGCGTTCGAGGACGCGGGCGTCTTCGGGGCTGGCGGTGAAGATGACCTGGGACCGGGCGTTCGCGGAGATCCCCGCCGCGAGGTCGGGGGGGAGCTGGGCGAGGTTCTGGTGGGCCATCGTGATCGCGAGCCGGTAGGCGCGGGCCTCGGCGAGGAGGTCTTCCAGGGGGTAGGGCAGGTTGAGGAAGTTCTGGCACTCGTCGATGTACAGGCCCGCGTCGGCGCGCTGGTGCTGGGGGCTGTCGGCGCGGCGGGACGCGGCCTGCCACGTCGCGGCGACGAGGAACGACCCGACGAGCTGCGCGGTTTCCTCGCCGAGGGTGCCCTTGGGCAGCCGGGCCAGGCACAGCCCGCCGTGGTCCAGGACGCCGGTCATGGTGAAGGTGGAGGGCCCGGCGGCGATGGCCTGGCGGGCGAAGGAGCGGAGCAGGAACGCCCGCAGCTTGTTCATCAGCGGCCCGATCGCGTGCGCTTTGGATGCGTCGGACAGCTGCTCGTACCAGGTCCAGAACCCGGCCAGCACCGGGTCCCGGATCCCGGCGGTGAGCCGGCGGCGGTAGGCGTCCTCGGTGAGCAGGGCGGGGATGTCGGCCAGGGTCACCTGCCCGGAGCCAGGCGGGACGGACTGCAGGAGGGTGAGGCACGCGGCGCGGAAGATATCGTCGGTCCGCGGCCCCCAGAACTGGCTGAAGATGCGGCGGAAGATCCCGGTGACGTTGTCGGTGATCACGTCGTGGTCGGTGCCGCTGCCATCGCCTTGCAGCACGTTCAGGCACGGCGGCGCGGCCTTGTCGGCGGGGTCGAGCAGCACGACCTTCCCCGCTGCTTCCGCGGGGAGGCGGGCGAGCAGGTCGGTGACGGCGTCGCCCTTGGGGTCGACGAACACCACCCCGCGGCCTGCGCCGGCGTCGGCGAGGATCTGGCCGGTGATCAGGGTGGTCTTGCCGGTGCCGGTGGGGCCGATGACCCGCAGGTGATGGCGGGCGTCGGAGACGGCGATGCCGACCGCGCGGGGCACCCCGGTGTCGCTGACCCCCAGCGGCCGGGCATCCGGGCCGGGCGCCGGGACGGCGGGCGGCGGGGCGATGGCGCGGGCCCCGGCGCGGCCCAGGCCCGGGAGGGAGGGGTCGGCGGGCAGGCGGGCGATCGCGGCCAGCTCGGGTACCGACAGCAGCCCGCCGCGGCGGAACCGGCGGGCGGCGATCTGCGCGGCGGGGTGGCGGAGGTGGCGGCGGGCCAGCCAGTTCCGCCCCGCGTACAGGGCGGTCGCTGAGGCGAGGCCGTGCGCCAGTCCGCGCAGCCGCGCCCGGGCCCGCGCCCGGGCCGCCTTGTCCCGCAGGCGGCCCCGCGCGGCCGGGACGGCGGTGGTGGCGGTGGCGTAGCGGATCTGGGTGTCCCACTGCGGCCCCGCCGACTTGATGACGCTGGCCCGGATCTCGGCGGCGAGCTCGGGGTCGGAGCGGGCCGCGGCCCGGCCGGCGGGGCCGGGGTGGCCGGGGGTGAAGGCGTCCAGCAGCCGGGAGGACAGCCGGGCGGGGCGTCCGGTGCGCAGCTGCCGGGCGGCGCGGCGGGCGCGGCGCAGCCGGGCCCCGGTGACCGGACGGGCGAGAACCTGCACGATCGCGTGCTCGCCGCCGGCGAGGCCGCTGCCGGCGGCGGCGAGGGCACGCAGCGGATCCGCCTCGTGATCGGTCTTGAGGGGGAGAACCTCGGTGCGGGCCAGCCGCAGCGTCCCCCCGGTCGCCAGCGCCCCGGGCGGGAACGGAGGCGCGGCGGGGGCGGTGATGGCGTGGGCGCCGGGCCAGGCGGCCTCGATGGCCCGCTCGATCATCCCGGGCGGCACGGTCCCGGGGACCCACACGCTGATCGTCATGACGGGGCCGGCCCAGGCGTACTCGAACCCGATATGCGGCTGGCCGTGCCACAGCCGGGCCCACGGGGGGCGCAGCAGCCCGGTCAGGTGCCCCCACAGCGCCTGGCCGCCGGCCGGGTCCGCCAGGGGCGGGGCCAGCACCGTGATCACCCGGGCATCCGCGGCGAGGGCGGCGTGCTGCCGCCGCCGCAGCCACCTCCGGGCCGCCGCCACCGTGATCAGGGCGGCGGCCAGCACCGGCCCGGCTACCGGGCCCTGGTGGCGGGCGGCTTCCAGCAGGACGCGGGCGACGTGCGCGGCCACCGCGCCCGGGCCGGTCAGGTACCGGCCCAGCGGGCCGGCCGCGGCAGCAGTACCCGGCGGGCCGCCGGCTGCCCGGATGACCGCGGCGAGGCTGCGGCCCGTCACAGCGGGCCGTCCTCGTCCGGGCCGCTGCCCTGGCCGGAGTAGCGGCCGGGCACGTCATCTCCCGACGGGTCCGGGTCGTGCCAGGGCCCGGGATAGCCGGCGGCTTCCAGCGCGGCCAGCTCGGCCGGGTCGCTGGTGCAGAGAAGGTGCTCGGCGGGTGAGGCGAGGGCCTGGAACGACACCCGGGCGGACGACCCGCAGGCCAGCAGGCCCTCGCCGCGGCCGGCGGACAGCAGCAGCGCCTGCTCCCCGGCGGAGAGCCGGAACGCCGCGGCGGCGAGGCCGATGGCCTGGGGGGCCTGGCGGAGCAGCACCTGGGTGGCGGCGTTGGCGATCACGGCGCGGCCCAGGTCGGAGCCGAGGACGTCCTCGGCGTCCTGGGTGACCACGGCCAGGCCGGCCCAGTGCTTGCGGGCCGCCTTGGCCATCCGGAACAAGAACCGGGCGCCTTCGAGGCTGCGCATCAGCAGCCACGCCTCGTCCACCACGACCAGGCGGCGCCGGCGGGCGGCCGGGTCGGACACCTGCCGCCACACCGTGTCGAGGGCGAGCAGGGTCGCGACCGCTTTCAGCTCGTCGGGGACGTCGCGGAGGGAGAACACGACCAGGTGCCCGGCGGGGTGGGTGGTGGTCGGCCCGCTGAACATCCCGGAGTGGGTGCCCTCGGTGAACGGCACCAGCCGGTCGGCCAGCAGCACCGCCGCGTCGCTGCCGTCGGCGCGCAGCGCGGCGGCCAGGTGCCGGAGCTGGGGGGCGGGCCGGGCCCAGGTGCGGGGGTCGGCGGTGATCCCGGCGTGGTGGTAGGCGGCCATGATGGCCCGGTCCAGCGCCGCCCGCTCCGCCGGGCCCGGCTGCCCGCCCAGCAGCACGCCGATCACGGTGTGCGCGAACAGCGCCCGGCGGGTCAGCGCGTCCGCGCGCGGCCGGGCACCGGGCGGGAGCGCGGGGAGGTCGAGGGGGTTGAGCCGCACCCCGCCGACGCCGAGGTGCAGGTACGCGCCGCCGGTGCCGGCGGCGAGGCGGGCGTACTCGTCTTCGGGGTCGATGATCCAGCACTCGGTGCCCTGGTAGGCGTTGCGGAGCACTTCGAGCTTGGCGAGGTAGGACTTCCCGGCGCCGGAGCAGGCGAGGGTGACGGAGTTGTGGTTGTCCTGTGCCCACCGGTCCCAGGCGACCAGGCCGGGCCCGGCGGTGTTCGCGCCGTACAAGATGCCGGGCAGCGGGTCGGGGTCGGCGGGGTCGCGGGGCAGGTCGGGGGAGGTGAACGGGAACGCCGCCGCCAGAGCCGCGGTATCCATCGTGCGGGTGAGCCTCAGGGCGTCGGTCCCGGCCGGGAGGGTGGTGACCCAGCCCTGGACGGCGCGGAAGGTGGCGGGGCAGGTGACCAGCAGCAGCGAGCTGGCCACCGCGCGGACCGCGGCGACCTCGTCGGCGAGGTCGTCTTCGGTGGCGGCGTGGACGGTCAGGTACAGGCCGAGGCGGAACAGCTTCCCCTCGCCGCGGGCGAGTCGGTACGCCAGGTCCCGGGCGTCACCCGCGGCGGCTTCGGTGTCCGGGTCGTCGAGCTGGCCCCGGTCCGCGGCGGCGCGGCGCCCGGATTCCAGCCGGGCCCGCTGCCGGCGCAGCCGGTCCGCCGCCGCGGCATGGGGAATGGGCTCGATGTGCAGGGCGACGTCGAGGCGGCCGGGGTAGGACAGCAGCGGCTCCAGCCAGCCGGGGCCGACGTCGGCGGGGTAACCGGTGACCGCGAGGGTCGCGGCATAGTCGCCGCCGATCCGCAGGTGCCGGGCGGCGACCTCGACGTCCGGCGGCCCCGGCACCGGGTCCGGGGCCGGCTGGCCCGCGGCGGGCAGGGCGCGGCGGCGCGCCGTGCGGGACAGGTTCATGGCAGGGTCCCCGGGCTGGTGACGGGCTGGCCGGGGACGGCGAGCCGGCGGGCGCGGATGCCGGTGCCGGGGTCGGCGGCGGCGGCGAGCAGCGCCATGACCTGGCCGCCGTCCAGCACGCTCACGGTCAGGTCCGCTGCGCCGAGCAGCCGTGCCGCGTCGGCGGTCCGCTGCGCGGCGCGCAGCCCGCCGCCCCCGCCGCGGGCCGCGCCGGGGCCGGCGCGGCGGGGCTCGCGGGTGATGAGCAGGACCTGGCGGGTGAGCAGGTCCCGGCCGCCGGCGAGCCCGGCGAGGAACGCGGCGTGATCGAGCGCGGCGGCCTCCAGGGCCGGGTCCGGGAGGGCCGGTGCGGTGTCTTCCAGCTCGGCGACCGCGCCGGACAGGTCAGCGTGGCCGGCCCGGATGAGGATCTGGACGGGGCCGGTCAGGGAGTTCAGCCACCGGCCGAACGCCGCGGTCAGCGCGTCCTGCTCGGCCGGGGTGCGCAGCGCGAGGTTGACGGTGGACACGGCGGCGGCGACGGCGGTGCCGCCATCGCCCAGACCGATCACCCCGTCACCGGCCACGGCCCGGTACAGCGGGTCCAGCGGGGCGGGGGCCCCACCTTGCCGGCGGGCCAGCTGAGGGCCGGCCCAGGCGGGCGCGGCGGGGATGCCGCCGGGGGCGGTGACGAGCCGGCGCGGTGAGCGGGCGTGGCGCCACGCGGCGGTCAGGAAGCGGTCCAGGCTCAGCCCGTCCCGCTGCCCGATGACCAGGGCGGTGGCCGCCACGGCGACGGGCGCGGTCAGGACGGCGAGCACCGGCGGCGCCACCAGGTGCCGGGTGGCCTCGAACGCGGCCCAGATGATGACCGCCGCGACGGCGAGGATGGCGACCTGGCGGGCGGTCAGCCCGGCCAGGATCTTGTCCGGGCGCTCGATGTCGGCGGGGATGGGGGTGCTGGCGGGCGGGTCGTAACTCACCGGTGATCACCTTCCGGGACGCGCGGCACCAGGGGCGGCAGGTGCCTGGCGGCGGGCAGAGGGCCAGGGCCTGCCGCCCGCCGCCCGGGGGCTGCCGGGCGGGGCGGGAGCAGGGGGAGCTGGCGGACGGGCGGCAGTGGCGGCCGGGCCGGGCGGGCTGGGCGCTGCGGCGGGGCCGGGGCCTGCCGGGGGCCGGGCGCGCCGCTGCGGGGCACGCGGCTCACCCCGAAGGAGGGCAGGACGCGCTGGCCGGGCCCCGGCGGGCGCGGCGGCATGCCCGGCAGCGGCGCCGGGGCCTGCCCAGGCTGGCTGGGGACCGGCCGGGCCTGCGCGGGCAGCCGGGCTCGCTGCCGCGGGCCCGGGCCGGGCCGAGCGGCTGCGCGGCCAGGCGCCGGGGGCCGGGGCCGCGGGCTCCCGCCCGGCCCCGGGGATGGTGCCCCAGGGCGGCCCGGGCCACTGCCTGGCTGTCCGCGGCCAGGCCCGGTGCGTGTGCCGGGCCCGGCCGCCGGCCTGCCGCCGGGCGGTGCGGCGGGTCCGCCCGGTCCGCCGCCGCGTGGCCCGGCGGGGCCGCTTCGGCCCGGCCCTCCTCCGCGTGGCCCGGCCGGCCTGGGGCCCCGGCCGCCCGCGGCGGAGGGGGGCCGCCTGGCGCCGGCTGCTCCTCGCAGCAGCGGCCTGACGCGGGACAGGGCCGCGGCGTAGAAGGCGAACCTGGCGGCGCGGCGGACCGGGCCGGGGCCGAAGGGGGACAGCACGGGGCGGCTGATCCACCAGGGGATCCGCATCATGATGTACAGCAGGCAGATCGCGGTCAGCACCGGCAGCAGGCTGGTGCTGGCGCCGTGCAGGGGGATCCACCCGGCGGCGGAGAACACCCGCACCGCCGCGGTCAGCACCAGCGCCTGCGCCACCTGGATGGCCAGGACGGCGGTGAGGGCCCGCCACCACCAGCGGGCCGCCCACGCGGTCTGCGGCAGCGCGTGGCAGGCCAGGGCGAGCGGCGCGGCGGCGGTCAGCAGCACCAGCGCCATCAGCCGCAGGACGTACACCACCACGAGCACCAGGGCCAGCACCGCCCCGGCGAGGGCGAGCAGCGTCAGGAAGATCCCCCCGCCGGACAGCGGCGCGGTCAGGGCGCCCAGCAGGGCCGAGGCGGCGGTGGCGGGGGTGACGCCGTTCCCGGCGAGCGCGGCGGACAGGGCGTCGGCGATGCTGGTGGCCTGCGAGATCAGGGCCAGGGAGAGGCTGGCGGTGAGGAACCCGGTGACCAGCCGGGGGGCGATGTCCTTGGCCGAGTAGGAGGTCTGGAGGGTTTCGTGGCCCATGACGATGACGCCGCCGATGATGACCAGCAGCACGTACGCGGAGCCGGCGATCGCCAGCGACGTCGTCCACATGCTGCGGACAGCGGGGATGGCGCCGGCTTGCGGGGACGACAGCAGGGTCTCGCCGACCAGGGTCAGCAGCGGCCTGAGCGCGTCGCGGGCCAGGGCGGCGAACCATGACGTGATCGCGTTCCCCATCTCGCAGCTCACGTTCAGGAACCCGCAGCCGGAGCTGCCGCCCGCGGCCGGCGCGGGGGCCGGGCGGGGGCTGGCGGCCGGGGAAGGCGGGGAGGACGGGTGCGCGGCCGGCGGGACCGGGGTGGCGAACGCGGCCAGGGCCGCGGCCGGCCGGGTCGGCGCGCGTGCCGGGGAGGCGGCCAGGGCGAGCGCGGCGCAGGCGGCCAGCAGGCCGGCGGCGAGGACCCCGGCCGCTGCCCGGCGACGCGGGCGCGCAGCCTGGCGGGCGGGGCGGGTCATCCGCCGACCAGGGACTTCAGGACGGTGACGATGACGGGGGCCAGGATCGCCAGCCCGTAGCCGATGGCGGCGGAACGCAGCGCGGTCTTCGCGCGCTCCACCTCGCTGGGGTCCCCGCCGGCCATCAGGTACCGCAGCCCGCCGATGGTCAGGAACAAGGTCGCCAGGCCGGCCAGGATCCCGGCAATCCACCTGGTGATGTTCCTGATCACCTGGGCGATCGACGCGACGGCCAGAACGTGGCCGGCTGTCCCGGCCAGCGCCGGCTGCGCTGCGGCGGTCAGCGCGGCCGCGGCGGCCAGGGCGGTGACAGCGGTGACGGCGGCGCGGGCGGCGAGCCGGGCGCGGCCGGCGGGTGCCCGGCCCGGGCGGCGGGATGCCGGCGCTCGCCGCGGCGGCCGGGGTCGGGCGGAATCCATGGCGCTTCTCCTCGGGTGCGGGCGGCGGGCAGTCGGAGCGGGGCGGCCCGGGGCGGGCGCGGGGCCTTACCTCCCTTCGCGGGCGGGAAGGCCGGCCGGTGTCAGCGGGTGCGGTGGCGCCCGGCCCCGGGCCGCCGCCCCCGGCGGACTGGCCGGGACGCGGCGAACCCCCGCACTTACAGAAATCCGGTTTCCGGAGCTGTTTTTCACCCCGGGCATGTCAGGAATCGCTCAGGAGGCCGCCGCGGATCGCCTCGGTGATGGCTTTCTCGGCTCTTTTCCGCCGGTTGCACAGGGCGCTGTGGCTGATTCCCAGTTCGCCGGCGATCCGGGCGAGCGGAATGCCTTCGAGGCGGTTGCGGCCGATCAGCTGGGCCTGGGCGGGGGACAGGACGCCGCGGGCGACGGCGGCGGCCAGGACGAAGTCGGGGTGTCCCCAGGGCAGGTACGGGGCGTCGCAGCTGTCGGCGAGATCGCGGCGAGCGGCGGTGTAGCGGGCGTCGGCGCAGGCCAGGGCCTGCCCGGCCCGCCACGCGGCCCAGCACAGCCGGGACGCCAGCGGGACGCGGTCCAGGTCGTCGGGGTCCAGGCCGCGCATCGCGGCGAGGAACCCGGCGAGGATCTCGGTCTGCAGGTCGGCGGGATCGCCGCGGTAGCCGGCGGACAGGGTCGCGGCGGCGCGGCGCAGCCCGGGCATGGCGACGCCGACGAGGCCGACGACCCAGGCGGCCGAGCCGGACCGGGCACGGCGGACCAGCTCGGCCCACACCTTGTTGCGGTCACGGGCACCGGTCGCCGGGTGCAGCAGAAGTGCCCGCAGCTCATCGAGGGGGACCAGCCGGTCGGGCAGGCCGGAGGCGAGGGAGGCGGCATGCAGGGCCAGCGGCTGCGGGCCCGTGATCAGCGCCCGGAAGGACGCGTCGGCGGAATCCAGCGGGCTGAGCGTGCCGCCGCCGGGCTGCGCGGCGGCCAGCATGGCCGGCGGGACCGGATGGCAGGCTCCGGCCCGGCGGTCCGGGCGGTCGGGCCTGGTGTCATCACGCATGAAGGGCTCCTGGTCACGGGAAGCGGATGGGTGCGGATACCCATGCAGCCAGCCGCCGTTGACCTGGCGTGTACCTGCGATGAACCCCTGGCCGCCCTCCCGCGGACCTTCCGCCGGCCTGGCGCTGACCACCCGCTGACTGGCAGTGACCTGGCCGCGCGCGGGCGGCATCCGGTCCCGGCCGCGGGCCGGGACAGCCCGGCGCGGCCGGGGTCAGGCTCGCCGCTGGCCTGCTGTTTCGCGGCCAGGTCCATGAGAGGTACACGGCAGGTACACGCGAGGTAACACGTGGCCGGAGGAGCGCATCAGGGGTGTGGCTTTGTCAACCTGATCCATTTCAGAGTGCTACGGCCAGGGGGTGCGACTGACCACCGCGGTTATTTCCCGCGGATCACCTTGATCAGGCTGAGCAGCGCCAGCGCGGTCATGATCGCCGCGGCGATGCGGGTGATCACGGTGAGCGGGATGCAGCGCAGCAGGGCACGCCCGCCGACGATGGCCAGGCCGGCCACGGCCCGCAGGCACAGGACGCTGCCTGCGGCGACGGGCAGGGGGTCGTGGTAGCTGGCGGCGAGGTTCGCGGTGACGATCTGGGTCAGGTCGCCGAACCCGGCGCCCAGGATCACCGCGAAGCTGGTCCCGGCGACCCGGGCGAAGGCCGGCGCGCGGCCCCCGGCGAATCGGCCCGGGCACCGCCCGCGACGAGCAGGCGGGCCACGTGCCAGCAGCTGTTAGCCGGCCGCGCTGCCCGGCGGCGCGCCGATCGAGCCGCCGGGAACTTCGAGGTCAGCGCCGACGTCGATCAGCAAGCTCGCGACGCCGGCGTCGTCGCTGCTCGCCGTCCAGTGCAGCGGCGTCTCGCCGTGATCCTCATCCGTGCAGCGAGCGTTCAGGTCCGCGGCGGCGTCGATGAGCATGCCCGCCACGCCAGGCCCGTCCGGGAAGTAGCCGGGCCAGCCGCAGACGACTGCAGCGGCGTGCGCCCCTTCGCGACGCTGCCGAGCCGTGACGCGGCCAGGCCCGGGTTGCCGGCCAGGAGCCGCTGCACTCCGGCCGCGTCGTCGGCGCGGATCGCGGCGATCGTGGCAGCGAACTCGCTGTCAGTGGTCACCGGTCACCCCGGAGCCGGGCCGTGGCTCGCGAACCGGAAGCTGCGCACAGCAGCACGACAGATCACCGCAGGTCACCACCCGCATACCCCGGTCCACGACGCACCCGCAGCCGGCACAGCGAATCTCCACGTGCCCGAGCGTACGAGGCCTGCGGTCCGCGGTCCGCCAGCGGAACGCCCGCCAGGGCTGCCTGCCGCCAGCATCTCCGCGAAACCACCGCAGCATCCGCCGGGGACTACATGCCCGCAGCATCCCGAAGCTCACCCGCGCTTCACAGCAAGCACCGATGCGCGCCAGCCGGCAAGTAGCTGCACGAACCGACATCACAACCGGCAGGCAGGCGGCCCGACCCACATCTGCAGCGGACCCCCACATTGGGCAGCCAGCCATTCCTGCCGCCTCGGCGTTATTTCGCGGCCGGACGTGAAAAAAGGCCCCGGAAACCCGATTTCCTTTATTGTCAGCGGATCGTGCGGTGGCCGCGGGGCCAGCCGCCCATGCCACATCCAGCAAGTCACATAGGCCCGGTGCCCGCGCCCGCCGTGCCCTGCCCTGCAGATACCGGCGGACAGCCGTCTGGCACGGGCGTCAGCGGCCTGGGGATCGGCGTGCCGGTCAGCATCTGGCCGCACGCCCCGGTCCCGGGCAGCAGCCCCGGCCCCGGGCCGGGATGCGCGCCCTGCGCCTCGTGCGCGCGCGGGGGCGGCGGCCCGGACGCCGCGCAGATCATCACCGCGTTCTCCCGGCCCGGTGAGCTGGTCGTCATCCCCGGCGCCCGGGACGGCGTGCTCCTGGCCGCCGCTGCCGCAGCCGGCCGGCGTGTCCTGGGCCTGACCCCCGGGCCGCGCTCCCGCCAGCGGGTCCTGGCGTGCCTGGGCGGCCTGGACCCCCGGCTGCGCCCGCTCGCCGAGGTCCGGCCCGGCGGCACGGCCCTGCTCCTGGAGGCCGGCAACCCCGAGGCCGGGCAGGCGGCCCTGGCCATCACCGGGGGCGGCGGGCCTGCCGCGCCCCGGACCTGCCCCGGTGAGCCTGCCGCCGATCCGGGCGTGCTGTACGCGGCCTGCCAGCGGGTGCTGCGGCCGGGCGGAGTGCTGGCCGTGATCACCGCCAGCACCCCCGGCCCGGGCGGGCTGCGCGATGACCCCGGCGAGGCGATCACCCGGGCCCGCGCCGCCGGGCTCATCTACGCCCAGCACATCGTCGCCCTGCACGCCCCCATCCGCGACGGCCAGATCACCCCCGCGCCCCGCGGCGGCGGCCGCCCCGGCGAGGTGGCGGGCCTGGCGGCCGTTCACGCCCGCGCCCACAGCGACTTCCTTGTCTTCACCCAGCCCGGAGGAACCCCGCGATGACTGACCCCCGCCCCCCGCGCGCTCCCCGGCCCGGCCACGCCAGCACCGGACCGGACCGTGAGCCGGCCCCGCCGCTGTCGGTGTGGGCGACCGCGCAGCAGGACGCCCGGACCCAGCGCCGCGGCCGGTACCTGCCCGCGTCCACCGCCCACCCGGCCAAGATGCTCCCGGCGATCGCCGCCGCCGCGATCACCCGCTACACCCAGCCCGGGGACCTGGTCGCCGACCCGATGTGCGGCATCGGCACCACCCTGGTCGAGGCGATCCACCTCGGCCGCGACGCCATCGGCATCGAGTACGAGCCCCGCTGGGCGCGGCTCGCCGCCGCCGGCGCCGCCCACGCCCGCGCCCAGGGCGCCACCGGTCACGCGGACGTGGTCTGCGGCGACGCCCGCCAGCTCCGGCCCCTGCTGCCGTCCGGCACGGCCGGGCGGGCCGCGCTGGTCGTCACCTCACCCCCGTACGGGCGCAGCGTCCACGGGCAGGTCCGCGCCGAGCCCCGGGCCGGGGGCGGCGGAGTGGAGAAATACGACAACCGCTACAGCGACGACCCCGCCAACCTCGCCTGCCACGGCCTGGACGACCTGCTCGCCGGCTTCACCCAGATCCTGGCCGGCTGCACGGCGCTGCTGCGCCCCGGCGGGACCGTCGTGGTCACCGCCCGGCCCTGGCGGCAGCGCGGCGAGCTCGTCGACCTGCCCGGCGCCATCCTCGCCGCCGGCGCGACCGCCGGGCTGATCCCCGCCGAACGGTGCGTCGCGCTGCTCGCCGGGCTCCGCGGCCAGCAGCTGATCCCCCGGCCGTCGTTCTTCCAGCTCGACAACATCCGCAAGGCCCGCGCCCGCGGCGAACCCTGGCACCTCATCGTCCACGAGGACGTCCTGATCTTCCGCACCCCCATCTTTCCCGGCGGTTCGCCCGAACTCAAGGGTCCTCAGCGCGAACTCAAGGGTGCAGCCCGGCGATTCTCCCACGGCGATGCTCGGGTTGCCGGGGAACTCGGGGCGGCTGCTTGATGCGCCGATCCGTGCAGTTTCTCGTCGCATTTTCGGCGGCTGGCTCGTCCCTGCTGGGCGGCGGTCTCGTATCGGAGTGCCGGACTATCGGGCGGCGCTACGGATCACCCGCGATGCGGAATATGGTAACCGCGCGGTCCAGGGTCTGGTTCCCGGCTCAACGCCACGCCTGCATCCCGCGGGCGTGGAACAATTCGGGCGGACAGGCGGGGCTAGGAGGGCCGGGCAATGGTGAACGAGCTGGTTAGCTTCCAGCGGATGCTGGCGCTGGCACAGGTCAGGTCCGGTGCGGGCGACTGGGCTGAGGCCGCGCTGTTGTGGGAGCAGGTCGTCGCGGCCAACCCGGTCAACGGGAGTTACTGGGCGAGCCTGGCAGCGGCCCGGTTCGCGGCGGCTGACTACCGGGCTGCGGCAGATGCCTACCGCCGGGTGCTGGACCTTGGCGTCCGGCCCGCCGAGCGGGAACACGAGGTGTTTCCCGGCGAGGTGCATTACCTGATCCCCGGTGAGGTCGCCTACAGCATCGCCTGCTGTTACGCCCGCCTTGGTGAGGCCGACACGGCCATCGGCGAGCTCGCCGCAGCGCTGGACAGGGGATTCCGCGATCTTGACCGTCCGCGGTCCGACGAGCACTGGAAGCCGCTGCTGGCCGACCAGCGGGTCCGCGGCATGCTCGGCATCGTGGATGCCGCGGGAATGTCCCGGGACGAGGGCTGGCAGGCCGATCTGGCGTTCTTCGCCCGCGAGGTCATTCGCCGGGCCTACGCGCCGTTCGCGCAGGTGACGCAGGAGAGCTTCAGCCAGCAGGTTGCCCGGCTGAACAGCCAGATTCCGCACCTGACGGACCTGCAGATCATGGTGGAGATGGCCCGGCTGGTACGCCAGCTCGGCGACGGGCACGCATTCGTCCTTCCGGCAAAGGCCGACCTAGAGCAGTTCCGCGCACTGCCGCTAGATGTCTACCTGTTCGATGAGGGCACGTTCGTGACCGCGGCCGCAGCGCGGTACCGCGACATTCTGGGTGCCCGGATCGACCGGGTCGGCGGGCACGACACCGCCGCAGTGATCGACGCGGTGGGCGGCATCTTGAGCCGGGATAACGACCAGCAGGTACGGTTCTCGGCGCCGGGCTGGCTGCGGCTGACGCCGGTGCTGCACGCGCTCGGCCTGATCGAGGATCCCGGCGAAGCGACGCTGACGGTGACACTGCCGGGCGGTTCTGCCCGCGAAGTAGCCGTCACCGCCGAGCCCGCCCTGCTGGGCCGGATGATGCCGCCTTACCCTGATGGCTGGATCGACCTGCCGGACACGCTGGCCGTCCCGCGCCCGCTGTATCTGCGTCACCGCGAGCTGCCGTACTGGTTCGAGTACCTGCCCGCCGAGGATCTCGTCTACTTCCAGTTCAACAGCGTGAGGGATCATGCTCAGGAGCCGTTCGGGAAGTTCTGCGACCGGCTGTTCGGCTTCATCACGGCCCGCGGGCCCGGCAGGCTGGTCATCGACATGCGCTTCAATGGCGGCGGCAACACCTTCCTCGGCCAGCCGCTCCTGCATCACCTGATCGCCTGCCCGGTTGTCAACCGGCGCGGCGCGCTGTTCGTGATTATCGGCCGGCTGACCTTCTCCGCTGCGCAGAACGTCGCCACTGCCCTGGAAGCACACACCCAGGCGACCTTCGCCGGCGAGCCGACAGGCTCACGGCCCAACTTCATCGGCGAAAGCGTCCCGTTCGAGCTGCCGGTCAGCAAACTGCAGGTCAACGTCGCTGACCTGTACTGGCAGACCGGGTACCCGATGGATTACCGGCCCTGGATCGCCCCCCAGCTTTACGCGCCGCCCACCTTCGCGTCCTTCAGCCAGAACCGCGATCCCGCGCTGGCGGCGATCCTCGCAGCTAGCGAACAGCTGCCCGGCACCTGACTTGCGGGCCGGGCGCATTCCGCAATTGGCCACAACGCGATCTCCGCGGCCCCCTGAAGTTCACCGCCCGCCCACCACGACCGGCGTGCCCGCATCCGGGCATTCGCCCAGGACACCGCGGGGGCAGGGCCTGATCCCTGCCGGCACAAGTCCGGCCCGGCGAGGCAATCAGAAACCGCGACGCACGAAGCGGGCGAAGCATCCGTGAGACACCCAGGAAGGACCAGGTCAGCACGATGCCAGGCGAACTCTCATGAACTTAGGATCCGCGCAGGTGCCGGGCGTTGATCGCGTACCGGATCGCGGTCTGCTCGCTGATGCCGAAGACTGCGGCCAGGTGCAGCGGGTCGAACCCGGTGGCCATGGCCTCGGCGAGCTGGCAGTCGATCCGCAGCCGCTCCAGGGTGGCGGGCAGGCCCCGCAGGCTGGTCAGGTAGGCGGTGCTAACTGGCCCGTGGCGCAGGGCGCTTTCCTTGCTGATGAGCAGGTGCGGGTTGGCGGTGTGCGGCCACTGGCGGTGCCGGAACTCGAGCCACTCGCGCAGGACCTTGCCGGTCAGCTCGCCCATCGGCCGGTCTTTTCCGGCAAGGCGCAGCCGCTGGCCGGCAAGGTCGGCATCGTCGAGCTGCAGCGCCCGGATCGTTCCCGGTCTGGCTGCGTGCACGGCGGCGAGGACAACGCAGACGCGCGCCTGCGGGGTGGTCGCCGCCGCGACGGCATCGGCGAGGTGCCCGGCGTCCAGCGGCTGCCAGATCGCGAGCTCGCGCTTGCCGAGCTTGATCCCGGCCGCCGGGTTGCGGAAGATCACGTCGGCCTTCTTCGCCCAGGTGAACAGCGATCGCAGCGCCGAGACCGCCGAGTACCGCTCGTGGCCGTACAGGCCGGCGATGTGGCCCAGGACGTCGTCGCGGGTGACCTCACGCAGGTGGTGATAGCGCGCCGACCAGGCCAGCAGCGCCGGCCGCACGGCGCGCACGTAGCACCGTGCGGTGTCGGGGGAGCGCGGCCGGGCGCGCGGGCCGCCATCGTGCAGGGTGACTGCCCAGCGGCGTGCCTCGCTGCCCAGCCCGTCGGCCAGGCCGGCGAGCTTGGCGTCGAGCCAACTGCTGAACAGGCCCGTCCGGTCCTCCTCCATGATCCCCATCGTGGCCAGGATCTCGACGGCGCTATGGCTGCTGATGCTGTACCTGCCGGCGACCGCGTGCACGGCGGAAGCGGCGATGGCCTCACCGTCGCGGTAGCTGGCCAGCAGGGTGACCAGGACCCGCTGCATGCCACGGCGGGTGACGGGCTGCCAGCCGCGGGCTTCGGCGGTGACGTGGGCCAGGTGCAAGGCCCAGGCCAGCCACGGATTGCCGGGTGCCGTGCCGCGGCGCAGGTCGAACCGCACCTGGTCGTAGTCACGGCCAGGCGGGATGCTGAACAGGGCCAGTTGCGTGCCACGGCTTCGCGGCCTGCCCGCAGCTGGTGGCGGTGGCTTGAGCGGGCGGCCTTTCTGGCCGTGGCGGCGAGGCGATGCTCGTGGCGCGGCGCGCCTGTTGTCCATCCCGGCGAAGAACAGCTGGTGGTGGCGGACCTGTGCCAAGTACGGAGCCAGCACGACTGCCGAGCGGGCATCGGCGACCGTGGCGGCGCGGTCTTCGCGGGCCTGGCACCAGCACAGGCGGCAGTACCCGTCCTTGAGCGGCAGCCGCCGCCGACAGGCAGCGCACTCGTCGGCGTGGCTGCGGTAGCGGGCGGCGAAGTTGTAGCAGGCCAGGCAGACACCTTGGCAGTAGGTCATGCCCCAAGCCAGGCACTCGGCGCAGCTGGTCACCGACCGGGTGACCTTGCGCCCGGTCCCGTCACGCGCCACCACCGGTCAGGCCGGCGGAAGGGAACGGCCGTCACGCCTACGCGGGACCACCCGCACCGGGCGCGCGGCCGAGGCAGCCGCCTCGTCGTGCCCGGAGCTGGCGGGCCGGGTCACCTTGTCCGGCTCGGGGATCAGCAGCTCGCCGATCTGGCAATCCAGCGCGACGCAGATGACATCGAGGTCGTCGAGCTTGAGCGAGGCAGGCCGGCCCGACCACAGGTGCGACATCTTGCCCGCGGAGATGACCAGCCCGTGGTCTGCGAGCAGGTGCTGCAGCTCGGAAGCTTTCCAGATGCCGCGGTTCGCCGCCGCCAGCCGCAGGTTCCAGCGCATTCAGATCAGCCCTTCCAGCCGCCGCTCGGCTCGCTGCTGAGCAGCAGCCCACGCCTGCTCGACATGGTCGCGGTGGACGTGCACGTACCGCATCGTGGTCGCTACCCAGGCATGCCCGAGGGCCTCCTGGATCGCGATCAGGTCCATCCCGTTCAGGTACAGCTGGGACGCGCAGTAGTGCCGCAGCACGTGCGGGGTGAGCTTGCCGTCCCAGCCTGGCAGGTGCCGGCGCGTCGCGTCGGCCAGCGCCGCGCGCAACGTGTCGGGTCCCAGCCGGCGCCCGCTGGCGTCGCCCTTGCGGCGCTCGGAGGCAAACAGCGGAGCGCCCGGCCGGGTGTGGTCGTCGTCGAACTGGCCCCACACGTCCTCGACGTACCAGCGCAGCGTCCGTCCCGCGCCGTTGATCAGCGGGGCCATGCGCTCGCGCGGCCCGGACCCGCGCGATCCCTTCCCGTAGCGCACGTGGACCTTCCCGAACGGCCCCAGCTCCCACTTCACATCCGCAAGGTCCAGCCGGCGCACCTCGTTGGCGCGCAGCCCGATCTCGGCCATCAGCCGCGCCGCCGCGTAGTTCCGCGCCGTCGGCGCGAACTTGCGGCACGTCGCCAGCTCGCCGGCCCACCCGGTGAACAGCCGCGCCACCTCCTCTTCTCTTGGAGGGATCCGCAGCCGGGCGTCCTTGCTGCCCTTGGGCCGGTTCATCTCATCGACCGGGCAGGTCACCACCCGGCCGGTCAGCGCATGCAGCTCGGCGTGGTGGCGCAACTCCAGGAACGCGAAGTAGGTGACCAGCGCTCCCGCCCGGGCATGGCGTGTCCCGCCGGCCGCCTGCCGCATCGCCTTCCCGAAGTAGGCGTCGGCGTCCGCCGGTTCCATCTCCCACAGCGGGCGGCCGAACCACTCGCGCAGCTGCTCGATGTTGCTGACCTCGCCGCGGATCGTGCCATCCGACAGTCCGGCCGACGACCGTGCCAGCACGAACCCCGCCAGCAGGTCCGTCTCGTAATCCGCCAGCTCATCCGGGGTGGCAGGCCGCCGCACCTCCCGCAGGTCCCGCACCACCGACAGGCCTGAACTCGCGCCCCCGCTCTTCACAAGAACAGAGTCTATCTCACTATCACGGAGCAAAGTTCATGAATTCTGAAACTCCATCGACTTCGATCCAGAGCCGCTGGGCAGGCGCCAATCCGTCCGCAGCCATCACAGCAGACCTCCTGATGCACCTGCAAGATCAACGGAACTCAAGGGATGTCGTACTGCTCCGCGGTCCCGGCGCTGGCGTCCGGCCCCGGCCCGGCGCTGCCGGGCCCGGCCGGGCGGCAGGTCCAGAACGGGAGGCGGCGTGACCAGCCGGCCCTGGCATTCCTGCGGGCAGGTCACGCTGCTGCTCGGCGACGCCCGCGATCATCTCGCCCAGATGCCCGGAGCCAGCGCCGACTGCGTGGTCACCTCGCCGCCCTACTACCGTCTGCGGGACTACGGCGTGCCCGGCCAGTACGGACTGGAAGACACCCCGGACGCCTACATCGCCCGCCTGCGGGCCGTGTTCCGCGAAGCCCGCCGCGTGCTCGCCGCCGATGGCACGCTGTGGCTGAACCTCGGAGACTGCTACGTATCGGGACCCACCGGGCCGCGCAGGTCGTCCGGGCTGGCCGGCCGCCCGAACGCGCTCACCACCCCGCACGGGTCCGGCGGCAGGAACGGCGGCGGCCGGCCGGCCAAGTCCCTGCTGGGCATGCCCTGGCGGGTCGCGTTCGCCCTCCAGGACGACGGCTGGCTGCTGCGCTCGTGCGTGATCTGGCACAAGCCCAACGCCATGCCCGAATCGGTCCGCGACCGGCCCGCCGCCAGGCACGAGTACCTGTTCCTGTTCGCCAGACAGGCCCGCTACTGGTTCGATCTCGACCCCATCCGCGTGCCGCTCAAGCGCCCCGAAGCGCTGCCGCGCGGAAACCTGGCGTCCGGCGGGGCCCGCCAGGGTGGCCACGGCGGGATCGGCGCGACCGCCCGCCGCCGCGGCCACAGCATCTACGGCGCCAAGTATGACGCCAGCCCCGGCGTGTGGGCTGGCGGGCCGCCGGGGGCGAACATGCGGCCCACCGGCGAGCATCACGGCGCCGCCAGCATGCGGGGAGCCAACCCCGGCACCGTCCGGACGATCCCGACCCGGCCGCTCAGGGAAGCGCACTTCGCGCCGTTCCCCGTCGACCTGCCGCTGCGCGCCATCGCAGCCGGCTGTCCGCCAGCCCGGTGCGCCACCTGCAGTGCACCCACCCCCGCCGGCACTGGCCCGGCCCAGCGGCTGAGCCAGGCCATGACGGGCCACCGCGGCTGCGTGCACCCCACCGTACGCCCGTGCGTCGTACTGGACCCCTTCAGCGGGGCCGGCACTACCGGCCTGGCCGCCCTCCAGCTCGGCCGCGCATATGTCGGCATCGACATCAACCCCGCCTACCACGACCTGGCCCGCCAGCGGCTCGCGTGCCTCCCGGACGCCCGCTCAGACCAGGGAGCCGCCGCATGACCGCACGTCCCGGACCTGCCATCCGCCGACAAAGGTGCCGCAGCTCTTGCGACCCAATGTCATCCGCCGACGGGCGGCCCCAGGCCCGCACCCGGAGCGGGCAGCGTGACCATCCGCTGGCCGGTGAAGAAGGCCAGGAGATCGCCGCATGATCCGGGAGGCTCACCCCGCCCGACACGGCGGCGGCCTGCCGCCATCCGGCCCGCGTGACTTCTTCGGCGGGGCGCCCGCCCAGATGCCCGGCGGCTGTGCCGGCAGCGGGCCGCCCTGGAGGTTACCGGGCTGCGCCCGGAGAGCGGCATGAACGGCCGTGAAGGGCCGCCTGCAGGGTCGGCGGCAGGCCGGGGTGCGGGATGGCGCCAGCACCAGTGCGGGGGCAGGCGGCCGGTGCCGCCTGCCCCCGCTTTGCGGGCGGTGCCGGTGTCAGCGCCCCGGCCTCCCGGTTCCGGCCGGGTCGAAGGTCACGTCCGCGGGGATGCCCGCCGTCGCCGTGACGACGGCGCCGTCCAGATCGATCCGGTGGCCGGCGGCGAGGTCGGCGCCATGTTCTTCCAGTTCGGTCAGGATGCCCATGGCGAACGCGACGGTGGCGCGGATCTTCTCGGGCCAGCCCTCTGGTTCCTCCCGGTCCCATTCCGCGACCGGGATCAGGTGCCCGCCGATAACGGCCCAGGCCCCGACGCGGACCGTCAGCGGCTCCAGGTGCCCGGGCTCGGCGGCCAGGTGCACCAGGACGTCGCCGCCATGGGCGCAGCGTCCGCCGGCGGGCAGGATGCGGGCGGTGAACTCCGCGCCGGGCGTCCCGTCGACAGCAGTGATCAGCAGCCATTCTCCCGGGGCCGCCGGGCGCTGCCCGGCCAGGTACAGCACATCCACATCGCCGTCGCGGTCCGCATCATCGGGGAAACCGGGTACCTCGCTCACGGGACGCCCGGGGCCGGCGGGGTCGCCAGGCATGTCCGGTGCCGGCCCTGCCGGGCCGCGTTCCGGGCTTGCAGGGACAGTCGTCACGGTCACTCACCTCCAGGGTTACTGATGGGCTGGTGGTGCCTGCCCGGCCGGGACGGCCACGCGAGGCCGCCGCGTGCCGGGTCATTCACCGCCGCCGATCCACGCCCGACTCCGCGCGGGACGTCAAGTCCAGCCGCGTCGCCATGGCCGGGCGCCCCGCGCGGCGCGGCCCGGACGGCGGGGAACTCCGCGTGCCATGCACCAGGCCCTGGCCCCGGCCGTGCCCCTGCCGGGCGCCGGCGCTGTGCGGCCACACGGCCCCGAACCAGACCCGGCCGCGGCCCCTGATGCCGGGCCGGGCCGCGCGTGCGCACGTGGCGCCGCACAGGGCCGCACACGGGTCAGGCGGACCTGGCGGCGCAGGTCATCACGTGGCTGGCCAGCCCGCCACCCGCAATCGCCCGGCCGCCCGCTCCCGCGGGCACTCGCCGCGAGGACTTGACCAGCGGGCCAGGCCCGAGCGTGCATGCACCACAGCGCACGGACAGCCCGCTACGGACGAACACCGCCCCGCCCTGCCGGCGGGCGGCCAGGCAGAAGGAGGGACCAGGAATGACCGGCCAGCCCGATGAGCTGCTCACCGTCGATGAGGTGATCGCCGAGCTGCGGGTATCACGCGCGGCTTTCTACCGCTGGCGGCACCAGGGCACGGGCCCGGCATCGGTGAAGCTGCCGGGCGGTGCCGTGCGGATCCGGCGCAGCACGCTGGACCAGTGGCTGCGCGATCTGGAAGGCGACCCTAAGGAGCACGCCGCATGAACAGCTACCAGGTGAAGTTCTGGGACATCAAGAAGATCAGCGACACCGCCCGCGGCCGGTACCGGGTCCGCTGGTCGGTCGGCGGCCGCGAGCGCTGCAGGTCATTCCCCGCCAAAGCGCTCGCGGACGCGTTCCTGACCACGCTGAAAGACGCCGCCCGCGACGGCACGCCCTTCAGCACGGCCACTGGGCTGCCGGCCGTACCCGAGCGCCCCCCCACCCGCAGCTGGTACGAGCACGCCCGCGCGTACGCGCAGATGAAATGGCCCGACCTGGCCGCCAAGTCCCGCCGGGCCACCGCCGAGGCGCTCACCACGATCACCCTCGCCCTCGCCGAACCCGGCCCCGGGGAACCGGAACCCGCGGTCATCCGCCGCGCCCTGTTCGCCTACGCGTTCAACGCCGCCAGCGCCAGCCGGCCCGTCCCTGCAGAGATCACGGCGGCGCTGAACTGGATCGCGGGTGCCTCCATGCCCGTGGCCGCGCTGGAGGACCCGGCCACCGCCCGAGCCGCGCTGGGCGCGTGCGCCCGGCGGCTAGATGGCAAGCCCGGTGCCGCGACCACCACCCGGCGGAAGCGGGCCGTGCTCGCCAACGCACTCGGCTACGCCGTCGAACTCGGCCTGCTCACCGCCAATCCGCTCGGCCGGATCCAGTGGAAAGCCGCCGCGGTCGCCGAGACCGTCGACCGCCGCTCCGTCGCCAGCCCTGCCCAGGCCCGGACATTCCTGAAAGCTGTCCGGGCGCAGGGCCCGCGGGGCGAGCACATGGAAGCGTTCTTCGGCTGCCTGTACTACGCGGCCCTGCGCCCCTCCGAGGCCGTCGCGCTGCGCGACAGCGACTGCGTCCTGCCGCCCGAAGGCTGGGGCCGGATCGACCTGGCCGCCTCCGAGCCCCGCGCCGGGACCGAGTGGACCGACCACGGCACCAGCCGCGAAACCCGCGGGCTCAAGCACCGCGCCGTCAGCGAGACCCGCAGCATCCCCATCCCGCCCGTCCTCGTCCAGCTCCTGCGCGCCCACATCCGCCGGTACGGCACCGACCCCGGCGGGCGACTGTTCCGCACCGCCCGCGGCGGCCCGCTGAACGACACCGGCTACGGCGACGTCTGGCACCGCGCCCGCCAGGCCGCGCTCACCCCCGCCCGGCAGGCATCCCCGCTGGCCCGCCGTCCCTACGACCTCCGCCACGCCGCCGTGTCCCTGTGGCTCAACGCGGGCGTGCCCGCCACCGAGGTCGCCCGCCGCGCCGGCCACGGCGTCGCCGTCCTGCTCAGGGTCTACGCGAACTGCATCGACGGCCAGGCCGGCCCCGCCAACCAGCGCATCAACGACGCCCTCGACGAACCCGGCAGCGAAACGGGCTGATGCCCTCCGCCCCGCTCCGATTCTGTGCTCGTACTGGCGGCACGCGGAAGCCCTCGGATGCCGCTGAACACGGCACGTTGGGCAAGACCGCGTGGCGGCCTGCGGAGGCGATGAACAACCTGTCCGTAACGCCTGGCCTCGGCTCGTCTCAAGGAGCGATGGCCCCGATGGGGCTGCGATATCATCGTGGACGGTGGCTGGTCTGGATAATGTGTGGGTTTGCGCGCTGGATCTGCAGCTGATACGCGCGGACCACATTCTCGTTGGTGGTCCCTGTTAGTTCCCGCCATGGTGCGGCCCCGCCAGGTGACCTGAACTCGCGTACGGCGATCTACGCCGAGATTGGCGGGGGGGGGGGGCTGGCGGGCGATGCTGTTGCGCGGGTGAAACTGGCTGCCTGCGGTAAGACCCCGGCGAGGAAACTGCTGGCGGGCCCGGCGCGGGCGCTCGGATCTGCGGCTCGAAGTCTCCCTCCGCAGGGCGACTCCGAAGGGCCACGAACCTTCATCTCCCGCACAGCACCGCATCAAGGACTCGTTCTTACGTCAGGTCCTCCTTGCGTTCAGGACACACCTCTGCACCCACAGCCTCATATCGGAGCTGCCACATATCCGACGGCCTGTTGTCGTAGTGTGATGAGATCACTACGGCGCGTCAACAGGAGTTACCGGATGGATCCGATCACGTTAATTGTGACAGCCCTGGCGGCAGGTGCGGCATTGGGGATCAAGGACACTGCGTCGGCAGCCGTGACGGATTCCTACGCCGGTCTGAAGGCTCTGGTGCAAAGACGGCTTAGCGGCAGGCCGGACGCTGAGCTGATGCTCGCCCGGCATGAACAAGCCCCCGAGACCTGGCGCGCACCACTGATGGCGGAGCTGACTGAGGTCGGCGCGGATTGCGACCGTGATCTGATCGCTGCCGCGCAAGCACTGCTCAACATGATCGGCGCTGCTGGTGGGGGGAAATACATAGTCGATGTGCGGGGCGCACAGGGCGTCCAGGTCGGGGACCGCAACCGGCAGGGCAACGTCTTTAGTGCCCCGCCAGGCGTCTAGGGCGCCGCAGATGACCGACAGCACCGAGTTTTGCCCGTGCCGGACACGGGTGGAAGCGCCTCGTCGGCACGGCCTAGAGATAGCCGACAGCGATGTCCGAGGCAACGCTCATCGGCTGTTGCGTAAAGCAAGCAGCACGTACCCGACCCGCCAGGGAGCTAGAGACGGCCATTCTTCCGGAACCCATGTCACAGCTGGGGCCGATGCGGGCCGTCACATCGGGCCTAGCCGCCTTCTTGGCCGTTGTCCTGACCGCCGACGGCACTGGAGTTTAGCTTGTGACCTCTCATCCACATCACGGCGGAGATCCCGTCCAAGCGCTGGTCGGTGACGGCGCCGCGCACTCTGTTGACGCTCGGGGCGGCATCGGTGTGCAGATCGGCGAGCGCAACACTCAGATCATCTATACCTATAACCGGCTGACTTGGACCGATGGAATCGCGCCGCCTCCTTTGGTCAGTGTCTCGGGGGTGATCGATTCCCCTTACCGCGGCTTGAGTGCGTTTGAAGAGCAGGACGCGGCCTTCTTCTTCGGCCGGGAGGTGGCCGCTGCCGAGGTGCTGGACCGCATGTCGCGGCAAGCGGCGGGCACGGGGCTGCTGGTTGTGTCGGGAGTCTCGGGGGCGGGGAAGTCGTCGCTGCTGCGGGCCGGGGTGCTGCCGGCGATGCGAGGAGCTGGACTGGCCTCGGCACCGGGGTCGGCGTCGTGGCCGTGCATGCTGCTCACCCCCACTCGCGCGCCGCTAGACGAGCTGGCGCTGCGGGTGGCCTCGCTGGCGGGGGCCGACGCAGCCGCGGTGCGGCGGGGCCTGGCCACCGATCCGGGTGGCTTCGCTCTGACCGTGCGGCAGGCGGCCTGGGCGCCTCCGCCAGCGTCGGCCCTGGACCTGGACTGCCCACAGCCCGCGCCCCCGTCGCCGCGTCGGCTGCTGCTGGTGGTCGACCAGTTCGAGCAGCTATTTACCCAGTGCGCGGATGAGGGGCAGCGCCGGGCATTCATCACGGCGCTGCAGGCGGCCGCAAGCTCCCAGCACGGGCCGGATCGGGCGCCTGCGGCTTTGGTGGTGCTGGGGGTGCGTGCTGATTTCGAGGCCCGCTGCGCGGATTACCCCCAACTGGCCGGCCCGGTCCAGGATCGCTATCTGGTGACGTCGATGACCGGGCGGCAACTGCGGATGGCCATCACCGAGCCAGCCAAGAAGGCAGGGTCCCGGGTAGATGATGACCTAGTCGAGCTCCTGCTGGCCGAAGTGCGCGCTGGCCAGCCAGGATTCTCCGGCGCCGGGGTGCTGCCGCTGCTGTCCCACGCGCTGGACCAGGCCTGGCGGTCCCGGGCCGGGGTCGCTCTGGCCCTGGCCGACTATGAGCGGACCGGCGGCATCGAAGGGGCCGTCGCCGGTAGCGCGCAACGGGCCTATGACGCTCTCACTCCCGCGGCGCAGACCACAGCCCGGCACGTCTTCATGCGGCTCACCGCCACCAGCAGCGACGGCGCGGTCACCGCGGACCGCGCCGCCCTCACCGAGCTGACCGCGGCCAATAGCCCAGCCCAGGTTCACGACGTCGAGGCGGTCCTGGAAGCCTTCGCTGCCGAACGGCTGCTGACGCTCGGCGCCGACACCGTGGAGATCAGCCACGAGGTGCTCCTGACCGCCTGGCCCCTGCTGCGCGGAACCTGGCTCGCCGACACACACGCTGACCGGATCGTCCGTACCCGGCTGCGTAACACCGCGGCCGAGTGGACGGGTGACTCACGGGACCCGTCTTACCTCTACAGCGGCAGCCTGCTGGCGGCAGCCATCGACACCGCGTCCCGGACCGGCGCCGACCCTGCCCGCCACCCACCGCTCAGCCCAGCCGAGCGCGATTTCCTGCATGCCAGCAACCGCGCTCACCGGCGACGGACACGTCGGCGGCAGAGCTATATCGCGCTCTTGATGGCCATGGTCATCGGACTCGCTTCGGCCACGGCGCTCGCCATCGGTAGCAGCCAGCAGGCTATCTACCAGCGTGATGCAGCGGTCTCCGGCCAGCTGGCCAGCCAGAGCGAAGCCCTGGGCGAGACTGACCCGGCCATCTCCAGGCTGCTCAGTATCGCGGCATGGCGCCTCAATCCATCACCTGACGCCCGCTATGCGATGCTGGCGGCTGCCGGCCTGCCCGGGATCGGAGTACTCCTGGGCCACACCGCCCGGGTCACCTCGGTGGCGTTCAGCCCGGACGGCAAGACCCTGGCCAGCGGTAGCAGCGATCACACGGTGCGGCTGTGGGATGTGGCCACCGGCCGCCAGATCGGCAGGCCCTTGGCCGGCCACCTCGGCGCGGTCTCGTCAGTGGCGTTCAGCCCGGACGGCAAGACCCTGGCCAGCGGTAGCTTCGACAATACGGTGCGGCTGTGGGATGTGGCCACCGGCCGCCAGATCGGCCGGCCCTTGGCCGGCCACCTCGGCGCGGTCTCGTCAGTGGCGTTCAGCCCGGACGGCACGACCCTGGCCAGCGGCTGCGACAACGGCACGGTGCGGCTATGGGACGTGGCCAGCCGCCGCCAGATCGGCCGGCTCCTGGTCGGCCACCTCGTCGCGGTCTGGTCGGTGGCGTTCAGCCCGGACGGCACGACTCTGGCCAGCGGCAGCGACGACGGCACGGTGCGGCTGTGGGATGTGGCCACCGGCCGCCAGATCGGCCGGCCTTTGGCCGGTCACCTCGGCGCGGTCTTCTCGGTGGCGTTCAGCCCGGACGGCACGACTCTGGCCAGCGGCAGCGACGACGGCACGGTGCGGCTGTGGGATGTGGCCACCGGCCGCCAGATCGGCCGGCCTTTGGCCGGTCACCTCGGCGCGGTCTTCTCGGTGGCGTTCAGCCCGGACGGCACGACTCTGGCCAGCGGCAATTACGATCACACGGTGCGGCTGTGGGACGTGGCCACCCGCCGCCAGATCGGCACGCCCCTGGCCGGTCACCTCGACTGGGTCGACTCGGTGGCGTTCAGCCCGGACGGCAAGACCCTGGCCAGCGGCAGCAACGATCACACGGTGCGGCTGTGGGACGTGGCCACCGCTCGCCGCCAGCTCGGCACGCCCCTGACCGGCCACGCGGGCCCGGCTGACTCGGTGGCGTTCAGCCCGGACGGCAAGACCCTGGCCAGCGGCAGCAACGATCACACGGTGCGGTTGTGGGACGTGGCCACCGGCCGCCAGGTCGGCCGGCCTCTGGCCGGCCACGCGGGCCCGGTCGACTCGGTGGCGTTCAGCCCGGACGGCAAGGTCCTGGCCACCGGCAACTATTACAGGACTGTGCTGTTGTGGAACGTGGCCACCGGCCGCCAGATCGGCAAGCCTCTAAGAGCCCACTATGCCGGGCCGCTGACGGACTACCGCGGCAGGCGGCTGAACAGCTACGACGGCCTGGTCTACTCGGTGGCGTTCAGCTCGGACGGCAAGGTCCTGGCCAGCGGCAGCGACGACGGCACGGTGCGGCTGTGGGACGTGGCCAGCGGCCGCCAGATCGGCCGGCCTCTGAATGGCCACTCCGGCGCGTACTCGGTGGCGTTCAGCCCGGACGGCAAGATCCTGGCCAGCGGCAAGGAAGACGGCACGGTGCGGCTGTGGGACGTGGCCACCGCCCCCCAGATCGGCAAGCTCCTGAACGGCCACGCCGGCGCGGTCGACTCGGTGGCGTTCAGCTCGGACGGCAAGATCCTGGCCAGCGGCAATTACGACGGCACGGTGTCGCTGTGGGACGTCGCCACCGGCCGCCAGATCGGCGGGCCTCTAACTGGTCCGGCCGACCCTGTCTCGTCGGTGGCGTTCAGCCGGGACGGTAAGACCCTGGCCAGCGGCAATTACGACGGCACGGTATGGCTCTGGGACATGGCCACCCGACAGCAAATCGGTAGACCGCTGACCGGCCATGCGGGCCCGGTCAGCTCGGTGGCATTCAGCCCGGACGGCAAGACCCTGGCCAGCGTGGATCGCATGGTGCGGTTGTGGGACGTGGCCTACCTGGCGAACCTCGTACGGTACCTGTGCGCCTCGCTGGGCCGGTCTCTCACGCACGCTCAGTGGGCACGATACGTACCGCCGGGCCCGGCATACGAAAAGGTTTGCCCCTGAAACGCGAAGCATTGGCGGAGATTAGTTGACACCTGTGGGGCGTCGTGCTCGGAAACTCGATTTCGTGCTCTGAGCTGGGTTTTTGCTGCAGGATCAGTAGCGTGGCTGGGACCATCTCAAGGTGCTGTTGTCGCTCGTCTACCGCTTGCTGAGGTGCCTGTTCGGCCTGCTGACGGTGCTGGTCCGGTCTGATCTGTCCAAGGACGCCGAGCTGCTCGTGCTGCGTCACGAGAACCAGGTGCTACGCCGTCAGGTCAGCGGCCCGCTCCAGTGACTGGTTTCAACTCACCGACCAGGACGGCACCAGCCTGCGCAGGCGAAGCCAGCAACGATCAACCTCGGCGGCAAAAGATCTGAAGGGCCGACACGCCATTTTAGGCGCAAAGTCGACCTGGTTCCCCGATCCGCATAGTTCGCAGGGTGTCGGCCAGGAGCCGCTGGACGAGTTCTGACCGGCGGTTGCTCCAGATGCGCGGGGGATCGTCGTTGAGGGGCGTGGCGTGGTATCTCGCGCGAGGGAGATGCCGCCCCATTGCGCTACCAGCGGTGATCGCCCGCCATCGGTGCACGGTGACCTCAAGGCCACGGCGCGGGCCATGCTCGGTGTTCGAGGACGGCACGGTAACGGCGGTAGACCTGCGGAACCCTGATCCGGTACTTGCGGGCGAGGGTCTTGATCAGCGACCGTTCCATGACGTACTTCAGCTGTCCGAGCCGGTGACGGTTGAACGCCAGCCGGTAGTACGGTGGCGGCGTGCGGCTTCGTGGACACCCTGGTGTGAACACCGGTGTGGACCTCCGATGGACTTGCGGTGGATCTGCCGCCGGCCTGGGATGTACCAGGTTCAGCGCTGATGCTGGCGGGAGCTGGCTTGGCCGCAAGCGGGCTCATAGTGCTGCGGGAGCCCAGCGGCGGAGGCGCAGGCCGGCTGAGCGGGGTACCTAGCCGGGCGTGGCGGTCCTGACGTTCACCTCCCAGAACTCTTGGTACTGCTGTCGTGTCGTCTGGACGTATGGCAGTCGCTGGGCGATCAGTTGCTCGGGGGTGAGACCGTCGAGGCTCAGCCCGCGCTTGGCGGCCAGGTCGAAGTACCGGTTGTCGGCGACGTTGCAGAACATGCAGGCGGTGACGATGTAGTCCGGGTCATCTCGCTGGGGGTGGCCTTTGGGCAGCAGGTGGTCCCAGGACAGCATGAGCCAGCTGGCGAAGGATTGTGTTCCGTCGAGGCCGCAGTAGCGGCATTGGAACCGGTCGCGGCGGTGGATGGGATGGGCGTAGCCGCGCAGGGCGTCGGTGAATGCGGCGATCGTGTACCTCCCTTATTCGCTGGGTACGGACCAGCCGGTTTCGATGGCCTCAGGGCCAGGTGTTGACGGCCTAACTATCTGAGTGAATTCCTGCGGGGTGGATGGCCGCGCTCTTTGACGATGCGCCTGACCGGCCCGGCGCGGACAGCGATGATCTTGTTGTCCGTTCCGTAACGTGATGGATCCCTCCTCGCCTCGTTTGGCCGCGGTCGAGAAGGGATCCGGGGCGGTGTCGCCTTGTGGTCATGGTATGGCCGTGCGCGCTGCCGGCCGGTGCCTTTGCGGAGGCCGGCCGGGAGGTGGAGTTCCCGCGGCCGTCGTGTCCGGCGTGCGCGGGGCCGCTGGTGTTCTGGTCGGGGTACCGGCGCTGGCTGCGGGCCGCGGATCGCTGCTGGAAGATCTTCGTGCCCCGGCTGCGGTGCGGGCCGTGCGCGGTTACCCACGTGCTGTTGCCGGCGTTCGTCCTGGCGTGGCGGCTGGATGCGGCGGAGACGATCGGCGCGGTGCTGGCTGAGGTGGCGGGCGGGCGCTGCGGGGTGCGCCCGGCGGCGGGCCGGGCGGGGGTCCCCTGCACGACGGCGCGGGGCTGGGTGCGCCGGTTCCGGCGCCGGGCCCCGGCGCGGGACCGCCTTCGCGGCGCTGGCGGTGGAGCTGGGCGGGAGGAGCTGTACCGGGCGGCGGAACAGGCGGAGCCCGGCCGATATCGGCAGGGCCTCGCGCTGACGCTATTTAATCTGGGCGTGACGTTGACGCGGCTTGGTCGGCCGCACGATGCGTGCGCGGCCGAGGCGGAGGCGGTGGAGCTGTACTGGGCGGCGGAACAGGCGGAGCCCGGCCGATATCGCGAGGGCCTCGCGCGGACGCTGACTAATCTCAGCGCCAGCCTGAGCGTCCTGGGCCGCCACCAGGACGCGTGCGTCGCGACCGCGGAGGCGGTGGAGCTGTTGCATGCCGCAGAGCAGGCCGAGCCCGGCCGCTTTCGGGCGGACCTAGCGGGCGCCCTTGCTAGTCTCGGCGCCAGCCTCAGCCGCCTTGGCCGGTCCGAGGAAGCGCTTTCTGTCACCGGCGAGGCCGTCGGACTCTACCGGATTCTCAAAGACACTGATGCCGCCGCGTATCACGGTCGCCTTGCCGACACGCTGGTCGCCTGGAGCGGGATTCTCCTGGACCTAGGACGCGTTCAGACGCCGAGGCGGCCCGGCGGGAGGCTGACCTTTATGGCTACCCGAGTTGAGGCTAACGGGTGCCCTGGCCAGACACTTGCCCGAATGTTCTGGCAATCCCCTGAAACTGTGGAGACTTCCGGTTTGGTGATCATGTGCGGCGAGCCGTGCCCTTGCCGAAAACCTCATCCGTGCAGCTCATGCCGCATGCTGGTATTCATGGAGCACTCCGCCGAGTCGGTCGCGTCGTCGTACATCAAGGCTGGCGATCTGGTCAGGGGTCAGGGCCGCCACGGGCAGTGGCTGGAGCGGGCGGGCGTTCGCGATGCCTTGATGCGGCCGGTGCCCGTTGTAGAACTGCTCGAATTCCCGTAGGGCGTGCAGAAGGTGGGAGTGACTCCAGATCAAGGTGCGGTCCAGTAGCTCGCGCTGGCAGGTCTGGACCCACCGCTCCATGATCGAGTTCATCCTCGGCATCCGAACCCCGCTGAGCACAACGTTGATGCCCGCGTTAGTCAGGATGGCGTCGAACAGGCCGGGAAACTTCCCGTCCCGGTCTCTGATCAAGAACCGTGCCCGGCATCCGGCATCCGGCATCCTCCAGGTCCATCACAAGGTTCCTGGCAGCCTGTGCCGCCCAGGACGCGGTCGGGTGGGCGGTGGCGCCCAGGATCCTGATTCTCCGGCTGGCGCGCTCGATCACCGCGAACACATACAGCGTGCCCCGGACAGGGTGATCGTCCCGAAGAAGTCACAGGCCAGCAGGGCCCCGGCCTGGGAGCGCAGGAAATCGGCCCACGTGGCGGGACTGCGCTCGGGCGCCGGGTCGATCCCTGCATCGTGCAGGATCTCCCAGACGGTGGAAGCGGCGGCCTTTACCCCGAGCACCAGCAACTCGCCGTGAACCCGGCGATACCCCCCACCCCGGATTCTCGCGGACCAGTCGCAGCACCAGGACGCGGATCGAGCGCACGGTGCGGGCCGGCCGGGGCGCTGCGGACGGGACCGGCGGGCGTGCCGGCGCGCGACCATGTCGCGGTGCCAGCCGAGCACGGTATCCGGGCGCACCACCAAGTGCAATCTGCTGAGCACGTTTCTCGGGAGCCGGTGCAGCAGCGCCGCCAGCAATGCCCGATCACCCGGGTTGAACCGCACCCTGTCCGGACCGAGCTGCCGCTGCAGGACCAGCAGCTGGTGGCGCAGCGCGAGGATCTCTGCAGTCTTTGTCCGGGTTGCTCATCGGCAGCAGCCGCAGCAGCGCGAACACGTTCGTCATGCCGAGATAGGCCTGTCGCAGCAGCACGGTCGATGACCATGCCACAGGGTTTGCTGTCGCACGGGCACCCACCGGCCGCCATCGCGCGCAACATCGGCCTCACCCACACATGCATCGATCGGCCCAACACCAGCATGGATGAGGTTTTCGGCAGGAACACCGCGATGTGTGATCTTCCCGGCGGACCTACCTCGGGGTAACTTTGAAATGGATGGGTCAGCTGTTAAGGGGAAGGTAAATGACAACGGCGCAGATTGTGCAAGTCACGCTGCCGAGTGGCGATTTGGTATGGGTGCGCATGGAGTCGCCCGGGCCAGGTCGCGACTCGGAACGTGGCATTCAGGATGTTGCCCTTGGAGAAGCCGCCGCCGTTGTACATGCCGGGTTGCTGCCTGGGTTCACAGAATCTGTCCGAGGCGTGGTGACTTCCGTGCAGCATGCTCTCGAGCAGGTGAGGCCCGACGTGATGACCGTGGAATTCGGCATAGAGATCACGGCGCGGACCGGAAAGGTTCTGAGCGTGCTGGCCGAGTCAGGAGGGACTGCGCATATCAGAGTGACCGCTTCCTGGAATCCTGGCAGCGGTCCGGCGCCCCGCCCTGTGGCGGGCGGTGAGGGATGACCGATCGCCGTACGGCGGAAAGCCTGCTGGCAGCATGCACCGTGCGGCTGGATGCCTACGATGGTCCCCCGCGGGGCACGGCGTTCTTCGTCGCGCCCGGCTACGCGATGACGGCAGCACACGTGGTCGGCGGAGCAAGGGGCTTGCCCGTCCAGCTGCACGGCCGCCCGGGCTTCTGGCCTGGCCACGTGGAGAACGTCTGGCCACCTGCCGACGCTGGATCGCCCATGTCGGGGCAGCCTTACCCGCCGCCCGATCTGGCCCTGATCCGAATCGACGATGGTCCGGCGCATATGTGCGCCCTGCTCAGTGATCGTCGGCCAGCTGGTGGTGCAGCCGTGATCGCACGTGGGCACGGCCGCAATTTTGACGGGCTGACGGTGACGGCCGAGACCGAGTCCTTCACGCTGACCGGGGAGCTGGAAACTCCCGATCCTGACTGCACGCTGCTGAAGCTCGGACTCGGTCAGGCTGTGCGGGGCATGAGCGGCGCGCCTGTCCTCGATGTCAGCACAGGCGAGGTAATCGGAATGCTGCGGACGAGCAGGGACATCGGCTCGAATCTGGGTGCGTGGGTCGTCCCAGCCGAGCTGATCCGCCGGCTGTGGCCGGACGATGTCAGAGTCGGGAATGAGAGATTCCACGAGGAAGACGACCGCTGGCGCCGGGTTCGCGCATCGATGCGAGAGCAAGCACCGCTGACGGCGCCGCCTGCGTCGTCGGGGAATGTTTCCATCGGAGCCGTCCACGGTGGCGAGGTCACCGTTATCACCGGCGGAGTCTTCCGCGATCTCAACATCGGCGCGGATATCGCGGGACGTCGGCGTGATCCAGATGGGGAAGGGACACGCTGATGGGCGATGACGCCGGCGACCACGGCGAGCCTCGGGACGACAAGCCGGATGGCGAGGGCGGGCGTGGCCACGCGGGCGATGAGAAGACCGGTGATCCGGACGGCCGCCGGGCCGGCACGGATCGAAGTGATCAGCTCGCTGACGCGACAGGCGATCCCCTTGCTGCCGCTTTCGGTGGCACAGCCGGTGAGAGCGCCGACCAGTTCTACCGGACCTGGGTCCGGACCGTAAAGTCGTCTGGTCCTGCCACCGTTATCGGCGGCGGCACTTTCCGCGACCTGAGCATCGGCGGTACGACGATCTACTCGTACGACCGCCGTGCTCAGCCACCGGGCCCGGTCCGGAGCGAGGTGCTCGACGACCTGACGAGGCGCTACGCGAAAGTCGCCGGCTATGACATGCTGCTCGACCGCCTCCGGAGTACGAACCTGCTGGTGCTGCGCGGAGCGCCGGGAACTGGGCGCACTGCCACAGGCCTGCGGCTCCTGGCTGCTGTGGCGAGTGAAGCCGTGTCACGCTTCGGCCCGGAGACTGACCTTCGGTCATTGCCTGACAGCGAGCTTGAGCCGGGCTTCGGCTATCTGATGGAGCTGGTTCCGGGCTGGGGTAACGCGCCGCCACTAGCCATGCACATAGACCGCCTCCGCGGGCAGCTGACGGATCGCAAATGCTTCATGGTGCTGGTTGCGCCGCATGACATCCGGTACCGGACCGCGTTCGAGGACTACATCGCCGACTGCCCGCTGCCTGACGCGCAGATCGTCCTTGACCTAGCTGTTGAGCATGAGATACGGAAACGCCCGGACCTCGCGGCAGCGCTGCAGAACCTGGGCGCGAGCACAAAGCTGGCGGGCTCCAGCGCACGGCGACTGCCATCCGAAATCCGATGGCTGGTAACACTCATGGTCTCCCATGCCATGGGTGACATCACATTCGATGACATGACCGCCAGGAGCGATGAGTCCCTGTCCCGGTACGTAGCGGACTGGTTCGAGCCGCTCGCGAACATCCCAGCCGGCCCCGCGGCTGACGAGCAAGTCAGGCTCGCCACGTTCCGGATCGCGCTTGCAGTGTTCGACCAGACTCCGTACGACCTGGTAGCCGAGGCCGGCGAACGTCTGGCCGAGGAGATCCTGACCGCAGGATCGCCACGCCGCAGGCCCGGCCGCGCGGTGTTCGCCAATCACCGTGACGACTACGTCGCCGATAGCCGTGCCCGCCTCGTACCCGGCATCACGAGGTTCGGGAGGGCCGGCGCGCCCTCCACCTTCGCCCAGTACATTGACGAGCGGCTGCCGGCTGCCGTGCTCGGCCACGTGTGGAACGTGCACAACATCCGCAGCCCCCTGACCTCGTGGCTACGGTCATTGAGCCTGGACCAGCGGCCGTACGTGTGGATGCGCGCGGCCCTAGCTATCGGCATGCTGTCCTCCTGGGACTTCTCTTACAGCTTCCATGAACTCATCGATCCCTGGGCCAGGTCGCCTGATCAGGAGATCCGCCACCGCCTGGTGGCGGCCGTGGCACTTGACGCTGCGGCACGCAACGACGACGTGCGACCTGTGGTACGCGGAATCCTTGACGGCTGGTGCAGCAAGGGGACGCGTGAACAGCGGTGGACTGGCGCCACGGCCCTTGGGTACGACCTGGGCCTGCTGGACGCTGAGAAGTCGCTGAAGGACCTGCGGATCATCGGCTGCTGGGAGGACGGCGATCTCGCACCCGTGGCGAGCTGGGCAGCAGCCCGGATCTTCGCTCGCGGCGGCATTGAGCCCGTGCTGACGGTGCTCGACGACTGGCTGGGAGACGACCGTCGCTCGGTCCGGGAGCTAGCGCTCCGGGCCGTGCTGCGAATCGCCGATCTTAGAGCGGCGGACCTTGAGGATCCTGAGCTTGCTGGCCAGGTGAACGGCGGGCGCTGGAAGCGGCTGGCGATGCGTGACCGGTGGCCGCTCCTGGTCGCCATGGCGGACGAAGACCCAGGACTACTGGAACCTTTCGTTGACCTGGTCTGGCAGGTAGCACGATCAGCACCGGCGCAGCTGCCATCGCTGGAAGTGCTAGCCAGGTGGATTCGGGCGGGCGAGCAAGACCGGTCATGCATCGGCCCGGTGGCCAGGTTCCTGGCCCTTCTCGGCGATGATGACTCCGACCGTGCGCGGCTGCTGCACCTTGTCGGCGCGCTGCGCCGGGACAGGGACGAGCCTTTGCCAGCGGCTATGGCCGGCCGATTCGAGCGTGCGATCGAGGCGAACATCCATGCGAGCGATGGGGAGGAGCAGCCATGACCGAACGTCCTCAGCCGGATGAGCTAAATGGGCGGCCTCCGCGTCCCCGGAGGCCGTCGAGGCCTGCCAGCCCGATCATCAGCGAGGTGACGTGGACAGGCCGGCTCACCCCGGCAAGTGCCCACGTCGCGGTCGTAGTGGTCTACCAAAGAGGCGAGCACGAGGTGCTGTGGCCACATGACCGGCACCGGGTGCTGCTCCATCGTCGTCCGACAACTCTCTACGAAGTTGACCTCGGGCTGCACCAGACGATGATCCCGGCGGATCTGCCGAGCCGTGATGCCGCCTGCTCATTTCATGCCAGCATCAGCGTCCAATGGCGAGTCCTGGATCCATCGGCAATCGTTCGTCACAGGGTTTCCGACATCGCAGAAACCCTCTCCCCGCACCTGCTGCACCGCATGCGCGGAATAACCAGGAACTTCGAGATAACGCAATCAGCGCTCGCAGAGGATGAGATCAACACCCGGCTGGCTGGCCAGAACATCGACGTCACCGACCCTGCCCGATTTCAGCAGGCCATGCGCGAGGCTACCGAGCGCGACTACCTCGGAGCCGAGTACGGTCTCTGGACTCGGATCATCGCCCAGCTAACGCCGGACGACGCAGCCATCGAGCATCACACTAAGATGACGCAGCTGAGATGGGCAATCGAGGAGGAGAAAGCCGAGCAAGAACTAAGACTCCTCCAGGAAACCCATCAGCAGCGGATTACCGCGGACCGTATCGCTATCTACCGGGAGATCGTCGCCGCCGGAGACATCGACCGCTTCGCGCTGCAGCTAGCCAACAACCCCGGCGACATCGCAGCGATCGACACGATCATCCGAGAGGAACAACTAGCCAGCCGCCGCGACACCATCGACTTCGTTGCCCACATGGTCGATTCAGGTGTCATCGAACGCTGGGAGGTCAACGACCAAGCCCGCGAGGCACTTCAATGGCTCCGGGACGCGACAGCCCGGGTCATCCGCGACAAAGAGCATCGGGACGAGATCGAATCAAGCCAGCGGCAGCGCAGACGCGGGCGCGGCGATGTCATCGAGGGCCACGCGGAACCGCCCTCCGGACAGCCGCAGAGCGAAACGGCCGGTCACGACAGTCAGGCTGCCGCCCCAGACACCCAAGTCAGCTGACCACGAGGCTCCCAAGCCCCCACAACGGATATTCCATGGCCATGCGCGACTCCAGTGCCGAGCCGATGACCTCACGTTTCCTGGCAGAACCAGGCCGGGACCGCCAACAGCGCTGTCGGGCCCATCAAGTGCATTGCTCAAGACAGACTGAAGAGGCAGATGTCCATGTTCGACTCGCCGGGTCATAGCGGGCCACTCACGAGTAGCGTGTCAGCCTGTGGCCCGCTTACACGATGTCTGGCTGTGCGCCCAAGATCTCCAGCTGATACGGGCTGACCGGGTTATCTCGCTCCTGATCACCCTCGGTCCCGGCTACGGAGCCGAACCACCCGGAGACGAATCATCAGCGGTCGGCCTCTACGCGGAGATAGTTGGCGGCTTACATGGCGACATAGCGACAGGCATAAAGCTGGCGGATTGCGACAAGCGCGGCGGACAGGCATTGCTTGGCCAGCTGGCGCAGGTGATCAGTATGGCGGCTCAATCTGACGGCACCAGTGGCGAGCATTGCGTATTCGTCTTTGCCGAACGCGACTCCCAAAACCACATGCGATGGACAGCCGCCACCCAGCTTCCATCAAACTGGCCGTCGCACCCTACCGTGACGCCTCCCGAAGCCATTGGCCTTCGAGAACTCGGTGGGCCGCCGTCCCGATTTCGGCGATCCGGAGTTCCATAAGGTCAAGCGAGGATCCTTGTACCGCTTCAGAACTCGCCGCAGGTGCTGTGAGCTGCGGTTTGGCCAGATGGGTCGGTTGCGGCAGGATCGCCGTTCCTGTGCGTCCGGCTGCTCTGCCTGATCATGGTCCGGTCTTCGGCTGGCTGATCCTGCTGGGCCGCAGCCAGGCGTCCAAGGACGCCGAGATCCTGGTGCCCCGTCAGGAGGTCGCGGTGCTCCGGTGTCAGGTGACCCGGCCAAAGCCAGACTGGGCCGACCGGGCAGTCCTGGCCGCGCTGGCCCGGCACCTGCCAGCCGTGCTGCGCCCGCCGGCTGGTCACGCCGGGCGCGCAGCCGGCCTGGCACCGCCGCCTGATCACACGCAAGTGGACCTGCCCGAACCGGGCAGGCCGACCGAGAACCAGCCAGGACATCCGCCGCCTCGTACTGCGGCTGGCGCGCGAGAACCCCGCGTGGGGATACCGCAGGGTGCACGGCGAGCTATGCCGGCTCCGGCACCCGCATCAGCGAATCGACCGTGCGGCGGATACTGCGCGGCCGGCGGTACAGCCCGGCCCCGCGGAGGATCGGCACCTCCTGGCGGGCGTTCCTGCGCACGCAGGCCGATGGCCTGCTGGCCGGTGATTTCTTTCATGCGGGCACGGTCTTCCTCAAGCGCCTGCACGTGCTGTTCGTCATGGAGGTGAAGACCCGCCGGGTGCACGTCCTGGGCGTTACCGCTCACCCGGACGGAGCGCGGACCGCCCGGCAGGCCCGCAGCCTGATCATGGAGCTCGCCGGCAGGATCGGCTCCTTCCGCTTCCTGATCCGGGACCGCGACGCCAAGTTCCCCGGTGTCCTCGACGCGATCTTCGCCAGCGAGAGCGTGACAGCAGTCAAGACCCCGCCGCGGGCTCCGCGCGCGAATGCCTTTGCGGAGCGGCTCGTGCTCACCGCCCGGACCGAGGTCATCGACCGGATGCTGATCGCCGGCGAACGACACCTGCGGACGGTCCTGGCCGGGTACGAGGCCCACTACAACGGACGACGGCCCCATCGCAGCCGCCAGCTTCGCCCTCCCCGGCCCGATCACCCAGTAGCCGACCTGTCCCAGCGGCGGAAAGCGGCGCGATCCTCGCTTCGTAGAGCAGACGCCTGCATGGGAGCCAAGATGGGCCAGATTCTCTTCCAGAGCAGCACCCTTGTCCGGCTAGGGCTTGTCGTTGGCGGCGCCGCTACCCTCACTGCTCTGCTTGCCTGGCTGATCGGGCTCGTGCTGGTCCTTCGCGGGACTAAGCCGAACGAGCGAGTGGCCATCCTGCGCGCTTACGCCATCTGCCGACCGCCATCGGTTGGCTCGGCGCTCGGTGACCTTCTCAACCGGCGGAAGAAGGATTAGGCTGCGCGGCATCTGCATGGACGCCAACGGCACCGTCACGCCTCGGGCCACGTGGCGAGGTCCAGGCTTGCCGATGTGCTGCTGACGTACCTGGACGAGTCCTGTGCCAGCGACCGGCTCCTCAATTTGCCAAACTCCGGGAGCCATGGGCTCGCCGGCGTGGGAAGGATCCGGTCAGCACCCGCCGCGGCCCGCCGCGGTCTGACGACCTCGTTCCTTCCAGGTACATGAAAGGTCCTCCCGTGGTACATCGGAGATATATCTGCGTCCCGCCCGGAAGTGCCCAGTGCGCGGGCGGGCAGCCCGGAATGCGCGGACGGCGGGGAAGCCGACATGAGGGAGGTCACACGCGGCTCAGCAGGCCGCCGACGGCAAACCTCATTGCGACCCCCGCCGCCGCGCCGCCGCGGCGCTGTGGCGCTGTTCGGGGCGGCAGCCCCGGGGCGGGAGGGTAAGGGTGCCGCAGGGTTTCGGGCGAGTGGATACCTATCTTGGCCAGGAGCTGGCCCGGCTGGACATCGGGCCGATTCGCGCGTGTTACCTAGTGCCTGACCATGACCGAGGCCGGCTGATGGAGGCGATCACCGCAGCGTCGCGGCGCTGGGGCGGGGTAACCGAGCCGATACTTCCGGTGGGACCGGACGGACTGACCGGCACGTGGTGGAAGCGGATCGTGGCCGCCCTGAGGCCTGACTTGTTCGTCGACATGGGGCTAGATGAGCAGGCTCGCGCTGCTGCCGCCGGACAGCTGGACAGGACCCTGACTTCATGGCGCGACTTCGAGGGCGAACCACCGGCCGTTCGGTGGCTGTGGTGCCATCCGCTGGTGATCGACGGGCCGGTCGGCCATGATCCGGTGCCGATGCCGGAGCAGACGAGCCTCCGTGCCCTGGCCGGGGTTGGCGCGGTCGAGGACTTCATGATGTGGAACGTTCATGGCCCGGGCATCCGGCAGCACGCTGATGACCAGCAGTGCGCCCGCGCCCAGCTCACCCGGGCCACCGTCATCTGGGCAGGCGCTCGCGCCGTCCTGGAGGAAGCGGACGGAAGCACATTCCCGCCCCCGGTGCCGGCCGTGATCTGGGTGTCGGAGCCGGACTCGTTCGCCGACGCGGTCGGATTCTGGAACACCCGCGCGCTGGTCGCCACCTCCCGGTCCACGGCTCCGGTGGTGGCGGTCTTGCTCCCGCCAGACATCTCCGACTGGGCGGAACTGGCCGAGCTACTCGTGCCCCGCTTCCAGGCGCAGTACAAGAGGCCCCGCCCTGATGCCCTGGTCTTCAGTCACTCGGTCCCGGCCGAGCGCCTGCGGGTGATCGCGGGGCAGCTGGGCCTGGGCGAAGCGGTCCCGTCGGTTGCCCAGGAGCACGCAGCACCGGGATTGCTCGGTACCGAACCGGACCCGAGTGAGGCGCCGACGGCGGCGGTCGGGCTTGAACCCACGCCGTGGTGCTGTTACCCGCGCCGCTACGGCTCGGGAACCAGCGAGCTGGTGCAGGTCTTCTCCGGCAAGACGGTGATCCGTACCGAGTCGCCGGTGCCGTTCCGGCTGGGCACGGGCGGCTGGGTGCAGGTGGGCTTGTCCGGGCTGCGCGCGCTCGCCGCACCACAGCGCCGCGCGGTTGCTTAGTTGTTCGTGGACGATGCATGGTTTGCCGACGGCAGGCTGTGCCTCAATCGCGCCACTATGAACAGATACGAGCTCGCGGTGACGATCCCGGAGCCGCCCGCAGTGCTGGCCGCCGCGCTGTGCGACGCCGGGGTGACGTTCGAACTGTCGGACAAGGGCAAGTACGCCCAGGCGCTGCTCGACCGGGCACCCGGCTTGGAGGAACTGGTCTGCCAGCCCAGGGCGCTGGAGGTGATCGCGGATCTTACCCGGAAGCGGACCGAACACTTCAAAGCCGACCTTGAGATCCTTCTTGATGGGCATCCCGGTGTTTCCGGCCTGGTGGATGACATTCTCGCGCTGGCGCGGGAACGCGTCCCGCTACCCCATCAGTCGGTCGCTGAAATGCCCAAGTACGGACTCGCTGCATCGGACATCGCATCCATCCTGGAGCAGCTAGTCGCGCTGGAATTGTGCTCGCGCGGGTTCTCCATCAACTGCGCGGCCTGCCAGATGGAAAGCTACATCGAGGTCGGCGAGGTCACCCGGCAGGCCACATGCCCTGGCTGTGGAACCGCGGGAGCGTACCGCGCGGCTGCCAACAAGCCGTCGGGGCCGGTGATCCGGTACCGGCTGAGCTCGCTGCTCGACCTTGCCAGCGACCAGGGCGCGCCACCGCACATCCTCGGCCTCGCCTGCCTCCGGCGGGAGGTGGGCGGCCGACCGCTCTACGTGATCCCCGGCGCGCTGCTGGAGAAGGGAGGAAGCGATCTGGGCGAGGTGGACCTGCTCGGCTACCTGGCCGAGCATCTCATCGTCGGCGAGGTCAAGACCTCTCCGGCGGACTTCACCGAGGAGCAGATCAAGAAGGACATCTCGCTTGCCGCGCAGGTCGGCGCGGACATCTACGTGATGGTCGCGGTGCATCCTCTCACGAACAAGCAGAAAGGCATGGCCGCCGCACTGGCTGCCGCCCAGGGATGCCGGCTGCTCACGTACTCCGGTGACACGGCCCGCCCGGCCGCATCGTCGTGATCGCGCGGGACGACGTTCCGGTGCCGCCATAGGGTGACCAGGGCGGAACCCTGCCGCGCCAACCACAGTGAGCGGCCGGCCGCGGAATCAGCGGGAATGACCGGGGCCCGCTTCGAATGTGGCAAGCTCGTGGTCCTGGGCCTCCGGCCCAGGTCCGCTCCGTTCCGTGCCCAGCCACCTCGCTGCCATCTGATGGCACGGCCATTGGCTTCAAGAACTTCATTTGGCCCCACCTGCGGACAACTCACCCACAGAGCCAGGCCATGACAGGGCCTGCCGGGAGGCGGCGTTTCAGTTGTGGTCTTCGAAGGCTTCGAGGCCTTCTTTGACCGCGAGGGCGGCGATGACCAGCCCGGCGATGGGGTCGGCCTGCCACCAGCCGACCCAGGCGTTCAGCCCGACGCGGAGCAAGGTGGCGGCGGAGGTGGCGGCGCAGAACGCGGTCTCAGCCGAGTCGGCGATCAGGGTCCGGTTACCCAGCGCCCGGCCCTGTACCGCTTCAAAACTGATCGCATGCCGTCTGACCTGAACGCGAGGCATACCAAGTGCTCGCCGTCGGCTACGCGCGGCAAGGCCGCGAAAGCGAGTCCCACGAGATGGCCGCCAAAGCAATGGCGGCCGGCCTGCCGCCGCTGGTAACTCATGACGAGTGACTCGACGCGACACTTTGAAAGCAACGCCTCCCGAACGCTAATTTTGACGCGAGCGCTGACGGCGGGTGGACCTCCCAGCAGGCCCGTAACCTGCTCATGGACCTCGGTGACCGGACCGGGTCCTTCCGTTTCCTGATCCGAGACCGTGACGCCAAGTTCACCGGTGTCCGGGCGCGTCACCGTAGTGGCCGAGACGTTCGACTACAGCCACGTCGGTGCCGCTGCGGCGAGCTGTTCGGCAGCCTGCGGCACAACGCGGCCGGCATCGAGGCCACGCTGCGCCTACTGCAGGCACGGTACCCGGGCACCTGAGCTACCCCGGCTCCCGGTCGGCCGGGAGCACCTGACCGGATCGGCAACCGACCGGACGCGCTGCGCTGCCGGCTGATTCGGGCCGGACGCCGCCCAGGTCACGGCTTGAGGAACGCACGGTGCCAGGGCGGAGGCTTGTGCCAGACCGCCAGTGGCTTTAGATAGCGAACGTCGCGAGGTCGCTCAGGCTGCGTTGCCCGTTCTGAAGGTCATTCTTGGCGCTGTCGACATCGCGTAGGGTCGGCAGGCCATCTAGCTCGATGGCTGCCTGGAAGTCCAGCCGGCTGCCGGCCTCGGACAAGGCCGTGTTGAGGCGGTTCATGATCAGGTCGCGGAGCCGGATCTTGAATTCGAGGAACCTGAGCTGGCGCCATACGTCGTAGGGCGCGAGGTGGTTGTCTTGGAAGAGGCCGCGCGCGTTCCAGCCGATGGGCTTGGTGATTTTGGCGAACAGCTCTCCGCGTTCGCGTTGGTGCTCGTCGAAGCTGTACGGCGTACCGCCGCGCGCGGACTGTTCCATGAGCGGCATCTCGGCTCCCTGCAGCGAGCTGGCCGCCCGGAGGAAGCGGACTATCTTCCGCACCGCTGCTTGCTCGGCTGGTTCGAGCCGGAAGGTGACGAGCGTGGCCGGGTCGAGGTCGACGTAGGTCAGGCCAGTTTTGTCTCGCGGGCCGCCAAACGCTGCCGGGACATACTGGACCGGCTGACGGCCGTGGTAGGCGAGCGTGCCAGGGAGCACGAGCTCCAACCGGAACTCGGCAGGCTTGGCCGGAGTTCCGGCCTCCGGGTAGAGGTAGTCGATCTCGTAGGTGACGGGTCCGCCGATCACGAGATGCTGCGCCGTGGAGCTGACGAACTTGCGGACTGAGTCCGAGAGAGACGGTGTCCAGTCCCGGTCGGCGAGGGCGCGTTCCATCAGCGGTGCAGCCCTGTCGGCGTCGGGTCCGGTTACTCGGGCCTCTGGCTCGTCCCCGCGGCCGATGGTGTAGGGGACCACGAAATCGAGATCCTGATGCAGCAGGAAGGTGTAATAGCCCTCGAAGGAGGTGGCGGCGCGCACGCGTTCCTGCAGCACCCGATCGACCGGGTAGAAGCTGCGGGACTTGCGGGTACTGCGCAAGCCGTCCGCTGGCCGACGTCGTCTCATGTCTCCTCGCCCTTCTGTCCGGCATCCCCGGTCCGTCGGGTCTGTTCCGTGCGGTGCTGATAGTGGTCGAGGGATTCCTGCAGCCGCTCGGCTCCGCGGGGAATCTTCAGGTCCGCCATGTCGGGGCGCTGCTTGAGATACTGGACGATGAACAAGTCGGCCAGGTCGGGCTGGATAACGCCGACGTCCCACGGGGCGAACACCCCAACGATCGGGCTCTGTGGCTCGGGAGCGGTCGGCTCCCCAAACATGCCGGCATGACTCGTGATGCCGCGGTCGCTCATGACCCGGGCCAAGGCCATCTTCCGCTCGGTGCGCCCGACGGCGCCCGGGGTGATCGCGAAGAGGTTCTCGTGCGCCGACAGGACCGCGGACAGCTGCGCGGCGAGCGCGGGTGCGGTGCCCTGCGAGAAGATCCCATCCCACACCACGCGAACATCTGGCCAGATGCCAGGAGCGTCGAGGTCGGACATCAGCAGCGCGAGACCGCTGAGTTCCATCATGTCCAGAAGCGGCTCGCTGCCGAAGATGACCTGGTCGCGGACACGCTCGGCGGCCAGATCGCTGGAAAGCCGCGCCCTGGCCCGATCGGCTGTGGCGATCACGACGGGGAACAGCTGGCGGGCGAGGCCGGTCCGGCCGTCGAGGATCGCGCGGAATGTCGCGTCAAACAGGACCCTGTAGCTCTGCCCGAACAAGTCCGGCCGGGCGCTGTCATGAGAATCATGGCCGAGCTGCAGCGCGACCTGCCCGAGCTTGAGATACAGCTGTTCCGCAAGAACCGGGGGAACATCGTCAGGCAGCGATCCGTCTGGCCAGAACTCGTCCTTGGTCGGCTCGTGCCGGAGCGCACCGAGCACGGCGACAGCCTGGCGGGCCGTTCCCAGGTGAAAAGTCAGCTTGCGGACCAGTTCCAGCGAGTCCAGGATCCTGATCGTCACCGCGGCCGCGTCCGGGCTCGTGTCGGCGATCAGAGGATCGGTCAGCTCAGACCGGACCTCGTCAAAGAATGCGCTGATCGCGTTGACCAGGATCTGCAGAAGCGTCCGGGCGGCCATGTGATGCACCCACCAGGCTGGCGTCACCCGCCGGCCCTCGGTCCGCTGCTCAAACTCGATGCCATCCGCAATGGCCTCGAACATCTCCAGCAGCCTCCGCGGCGCGCCAGCCGCATAAGGGCTCCGGGACGTCGCGACGGCCTCATCGAAGCTGGACGCGAGCTGCTCGGCGTCGGCGTGCTCGAACCTGCTGATGAGGCCGAGCCAGAACCGGGTGTAGACGAGTACTTCGCGGTCCGCCGCGGCGAGGCGGAACGTGTCCCATCCGGTGCCGGAATCACTATCGCCCGAACCTGGGCTGCTCATGGCCGGCACGGCGCGCAGGAATCTGGAGACGGTACGCAGCAGGAGCCGCGCCTCATCGACCTGCAACCTTGCGCCCAGGTAGTAGACGAGTTCGGCGGCACCGTCCACGACCCGGATTGCGCGTTCCCAGTCGTCTCGTGTCGACAGGGCTGGCAGCAGGCGTTCGATATACCGGGCGATGGCGTCTTCGGCCCATAGCGGGTCCTGAGTCATGGTCGGCTGGACGCCGGTGCCCGTGGCGAGGGCCATGCTGAGCTGGGAGTGATTTAAGGTCAGCCAGTTGGGGTGGCTGGGCGTCAGCGAGAACCACTTGCTCTTCGCCGGGATAGCCGGCTTGACCACTGAGGAGGAATACCAGCAGTCGAGTAGCTCCCGCGCGATCCGTTCTGCCGCCCTGGCCTCGGAGACGTCCCGCTTCTCGATCAGGTCGGTCAGCTGCCCGTAGATGCGCAGCACTGCTGCTGCCCGGTCGTGTGCTGCCTGCTGCTGAGCTTCGGGCGGGACTGATCTGCCGGCCGCGGTGGCGGATGCAGCCGCGCGGGCGAACCGGTGGCGCAGCGGGAACGACAGGGCAGACAGGTCGAAGAAGTTGAACAGCCGCGTGCCCAGGATGACGAGGGAGAGAACTGAGAAGACCGTAAGGATCGCGAAGACGAGCACGGTGAGCCCGTGCGGCAGCCGATGGGCGACCAGCGGCATGGTCAGCAGCGCCACGCCGACGAGCAGCGTGACGGCCACGTTCCCCACGTAGATCAGGCTGGTTCGCTCGCGGACGAAGAGACCGCGTATCTCGCCGGGTACCCGGGCGTAGGTCGTGGACGCGATGACGCCGACCGTAGTGAAGAACAGGGCCAGGAAGGCCGCTTCGGCGCCTACGGCAGCGCCGACAAACGCTCCGTAGCTATCGGGGCCGATCGGCATGAACAGCAGTCCCCAGTGCAGAACATGACGGAGTTCCGCGCTCAGCACCTCAAGGCCGGTGACTAGCGCGGCCGTCCCGATTACGGCAGCCAGGACGCTTCGGGCGAGGCTCGCCAGAACGCGGCCATCTTGGCCAAGCTGCGCGGCCCGGTCTCGGGCTGTCAGCCAAGCGCGCGACAGCCGCAGGCGGCGGCGCCGGTGCCGGTCAAGCTGCTGCCAGCGCCGTACATGCGACGCTCGTGCCAACGCGCGGGCTTCGGCGCCGGGGCGTGTCCAGAATCGCACGGTTGCGGGATTCTCAGCTGGTCGGACCGCTGGCGTGACGAGCTGCGGCGAGCAGGCGGTCCTCCACGCGGTCGAGGACCCGCATCAGCAAGCTAGCGGTCTGAACGGCCTCGGCAGCTTCTGACAGGTCGGCGTAGTCGACCTGGCGGTGCCCGGCGGGGTTGCGGAGCACGGCGTACGCGCCGGCGAACATCATCCGGGTGCCGTCCTGCTCGCCTTTCGCGGCGGACACGTCGGTCAGCGGCCCTCCGGGGCCGAAGGCCTTGTTCATCAGGTCGACGCCGATGACCTCGTCGCCGAGGCCGGCGAGCTTGCGGACCCGGACCTCGATCGCCTTCATTGACGCGAACACGCCCTGCTCGGGCTTGCTGATCAGGAACTGCGGCCGGGCCTCAGCCTCGATGAGCGGGTGCAGGCGCGAAGCGCGCAGGAACGGGGCGCTCACCGGTACTCCGCGCACTGGCTCGCAGATGACCAGGACGGAGTCGGTCTCGCGGACCCGCCAGCCCTGGCGGGCAAGCTGCTCGATCAGCCTGGCCCGCAGCTCCCCGTCCGGGCCGGACAGGAGCCGGTCGTTGAGCCAGCGGCCGATGAACTGGCGCAGCATCCGGCGGCCTTCCGAGCCCCAGCGCCAGAGGGCGGCCAGAATCGCGTGCGCGTCGCCTGGGGTCGTGTCGCCCGGAAGCGTCAGCTCGCGCGGCGGGATTCCTTCCTCGGCGATGAAGTCGGCTACCTCGTCAGGGGCGTACTGGCTGGTGATCGCCGCGGCTACTTCCTTGAGGATGAGGTTGCTGAGCTTGCGGCCGTCGTCCTCAGCGGGATCGGGGAGCGGCTGGACGACCATCTGGCCTCGTGCCCGGTCCTGGCCATCGACGGTCAGCGCGAAGTCGGAGATGGTCTGCAGGTACCAGTTCGGGTCAGTGTCGGCCAGGTTCGGCCGCGAGTCTGGCTGAGTCCTGAAGGTAAGGAGTCCCATGTCGCGGGTTATGTGCAGCTCCTGGACGAAGCCGCGCATGAGCTGCTGATCGTGCGGCATCGACCCGGTGATCTGCTCCATCAGATACAGGCCGTGGACGCCGCGCATCGGGCCGCCGCGGTATGTTTCCTGCTGCTTGCGGTCGATCGCCTGCAAGATCTCGATGTTGTCCCACCGGTCGGCCATCGTGATAGTCCTCATTCCGCCGAACGCGCGTGCGTCAGAGTCCAGCTGCCGGTCCCGTCACTCGTCTCGCCGCACTCTGGCAGCACGGTAAAAGTCCTTGCTTTGCACCCAGGAGGCCACGGTCCGTGTCACGCGCTAGTTGAGCAGCACTGGCTGACCGAACGTGACGGACTACTGCCGGCGCGGAACTCCGTTGTGCGCAAACATAGCGTGTGCTGCTGACAGCCGTGCCGGGCCGTGATCGTGCCTTTGACTGAGCGCATCTGACTTAGTGGCGCGGCGCTAGGACTGCCCGAAGTAGGCTGCGGCCTTCTGGCGGATCCGCGCCAGTTGCTTGGACACCGGGTGTGGTTCTTGTATCCGAGGATGTCGGCGACGTCGCCGACCTTGGTATAGCCACTGCGCAGCAGCACCACGACCTGCCGCTCGCGCTCGTCCAGGAGCGCCAGAAAGTCGGCGGTCGCTAGCTTGGCTGGGAGATCGCGGCCGGGCCGGGCTGGCTCGGCAGGTGGATGGCGGGAACGTGGCGTGACCGTGAGGATTCCACCGTGCCGGTCTCGGCTGGGCCGGAATCTGCGCCGCGGACTGAAATGGTCACCCAGGCCGGGTTCGTGAGGTGTGACAGCGCTCGGCGCCTGTCCTGGCCGGAGCAGTTCGGCCGCTCCCTGCCGGCGTCTCGGTGCCCGTGCCCGGCTGGGCCGGGACGGCAGGGTTGCGGTGGGAGAATTGGACGCGGCGGGACTCAGCTGGACTTCATGGGACATGATCCAGAAGGTGCGTCGCGCTGACCAGGGACGCTTTGGAACGACGGACGCCACACGGACGGAACACGGTTTTCACGCGGCCGGAAATGAAGAAATAGCAGGTCGGAGGGCAGAAGAAGGGAGATAATGGGCTCCCTGTAAAACCGTCGGCTCAGCCTACGTTGGTTCGAACCCAACACCTGCCACCACCTGGAAAAATAGGCTCTGACCAGCGCGAATGTGGTCGTGAGCCGATCGTGCAGGT